>Ga0214923_10000249_pt1 | contig 82436 bp, 80 predicted proteins | sample LL1510_MetaG_FD_177993 | JGI IMG/M metagenome (GOLD analysis project Ga0214923, IMG submission 177993) | Freshwater microbial communities from Lake Lanier, Atlanta, Georgia, United States - LL-1510 | ecosystem: Environmental > Aquatic > Freshwater > Lake | place: USA: Georgia | collected...
CGGGTTGTCGATTCCGCACGCGATGCTGGAAGGCCACCGATCTCTGTGCGATGCATGAGCCGCCACTCGAGCTGCGTGCGACTGGACAGCTGTCGGCGTGCCATCATCCTGAGATCTGAAGCGTCGGTAGGCTGACAGGGTGCGTAGCGCAATCACGATTGTCACCATCGTCGTCAATGTCATTTCAATGATCGGAATGATCGTCGGGGTGCTCCTGCACAGCGGCCGTGGCGGTGGATTGTCAGACATGTTCGGCGGCGGTGGGGCAGCAGCCCTTGGATCAGCGGCGGCTGAACGCAATCTGAACCGCATCACCACCGTGCTTGCCCTGGTGTGGATGTTCACGGTCGCCGCACTCGGCATCTTGCTCGCTTCTTAACGGCTCTCTCGCCTGCATTTCAACCAGATAGGTTGAGTAGCCGCAACCAGGTCGAAGTGGCGAAATTGGCAGACGCACCAGCTTGAGGGGCTGGCGCTCGAAAGGGCGTGGGGGTTCAAGTCCCCCCTTCGACACCAGAGAGCGGCGAGACTTGTGGCCATGTCAGGCAGACGAGGTCGTGATGCGTAAGACCAAAGTGATCGCCACGTTGGGGCCGGCGACGGCGACGGCCGAAATGATCGATGCGCTCGTGAGTGCTGGTGCCGATGTGTTGCGGATCAACTGCTCGCACATCACGACCTCCGACTTGCGCGAACGAATCGCACTGATTCGCGCAACGCGATCTGATGTTGGCGTGCTCGTTGACATTCAGGGTCCGAAACTTCGTTATGCAGGCGATCCTCGCGAGTTGCGTGAAGGCGAAACAGAGCGTTTCGGCTTCGTTGAACTTGGGTTGCCAGAGGCTCGTGGCGGAGCGGTAGGTGGATTAGCGACCGGTCAGCGACTGTTGATGGACGATGGCCGGCTCGAGGCCGTGATCGAGGTCATCGCAAACGACCATCTCGTGGCGCGCGTGGTGCGAGGCGGGCTGTTGCGCACCAAGAAGGGTGTGAATTTACCCGACACCGAGGTGGGCGGCAGCGTGCTGTCAGACAAAGACCGCGCCGACCTCGAGGTGGTGAAAAGGGAGAACGTGGAGATCGTTGCGGTGTCGTTCGTGCAGCGACCGAGCGACATTGACGAAGTTCGCGGCATCATCGGCCCTACTGCTCAGGTGTTTGCCAAGATCGAACGGCCACAAGCGCTCGAACGAATCGATGACATCTGTCGAGTGAGTGACGGCGTGATGGCTGCCCGCGGTGATCTGGGTGTCGAGCTGCCGTTTCAAATTGTTCCGGCAGCGCAACACAAAATCGCCCGAACTGCCCTTCGCCACGGCGTGACCTCGATATGTGCCACCGAGATGCTCGAATCGATGATCACCTCAACTCGCGCCACGCGAGCCGAGGTTGCCGACGTAACCGGGGCAGTACGCGATGGTTTTGACGCCGTCATGCTGTCGGGCGAAACCGCGGTGGGCGCTCACCCTTTGCGTGCGGTCGAGGTGATGGCAGCGATCTGCGAGGCAGCCGAGCGCGACGTGACGTTGCCGGTCGTGTTTGCCGACGCCAACCCCGAGACGGCTGCGGTGACTGCTGCCGCCAGTTCACTGGCCCGACGTATCGGCGCCGACTGTTTGTTGTCGCTTACCTATACCGGTTATTCAGCACGATTGCTCGCGGCCTGTCGACCAGGAGCCGCGATCATCGCCGCGACACCCACCGAGACGGCGGCACGCAAGCTGAAGGTGGCGTGGGGTGTCTACCCGGTGGTCTCGGCGCGTGACCCCGATGTCGAGGTATCGATCGGCAATGCGTTGGCCGTTGCCCGCAATAAGGGATATGTACAAAGCGGTCATCGAGTCGTTGTTTGCGCTTCGCGTCTCAGCCCCCGTTCAGATGCAGATACCATCTGGCTGCACACCGAACCATGAACCGCGCACATTTCACCTCATTTCAAGAGTCAACTCGCGAAGATTGGGCCGTGATCATGGATCACCTGCCCGATACCCAAAACATGGTCGCTGAGAACGCCCTGCATCTCTTGGGTCTGCTGGCAACCGACCATGGTGGGTTTCCGGTAACTCGCCTTGAGCATTCTCTGCAGACTGCGACTCGTGCGCAACGTGACGGTCGCGACGATGAGTACGTGGTGTGCGCGTTGCTGCACGACATCGGTGACACCTTGGCGCCCTATAACCACCCCTATATCGCATCAACGATGGTGAAGCCGTTCGCCAGCGAAGCCAACCATTTCATGGTTGCCCAGCACGGCATCTTTCAGGGCTACTACTTCTGGCACCACATCGGCCTCGATCGCAACGCACGCGAGGCGTTTCGTGAGTCTCCGCATTTTGAGTACACCGAGGAATTCTGCGCCAAATACGACTCGCCGGCTTTCGACCCTGACTACCGCAGCGAGCCTCTCGAGCACTTTGCGCCGCTCGTGCGCAGCTTCTTTGCCGACCGTCGTCGGCCGAAATGACCTTCATCGAGTCGCGCTCGTCTACGGGCCAGCGCACGAGAGTTCGGTGGCGCAACTGGGCTGGCAGTGTGACGGCATCACCCGAGCGGGTGGTTCGCCCTACGAGTGTGAGCGAAATTCAGCGACTCGTCACAGAGTCGCCGCAGCATTGGCGCATTCGAATGGCGGGCAGCGGTCACAGCTTTACGCCGATCGTGCCCAGCGACCACCTGTTGCTCTTGCCGCACGATTTCTCTGAAGAACTCGGTATCGACTCAAAACGTATGGTGGCCCGAGTGCCAGCGGGCATGGTGTTGCACGAAGTGAACCTGCGGCTCGCGGCGGCTGGCTACGCGCTGGCCAACATGGGTGACATCACTGCCCAGACTGTTGCTGGGTCGATTTCCACGAGCACACACGGCACCGGTGTGGGATTCACCGGTTTGGCAGGTCAAGTTGCCGGGTTCTCTCTGGTCACGGCCACGGGGGATTGGTTGCATTGTTCGCCAGATGAAAACACCGAGGTGTGGCGCCTTGGTCGCGTATCGCTTGGCGCGCTCGGCATTCTCACGCATGTCGACATGCGCATCGTGCCGGCGTTTCGCTTGCGCGCTGTCGAAGAGCCGCGGCGCCTTGACGAGGTGCTCGACAACTTTGACTCGATCACAGAGAGATCCGATCACTTTGAGTTTTACTGGGTGCCGCACACCCGCTGGGCGTTGACCAAACACAACACTCGAACCGATGAGCCGGCGATCCCACGCTCTGCATTCAGCAAATGGCTCGGCAAGACGGTGCTAGAGAATTACGCGTTTGGTGCGGTGTGTGCCGTAGGTAAGGCCGTGCCATCACTGATTCCCCGTTTGGCGACCGCGCTGCCATCATCTGGTCGCCAAGAGTTCGTCGAAGCGAGTCACGACGTGTTCGCCACGCGACGTCTGGTGCGGTTTCACGAGATGGAATATTCGATTCCGCGAGCGGCACTGCCGTCAGCGTTGCGCAACATCGTGCAGATGGTTGAACGCGAACAGTTCAAGGTGAGCTTTCCGGTGGAGGTGAGGGTTACGGGCGCCGACGACGTAGCACTCTCGACCTCGTTTGGTCGCGAATCGGCGTACATCGCGGTGCATATGTACAGGGGCATGCAGTACGAGGCCTACTTTCGCAGGGTTGAAGAAATATTGGCTCCACTTGACGGTCGCCCGCACTGGGGCAAGTTACACTTTCAAGGTGCTGAAACGTTGCGCAAACAGTATGCGCTCTCTGATCACTTCGTCGCGTTGCGCGCCGAACTCGACCCCGAACGACGTTTCCTCAATTCGTACGTCGAACGTGTACTTGGCGCGTAAGTTCTGAACGATTTTCTGCAACTGGGCATTGCCCAGCCTTTGGCGGCGTCGCTTGCGCGCCGAGAAATCACCGCGCCGACCGAGATTCAGTCGTTGACCGTGCCGCCCGGCTTGACCGGCAAAGACATCTGCGGCAAAGCTCCGACGGGTTCGGGTAAGACGATTGCCTTCGGTTTGATTCTGGTCGAGCGCCTGCGCGATCACACCGCTGGTCGGCCAAGTGGGCTGGTGCTCGTACCCACGCGTGAGCTCGCCCAGCAAGTGCAGCAAGAGATTCATCTTCTCGACGTTGACCGAAAGTTCTTCACGACCTCGGTGTTCGGTGGTGCCGGATATGGTCCACAAGTGCAGCGGCTACGGCGCTGCTCAATCGTCGTGGCCACCCCTGGACGTCTCGAAGACCTGATGAAGCGTCGAGACATCGACCTGCGAAACGTACGAATGGTGGTAATTGACGAGGCTGACCGAATGGCCGACATGGGTTTCTTGCCGAGTGTGAAGCGCATTCTTGACAAGGTGCCTCGCGAACGGCAGATGCTCCTGTTTTCCGCCACGCTCGATGGAGCAGTGGGCAGCATCGTAAGGGACTATCTCAACAACCCGTTGCAGCTCGCCACCAAGAGTGTCGAGGCAGAGCCAGATATCGAGCATGTCTTTGAAGTTCTCGTGCGTGCTGATCGCGCGGCTCGAGTGAGCGAGCTCGTGAGCGAGCATGGAAGCATCATTGCCTTTTGTCGTACCAAGCACGGTTCAGATCGGTTCGCCCGGCAGCTCGAATCTCTTGGTGTTCGCTGTGCAGTGATTCACGGCAATCGCTCGCAGGCACAACGCCAGAACGCCCTGCAAGACTTTCGTCAAGGCCGAGCAGACGTGCTGGTGGCGACCGACGTCGCGGCACGTGGAATTCACATTGATGATGTGCCGTGCGTCGTGCAGTGCGACCCGCCTGACGACCCCAAGGACTACGTGCATCGAGCCGGACGTACGGGTCGTGCAGGCGCCCGGGGCGTGGTGGTGTCGTTCGCTGAGCCCTCGCAGAAGCGATCGGTGCAACGCGACATGCGCTCAATTGGTGTTGAAGTGCAATGGCGAGAAGGTTCGACCACTTCGCCGCATCGCGAATCAACAGCTGTCGCAGCAGCGACCACGCCGAAAGCTGGTCAGACAGACGCTGCAACGACGCCGCGGCGTCGACCTGGCGAGCTTGGCTGGCTGTAACCCTGCGGTCGCGCGTTAGCGCAGTCGCGACCGAGCGTTAACGCTGTCGCAACCGAGCGCTGTACCACTTTCGGGAGAAAATTTCGCTACGGCCCAAAGACGATGTCATACGGGCGCACCGGCGTGCGCGGTAACTCGCGACCGGTTGCGGCTCGAATCGCAGCCACGATTGCTGGGGTCACCGAAATGCATGGCGGTTCACCGATACCTTTGGCGCCAAGGGGTGCCTGCGGCTCGGGTTCTTCGATCATGGTTGCGATGACGTCGGGTGCATCAAGGGCGGTAGGCAGCAGATAATCGGTGAATGACGGGTTGCGCATTTTTCCGTCGCGGAGCACGATTTCTTCCATCACCGCCAAGCCAAGACCCTGTGCGATGCCGCCTTCGATCTGACCGATGGCGGCCAGTGGGTTGAGCACCCGACCCACGTCTTGCGCCGTTGCCACTTGCACCACTTTGACGAGGCCGAGCTCGGGGTCGACATCGACAACTGCGCGATGCGCGACGAAGGCGAAGGCAACGTGACAATTGCCTTGACCGTTCTCATCGAGCTCTTCGGTCTTGCGATGATGGTGTTCGAACGTTTCATCGAAACTGAGCCCCCGCGATGCGTCAGTCACCGAGATGCGCAGCGAGCCCAAGGTGTCTACGACGTCAGTGCCGTCAATGGCGAGACGCAGAGGATCGAGCCCGTGTTGCCCTGCAACGGCCGCGAACAGTCGCTCGCGCACCAGTCGACAAGCGCCGTCGACTGCGCCACCGCTCATCCAGGTTTGGCGTGATGCTGACGTGCTGCCAGCGCTGCCGATGTCGGTCGAGATTGGCTCAAGCAGCACCGTGTCGACACCCAGCACGCTGCGGGCGATCTGCTGCGCGAGCACGACGAAGCCCTGACCAACTTCGGCGGTCGCAAACTGCAGGGTTGCCACACCGTTCGCGAGATGACAGCGAGCTGTGGCGTAGTCGTCAAAGCCTTCGGAATACATGAGGTTCTTGATCGAAACACCCCAGCCGACGCCACGTCGAATGTTGGCGCGCTGTGCAGTGAGGCCCGAACCGCCCGGAATCTCTAGCGGGTCGGGTGCGACGGCAAGTGCTTCGGGCATCGGCAGGGCGGCAGTTTCGCGAATGCATCGCTCGACTGGGGCCACACTCTCGACCACTTGACCGGTGATGAGTTTGTCGCCGGTGCGCATCGCGTTTTTAAGACGAATGTCGACCGGTGACAGCCCGCAGGCGGCGGCCAGTTTGTCCATCTGTGATTCGTGGGCGAAGCAAGCTTGCACGACGCCGAAACCGCGCATGGCGCCACACGGGGGATTATTGGTGCGAACGGCGTAGCCATCGACTGTGGCGTTTTCGCAGCGATAAGGACCTTGCACGTGAGTGACCGCGTTGATCAACACCGCTGATGAGGTTGATGCGTAGGCGCCGCCGTCGAGCACGAGTCGTGATTCAACACGTCGTAGCGTGCCGTCACGATCGGCATGGTGACGCATGAAGATCGTCGCCGGGTGCCGATGAATATGGCCGTAGAACGACTCTTCGCGACCGTACTGCATCTTGATCGGTCGCTTTGTTACCAATGCGAGCAGGCAACAGTGCACCTGCAGGCTGATGTCTTCGCGTCCACCAAAAGCGCCGCCAACACCGCCAAGTGTCAGTCGCACTCGCGAAGGATCAAGGTTCAGGCATGCGGCAATCTGTTTTTGGTCTTCGTGCAACCACTGGGTGGCAACGAACAGTTCAACACCGTGTCCATCGTCGTCGGGTAGCGCGAGTGCGGCTTCGAGACCGAGAAACGCTTGATCTTGCATACCGATTTCGTAGGTTCCTTCGACGACGATCTCGCCCACGAGGTGCTGGTCACCGCGCACGATGCGCTGCCGACGAATCACGTTGCCGTCGGGGTGAATCGCGGCGCGCGTGAGATCGATGGCAGCCTCTGCGTCTGTCAGCGGGGTGAGAACTTCATAGTCAACGACGATGGCTTCCAGTGCTCGCCGTGCCGTCTCGGGATGGTCGGCAGCGACTGCGGCGACTGGTTCGCCTGCATACCGCACGTAGTCGCGAGCGAAGACTGGCTGGTCGCTCGCGATCAGCCCGTAGGTGAGCTTGCCTGGCACATCGTCGGCGGTTACGACCGCTGACACACCGTTGATGGCAAGAGCGCCCGATGTGTCGATGCGTACGATGCGGGCATACGGGTGCGGGCTACGCAGCGTCGCACCCCACAGCATGTTGTCGGCCCATGCGTCTGACGAAAACGCAAAACGACCTTGCGCCTTGGGCAGACCGTCGGGTCGAAGTGCAGACGTGCCAAGTGCGCCATGTCGCGACCGGGTCGAACGATCGGTCGTGGTGCCTGTGCTTGCTGAGATGGTGGTGTTTGGTGAGGTAGCCATGTCAGCTCGCATCTGCCGCTCGCGCATCGCGAACCTGACGCACCGCCTCGAAGATGCGACCGTACCCCGTGCAACGACAGATGTTGCCACTAATGGCTTCTTTGACCTCGAGATCGGTTGGCGTCGGATTGCGATCGAGCAAATGGTGCACCGCCACGATCAGACCTGGCGTGCAGAAACCACACTGCACGCCTCCTGCGTTGACGAATGACTGCTGCACGTCAGTAGGTTCGCCGTCGTTTGCCAGACCTTCCACCGTCACGATGTCAGCGTCGACGGCGGTGGCAGCCATCACGAGACACGAACACACTGCCTCGCCATCCATGATCACGGTGCACGAACCGCACTCACCTTGTTCGCACGCACCCTTGGTGCCGGGCAAGCCGAGTCGTTCACGCAAGACGTAGAGCAAACTCTCGCCGGTCCACGCGTCACGAATCTCGTGGTCGACGCCGTTTACCCGCAAACGATAGAACTCGTTGCTCATCAGCGGTTGCCTCCGTGGTGTACAGCAGCGCCAGCAGCAGCCCGCAACAGCAACCGCTGTGCCAGCACCGAGATGGCATGCCGTCGGTAGGCGGCCGTCGAGCGATGATCGTCAATCGGCGAACATTCAGCGGCGGCACGGGCGCCAAACTCTTTTGCTAGGGCTTCACTGACACTCGGGGTGCCGATGAGTGAAGTTTCGCTCGCCAGCCAGGCCTCGGCAGCCCGGGTGCGCACCACCGTTGGTGCGACGGCGCCCAATGCGAGCCGCACCGCACCTGCGGCCGCGTCGTGCACGAGACACGCAGATGCTGCCGAGATCACCATGGCGTTACGAGTGCCGACTTTTGCGTAACCCTGAAAGCCGGTCACGAGAGGCACCGTGACCGCGACGATGAGTTCGTCGGTGTGACGTGCGTTGCGTTTGACCCCGATCATGAAGTCGTGCACCGAGACATCGCGGCTGCCATCATGCGAACGCAGATGCACGACCGCATCGAGCGCGCTCACTACAGGTAGACCATCGCCAGCTGGCGAACACGTGCCGAGGTTGCCGCCAAGCGAGCCTGCGGCACGAATCTGGGGCGACCCAACGGTGCGTGCAGCTTCAGCAAGGGCGGGCACATAGTCGCAGAGCGGTGCGCGTTCCATCTCGGCATAGGGGACTCCGGCGCCAAGACGCAAGGTGTTGGATTCTTCATCGACGTGCCACCGACGCAACTCGGCAACTCGCCGCAGTGACACAACGTCTTCGATTTTCGTTCGGTTGAGGTTCACTTCGACCATCAGGTCGGTGCCGCCTTGAATCAGACGTGCGAGCGGGTTGGCGCGCAGCGCCGCGAGTGCCTCGTCGACGGTGGTGGCGTTGGTGATGCTCATGCGGTGATACTCACTGGAATGGTCGCCAGTCGGCGAAGGCATCAATCATCGCTCGTACGTCACCCAGGGGATACAGAATCGGGCACGTCGCGCCATTGCGCAAGTAGTGGGTGACCTGAGCTCGGGCGTCAGCGGGTGTGCCACTCGCCGTCAGCATCTGCACGATCTCGTCGGGCACATGTTTCGACGCAGCAACCACTTGTTCGTGGGTCGCGGGCCACGTGAGCACGCTGCCCACCTTGTCGAGCAACGACTGCGGCACGCCAGATGCCTTCATGATGTGCGGTTGTTGACCGAGGTATTGGGTGACCATGAGACGCGCCATATCGAGCGCAGTCTTGCGATCTTCATGCACGCTGCAGACCACCAACTGTGGGCGATCGATGTTGTCGAGCGATCGGCCGCTCTTGGCAGCACCAACGCCGAGGGCCTCGATGGCCTTGGTGTTGTATTCGGGTGAGACGAGATAGTTGAGCACGACGCCGTCAGCGATTTCACCCGTGAGTTCCATCATCTGCATGCCAGTCGCACCGATGTAGATGGGCACATTCTTCGGGCGACGCTCTTGATACACGTAATCGAGCTCGACGCCATCGAGGTGCACGAACTCGCCGTTCATGGTGACGGTTTCGTTGTTGAGGAGAGCACGCACCGCCGTGACGATCTCGCGCATTGCGCGTAATGGCTTGGCTCGGTCGATTCCGACTTTTTTGGCGAGCGGGTCCCACCATGCGCCAATACCCAGCAACACACGACCAGGTGCGAGATCGTCAAGAGTGCTGAACGTAGCGGCGAGACGGGCGGGGTTTCGGCTCCAGCAGTCGACGACTCCCGAGCCCACCTTCAGGTTGGTGGTGACGGAAGCAAAGGCAGCCATCGGTACGGTTGCCTCGCGTACGAGCCGGCTCTCTGCCTGCCAGACGGCCTCGAAGCCGCGTTGCTCGGCGTAGCGGGCGAATTCCATGCCCTCACGAATGGGGTGGGCGTCTTGCAGGTACAACGCCATACGGGCGGTGCCGTTGGCGTGCACCGCCGAATAGGTGGGGTAGGTCGTCGACTTCATGGTCACAGGTTCTCCATTCGCTGGTGCAGTTTCGCGGCGGCCTCGCGTGCTTTGGCGCGAACTTCGTCTTCGTCGACCAGCGTCGTGGTGCCAGCGTCGACGATGATGCGATTGTCGACCGATACGCGCTCGACGCGCATTCCGGTGGTGAAGGCGGCATGCCAGGGTGAGTCGGCAGCGGGGTAGCGCCACACCACCTGGTCGTTGAGTGATTCGGGGAAGGCCTGTCGGGCGTTCTGCATCCAGGCCGCGACGACATCTGGAGTCGCATTCGCGTCAAACTCGCGCAGGCGCACGTAGGCCAGTCGTGATTCTTCGGCCATGTCGCTACCGATTCCGTCAGAGCCAAGCAGCACCTTGTTTGGTCTCGTCGTGGGTTGGGCGTAACCAACGCCATTGTTCATGTTCGACCGCGGGTTGTGTGCGATTCGTCCGCGCAACGGGCGGTCGAGGTGAACCGTGTGTACGAGCAGCCAGTCGTCAGTGGCGTGCGATTCGAGTCGTGCTCCGGCTGCGCGGTCATCGACGGCTTCGGCCACGTGTACATGCACACCGACGCCATGTTGCTTTGCGAGCGCGGTGGCGGCCGCAATCGTCTCATCGCTGCAGGTGAAGGCGGCGTGCAAACCGACCATGCCGCGCTTTCCTTCGCGCAGGTGCCGATCGCACTCGTCTAACCCGGCTTGTGCTGATTTCGTCATGACGGAAAGCGGCGACACCTTCTCGTGCAACGAGCCATCGTCGGCCCATCGATCGGTGGCGCCGTAACACGCATTGACTCGCACCCCAACTTCACTGCATGCGCGGTCGATAGTGGCGAGCGAGCCTTCAATGGCACGCGGTGATTCGTGGTGGTCGATGATGCATGTGGTGCCTGCGAGCGCGGCTTCGAGGGCTCCGAGTTTTGCTGACCAATAAATCGTCTCAAGGTCATGTGCCGCATCTAGCCGCCACCACACGAGCGACAACATGTCGGCAAAGCTGCGCGCGGTGCGCTTGGGGCCGGGCATGCCGCGCGCCAACGCCGAATACAGGTGGTGATGGGCGTTGACGAGCCCTGGCGTGGCGCTTGAGGTCGACGAAGTGTCGGCGAAGGCAGTCGAACGTGCGGTGGTCATCAATGCGATCTCAGTCGTCATCGCTCGTGCTGCGACGCATCGGCAGTTGGTTTCGCCAAACGCCATCGAGTTCATGCAATGCCTTGGCGACAGCACCAGCGGTGGGCACCAGGCCGATTTCGCCCACACCCTTGATGCCATATGGCGCATTGGGCTGAGGAGATTCGACCAAGAGCACGGTCATCGGTGGCACATCTTTGGCCCGCAGAATGCCCAGTGATCGCAGCGTCATGTTGGTGGGGAAGCCCGTTGCCGGGTCGTGGGGGAAGTCTTCGGTGAGCGCATACCCAAGGCCCATGTGAATGCTGCCCTCAATCTGCCCCTCGCACAGCGTTGGATTGACGGCTCGACCAACGTCGTGTGCTGCGATGACGTGCTCGATCTTGCCCGACTCGCGGTCGATGATGACGAGTTGTGTGGCATAGCCGAATGTCGAATGAATGATCGGGTTGACGACCTTTGGATCGCCGAGCTTGGTGGTCCAATCGACGCGATATTCGCCAACGTGGTCGACGCCCCGTGTGAGACCCGCTGCCAGTGCGTTGCGACATGCGTCTTGCACCGCACCTGCACCCATCAACGTGCCGCGTGAACCAGTGGTCTGACCAAGACCTAGCTCGCGAGTGGTGTCAACCACGACGCGCACACGGTGCTCATCGATTGGCAGGTGGCTGCCGAGTTCTTCGATCGCCACCTGCATCGCCACGGTGTTGATGCCTTGGCCCATTTCGGTCCACCCATGGCGCACTTCCAGCGTTCCGTCGTGCTCGATGCGCACGACGGCTCGTGTGATCTCTTTGAAGCCGTTGCCGAGGCCGCTGTTCTTTAACCCGAGACCGAGCCCCACCGCCTTGCCGCTCGCACGTGCCGCGTCGTAGTGCGGCTTGATTGCATCGAGACACGCCAGGGCGCCATTGCAGCCGTCGTCCATCACTTGGCCAGGGCCCCAGACCATGCCGGGGCGAATCACGTTGCGACGACGAATCTCCCATGAGTCGAGGCCAACTCGTTCAGCGAGTCGATCGAGCATGCCCTCCATTGCGAATTGAGCTTGGTTTGCACCGAAGCCACGAAACGCGCCACCGACCGGGTTGTTGGTGCGCACTGCAATTGACTCGACGTCAATCGTCGGCAGGTGATACGGCCCACTGGCGTGGCCCGCCATGCGTTCGAGCACCTTCATTCCGACGCTTGCATAGGCGCCTGAATCGCCGACTGCTCGCACCCGAAGTGCGGTCAATGTGCCCTCGGCGTCGCAGGCGAGTTCATAGCTCATGCGAATGGGGTGTCGCTTGGCATGCATCAGCAAGCTCTCTTCGCGCGACAACACGCATTTGACGGGCGCGTTGATCAACCATGCGGCAAGAGCGGCGTGCGCCTGATTCGACATGTCTTCTTTGCCGCCGAAGGCTCCACCATTGGTGATGAGTTCAACCGTGACGTGGTCGTTCGGCAACTTCAGCACGCGGGCGATGTCATTGCGGTCATCCCACACGCCTTGGCCGCCCGAATACACGTGCAGGCGTCGAGCGTCACCGACACCCGACGGCACCGCCAACGTCGCTTCTGGTTCGAGAAAGGCGTGCTCAATTCTCTGCGTTTGAAAGGTTTCGCGCACGACGTGTGCACTGCTTGCGAGTGCCGCATCAACGTCGCCACGCTGATAGGTGCTGGTGCTGAGCACATTGTCTTTCGTCTGCCACACCGCAATCTCGTCGGTAGCGAGAGCGACATCAATATCGGTGATTGGTTGCAGCGGCGCATAATCGACTTCGATGAGTGCAGCAGCCGCGCGAGCGTTGGCGCGGGTATCGGCAACGACGATGGCGAGAACGTCACCCGCATACGAGGTGCGACCACCGACTGGGATCATGACCGGCCAGTCTTTGTAGATGATGCCGACCATGAGTTCGCCAGGAATGTCCGCCGCCGTATAGACGGCCTGTACACCTGCTGCGGCGCGTGCAGCGTCGACGCGAATCGCCCGCACATCAGCCCGTGTATGTGCGGTGAAGTGCAATGCGGCATGCAACATGCCGGGCACCCGAAGGTCGTCGATGTAGCCACGGTCGCCAAGTGCGAGTGATTGCGCCTCGTGCTTCACCGTGCGGCTGCCGACCCCACCAGCAGCACCCAGCGGTGGAATCTCATTGCGCGCCACGCACTCGATTGCGTCAAGAATCTTGGCGTAACCAGTGCACCGACAGAGGTGGGCCCCCAAGTGGCGAGCCATGTCTTCTCGCTTCAGAGACGAGCCCTTCTTGTCGATCTGTGCCTTTGCGCGCACCACGATGCCCGGAATGCAGAAGCCACATTGCAACCCGCCACAGGCGGCGAAGGCCTGGGCAAACCTGGCACGTTCGTCAGCCGAAACACCCTCGAGCGTGGTGATGTGCGCGCCGGCGGCTTTGTCCATGCTCGTCTGGCACGACACAACGGCCTTGCCGTTCACCAACACGGTGCAACACCCACACTGGCCCGAGGGAGAACAACCGTCTTTGGGCGACGTGATGTTGAGTTCTTCGCGCAGAGCCGACAACAAATGGGGGTGAGCGCCACGCACCGTGACGGGCACGCCGTTGACCACCAGTTCTGTGGCTGCCCCGACCGTCACCTTTACAGTTTGTCAAAGGAAGAGGGAGCCACCAACGCATGACCAGCCGATTTGGGGTCGGCCGAGCCAATCTGGTGTCGGCCCAGCCGATCTGGTGTCGGCCCAGCCGATCTGGTGTCGGCCCGGCTGAGGGGCTCGCTAGCTGAGGGGCCGGTCAGGCGAGGCGGCATCGCCCGAGCCGAGACGGCACTCGAGCACAGCCCATGGCGGGCTGCTGCGGGCTAGAGGGGGCTGCCGTCGGCGCGGGTGTGCGCCCCGCGCTGGCTGGTGTGGCGGCGATAGACCTCAGGTCGGCGGTAGTAGTCGAGATCAAACAGGGTGTTCTGGTAGTTCTTGCACCACTCAAGGTCGCAATCAGCGACGATGACCTCGTCGCCGGCACTCACCGTTTTGGCGAGAATCTCACCCGATGGCGCGATGATCTGCGACTCGGCGAGCGAATCGACCGACTCTTCAATGCCGCCCTTGGCGACGCCAACGACGAATGTTCCATTCTGATACGCGCCAGCTTGCATGACCAAGGAGTTGTGGAATCCAGCATGACGATCTTGACTTGGGTCGGGGAGATAGTTCAGCGGCGTGTTGTAGCCGCACAGAATCAACTCAACGCCCTGCAAACCCATCTCGCGGTAGGTCTCGGGCCATCGACGGTCGTTGCAAATCATCATGCCGATTCGACCGCCAAGGGCGTTCCACACACCGAAACCCTCGTCGCTCGGCTCGAAGTAGTAGCGCTCTGCATGTTGAAACGCGCGATTTGGCTCGTTCGACGCATGACCAGGAATGTGCACTTTGCGGTACGTTGCCACGACTCGGCCATCACGTTCGACCAGCACTTGTGAATTGAATCGGTGCCCGTCGCTCGTGAGTTCGGCGAAACCAAGCGAGAAGCCGATGCTTCGCTGCTTGGCTGCATCAAAGAGCGGCTGGGTTGCAGGCGACGGCATCGTTCGTTCGTAGTAATGGTCAGTGCTGGAGATGTCGTCAACGAACCAACGGGGAAAGAAGGTGGTGAGAGCCAATTCGGGAAACACCACGAGCTGTGCACCTTGATCGGCAGCCTGGTGCAGCAGTGCGGTCAGACGTCTCACGGCTGATTCGCGGTCGTCTGAACGTTGAATCGGGCCCATCTGTGCAGCCGCTACGCGCACCACCCGTGGCGCCCCGCGCAATACACCCTTCATGTGCAACCTCGAGCTGACGTCATGCGAAGGTGGTCTCGCTAAGTTCGCGCATGGTGTCGAGCAGCACATCGGCGCCAGCGATCAGGTCAACTGCATCGGTGTGTTCGGCGACGTTGTGGCTGAGACCCTTGTGGCTCGGCACGAAGATCATCGCAGTTGGGCACATGCGGGCAATCATCTGGGCATCATGACCCGCTCCCGAGGGCATGCGCTGCACGCTGTTGCCGCGCGCGATCGCAAGGCGCTCGACCATTGCAACGACGCGTTCGTCGAAGACCACGGGCTCAAAGCGAGCCAGGCTGCGGCGGGTGATGCTCACCTGTTCGCGCTGAGCGAGCACGTCGCAATAGTCGGCAATCTCGCCCTCAGCGCGTTGCAAGATTGCTTCGTCAGTGTTGCGCACATCTAACGTGAGTACGGCGCGACTTGGCACCACGTTGGTGAGGTTCGGGTGCAAATCAATCTTGCCGACGGTGCACACTTGATGACCGCCGTAGCGTGCCGACAACTCACGCACAAAGACTGTGAGAGCCGCGGCTGCATAGGCCGGATCACGTCGCAAATGCATGGGGGTCGTGCCGGCGTGGTTGCTCTGGCCGTGAATCGTCACCTCTTGCCATGAGATACCTTGCACACCCGTGACTGCACCGATGCGCACGCCGTTGACCTCAAGCAGCGGACCCTGCTCGATGTGCAGTTCGACGAAGGCGTGCGGAGCAATGCCAGGGCAAGGTACCGAACCGAGATAGCCGATGCGTTCGAGTTCGTCGCCCAGTCGTGCGCCGTCGATGCCAATCACGTCGTGCGCCGCTTCAGTCGACATGCCGCCGGCATACACGAGTGAGCCGAGCATGTCGGGGGCGAAACGGGCTCCTTCTTCGTCGGTGAAGATGCCGACCGCGAGAGGGCGCGACGGGGTGACTCCGGCATCTTGCAAGGTTTGGATTACTTCAAGGCCGGCGAGCACCCCGTAGTTGCCGTCGTACTTGCCGCCCGTTCGCACCGTGTCGATGTGCGAACCCGTCATGACTGCGGCACCGCTACCGACCTGCCATGTGCCGATGATGTTGCCGACTGCGTCAACTGCAATTTGCAGACCGAGTTCGATCATCCATTCGCGCACGAGATTGCGACCATCACGATCTGCGTCAGTGAGCGCGAGTCGATTGCAGCCACCGCCGTCGATGGCGCCAATTTCGGCCAGCGTGGCGATGCGTTGCATGAGACGCGAGCCGTTGATCGACAGTTGCGTCTGCGTTGAGCCTGCTGAACGCACGAGTCACATCCTACGAATGGCAGTATTGAGGGGTCATGCGAACCGTAGACCGTTCTCGTCTTGGTGCGCTGATGCAGCAAGAGACACAGCGTTTCATCTCAACGCATCCGAAATCGGCGGCTCACGCCGACACCACTGGCGCACTCGTTGGTGGCGTGCCGATGCCGTGGATGCGCCGATGGCCCGGACCGTTTCCACTCGTACTTGATGCGGCGAGTGGGGCCCGATTTACCGATATTGACGGTCACGTCTACGTCGATCTGTGTCTCGGTGATACGGGTGCGATGACAGGTCATGCACATCGTGAGGTGGGCGAAGCCGTGAGTAGGCAGTTGGCGCGCGGTGCCACCGTGATGCTGCCAACCGAAGATGCCGTGTGGGTGGCAAACGAACTCGAGCGACGATTCGGTTTGCCAAAGTGGCAGTTCGCACTGAGCGCCACCGACGCAAACCGGTTTGCATTGCGTTTCGCTCGTGCCATCACCGGCAAACCAAAGGTGTTGGTGCATGACTGGTGCTATCACGGCACCGTTGATGAAACCCTCGTCGTTGCCTTGGGCGATCGAACGGTCAGTCGTGGGGGAGCCATCGGCCCGCAGGTGAACCCCGCCCTGACGACACGAGTCGTGCAGTTCAACGATGTTGATGGTCTCGAGCGGGTGCTTGCCCACGGCGACGTGGCGTGCATGCTGATCGAACCCGCACTTACCAACATCGGCATCGTGCTGCCCGAACCCGGGTACCTGCAGGCGGTTCGTGAACTCACCCGCAAGCATGGCGTGTTGCTCATCATCGACGAAACGCACACGATTTGTGCCGGGCCCGGAGGTTGCACCAAGGAGTGGAGTCTTGAGCCCGACATGTTCGTCATCGGCAAGACGATTGGTGGGGGAATCCCGGTTGGCGCCTACGGAATGTCGGCAGACGTTGGGGCGAAGGTGGAAGAGTTGCAGTTGAGCGACGGCATCGACGTGTCAGGTGTGGGCGGCACGTTGGCAGGAAACGCGTTGTCGATGGCCGCGGTGCGAGCAACGCTCACTCATGCGCTTTTGCCAGAGCAGTTCGTGCAGACCATCGCATTGGCCAGCGCCTGGACCGACGGCGTCAAGACCGCCTATGAACGGCGAGGTCTTGCATGGAGCGTGCAGCAACTTGGTTCGCGCGCTGAATACTGGTTCTGCCCACCACCTCGCACCGGAGCCGATGCAGCAGCCGCTGTCGACCATGAGCTCGATGCATTCATGCATCTGTGGGCGATCAATCGCGGTGTTCTGCTCACCCCGTTTCACAACATGGCGCTGTTTTCCCCGTTTCATCAGCAGTCTGATGTCGATGTGCATACTCGCCAATTTGATGACGCCCTCACCGCACTCGTCGACTAACCGCTGATGTCAACGGGTCAAGTGGTGTGGTGTCTCGTGGTGTTCGCCGTTGCAGCGTTCGTGCAATCACTGGGCGGTTTCGGCTTTTCGCTGTTTGCCGTGCCCCTGATGGCACTTGCGATCTCGTTGCCCGATGCGGTTGTCGCGGGCAGCATTGCGTCGCTCGCGAACGTTGCGGTGTTGGCCTTGCGGTCGCTGGCTCACGTCGAATGGTCGGTCGTGCGACGTTTCAATGTGCCGGCGCTCTTTGGCATGCCTTTCGGGCTGTGGGTGCTCGTGCACGTCGATGAATCGACGCTCAAGGTTGGCCTTGGCGCGGTCATTCTTGTGCTCATCATCGTGTTGATGCGCGCACGAGCAAATGCGCGACCACGGCCACTCGTTGAGATGTTGGCGGGCTGGAGCTCGGGACTTTTGGCAACCTCAACTTCAACGAACGGGCCGCCGTTGGTGTTCGCAGCCCAGTTGCGCGGAATGCACCCCGAGCAGTTTCGTGCCACGTTGAGCTTCACGTTCGCACTGCAGGGTTCTGTCAGTCTCGTCGCCTTCTTCGTTGCGGGAGAAGCGTCGCGTGAAGCGGTGCTGGTGGCGCTCTGGGGCTTGCCACTGGTGGCTGGCGGACAGTGGTTGGGTGTGCGCACTCGACCGCGTGTGCAAGGCGACTACTTCACGCGGCTGGTCTACGTGTTGCTCGGTCTCAGTGCGCTATCGGTGTCGTGGTCAGGGCTCTTCGGCTAGCCCGAGCGATTACGGAGCGAACCAACCGAGCCATGCTTCTTTCGACTTCGGTTTGAACACGGCGTTGCTGGCACGCACGCGCTGCAGGGGAGCATGTGGTTCGTGCGAGTACATGTGACCAGGAAACACCACGGTGTCGTCGGGCAGCGACGCAAGCCGCTGCAGACTGTCGTACATGTCGTCAGGGTTGCTGCCGGGCAGATCGGTACGGCCGCAGCCATCCAAGAAGAGAGTGTCGCCCGAGACCAGACGACCGTCGACCAAGAAGCATTGACTGCCGGGGGTGTGACCAGGTGTGTGCACCAGCGTGATGCGCACGTCGCCAACCTCGACCACGTCGCCCGGCTCGTGTGCTGCCAGGTTCGTGCGTTCAACGCCCGTCACCTTGCTGATCCATTCCACCTCGGCGCGCTGCGCGTGAATCGGCACGGCGATGCGTTCGAGCAACCGGGCAATGCCCTCGATGCGCATGCCCATCATCGAGCCGCCGACATGGTCGGGGTGATAGTGCGTGGCGAGAACTCCTGTAAGTCGCATTCCGTCGGCGGCAATCGTGTCGATCAGTGAATCGACGTCATAGGCAGGGTCGACCAAGACACAGTCGCCGGTGTCTCGATCGCCGATGGCATAGACGAAGTTGACCATCTGTTGTGCCATCTGGTCGCTGGTGGCGAAGTCGCGACCTGACAGCAATTGGCGAAAGTAGAAGCGGTCATCAGGCACGGCTACGAACCTACCCTTGATACGTGGCAAGCAACCCGACCGTCGCGGCCGCCGAACCGACTGGCGCGGCAACCAACCCAGCCGTGTTGCGCTACGCCCTCATCGGCACAGGCATGATGGGCGTCGAGCACGTGCACGCGCTGCGCAGCTTGCCCGATACCGAGATCGTCGCGTTATGCGACCCGCACGCACCGAGCATTGCAGCGGCACAAGCAGCCATCGTCAGCAACGAGGCTGGCGCCGCAGCAAGGAACTTCGCTATCACCACACCGCGGGTCTTCGCTGACGTGCACTCGCTGATTGCCGCTGGTGGCTTTGAAGTTGCGGTGGTGGCGACACCGAACTTCACGCACAGAGAGGTCGTTGAGCCCTTGCTGCACGCTGGCGTGCATCTGCTGATCGAGAAGCCTCTCTGTATCACCGCTCAGCAGTGCCGCGAACTCATAGCCATCGAGCACACAACTGCGCGCAGTGGGCGAGTGGTGTGGACTGGCCTCGAATATCGCTATATGGCACCCACCATGCGACTGCTCGAACACGCTCGCTCTGGCGTGTTGGGTCGGTTGCGCATGTTTGCGATTCGTGAGCACCGGTTTCCGTTTCTCGTAAAGGTCGGCGACTGGAATCGCTTCAGCAGCAACACGGGCGGCACGTTGGTGGAAAAGTGCTGCCACTTCTTCGATTTGATGCGTCTCGTGCTGCGCAGCGAACCCGTGCGCGTGTTCGCATCGGGCGCGCAAGACGTAAATCACCTGCACGAGTCGTACGGTGGTCGGCGCCCCGACATTCTCGACAACGCCTTCGTCATCGTCGACTTTGCGGGCGGTGAGCGTGCTTCACTCGATCTCTGCATGTTTGCCGAAGCGACCCGCAACGAACAAGAGCTTTCGCTTGTCGGAGACCTCGGCAAAGCCGAGGCGCTTGTCACTGAGGGCATCGTGCGTGTCGGCTTGCGCAAAGACGGCTGGTTCCAAGCGCGCGACGAAGTGACACATGCCGACGATGTGCCGACAGCCGTGCGCCAGCACGGGTCACATCACGGCTCATCGTGGCGTGAGCACGTGGCGATGCAGCGGGCAATTCGCGAGGGCCGCTCTGCCGAAGTGTCACTGCACGACGGTCTCATGTCGGTCGCGATGGGCGAAGCAGCGCATCGCAGTATCGAACTTGGTCGACCGATAGCGATGTCCGAGGTGCTCGGCTAGAGCAGGTTCTCGATCAGCGTGGTGCGCAGTCGCGGGGTACGCCCTGTGCGAGCCTCGAACGAATCAATCGAGTCTGACAACTGAATCAGCGAGTTCACGCCGATGAACCGCAGCGGCTCGAGTTCCCACTCTGGTGGGTGATGCCCGACGAACGCCAATGAACGCAACGGTGAGTCTCGTTCAAGCCACTCGTCAACCACCGTGCGGGCCAGCAGGTTGGTGCAGGCCACGCCGTCACCGGTGTAGCCGCCGATGCGGGCATACCGCTCGGCACGATTGACGACAACAGAAGGAGTCCAATTGCGCGGCACACCGAGCGGGCCACCCCAGCGATGCGTAATGCGCGCGCCTGCAGCGGCCGGAAAGTGGCGCGCAATGCCGTTCACGATGCGGCGATGCGTTTCGTCGTCGATGTCGAATGACGGCTTGATGCGTGAGCCGAAGTGGTACGGCGCACCGCGACCACCGATGGCGATGCGACCATCGGCGGTGAGTTGGGCATAGATGATCATGCGTCCGCCATCGGTGAAGGTGGCACGACGCGACCACGAAATCTGCGCGAGCACGTCTTTCGACAGCGGCTCGGTGGCGACCATCAATGAATAGAGCGGCACCAAGGCGCGGCGCGTTTGGCGAAACGACGGCGAGTATCCCTCAGTGGCCTGCACAACGAACCCTGCCCGCACTGCTCCTGGTCTCTCGTTCGCCGTGTGGTGTACGACCCCGGCAGCAATCTCAGATACTGGAGACGACTCCCACAACTGCACGCCCCGTCGACGTAATACGCGTGCCAACCCGAGCACCATCTGAAATGGGTTCACCGTGGCACAGTGTGGGGTGTAGACCGCACCGTAGGTGTCGGCGAGATTCACTTCAGCGCGCGTCTCATCGGCACTCAGCCAGCGAAGGTCGGCTTCGTTGATGCCGATTGCACGTTGCGTGGCGAGATCATCTTGCAATCGGGTGCGTTGCAGGGGAATCGTGGCAGAGGTGATCGAACCGCCACGATGCCAGTCGCATTCGATTCGTTCTCTCGAGAGCACCGCTTCGATTTCGCCCAGCGTGGCAAAACTTGCCGCATAGGCATCGAGTGCGGCGTCACGCCCAAACATTTCGGCGAGTTCGCTCGGCGAGAGTGCAAACATGCCGCTGCACCAGCCACCGTTGCGACCACTCGCGCCAAAACCGACGCGTTGCGACTCGAGCACGGCGATCGACCAGTCGGGGCGCGCGAGTGAAAAGTAGTAGGCAGTCCACAACCCGCTGAAGCCGCCTCCGACGATGGCGACATCAACCTCGCCACTGCTCGGGGCAGTGGTGACGGGCCAGTCACGCGCGTCGACGTCGTGCCATACCGGGCGTTGCGCAGCCCCCGCAAGTGCGGCCTGCACGATCGACTCGTCTGCGAGCCCGTTGCTCGTCGCTGTGGCTAGCGGTTCCACACGTCGTAGAGCGGGCGCTCAGGGTCGACCACTACCTCGCTGCGTTCGTCGATCTGCATTGTGGTGCGTTTGCCGTCAGTGTGGTGCCACGGCGCGATGCCACGGTGGGCGAATTGCACCAGTGCGCCAGCGAGCACATCAGCGATCGGGCGGTGAGCCTGCGACTGGCCAATGAACATCTCGACACCCGGCACCGAGATGTTGTCGAAGACGAATGGAATATCGAGACCATGACATGCACCGAGAACGCCATCAAACACCGGTGTCGGCCAAGTGAAGAAGTATGACCACGTCGGTGCACCAGTTGCGTCACGGCCGTCAATCACTCGCCAAGCCGGCGCGCGGAATGACTCATCACTCTGCAGCGCCGCCAGCATCTGAGCTGGTGACGAGTTCGGGCGTAGATCGCGATAGGCCTTCCAGGCTCGTTCTGCGTCGGCGCCGAATCGCTGTTCGTAGTGCTGTCGAACTTCAGCTTCGGTGAGGTTGGCTGAAGTTGGGTTCAAAGCCACCCACAGTCGGCTCTCGTCGCGCAGCGTGCCAATGACGAGCGGGCGCTGATCGCGGTGAATTCGCGCATGGGCATCAACGGGCAGTACGGCGCCACCAATGGTGGGGCTGAACATCGTGACCACATCTTTCGGGTCGCGCAAGAGATTTGCTTGGGCCGCGAGCACGTCGTCGATGGGTGATGTTCTGGCCGCATCGAGTGAAGCGACTTGTAGTTCGTTGAGTAGCAACGCGTGTGACTGCGCGGCGCGTTCGGTGGTGCGCAACTGTCCGATCGAAGGGCTCATTGCCCACGCCCGGTGAAACAGCTGCTCGGCCGCTGGGGTCGCCATGAGAGCGAGCACGCTGCAACCACCCGCTGATTCGCCAAAGATCGTGACGTTCGTGGCGTCACCGCCGAATCGTGCAACATTGTCGCGTACCCATTGCAGGGCCGCCACTTGGTCTTGCAGACCGATGTCTTCGGCGCCGGTGAAGCCCAGAGCGCCGAGACGATAGTTGATCGTCACGACCACGCAGCCGCGTGTGGCGAGGTTGCTGCCGTCGTACCACGAGGCGTTAGCGGTGCCATTGGTGAAGGCACCGCCATGAATCCACACCAAGACGGGCAACTTGGCCGACCCGCTGTGACCCGCAGTCGCCGGTGTGAACACGTTGAGTGTGAGGCAATCTTCACTCATGTTGAGGCTGCCGGTGCCCATCGCTTGTTCAAGCAAGCCAGGCACCTGCGGGCACTGCACGGCGCTGGCGGCCACGCGCTCGGTCGTGACGCGAACAGGTGGCTCGAAGCGCACGGCAGTGGCATACACGATGTTTCGATGGGCCACGATGTTCAGACTGGTCGCAACGTGGGCGTCAGGCATGCCCTGAGCGTAGTGAGCACTACCGTGTTGGCGTGTTGCGACGGGTTCTTGAAGGCGCCATCGCGCAGGTGGTGGCGCGACGTTTCGAAGACTGGCAGTTTGCCGCCGCCATAACCGCAGACACCCCGCGCGGGCGCAAGTTCAAGGCTTTCGGCACTGGTTCGCTGATTGCGTTTCCGTGGGTCACGATCTATAACGAGCACTACATCGAGATTGGCAACGACACGATGCTTGGTCCGCATATTGCGCTCTCGGCGGGCATGATGCCAGGGCAAGAGTGCGTCACCTCACCGGTCGTGCGCATCGGTGATCGCTGTCTGATCGGTCGCGGTAGCGGCATCGTCGGTCACCTCGCCATCGACATCGGCAACGACGTGTGGACCGGTCACCATGTGTACATCACCGATCAGAACCATGGTTATGAAGACGTGACGCGACCCATCTCGCAGCAGACCCAACCTGAGCGTGCTGTGGTTATTGGTGATGGCTCGTGGTTAGGGGCCGGCACCGTGGTGCTGCCCGGAGCCACGATCGGCAATCACGTCGCGGTTGGTGCAAACTCGGTGGTTACTGGCAACTTGCCTGACTATTGCGTGGCAGTCGGTGCACCAGCGCGAGTGATCAAGCGCTACGACCCGCAGAGTGGCTGGCAACCAACCGACGAGTTTCGCTAACGCGCGTTGCAGGCCGCGCCGCAGGTGAGCGGTGCCGATGTGGTGGCGCTACACCGACAAGTCGATGGGCGGTGCACAATTCTTCATGCGATTGTCGCCAGCAAAGGTTGCGATCTTCTCGCTGAGCGGTAAGCCCTCGAAGGTGCTCTCGGCGAACGGAACATTGACTCCGTTGCGCAGCACGTCGGCGTAGGCACGACGATCATCTAGGTAGATGTCATAATCAGCCAACCAAAGCGGAACGATGGCTTGACCTTTCGCGTCGCTAGGCAGCGATGCTCGAAGATCGACCAGCATTCGTTCGATCGTGTCAGTGGCGCGGTCGATGAGTTCGGCGCGCTGAACGAGCGCATCGGGGCCTGCATCACTGATGAGCCGGTAGTCAGCGAGAGCGAGCCGTTCGTTCTTGGCGACCAGACATCGCGCATCGGCACTTGCTGCCCAAGCTTCGTCGCCAAACTTGTTGACCGCCTCTTTCGAGGCAAAGCCGAAGGCGTAGACCCACATAGCCACGATGGCGAGGCACACAACTGACAGAATGAGTGTTCCGATTCGCCGCATGACTTCCGAGACGCTACCCATCGCTGCATCTGCAAACCGCTTTGCGCGGGCCAAAGACCTCATGTGGGCGATGGTCAGTTTTCACAAGGGATACTTCTTCATCGCTGTCGGCGGTGCAGCCGTATTTGCAGTCGCGACGGTGCTGTCGTCATACGGCGTGCAGTTGCTGATCGACGACGTGATTCTTCCAACCTTTGATACCGGGGGAATCACCTTCGACACGTGGGCGAGGGTGTCGGCCGTGGTCGTGGTGATCGGTTTGGTGCGAGCCGTCGGGGTGGTAGTGCGTCGAACGTATGCGGGGGTTGCCAATCAATCGACCGCAAAGACCGTCGCCGATAACACGCTCAGCCATCTCATGCGACAACCAGCCGCATGGCATCGTCAGCGCATGACAGGGGACATCGCGGCTCGGGCTGGTGTCGACACTGACGCCGCCGCAACCATTCTTGGCCCGATGCCATTTGCTTCATCGGTGGTGGTGTTGCTCATCGTCTCGGGAGTCTGGCTCATCGTCACCGACGTCTGGCTCGGCTTGTTCGCCTTCACGGTGTTTCCCCTCATGTTGGTGATGAACATCCTCTATCAACGCAAGGTTGACTATCACTATCAAGTCGCACAAGACGAGCTCGGTGCGCTCAGTGAAGCAGCGCACGAGAGTTTTGATGGTGTTCTCGTCGTCAAGGCCTTTGGCGCAGAAGATCGAGAAACCGAGCGTCTCGCTGTCATTTCACGCCGACTACGCAAGGCACGCACGAATGCCATCACGCTTCGATCGACATTCGAGTCGTTGATTGACGCGGCGCCATCGCTCGTCAACGTGGCAATCATCGGTTTTGGGGCCACTCGAGTGCGAGACGGCGCGATGACGGTTGGCGAGTTGTCGGCCTTCGTCTTTCTCTTCACTCTTGTGTCTCTGCCGCTTCGCATCGTCAGCTATTTGTTCTCCGAACTGCCACATTCAGCAAGCGGTTGGGCGCGCGTACAACAGGTGCTCAATGAACCTCTGCAGCGTGCACCACGCGCCGCAATTCTGCCGAGCGACGATGCGATGGTTGATCTACGCAATGTTTCTGCCGCACACGTTGATGGCGCTTTCGCTTTGCGTGACGTCACTCTCACTGTGCATCGTGGGCGTACCGTCGCCATCGTCGGTGCGACCGGCTCGGGCAAAACGACACTGCTACACCTCATTGCCGGATTGGTCGGTGCAAAAAGTGGAACCATACGACTCGGCACTACGCGGGTGGGCCTCGTGTTTCAGGAGGCTTTCTTGTTCGCCGAAAGCCTGAGATACAACCTCACCCTCGGCGCTGACGTCGCACAAGATGCCATCAACCGCGCACTAGAGATCGCGGCAGCTGATGGTTTCGTGCGAGACCTCGGTGTTTCCCTCGACACCGAGCTCGGCGAACGTGGGGTGAGCCTGAGCGGGGGCCAGCGGCAACGCTTGGCATTGGCTCGGGCGCTCGCGATGGGTAGCGAACTACTCTTGCTCGACGACACAACCTCGGCACTCGACCCGTCGACCGAGGCGGCAGTGCTCACCAATCTTCGTTTGCTGGGAGATTCGGTGACCACCCTCGTCGTGGCTTCGCGGCCATCGACGATTGCTCTCGCTGACACGGTGATCTTCATGGCCGAAGGCAACATCGCCGCCGCAGGCACGCATGAGGTGTTGCTGCGCGCGAATGATGCCTACCGCACCTTGATTTCAGCATTCGAACATGATCGCCATGACGGCGAGAACAGTGCAGACCGTTGATGCTGGTTGACGACATCACGCAAGAAGTGCGTCGCCGTGGGGCGGTCGACACCATTCGGGCCGGCATCGCACAGGCGCCAGCATTGGGCAAAGGGCTCGGCTTCACCTTCGTGCTCGCATTATTCGGTGCGGCGGGTCGTGTGACGATTCCGATTTCGATTCAGCAGGCCATTGACAAAGGCTTCGTCGCTGGTGAGGTGCGACTCGAGTTCATTTTGCGACTGTGTGGTGCCGCCGCCGCGGTGGTGCTGCTTGCCGCGTGGTGTCAACGCACCGCGGTGTATCGCCTGGGTACTGCTGCCGAAGAAGGGCTCTACGGGTTGCGAGTGCGATTGTTTGATCACATCCATCGTCTGAGCCTTGCCGACCAGAACGAAGAACGACGAGGTGCGTTGGTTGCGCGAGTCACGAGCGACATTGAAACACTGACGATGTTTTTTGCCTGGGGTGGCTTGGCGTGGATGCTCGATTTGTCGTTGATGTTCGTGGTTGCCTGCGTGATGATTGCCTACGACTGGGTGCTCGCCGTTGTTGCATTTGCTGTCGTGGCGCCGCTGATCATCGTTCTGCGCCTCGTTCAGCGACGACTTGTGCGGGCATATGACCGCGTTCGTGAAGGCAACGCACAGATGCTGTCGGCAGTGAGTGAGACCGTTGCCGGAGTCGAAACCCTGCAGGCCTATGACGCCGTTGAGCCCGCCCTGCAGCGTGTGCAGGCATCCACCAAGCGTCGAGCGCGCGCATCGATTCGTGCCGGGTTTATCGGAGCACTGCTGTTTCCGTCTGGTGAGGTGTTCAGCGTGTTCACGGTTGTGGCGGTGGTGGGCATCGGGGTATGGCGCGGTGATGCTGCTGGCTTGACGGCGGGTTCACTGGTCGGGTTCATGTTTCTCACCTATCGGTTCTTGGAACCGATCGCAGAGTTCACCGAAGTGATCGACCAAACACAAACAGCAGTTGCTGGTTTGCGGCGCGTGCTCGGAATTCTCGACACGCCGATTGGTCCGCCGCCCGCTATGAATCCGGTGGCGTTGCCACCCGGTCGTCTCGGTGTTGCGCTGCACGAGGTGACCTTCGCGTACGCACCCCGTGACGATGAGCCGGCGACCAACGTGTTGACGGCCCTCACGCTCACCATTCCGCCAGGCCAGCACATCGCGTTGGTGGGCGAGTCAGGTGCCGGAAAGACCACGGTCGCACGTCTCGTCGCACGTCTGGCAGACCCAACCCACGGCCGCATCACCATCGGGGCCGTCAACGTCAAGCATGTTGCTAACGACGATTTGCGCCGTCGACTCACCGTGGTGCCACAAGAACCGTTTCTCTTCGCCGACACCATTGCCTACAACTTGCGGTTTGCTGCCCCAACCGCCAGCGATGCCGAGTTGCAGGCTGCGGTGCGCGCACTCGAGCTCGAAGACTGGATCGCCTCACTCGCTGATGGGCTCAACACGCAAGTCGGACAGCGTGGTTCAGCGCTGGCGGCCGGTGAACGTCAGATGGTCGCCTTGTTGCGGGCGTCGCTCGTCAACCCCGATGTGCTGATTCTCGATGAAGCGACGTCGTCAGTCGACGCACTCACCGAGGTGCGAATCGCCCGCGCCCTACGCAAATTGTCGCAAGGACGAACGACGATCTCAATTGCCCACCGATTGTCGACCGCCGCACGAGCAGACCGGGTGGTGCTGCTGGCAAACGGCCGCGTGCTCGAAGACGGCTCACACGAAGACTTGATGGGCCGTGGGGGAGACTACAAGCGTATGTATGACGCGTGGCTGACGGCAACACGAGCGTGAGCCGACCTCTGGCACAAAACAACACTGGCGTCGGTCGCCCCACGATGTGTCGCACTGCGTTCGTTGCGGCAGTTGCAGTTGTTGCGCTGTCTGCGTGTGGTGGCGACACGGTGGCAGACACCTGCGAACAGGCGAGCCTGCTCGAGAACGCTCGTGCTCGAGTAGAACGCGCGGTTACCGCACTTGAGCAAACCTCGCAACTTGAACTCGAAGAAGCCACGCTCGACATTGTCGATCGACTCTCGTTGATGCGTGAGGTTGCGCCCCGCGATTTGCGGTCGCCACTCGGTGTGCTGCTCGCTGCCTACGGCCAACTCACGGTCAGTCTTGGCAACATTGGCTGGGATCCGACGCTGGCTACCGACGATGCGGCAGTGCAGGCCGCGCGTCGCGCGTTTACCGATCAGTCGGTAGCAACTGCGAATACGTCACTTGCCGAGTGGGTCGCAGAACAGTGCGGTCGCGAGCAGAGTGCGCTCGATCCAGCGTTTGCAGCGAGTGGCACCACCTTGCCGATGCCTGAGGTGAGTGAAGAACCGTCTCGTGACGTCGACGAAGAATCTGCCGTCAGCGAAACCGAACTGCAGGCTCTCGGCCTCGTACTCGGCGAAACCTACGGTCTTGCGCTTACCGATGTTGAAGCGGAGTGCGTGGCACGCTCACTCGGTGTGACGTTTGTCGAAGCGAGCGATGCCATGCTTGACGACGACGCATTCTTTGCTGAAGTGGTGAAGGTGTTCGCATCATGTGGTGTAGCGACGCCGCCGACAACGACGACACCGACCACGACACCCGACAACTAGTCTCTGCACGTGCATCTCACGCTGATTCGTCATGCCGAACCCGAGTGGGTGCGCGATGGGCTCAGTCAAGACAATCCGCCGCTCACCGCGCGCGGTCATCGTCAAGCACGTCGTCTTGCCGATCGACTTGAAGCCGAACACTTTGATCACGTCTACGTTTCTCCGCTCTTGCGGGCACGTCAAACGGCGGCCCCAATTCTTGATGCGCAACGTCGCGGCGAAGTGATCGAGCCATGGCTCGAAGAGATTCGCAGCCCCATCTGGCAGGGTAGCCCCGCCGACAAGGCCGAGGCGGCGTACCGTGAGGAGAAGAATCGCCCGGCGGCAGAGCGTTGGCACGGTCTCGTTGGTGGTGAGGCCGTAAGTGACTTCACCAAACGAATTCACCGAGGCGCCAATGAGTTCTTGGCCGAGCGGGGCGTCTATCGCATCGAACACGAATTGCCCGTGTGGCACATCGAAGAACCCGGTGACCGTCTTGCGTTCATTGCCCATGCCGGAACCAACAGCGTCTTCATCTGTCACTTGCTCGGGCTCGCCCCGACACCTTGGGAATGGGAACGCTTCGTTATCGGTCACGCGTCGGTGAGTCGACTTGAAGCGTTGCGACTCGGCGATGGCTACACGTTCAGCCTCACGCGCCTAGCTGACAATTCACACCTCGAGAGCGCTGACCACACCTACTAGGCGCTCGATGCCCGCGCTGGTGCGGGCTGGCAAGCGAACCGGCGGGGCGACGTGGTTCTCACATCGCGCCGCCCCGCGGCTCGCCCTGCTTCGCGCGTGGCCACGCTCGAAGAAGGTCGTTGAGCTATGCCCTCGTGTTGAGCTATGCCCTCGTTACGGCTGAGGGCGAGGCTCGGTGACATGGCACGCGTTGACCGCTGCCACGACCGGTGTTGGGTCGATTGGGGCACCACCGCGCGGGTGCACCTCGAAGTGCAGGTGCGGGGTGGTGGTGTTGCCCGTCGCGCCAATGGTGCCGAGAATCTGACCAGCTTTCACGACGGTGCCAACGGTGATGTTCGGGGCGATCGTGTCGAGGTGGGCGTAGAAGAAGTACGTACCATCAGCCATGGTCAGGCGCACACCGTTGCCGGTGAGCGACGCGTTGTCGTACACCTTGGTGATTGTGCCATCGACGACGGCGTAGATCAGATTGCCGCGCGGCGCGATGATGTCAACGCCTTCGTGCAGACGAGTTCCACGTGACTCGTGCCAGGTGTTGGTGAACGAGCAGCGACCCTGCACCGGGAACACCTGAATCTGCGGAATGCCCAGCGACTCGAGCGACGGAATCAGCCCGAGCGCCTGAGCAGTCGGGAAGTCAACGGCCTGTGACGCGTTCAGGCCGCGGCTCGCCTGGAAATTGCCGAGCGCGATCGAAGTGGCGAGACCGAAGACTCCGTCTGCGCCGCCCTTGACTTCAATGCCCGCGTTGATCAGTGTCTGCTGCACGAGGCGAACTGCGTCGCTGCGCTGACCGCGCGAAGGCAATGCATTGGGGTCGAGCTGGGTGAGTGCAGCGGCAGTCGTGACGGCCGGTTGGGCAACGACTGGCTGCGCAACCACTGGTTGAACAACGACTGGCTGTGCCACGGCTGGGGTGGCGGCTGGTTTCGTCGTTGCCGGCTTGGCAACTGCGGCGACCGGGGCCGGCGGAGCCACGTCGACCAGACCGAGGGCGAACGCAGTTGCATGGTCGAGTGTCTTCGTGACCGGCAGACCCTTGCGACCTTGGTAGGTGCCGAGGGCAACCGTTGTGGCCACACCGAAGGCGCCATCGGCGCCACCCTTCACGGTGACGCCATTGTTGATCAGTGCTTGCTGCACCGTCCAGACCGCTTCGCCCTGGTCGCCCGACTTCGGCAGCGACTCGGGGGTCAGGCGTTGCACAACAATGAGACCAAGAAAGCGTGCGGTGGCTTCGTCGACGGTGCCGCTCACCTTCAGGCCAACGGCCTTTTGCAGGTTGCGCAAGGTGGCCTCGGTGCGAGCGGAGAACACGCCGTCAACGCCGCCCTTGAGGGTGAAGCCGCGCGCGACCATCGCCTGCTGCAAGCGCACGACGTCGTCGTTGCTGTCGCCCACGACGGGCAGGTTGTTGGGGCGGGTGGCGTTCGGCGACGCAGTGGCCGACAACGTCGCAGGGGCGATCGATGGGGCCGTGGTGGCGCGGGTGGCAGCGGCAGGTTGGGCCTGCGCTGAAGCCGGGGCAGTAAGCCCCAAGACGATGCTGGTAGCAAGGGCGGTGAGAACCATTGGTGTGACTCCTTGGTGAGATCCGCAGAAGGGATCGGCCTCGGAGGGGCAAACTTGAGGAAATTCTCACGCAAACAGGTAGTATGAACACTCTCAGTGGTTATAGCGCACCCATTGTGAGGTGCTAAACGCTGAGCGTCGTCTATTCGAGGAGTTCGTAACGGCGAGTGGTGAGCAGCCAGCCCGTCGGGGCCCGCTCATATCGGTCGTGCAGCACCGCGATGCGCGACCCGAGTGACCCGTTGCGGCGCTGAAAGCGTTCGGTAACGGTGATTCGACCGCTTCCGGTTCCAGCTGCTTCGTCGACGCTCAAGATGACAATTTCCGGGCTCTGAAGGGTCCAGCGTTCGGCGGTGAAGACCTTGCCAAAGAGCGCCGTCAATTCGTCGATGCCCTTGGCGCTCGTGCCGTCGGGTGACTGCAAATGCCCGGTCGGCGACCACTGCGATAGCCAGGTGGCGAGGTCACCCCGCAGCTGGGCATCGGCAATGGTGGCGATGAGTTGGCGCAAGGCGGCATCGGTGATCGCCGTCGGAGCATCGCCTGCGCCGATGCTCGCCGATGGGGTAGTCGCGGCGCGTGGCGCGGGCTTGGTGGTGCGTCGCCCATCGCGAATGTCGTCGGGTGACAGCCCTGTTTCAAATGCCGCCAGCGAGCGCAAGGTGCGCATCAATTCTTTTCGCTTCACGACGCCTTCGTGAGCGGCGAACTGCACCGCAAGACCGTCAATCACGGCGGTGAGTCGCATTGCAGAGATGCGCGGTTGTTCGCAGCGGAACTCACCCGTTTCATTACCACGTCGCAACACTCGTTCAAGGAACGCAATCGACTGTTCGTCAAGTTGCTGACTGATGCTCTTCATCAACGGGTTGCGAAGTGCTTCACCCCATGCGTCGATCCACAACATCCACTCAACGTCGTCACTACCTTCAGGAACATAACTTTCGATGAGCCGCCACAGTTGCGCGGTCGCTGATTGACCGAGTTCAATGTCACGCTCCATCTCGGCCAAGTCTTTGCGCGCGTAGTACTCGAAAGCAGCAGCGAGCAACACCTCTTTGCTGTCGAAGTGATAGTGGATGAGGCTGTTCGACACGTTCAGGCGTTTGGCGACATCTGCCACACGAGTGCCTGCGAAGCCGCGTTCAATCACCACTTCACAGGTGGCTTCGAGAATCTCCACTCGACGTGCCTCGACCGCGTACTTTTTCACGACGAGACATTAGTTCTGCTCGTGCCTAGCCTGACGATGTGACGCAGGCGGTGAACCCCGGCACGATCACAAGCTCGAATAATGAGGGCGATCGCGCGAAGCGCTCGCTGTCGCTGCGCCGGTATCGAATCATCGTCTGGGTTGCCTTCGTCTCGCTCTACGTGATCATTGTGACCGGCTCACTCGTGAGGCTTACGGGCTCAGGCCTCGGTTGTATCGACTGGCCGGCGTGCAACGAAGAGCAATTCGTCGACGTGTCAACGCCTCATGCTGCGATCGAGCAGCTGAATCGGCTGTTCACAGGCGTTGTTGCAGCCAGTGTGGTCGCTGCGGTGCTTGCGGCACTCTTCGTGCGGCCCCGCCAGCGTCGCCTGGTGCGGCTGGCGCTCTGGCTCGTTGGCGGGGTGCTCGCCCAAGTGGTGCTCGGTGGCATCGTGGTGCTCACCGGTCTGCATCCGCTCAGCAATATGGGACACTTCTTGTTGTCGATTGCGTTGATGTACGGGGCCTACCTGCTCGCCGACGCAGTGTCTGCTGACGGGCAACGAGAGAAGCCAGCGCGGTGGTCGACTCGCGAGATTCGTGCCTCGCGGTTGTTCAACTTGGGCTCGCCGGTGGTACTGGCGCGGGTAGTTGTCGTTCTCACCCTGGCGGCCATAGTGACAGGAACCGTCGTGACGGGCACGGGTCCTCACGCTGGCGACGAGTCGGCTCCGCGGTTTGACTATCTCATCACTTCCGTCGTTCGAGTCCACAGTGCGGCGGTGTGGTTGGTGGTGATTGCGTGTGTGTGGCTCGGTTGGTTGTTGCGCAACGCCCCCAACCAGCGCCTGCAACGGGCTTTCGAGTGGTTCCTGTTTCTTGCGGTCTTGCAAGGCGGGCTCGGTTATCTGCAGTACTTCACCGGGGTGCCCGTGCCCCTGGTGGCGTTGCATGTGGCACTCAGTGTTTTGGTGTGGCTGGCGGCTCTTCGTCTGGCGACCACTGCTCGGCGTTCTGCGGTCTATGGCACAATGGCGTGATGCCAAAATGGGGGAGGCGAGCAGTCATCGCGGCTTTTGGCGCGCTGCTCGGCCTTGGGGCTGGTGCCCCCGCCATGGCTCAGGTGTCCGACGACCTCGGAGTCATCGGTCAGCTGCAATACACCGACGCGACAGGAACCAAAGTTCCGGCCGTCGGCGTCGATCTCTCGATTGACGACGTTGGCGGAGCCACTACCGACTCTGACGGAAGTTTTCGCATCCCGGTTCCGGGGCCTGGTGAATACACCATCAGGCTTGATGTTGCAACGCTGCCCGAAGGCGTCGCGCTGAATGACCCCGAGCGCGCCACGCTGCAAGCCAAGGTGAGCCAGAACGGTGATCAACGGGTGATTTTTCCGTTGGTGTTTGGCGAGGGCGGTAACCAAACCACCGAGAGCAACTTCTCGATTCGACGCATCAGCCAACTGACACTCGAAGGCGTCAAGCTCGGGCTGTATCTCGCTATGGCGGCGATCGGGTTATCACTCATCTTCGGCACCACAGGTCTCGTGAATTTTGCCCACGCCGAACTCATCACCTGGGGCACACTGATGGCGTACTACTTCAATATCTACGGTTTGGTTGCCACGTTCGGGTTTCTCTCGGTGCTACCACCGCCCTTCGGCGGTGGGGTCAATTTCATTTTTGCCACCCTGCTCGCCACCATCATGGGTGGTGTCTTGGGCTATGTGCTCAACCGCGTGGTCTTTCGCACGGCGCGAAGTGCCGGCGTGTCGTTGCTCGCGCAGATGGTGATGACGATTGGCCTCTCGATTTTCTTGCGCTATGTCTTCGTGTACTTCTTTGGCAGTCGCTATCGCGTGTACGCCGATTACGCGTCGCAGCGCGCCAATGAATTCTGGGGAGTGGAGCTCACCAGTCGCGACGCAGCGGCAATGGTGGTATCGATCATCATTCTCGTTGCAGTGGGGCTAGGTCTCACGCGCACTCGCACCGGTCGTGCGATGCGAGCAGTGAGCGACAACAGGGATCTCGCCGAATCTTCGGGCATCGATGTCGAGCGGGTTATCTCGCAAGTTTGGATCTATGGCGGAGCCCTCGCCGCGCTCTCGGGGACCTTCTTTGGCTTTGACACCGTGAAGTGGGACCTCGGCACACGCATCCTTTTGTTGGTTTTCGCGGCAATCACTCTGGGTGGTCTCGGTACGGCGTTTGGCGCACTGGTTGGCGCACTGATCGTGGGTGTCGCCATCAACTGGTCGACACTGTTTATCGACACCGAACTGAAGAACATGACCGCACTGATCGTGCTGATTTTGGCGCTGCTCTTGCGCCCCCAGGGCATTCTCGGCAAGAAACAACGGATCGGCTGAGCAATGGACTGGGGCTTCATCTTCGAACGCACCTTCTCGGCCATGATCGGCCCTGAGGTGATGGTGTATGCGCTGGCAGCGGTAGGTCTGAATGTGCATTTCGGCTACACGGGCCTCATGAACTTCGGCCAGGTGGGTTTCATGGCGGCTGGCGCCTACGGCGTGGGTGTCAGCGTCTTCTGGTTGGGGTGGAACTTCTGGGTCGGAGTGTTGTTCTCGTTTGTCTATTCGGCGGTGTTGGCATTGCTGCTCGGCATTCCGACCTTGCGACTGCGCGCCGATTATCTGTCGCTTGTCACGATTGCAGCTTCAGAATCCATACGACTACTTGCACGATCTCGAGTGATGCAACCAATCACGGGTGGTGTCGAGGGCGTTAACCAATTTGCCGGACCTTTCTATGACTTGAGCCCCTTCGAGTTGGGCAAGTTCTATTCGTTTGGACCATTCAAATATCTCGGTCGCGACGTGTGGGTGTTGCTCGTCGGTTGGACACTGCTGATTCTCGTGACGCTGATGGTGCGGGCATTAATGAAGTCGCCGTGGGGTCGAACGTTGCGGGCAATTCGCGAAGACGAAGATGCCGCACGAGCGCTTGGCAAGAACGCCTACTTCTACAAGATGCAGTCGCTGATGCTCGGCGGAATGATCGGCGGTCTTGCGGGCTTGCTGCAGGTGGTTCAGAAGGCATCGGTGCAAGCTGACACCTTCAACCCGGTCATCACCTTCACGATCTGGACGATGCTCATTGTCGGCGGTGTGGGTCGCATTTGGTCGCCAATAGTGGGTGCTTCGATCTACTGGACATTGATTGTGTTCGTCGAAAACACCCTGCGACAGTTGCCCGACGGAACTCGCGCGAGCCTCGAACGCACCATCGAACTGTCTGACTTCAACATCGCCATGCTGCGATTCATTCTCGTTGGTGCAGGTCTCTTGCTTCTCGCTCGATTCCGCCCACAGGGCATCTTCGGTTCACGAGAGGAGATGGCTCTTGACCGCCGATAGCGCTGCTACCGACAACGCTCCGGTGGTCACTGCGACGAACGTCGTCAAGACCTTCGGTGGGTTGCGTGCCGTAGACGTCGAAAAGCTGGAGATTCGCCGTAACAAGATCACGGCGCTCATTGGGCCCAACGGGGCAGGTAAGACCACGTTCTTCAACCTGTTGACCGGGTTTGATCAGGTCGACTCGGGCGAGATCACACTCGACGGTCAGATCATCACGGGCAGACCCCCTCACCAGCTGGCCGGCATGGGCATGGTGCGAACCTTTCAACTCACCAAGGTTCTCTCGAAACTGTCGACGATCGAGAACATGAAACTCGGGGCCCTCAATCAGCGTGGCGAGAAGTTTTGGTCAGCACTCGTGCCCGGTTCATGGACGAAACAAGAGCGTGAAGTCGAGGCTCGTGCTGATGCGATCTTGAAACGCTTCAACCTCACGCACATGCGCGACGAGTATGCAGGCACCATGTCGGGTGGTCAGCGCAAGCTGCTCGAGATGGCTCGCGCCCTCATGACTGAGCCCCGTGTCGTGATGCTCGACGAACCGATGGCGGGTGTCAACCCTGCGCTCGCACAAAGCTTGCTTGAGCTCATCAAAGCGCTGCCCGCAGAGGGTCGCACCGTCATCTTCGTCGAACACAACATGGATGTCGTGCAAGAGATCAGCGATTGGGTCGTCGTGATGGCCGAAGGTCGCATTATCGCTGAGGGCACTCCGGCCGAAATCAAGAGCAACAAGGCAGTGGTTGATGCGTATCTCGGCGCCCATCATGGCGCAGATCTTTCACAGGTTGAGCTGTCATGAGCACGTCAACCCAAGCCGAGGTGCTGCTCGAGGCCAAAGAGGTCACCGCCGGTTACACGCCGGGCGTCAACATTCTGACGAATTGTTCGCTCACCCTGACGCGCGGCGAGATCGTGGGCATCATTGGGCCGAACGGGGCGGGCAAGAGCACCCTGCTGAAAGCGCTGTTCGGGTTGCTGTCGGTGCAGTCGGGTTCAATCACCCATCGCGGCGAATCAATCGTCGGTTTGCATGCCCATGAACTGGTCGAGCGGGGAATCGGCTATGTACCCCAACGCGAGAACGTCTTCCCGTCACTCACGATTCTTGAAAACCTTGAGATGGGCATTTACCTAAAGCCAAAGCAGTATCGCGAACGTTCAGAGTTCGTGATGAACATGTTTCCGCGCCTTGCTGAACGAAAGAGTCAACGTGCCGGTTCGCTCTCGGGTGGTGAACGTCAGATGCTGGCGATGGGCCGCGCCTTGATGATGAACCCCGAGATCGTATTGCTCGATGAGCCGTCTGCGGGTCTCTCACCCGTGTTGCAAGACCAGGTGTTCGTGCGCACCCGCGAAATCAACAAAGCCGGTGTCAGTGTGGTAATGGTCGAACAGAACGCACGTCGCTGTCTGCAAATCTGCGACAGGGGATACGTGCTCGACCAGGGCACCAATGCCTACACCGATACCGGTGAGAAACTGCTGCACGACCCGAAGGTCATCGAGCTGTATCTCGGCACCCTCGCGTCGTAACCCTCACGCCCCACGCACTGCGGCGAGGGTTTCTGATAGCGCAGCTAACACCTCGGCGAGTTGGTCATCAGTGAGCGTCAAGCTGAGGTTCATCATGCCGCGGGCCGCCGTGTAGACACCCCGTTCGAGCAACCCGAGAAACAGCAGTTCTTGTAGGTCATGGTTGCGAGCCGCCACATCATGGGCGTTGTGAGGCACCTCGGCCAGCGCATGCAACGACATCATCGAACCAAAACCGCTCACACAGACGGGCAGGCCTGATTGAGCGAGCACGGCGGCAACTGACTGTCGGAAATCGTCGCCGCGAGCGGTGTGAGCCTGTGCGATCTCTGCCGTGAACACATCGCCCAACACCACGCATCCCGCGGTCATCGAGGCGACATTGTTGTTGAAGGTACCGGCGTGGGCGACCACCGTGACGCGACCGGCCTCGGGGCTGGTGTCGTAGTAGTCGAGGAGATCAGCTCGTCCGCCGAATGCACCGAACGAAAAACCTCCGCCGATGTACTTGCCGAAGGTGGAGATGTCGGGCTTCACACCAAGAAGGTTGAACATGCCACTGCGGCCGTGTCGAGAAGTCATCACCTCATCGGCGATAAACACTGCACCGACGCTGTGGGCAGCAACGTACACGTCGTGAGCGAACGTAGCGTCGGCCGCAATGCAACCTCCTGAGCCGAGCATCGGCTCCATCACCACAGCCGCCAACGATGCACCGTGTTCTGCAATCAGTCGCTGCGTGGCAGCCGAGTCGTTATAGGGGGCGACCACAAAGTCGTACGGCGCATTCCACGGCGCGATTCCGGTTGCAAAGTAGAGCAGACCCCCGTGGTATCCGCCATGGAACACCAAAATCTTGCGCCGAGCCGTGGCTTGAATCGCCGTCGTGATCGCCATCAGATTCGCCTCAGAACCTGAGTTGGTGAATCGGACCTTATCGAGATGGAACCGTTCGCACATCGCCTCGGCAAGTTGAGTCTCTGCTGGATGCACGCCGCCGACGCTGGCGTTGGTGCGCAACGCCGTCGCTACGGCATCGAGTACGCGGGCGTCGCCATGCCCCAACAACCCGGCGGTGTAGTCACCCAACATGTCGATGTACGCGTGGCCGTCGGCGTCGTGCAACACCGACTGATGCCCTGCCACGAAGGTGAGGGGAAACGGCGCATGGGTTAGCACCGTTCGCGTATGACCCCCAGGCAGGAAGCGACGAGCTTGGTCGTAATGTTTACGACTCTGCGGATTTCGATCAGCGAAACTGGCTCGTGCCGTAGCGAGCAGTCGGTTACTCACGCAGTCAGGCTAGGCAAAAGAAAAGCCCCGCCCGGTTTCCCGGGCGGGGCCTTCTTGTTCTGAGGCGAACTCAGCTCGCGAAGACGTACTTGTCAAGCGAGGTGTCTGCACCGGCCGCACCGTAAGAGATGATGCGGAACGAAGCAGCAGCGGGTTCACCTGCATCGACGAACTCGTACGGTCCACCAAGACCGTCGTAGTCGATGTCGGTACCAGCCTGGACCAGCGTGAGGCACGACGCGAAGTCGGTGCACTTTTCGCCATCCTTGGTGACGCCGTTGATCTGCGCGCCAATCGAGACACCGTCGGCGCAACCAGCGATTTCAGCAGCGAGTGCCGAGATCACAATTGCGTCGTAGGTCTCTGCGCCGTAGTCGTACACGCCATCGACGCCAGCGGCATCGAGACGAGTGACGAACGCCTTGATGGCATCACTGCCCTTCAAGTCGACCGACGGAACGGTTCCCTTCATGCCGGCGAGGATCGCAGGATCCGCAACCAGCTTCTCGAGACCGCTGATGTTGCCATCGGTGCCGTAGACCTTCTTGGCCGTCGGACCAACGCCACGCTCGTGCATGGCATTGAGGATCGGACCAGTCTCGGCGAAACCGACGATGAGGACGGCATCCGGGTTAGCGGCGACGACCTTGTCAACTTCTGCGTCAAACGTTTCGGTGCCTTCTGCGTACTCGATGAACTCGGGAACGGTTCCACCGGCAGCTTCGAAGTCGCCCTTGAAGGCTTCTGCCAAGCCGACGCCGTAGGAGTCGTTGCGATAGAGCACAGCAGCGGTGGTCGAGCCATCCTCGATGACGAGGTTGGCCAGCACGCGGCCCTGCAACAGGTCCGACGGAGCCGTACGGAAGTACAGGCCCTTGTCGTCGTACGTGGTGAGGGTCGGCGAGGTGTTGGCGGGCGAGAACTGCACCACACCAGCTGAGGTGATCTTGTCGATCACGGTCAGCGAAACACCCGACGAGGCTGCACCGATGATCACCTGGGCGCCGGCTGCAAGCAGACGGTCGGTTTCGGTGTTGGCGGTGTCCGTGGTTGCGTCGCCCGAGTCACCCTGGTTGAGAACAACCGGCTGTCCGAGCACGCCACCAGCGGCGTTGATGTCTTCCACTGCGAAACCCGAGGCCGCCACTTCCGGCGGTCCAAGGAATGCAAGTGAACCAGTCACCGGAAGGATCGTTCCGATGTTGAGGCTGGTAACTGCGCAGTCTGAAGCAGGTGCTTCAGTCTCCTCAGTGACCTCCTCGGTGGCCGCTTCGTCGTCGCCGCCGCAAGCCGCGAGCACGAGTGCTGAGGCTGCAACCAGCGCGCCGAAACGACGCATGTTGGCTTTCTTCATTTTTCTCCCCCTAGGAGTAGGGCGGCATCTGACCGCCCCGATTGGGTAGCGAGATGCTACCTGCCAGCGGCGGCCTTTGTGAGACGGTCGCGAATGGCTTGACCGAGACCCCCCGGTGGGGGCAACACGATGTGAGCGAGCGCTACACCGTCTGCGTCAAGCTGTCGTAGGTCGCGATACAGGCGTTGCGCCGCATCGTGGAGATCGCCGGAGAAGTCGAGCACCGGGGCGCTGCCCGCATCAACGTGGTCGCCTGATTCGTGCAGCACGAGGCGGGCCCGCGGGGCATAGTGCGACTGCAGCATTCCGGGTGCGCGTGATTCGCTCGCCGTACCGTCAGTGACACGTGGTGCTTGGGGGTGGTCATCTGCCCGCAGAACCGCGTCAATCTGCTCTGCGGTGACAGCACCGGGGCGCAGCAACACGACGTCATTGCTCGTGCAATCGACAATGGTTGATTCAACGCCTACGTGACACTCGCCGCCGTCGAGCACGATGTCGATGTCGGCACCGAGATCGGCAACGACATGCTGTGCGGTCGTGGGTGAGACCGCACCGAACCGATTCGCCGATGGTGCTGCAATGGCATGACCGAGTCGTCGAATCACGGCGTGAGCTACCGAATGAGACGGGCAGCGCACCGCCACGGTGTCGCGACCACCTGTAACCCTTCGGCTGACGCTTTGGTTCGCGCGAACGATCATCGTGAGTGGGCCGGGCCAGAACGCATCTGCAAGTGCACGCAGATTCGGCGTGAGCTGCTTGGTGAGGGTCTCAAGACCGTCTGCGTCGGCGATGTGCACAATCAGTGGGTGCGTCGCGGGCCGACCCTTGACGCTGAAGACTCGTTGCACCGCCGCATCACTCGTGGCATCTGCGGCGAGGCCGTATACCGTCTCGGTCGGCAAACCGATGAGCTCACCTCGACGTAGAGCATCGACGGCCGCCGCAATGCCCGAATCGTCGGGTTGCACGATGCGCGCCATGTCAGTTGGTCACGAGTTGAGAAAACCGAGCACTGCGTCGATGAAGTCAAATGATTCAGGGGTGCGAAAGTGATCGACCCCGTGCAAGGTGACGAGGCGCGCACGATGAAATGCGCCGGCGAGTTGGTGCGCAGGTTGCGAGAAATCGTTGTCACCGATGATCACGAGCACCTCAGCACTAATGGCGGAGAGTTGATCGGCGGAAACAGGTTCTTGGCGTGGGCGTCGCAGCACGGCTGCCAACGCGAGTGGGTCGTTGTGGGCTTCGTTGCCAATCTTGCCGAAGATACGAGCAGTTAAGTCGTCGGGGTCGGCACGACCTTCGAGGCCAGCGAGGATCTTCTCGCTACGTCGCGGGTCGTGTGGCTGAAAGACGCCATCACCGATGCCGGCGAGCACCACCTTGTTGAAGCGGTCTGGTGCACGTACGGCAGCAGCGAGCAGAGTGATTGCTCCGAGCGAGAATCCGACCGCGTCGACTGCACCAGCATTCGCGTCGAGGCGTGCAAACACCGACGAGGCCAAGTCGACGTAGTCGGCGGGTTCGTGTGACTTGGCAGCCGCGCCGTGACCAGGTAGGTCGAAATCGAGCACGTCGCGCCCGGCATCACGCAGCAGGTCGACGATGCCGCTGCGCACCCAGGTGCGTTCAAACGAACCTGCCCAACCGTGCACGAGCAGCACCGGCGGTTGGTGCGTGGCTGACGGGGGAGTTGGAGCAGATGAACTCATGTGGCGCGAAGGGCAACAGTAGCCTTGGGTGGTCATTTCAGCGACACTTCGGAGGTCGATCATGCGCTTCTTGCAGCCGCCGCCGAATCACGACCTCACCTACAGCGACGTGTTCTTGGTGCCGGCGTTGTCGTCGGTGTCATCGCGCATGAACGTCGACTTGACGACACCAGACCGCATCGGCACCACGATTCCTGTCGTTGTATCGAATATGACCGCCATTGCTGGTCGTCGTATGGCCGAGACTGTCGCGCGTCGAGGCGGCATCGTCGTGCTGCCGCAAGATATTCCACTCGACGTGGTCGAAACTGTGGTGTCGTTCGTGAAGTCGCGGCACACGGTGTATGAAACCCCGATCACGATGTCGGGTCGCGACACGGTAGGCGAGGCCCTCAGTCTTGTGCACAAGCGCTCGCATGGTGCCATCGTCGTGGTCGATGACGATGGGTTGCCGGTCGGCATTTTCACCGAGCACGACGCGGCTGGCTTCGATCGGTTTACGCAGATCAGCAACGTGATGAGTCGTGAAGTCTTCACGCTGCCTGATGGTCTCGACGCCAAGACGATGTTCGAGCGGCTCAACGATGCCAGACTTCACTTCGCGCCCGTCGTCGAAAGCGACGGTCGCCTGCTCGGGTGTGTCACGCGCAAGGGTGCGTTGCGCAGCACGATTTATTCACCCGCGGTTGATAAACAGGGCCGCTTGATGATTGCCGTCGCTGTGGGCGTTAACGCTGACCCCGCCACCCGAGCCAAGGCGCTGGCAGCGATGGATGTCGATGTCGTCGTTGTTGATACGGCGCATGGTCACCAAGACCGCATGCTCGATGTTGTTGGCGAAGTGCGGCGATCACTGGCGGATACTCCGGTCGTGGCGGGCAACGTCGTGACGGCGAGTGGAACTCGCGACCTCATCAACGCAGGTGCCGACATCGTGAAGGTGGGTGTGGGTCCGGGGGCGATGTGCACCACACGCATGATGACCGGCGTCGGTCGACCACAATTTTCGGCGGTGCTCGAGTGTGCCGATGCAGCCCGAGACCTCGGCAAGTCAGTGTGGGCCGATGGAGGCGTGCGTTACCCGCGTGATGTTGCCTTGGGTTTGGCCGCAGGTGCCGGCAACGTGATGTTCGGCTCGCTCTTGGCCGGCACGTACGAGTCGGCTGCCGACACGCTGCGTGACGCACAGGGTCGTTTGTACAAAGAGAGTTTCGGCATGGCATCAAATCGGGCGGTGCGCAATCGAACTCGCACTGAGACCGCAGTCGATCGTGCGCGCAAAGAGCTCTTCGAAGAGGGAATCAGCACGTCTCGCATGTATCTCGACCCGCAGCGACCAGGTGTCGAAGACATCATTGACCAGATCGTGGCTGGGGTACGGTCATCATGCACCTACACGGGTGCGCGTTCGATCACCGACTTTCACGAGCGAGCGGTAGTTGGCGTGCAGAGCGCGTCGGGCTATGACGAGGGTCGCCCGATTGACACCAGTTGGTAGGCAAGACTGAAGCGGTGAACCTCGGAGTCGTCGTCGCCATCGACGGCCCTGCAGGGGCAGGCAAGTCGACCATCGCAAAGGCACTCGCCGACGATCTTGGCCTCGAGTATCTCGATACGGGTGCGATGTACCGCGGGGTGACGTTCGAAGTGCTGAAGCGAGGCCTTGAAGCCACCGATGTAGACGCGGTCGGACGTGTGGCGCGAGAGATCCACTTCACGCAGACCCGCAACACGTTGAGTGTCAACGGTGTTGATGCAACGGCGGCGATTCGCACGCCTGCCGTTGATGCCGCGGTGAGCCATGTTGCGGCGAACTCGGCCGTGCGCGATGAACTTCGCAAACGCCAGCGGCAATGGATCTCTGAGCATGGCGGAGGTGTTGTCGAGGGCCGCGATATCGGCAGTGTCGTGTTTCCTGATGCGACGCTCAAGGTGTATCTCGTCGCCACGCCAATGGTGCGCGCTCAGCGACGTGTGGCGCAACACGGGGGAGACGTTGTCGAAATCGCTCGCGCCATCGCCGAGCGCGACGAACGCGACTCAACCCGCAGCGACAGTCCATTGCGCCAGATGCCTGACGCAGTGGTGGTGGATACCAGTGATCGCAGCGTGGCTGAGGTGATTGCCGAGATTCGTGCTCTGCTTGCCGCGCGCCAGCCACAGGGCTCAACATGACACGGGTTTCGTCATGACGAAATACCAAGCGCGTCTCGTTGGTCGTTCACTCACAAGTCGAATCGCCTACGCAGTGGTGCGCGGGCTGCTCTTGTTGCTGTGCAAGGTGTGGTTTCGTGTGTCAGTAAGCGGACGCGAGCATCTACCGAAAGCGGGGGCATACATCATCGCTCCGGTGCACCGGTCAAACATCGATACTCCGCTCTCGTCATTCGTCACTACGCGACGAGTTCGCTTCATGGGGAAAGACTCGTTATGGAAGAGTCGCGTGTTCGGAGCCCTCTTTTCGTTGCTCGGAGGCTTCCCCGTCACTCGTGGCAGCGCTGACATTGAAGCCCTCAAACGATGTGTAGCTGTGCTCGATTCGGGTGAGCCGCTCGTCATGTTTCCCGAGGGCACACGGCAAAGTGGGCCGGTGTTGCATCAGCTGTTCGATGGCCCTGTCTATGTCGCGATGAAGCGGGGAGTTCCGATCGTTCCGGTGGGCATAGGAGGCAGCGAGCGAGTAATGCGAAAGGGTTCAAAGATGATCTGGCCGCACAAGTGTCATATATCGATTGGCGAACCAATCGAGGTGGCGCAAAGCGAGGGAAAGCTTGACCGCGGTCGAATGGCTGCCACCACCACTGAGCTGGCGCGCCGTTTGCAAAATGCCTTCGACGACGCTCGGCGTCGCGCTGGCGAACTGGTGTAGCGAACTAGTCCGCGCGCAAAAACGAGCGCGCGATGCGCGGTAGATCGAGGGCATCTGACACCCCGCAGACTTCACGGGCCGAATGCATCGACAGCTGCGGCACGCCAATGTCGACGGTGGTGACGCCGAGTCGCGTTGCGGTGATCGGGCCAATGGTTGAGCCACAAGGCATGTTGTTGCGCGAATGGAAGGTCTGGTGACGAACACCTGCTGCTGCGCACGCCCGGTAAAAAACCGCAGCACTTTCAGCCGACGTTGCGTAACGCTGATTTGAGTTGATCTTCAGGGCTACGCCTGCATTTGCCAGCGGGGCATGCTTCTGATCGTGGCGTTCGGGATAATTCGGGTGCACGGCATGTGCGTTGTCGCACGACAAGCACACCGACCCCGACAACATCGCCAGATATTCGGCGCGAGATTTGTCGAGGGCGAGGGCGATTCGCTCGAGCACGTGTTCAAGTAAGGGGCCGGCGGCACCAGTCGTACTTTCGCTACCCACTTCTTCGTGGTCAAAAAGCGCCACTACGGCCACACCGCTGTTGTTTTCGACCTTCGTGATTGCATCAACAGCTGCCCAGCATGACAACTGGTTGTCGAGGCGGCCTGATGCGAGCAATGACGCGTCGACGCCGAGCAAGCTGGCGGGCTGGTGGTCGACAAGTTGGGCGTGCACTGACACCACGTCGTCGGGCTTCACTTCAGCAAGTGCAGCTGCGAGATCACGAATAGTGACGGCTGTGCTGCCGGTCGACCAAACGGGGCGTAGATGGGCATGCTTGTCGAGCACTACTCCGTTTTCATTTACCGATCGATCGAGGTGAATCGCCAACTGCGGAAGTCGCGCAATCGGGGCAGCTGTGCGAAAAAGCGCTAGTGAGCCGTTGCGCCGTACGACATGACCGGCAAGGTCGAGATCTCGGTCGAGCCACGAGTTCAAGAGGGGTGATCCGTACACCTCGACTTCGAGTGTGCCGAAATTGAATGCTTGACCCTCTGGGGCGGTCTTCACGAACAAGCCAGGTGAGTCGGTGTGTGCACCAACGATGCGGTAGTGATCGTTGACTCGCCCAGAGGTGACAAATGCGATGACTGCGCCGCCACGCGTGAAGAAGCCCCGCACGGGTGTTCCGGTGAAAGACGGTAGATCGCTACCGGCATCAAACCAAGTGAAACCGGCATCTAACAGGCGCGCGATGCTTGAAGCAACCGCGTGATGGGCCGTCGGCGAGTCGTCGAGAAACGATCGCAGGTCGACGAGTGCTTCAGCCTCCGACTTGCGGGAGGTTTTCGGGGATGTTGACCGTGACGTCACGCCCGAAGAAACTACAGGTGACATCGCTCGAGTCACCCGCCTGCACCTTGGCGGTGATCTGACCTATGCATGTCGAGAGGGCATCGCGTTGGTCGAAACCGAAATAGATCACGGCCCCAAAGACCGCCAGCAGCAACAGTTTGGTGACCAGCGATGAGACGAACTTCAAGACCAGCAGCACACCAACGACACCAGCGACCATTGCCCAGAGCGAAACGTCTCGTGCCGATTGGGCGTCGAAACCTGAGAGGTCCATGGCATCGCAAGTCTGCCAGCCTGCAACGTGTCACGTGTGGAATGTTTCTAGACTGCGCCCGTGAGCGACCAGCCGATTTCGATGTCGCGTAGTGGTCCACCCGAAACCGTGCTGCCGACCGTAGATGTTGCGATCATTCACGCGCTGAGACAGGCGTTTGAAATTGCACCAGATGCTCGTCGCGGGGCAATTGCTGCGGTTGTAGCGAAATTTCCAACGTCGTTGCACGCTTGGGCCGCGCTCGGTCGTGCAAGCGCCCCAGGCATCGAGGCGTATATGGCGTTTCGTGTCGGCTATCACCGCGGTCTCGACCAATTGCGCGCAAGCGGATGGCGCGGTTCTGGTTTCGTACGTTGGCAACACGAATCAAATCGCGGTTTTTTGGAATGCCTCGAAGGTCTGGCGGTGAATGCGGCGATCATCGGTGAAGAGGCTGAGGCGGTGCGCTGCCAGCAGTTTCTGATTCAATGCGACCCGCGTGGTCGTGGTTGAACGCACCCTCGGTGCGGTGTTGGTCGGGGGAGCCAGCAGCAGATTCGGCAGCGACAAGGCACTGGTCAAGTTTGACGGCCGCAGCCTGTTGCATCATCAACTCGGCACGCTTCGCGACGCCGGAATCGCGAGGCGTGTGTACGTCGGTGGCGAATTTCGCGAAGACGTTGCAGAGAGCGAGCACGTCGCCGACTTGTATCCCGCACAAGGCCCTCTTGGCGCACTCATCTCAGCGTTGTCGGCGGCCTCAGATCTGCGGTTCGGCACGCCAGCAGTCGAAGTGGTGGTGATCGTTGCAGTGGATTTGCCGCTCGTAACACCAGCAACAATCGCGTGTCTCATCGATGCAGTCGCATCACGAGATGAAGCTGATGCACACGATATGCCATCAGCAGGCGATGTGGCCGTGGCGCACGGCACGCAAGAACACTGGACTTGTCTCGCCGCACGCACTTCTGCCCTTGGCACGCTGCAGGCGATGTTTGACGCAGGCGAGCGTGCGATGCATCGCGCTATGGCGCCCCTGAGCGTGACACGTGTGGTGCGAAGTGAACGCGAATTCCACAACGTCAACGATCGCGCGACGCTCGACGCAATCACCGCTCAGCGTGAGAGACATGGCTAGGCTCACCCGCCGTGTCTATCCGTGAAATCTCTGCAGGCGAGTTGTCGGTCATCATCGAGCGCGGCGGCGTGGTTATCGACGTTCGCGAGTCTGATGAGTACCTCGAGGGCCATGTGCCTGGGGCTGTGAGTATTCCACTCGGCAGCGTGCCCGATTCCGTTGAGCAGTTTCGCAAGACGGTGCCCGTCTATGTGATTTGTGCCAGCGGAGGTCGCAGTATGCGCGCGTGTGAGTTTCTGCACGATGCCGGCGTCACCAATGTCGTAAACGTCGCTGGCGGAACCATGGGCTTTGCTGGGCTCGGTAACCCGCTGACTACAGGCGATCAACCATGATTCGAGCGACTCTCTCGTGACCTCGACGGTGCCGGCATGACGATCGCCGAGCACATGGTGGCCGATGATGCGGCATTGGCGCAGGTAGTGCAGTTGGCGCTACAAGCGCCGATTTATGCAATCGATACCGAGTTCCATCGCGAACGCACGTATTTCCCTCGTCTGGCGCTCGTGCAACTGCAGTGGGATCGGGAGAACGTGCTCATCGACCCGCTGGCGGTTGACCCGCGCGGCCTCGCGCCGTTGCTGCAGGGTCCTGGTCTGGCGGTCGTGCACGCAGCAGCACAAGACCTCGAGGTACTGCGGTATGCCGTCGGCGCAATTCCCTCGCGCTTGTTCGACACCCAGATCGCTGCTGGCTTCATCGGCTACCGAACACCTTCGCTTGCAACCTTGACGCAATCGCTGCTCAAGGTCGCGCTCTCGAAGGGTGACCGTATGACCGACTGGCTGCGGCGGCCACTCACCCAGAGTCAGAGCGAATATGCGCGCAGCGATGTCGCTTATCTTGAGCAGCTGCATCAGCAGATCACCTCTCGGCTGACTGAACTCAATCGCGTGAGCTGGGCGGCAGATGCTTGCGAAGAGATGCGATGCAAGCCATTCGGAGAATCGAACCCAGATGATGCATGGCTGCGCATCAAAGATGCGCGGTCACTGCGGGGCGCGTCACGTGGCGCGGCGCAAGCGTTGGCGGCATGGCGCGAGCAACGAGCTATGGCGACCAATATTCCCCTTCGACGAGTGATTAGTGATCTCGCCCTCGTTGCGATTGCTCAGACGTTGCCCAACTCGGTCGAAGATCTCGCTCATGTGCGGGGGGTTGACGAGCGCTACCTCGGCGGCTCGATTGCGCGGGAGATCTTGGCGGCGGTCAGAGCCGGTCGCGAGCGCGAGGTGGTTATCGAAGGCGCGCAGCACGAGGCACTCGACGCGAAATTCAAGCCGGTCGTGAGTCTCATTACTGCGTGGATTGCCGAGCTTTCGCGCGCCAACGACATCGACCCGATGCTGGTGGCGACGAGTCGTGATGTCGTCGGCTTCTTGGCTGGCGGCGAATCACGTTTGGCGACCGGCTGGCGCCGTGACCTCGTTGGTCGCGATCTTGAACGCTTGCGTGAAGGCGAGCTCGGCTTGTCGTTTGACCGCGACGGTCGCTTGCGGCTCATACCTGCCAGCTGATGACGGGTGTGTCACCTGCCCGTATCGCATGCACCTTCTGTGCGTTACCGGCGAGTAGCCTGTAGTGCAATGTCAAACGCCTAGGCGGATGGCCCTCGGGCTCCGCTGTGTCTAACGGAGCCCCACAGTGAAAAAGGGACGTCATCGTCGGTTCGAAGAAGCGCGTCGGTTGAAGCAGTCAGGCCCGACCGCAGCAGACCTTGGTATGAGCAGCGAGAAGAGCACCAAGAACGAAGAAGACGAATTTGCCGAAATCGCCGAACGATACGGCGTGGTGTTTGATGAAGATGGCGAGATTGCCGGCGATGAAGGTGACGAATCCTGACCGATCATCTTCGTAACGTCGCCATCGTCGCGCACGTTGACCATGGCAAAACCACCTTGGTTGACGAGTTGTTGCGCCAGACCGGAGCCTTTGCTGCCCATCAACAGGTCGTTGAGCGCGTCATGGACTCAAATGATCAAGAACGAGAACGCGGTATCACGATTCTCGCGAAGGCCGCATCAGTGGCGTGGCGCGGGATCAAGATCAACCTCGTCGACACCCCAGGTCACGCCGACTTTGGTGGCGAGGTCGAGCGTGCGCTCGCCTTGGTTGACGGTGTTCTACTGCTCGTCGATGCCGCAGAAGGTCCGCTACCGCAGACCCGATATGTCTTGGGTAAAGCGCTCGCCCAAGACCTGCCAGTCGTGCTTGTCATCAACAAGGTTGATCGACAAGATGCACGCCCCGAAGAGGTGCTACTCGACGTCGAACACCTGTTTCTCGATCTCGCACACAAAGACGATCACCTCAACTTCCCAGTGATTTCTGCCGTGGCGCGCGAAGGGCGAGCGATGAAGGGCATCGGCATGCCGGGTCAAGATGCCGACTTGGTGCCCCTGCTCGACGCCATTCTTGACACGATTCCACCGGCTGATGGTGACGCAAGCGCTCCACTGCAAGCGCTCGTCACGAACCTTGACGCAAGCGACTATCTCGGTCGTCTCGCAATCGGTCGAGTACATGCAGGCACCCTGCGCAAAGGTGACTTCGTTTCTCTTCTTGGCAAGCCCGTGAACGGCGAACCCACACAGTTGCGCCGTCGAGTGTCGCACTTGTCGCAGTTCAGCGGCATCGGACGCACTGAAGTAGACACCATTGCGGCAGGTGACTTGTTCATCCTCGCAGGAATCGAAGAGGTGGAAGTTGGCGACACGCTGGCAGACAGCGAGAATCCGGTGGCTCTACCGCGACTTGAGGTTGACGAACCGGTGCTGCGCATGAGCTTCAGCGTCAATACTTCGCCCTTCGCGGGTCGCGAGGGCGACTATGTCACCAGCCGCCACCTGCGTGAACGATTGGCGCGCGAAGTGCTCGGCAATGTGTCGATCAAACTGCGCGACACCGATTCGCCAGACGTGATTGAAGTAGCCGGGCGTGGAGAACTGCAACTGGCGGTCTTGATTGAGAACATGCGACGCGAGGGCTACGAGCTGCAAGTCAGTCGCCCTGAAGTCATCACCAAAGATGTCAATGGCAAGACTCACGAACCGTTTGAACGCGGCACGGTCGATGTGCCCGACGAATACGTCGGCGCGGTCACCCAAGCCCTCGCCCCGCGACGTGGCCGCATCGTCGACATGCGCCAAGGTGACCCCGGGCGAACGATCATGCATTTTCATGCTCCGTCACGCGGTCTTATCGGCTTCCGCTCGCTGTTGCTTTCTGTGACCCGCGGTACCGCCCTCGTGCATCAAAGCTTTGCTGGTTTTGAAGCTTGGGCGGGCGAGGTTCCACACCGATTGGGCGGTGCGATGATCGCCGACCGCATCGGCATGGTGACGGCCTACGCACTCGACAATTTGCAGCTGCGCGGCACGCTGTTTGTCGAGCCTGGCGATGAGGTGTATGAAGGCATGGTCGTGGGCGAGTGTTCTCGTAACGAAGAGATGGTGGTCAACGCAGTGCGCGCGAAGGAGAAGACGAACATTCGCACGCACAGTCACGACGACGGTGTCAAGCTTGCTGCGCCGGTGATTCACTCGTTGGAATCTGCCATCGAGTGGATCGGCGATGACGAACTCGTCGAAATCACCCCGAAGACGATTCGCATTCGCAAGCGATGGCTTGGCCTCGAAGATCGGCGTCGCGCCAACAAGAAGGGCTAACGGCTCTCATCGTGTCGACACCGCGCGATCTGAGCGATGTGCTCGACCGTCTGCGCGCGGTCTCAGAAGATCTGGCTGACCATGCGATCGCCGTCTTGTCAGAAGCTTCACGTGAGGGTCAGACCAAGCGACCTGCTGAAGAACGGGCGATAACGCAAGCGCGCCGCGCTGTCGAAAAGGCCATCGCCACGCTCGAGTCAGTGCAACGCCAGGCGTAACAACTATCCGAGCTCAGCAGCTTTGGCGGTGAGCGCGGTCAGCAATTCGTCAAAACTCTTTTGAAAACTGCTGACACCCTCACGCTCGAGTTGTTCGGCAACAGCACCATGGTCGACACCAGCGGCACCAATCGCTTGCCAAGTGTGTTCGGCAGCAGCAACGTCGAGGTCAACTCGACGAGCTACCACACCGTGGTCATCAAAGGCTTCAAGGGTGGCGTCAGGCAGGGTGTTGACGGTGTGTGGCCCGATGAGTTCTTCGACGTACAACGTGTCGCGATACGAGGGGTTCTTCGTTGATGTAGACGCCCAGAGCGGCCGTTGCACTCGAGCACCACGAGCAGCAAGCGCACTCCAGCGGGCGCCTTGAAACTTCTCCGTGAACATGCGGTAAGCGAGCTGGCCTTGGGCAACTGCAGCTTTGCCGCGCAGATGCATTGCATCTGTCGAGCCGAGGGCTTCGAGTCGGCGATCTACCTCAGTGTCGACGCGCGAGATGAAGAAACTTCCAACGCTCGAGACCCCCGAAAGACTGGCCGGGGTTGAGCGTGCGAAGTCTTCAAGCCCTGCAACATACGCCTCGAGCACCTCGGCATATCGCTCGAGGCTGAAAATGAGGGTCACGTTCACGCTGCGACCTTCAGCAATCATGGTGCGAATCGCCGGCAGACCTTCACGCGTGGCCGGAATCTTGATCATCACGTTTGGGCGGTCGACCCGCTGATGCAGGTCTCGCGCTGATGTCAAGGTGCCTGCACTGTCGTGCGCAAGCGTCGGGTCGACCTCGACACTGACAAAGCCATCTTCTCCACCAGAGGCTTCGTATACGGGGGCAAAGACGTCGAGGGCCGAGTCGATATCGCGCAACACCAAGCTCCAATACGCATCGCGGGGTGCGACATTCGATCGAGTCAGTGCGCTGAATTGTTCGTCGTAATCGCTCGAACCCTGAATTGCCTTCTGAAAAATCGTCGGATTGCTGGTGAGACCGCGCACCCCGCGATCTCGTAGTGCGGCCAACTGACCGCCTGTAATCCAACCTCGACGCAAGTTGTCGAGCCATGGACTCTGACCACACTCGGCGTAGAGACGTTGAAGGCGGTTCATGGCGGTCTGCTATGCCCCGAGTGCGTCGAGCAGGTCTTTGGTGCGATGCACCAGATTCTCGACGGAGATACCAAGACGATTCAGTGCAAGGTTGCCGGGTGCACTCGCACCGAATCGGTCGATACCGATGGAGTCGTCGGCAAAGGTGCTCCAACCGAATGTACTCGCCGCCTCAATCGAGAGAGTGGGGACCCCGACTGGCAGAACATGCGCCCGCCAAGTTGGATCTTGCGTCGCAAAAAGCTCAGGGCAGGGCATCGAAACAACGCGAGCGTCAATGTGTTGCTCAGCCAGAGCCTCTGCGGCCGCGATGGCAACGGCAACTTCGGTTCCGGTGGCGATGATGGTGACTCGTGGCGAGCCGTCAGTGTCACGCACGATCGCTGCACCACGCTCGATTGCTGAACCATCGCAGACAATCGGCGTGTTCTGACGCGACAAGATGAGTGCCGTCGGGCCGGGATGGTCGCACGCCTGGCGCCAGGCGCGTGCTGTCTCGTTGGCGTCGGCGGGGCGAACCACCCGCAAACCAGGAATCACCCGAAGTGACGCCAGTTGTTCGACCGGCTGATGTGTCGGACCATCTTCACCGACACCAACAGAGTCGTGCGAAAAGACGAACACTGCTTTGGCCCGAGAGAGCGCAGCTAGGCGAAGTGCGGGGCGCATGTAGTCGGCGAACACGAAGAACGTACCGACGACTGGCAGCACGCCACCGTGCAGTGCCATGCCGACTGCGATTGCCCCCATCGCGTGCTCACGCACGCCGTAGTACATCTGGCGACCGTCAGGTTGGGTGGCGCTCATTGCGTGTGTATTCGAGAGCTTGGTTCCGGTGTTGCCCGTAAGGTCGGCAGCACCGACAATCATTCCGGGCACATCAGCTGATGAGGCGTCAAGTGCCTTCTGCACGGCAACGCGAGTTGCGATGGAAGTTGCTGGATCAAACAATGGGGGAGCCGAACGCCACTCGTCACTTGGTGATGGATCCCACATCTGGCGCCATTCAGCACTCGCCCCGCGAGTTGCAGCTTCATGCGAGCTGCGCGCCGCACTACCGCGAGCCGCTGCATGTTTGCGAATCGACTCGACAACGTCAGCATCAACATAGAACGGCTCGTCGGGGATACCCATCACGTTCTTGGTTGCCGTGACATGGGCTGCAGTGAACGGGTTGCCATGTGCCTCAGGCTTGTCGGTCAACTCGGGCGACGGTGTGCCGATGTGAGTGCGCAGAATCAACAGGGTTGGCGAGCCAGTATGCGCCTTGGCGTCAAGCAGTGCACGCTCGAGCGCATCGAGGTCATCTCCGACGTCACCGAGTTGCACCACATTCCACCCATAGGCGGCGAAGCGTTGTGCAACATCATCACTGCACGAGAGATCAGTGCTGCCGTCGATCGTCACCTTGTTGTCGTCGAACACGGTGATGAGACGTTCGAGTCGCTGATGCCCAGCCAGCGATGCTGCCTCATGGCTGATGCCCTCCATGAGGCAGCCGTCGCCGACGATAACGAAGGTGTGGTGATCGCAGTGATCGGCCCCAAATCGTGCGCGCAGATGACGCTCGGCCAGTGCCATTCCGACCGCGTTGGCGAAACCCTGCCCGAGTGGGCCGGTAGTTACTTCGACACCCGGGGTGTGGCCGCGTTCGGGATGACCCGGTGTAATCGAACCCCACTGTCGGAAATTGCGGAGATCGTCGAGTTCCACTGCGTAGCCCTGGAGATACAACAGCGCGTACTGCAAAATCGACGAGTGCCCATTGCTGAGAACGAAACGATCACGGTCATGCCACAACGGTTGCTGCGGGTCATGCTTCATCACCCGGCTGTACAGCACGTGACCGAGTGGAGCGAGCGCCATCGCGGTGCCCTGATGACCGCTCTTGGCAGCAAGCGGAGCATCCATCGCCAAGCCACGGATCATTGCGACTGCGAGGCGATCGTCGCTCGCCCGCAGTCTGGTTGTCACGCCTCGCAAGAGTAGTTTTACGACGCGACCGGCGCCAACACCGTGAACGGCACTGCGAGCCACGGTCCTTGGCCCACGCGGCAGTGCGCAATGATCTGGCCATAGCGCTCGATCGCTAATTCGGCACGAACGAGACGGTAGGTGAACTTGCCGGGCTCAACACGAAACGGGCTCACGTTTTGCGCGAGTGGCGGTGTCGCGTCAGGGGAGACCCCGACGTGCTGATACACCACCTGCAGAATTCCATCGCCGTTTTCGCCCTCGGGGCAGTAGACGAGCACGACCAGATGTGGCGACATCGTGCACGGCACAGGCTGAGGGGCAACTTGCGAAAAGAACACCCCGGTGAGGTCAATGCGTGTCGATGGTCCTTCTACTTGGCGCATCGCAAAGTTGTCTACGAAGAGTGCTGCAACGATGTGCATGAGCGTCGAACACTACCGTTGAGCACCGTGACTCGTCGGCGCACGCTCAGCGAAGACGAGTCGAAGCAGCTGCTCGGGCCGCTCGGTGCGCGATTCGCACGCGAGGCGGTAGTGCATGATGTTGCCTCGGCCGTTGCTGCAGCTGAACAGATTGGGTTTCCGGTCGTTGCCAAGCTGGTCGGTGATCGCCTGGCGCACAAGTCTGAGCGTGGGCTGGTGCGCTTGAGTCTCAATAGTGCCGACGCTGTGCGTGAAGCCTGTGAGTTGCTTCTGTCTCTGAGACGTGCTGACGATGGCGACGTTCGACTGTTGATCGCCGAACAGGTCGTGGGCAACCGAGAGCTGATTGTCGGCATGGTTCGTGATCCGCAGTTCGGCGCCACGGTGCTGATCGGTGCAGGGGGAATTGCGGCAGAAGTGCTGGCTGACTCGCAGGCACGGCCCTTGCCATTGCGCGACCATGATCTCGATGACATGCTCAACTCACTTGTGTCTGCTGGTCTCTTTGCCGATTTCCGCGGCCAACAGGCACTTGATCGACACGCTTTGGCGCGCACGGTGCAGGCGGTGACAACACTGGCTGCGCAGCGACCCGACGTGGCGTCAATCGATTTGAACCCGGTGATTGTGACACCACAGGGTGAGCCAATCGCGGTCGATGCCCTCGTCGAACTGGGTGGCGGTGAACAGTCGAGCGACGTTGATGCGAACTTTGCGCCGCGGCATAGTGACAGAAATCTGCGCAGTCTCTTTGACCCGCGCGGCGTCGTAATCGTTGGGGCATCGACTCACCCCGGCAAATTCGGCTTCGTCGCGTTACACAACCTGCTCGCTGCGAAGTACGGCGGTCGCGTTGCCGCGACCAACCTGTCAGGCGAGACCGTGCTCGGCGTGCAGTGTGTCGAGACCATCGACGATCTGCCGACGGATCACTTTGATTTGGCAGTGCTCTGCACGCCAGCATCTGCCAACGAAGACATTCTGCGTGCGTGCGCACGCCGGGGTATTGCTGCTGCGTTCGTTACGTCGGCTGGCTATGGCGAAGCCGACGAAGCCGGTCAGACCGCGCAAACTCGACTCGTAGCGCTCGGCGCTGAACTTGGCATGCTGATTGCGGGCCCCAACGGCCAAGGCGTGGTGAGTACGCCGAGCTCGTTGTGTGCGCAGATCGTTGCCCCGTATCCGCCACCTGGCGGTATTTCGATCGCGAGCCAGAGTGGCAATTTCGTTTCGAGTTTCATGAACCTGGCACGCGCCAGTGGCGTTGGTGTTGCACGTGCGGTGTCGGCGGGCAACGCGGCTGCGGTCGATGTCGCCGACTATCTGGAATGGTTCTCTCGAGACGATGCCACCCGCGTGATGTTGAGCTACATCGAAAGCGTGGTCGACGGTGTTCGTCTTCAGCAGGCCCTCACCGCTGCGAACTTGCGTAAGCCCGTAGTCGTCGTGAAGGGTGGAGCCACTGAGTCGGGGGCACGGGCGGCGGCCAGCCACACCGGCGCGTTGGCAAGCAACGACCGTGTGTTCGACGGCTTGTGTCGTCAGCTCGGAGTCGTGCGAGCACGCGACATCGACGAGGCATTCGACGCCGCGGCGTTCTTTGCAACTTCACCGCTACCACGCGGCAACCGAACTGCGATTCTTACGACGGCTGGTGGTTGGGGTGTGGTGACGTCAGACGCCCTCGCGCGCGACGGGGTGTTGCAACTTGCCACTTTGAGCAGTGAGACCATGGCGTCACTCGACGCACTCTTGCCCGCGCGATGGTCGCGCAACAACCCGGTCGACTGTGCGGGAGGCGAAACGCGTGACACGATTCCGGCGGTGCTTGAAGTGTTGGCGACTGCTCCTGAGGTTGATGCCGTGGTGTATCTCGGTATCGGAATTCAATCGAATCAAGCACGTTTGATGCGTGAAGGTGGCTTTTATCCAGACCACGGGCTCGAACGCATCGTTGAGTATCACGAACGCCAAGATCGGCGATTCGCCCAATCAGCGGTCGAGATGGCGTCTCGCACCAACAAGCCCGTGCTCATTGCCACCGAACTTGCCGTAGCCGATGCGACGGGTGCGGCTCCGTCTGCCGTTCGCGAACTTGAGGCAATGTGTTTTGCGAGTGGTCCACGGGCGGTGCGAGCCCTTGCGCATGCTTACCGCTGGGCCCGCACCCACGAGCTGTTGCGAGCAAAGTGATGTTTGAGAAGGTGCAGCGACGTCTGCGTCGTTTTGATCAGCATGTGTTGTCGGCAGACGCCCAGCGAGCTGCAGTCAGCATCATCGTTGCCGCGGTGGTGGTCTTCGTGCCGCTGTACTCGGCCTGGCAAGTGGCGAGCACCGCAGCTTCGGTCGCCACACCCGCACCGACCACCGATGCCATCGGCGGCATGCCGAAGGAGCCGCTCTTCTCGATTCGCCGAATCGCACAGACCGCAGCACTCGAGGCGCGGGTGGCCAACGTTCGCACGCGATTGGCCGGTGTCGCGGCGCAATTGCCGGCGCAGTCATGCTTGCTGGCACGAGCCGACACGAGGGTGCTTGCCGCAGTGCGAAGCGAACAACCGCTGGTGCCAGCCAGCAACATGAAGGTCTTCGTTGCCGCTGCTGCGCTTGATGTGCTCGGTGCTGAGTATCGCTTTGAGACACGACTCGTCGGTAACCGCATCGGAACCGTGATCTCAGGCAATTTGTGGCTGGTAGGAGGGGGAGACCCGCTGCTGTCTACGCGCGGATACCCCGCAACCCAGCAGTATCCGTCTCTCTCACCGACGTTTCTCGATTCGTTGGCAGATGAAGTCGCGGCTTCAGGCGTCACGACAGTGACGGGAAGTGTCGTGGGTGACGAGTCGCGATACGACGACGAGCGTTACGTGCCGACGTGGGGCGACGGCATACGCGCAATCGAGGCGGGCCCGCTCGGTGCTCTCATGGTGAATGACGGCATTATTCTCGGGCAACCACTTAAGCCGGCGAACCCGGCGGTGGGCGCCGCCACCGTGTTCACACAGTTGCTGCGCGAACGGGGAATCACTGTCGTGGGTGCACCTCGCACAGGTTCGGCACCAAACGATGTCGAACAGCTGGCGAGCCTCACCTCTGCGCCGCTGGCGCAACTGTTGATCGATCTGTTGACCAATAGCGATAACAATGTCGCCGAGCTGTTGTTGAAAGAGATCGGACTGATTCGTTCACAGACGCCCACGCGAGTCGCTGGTCTGCAGGCGGTAGCGCAAATACTTGAGGCTCGTGGCATCACCACGACGGGCATGGTATTTGCCGATGGGTCGGGCCTTGATGAGTCGAATCGAGTGACGTGCACGGCACTTGTCGCAGTGCTCGAGTCGTTCGGGTTCGAAAGCCCCCTCGGCCAAGGTCTCGCAGTTGCCGGCACAACGGGCACGTTGCGAACGGTGCTTACTTCACCGCCAGCATCTGGCAACGTTCGTGCCAAGACTGGCACCTTGCGCAATGTGAAGTCGCTGAGCGGGTTTTTCCCTGTGCAAGATGGTGTACTTGCGTTCGCGCTCGTTCTGAATGGAGGGGGCGTCAGCAACCAATCGGCATATCGTCCGCTCTGGGATGCCACGATGAAGGCGTTCGGTGGGTACAGCGCTACACCTCGCACCGAAGACCTTTTGCCTCGCCGATAGACAGAAGGGGTGCAGTTTGACCCTGTCGAAACCTATGAATTGGTGCGTGACTACGCCAAGCAAGAGACGCTTGACCCGTTGCGTGGTGCCGGTCGCTGGCTGGGCATCGGCCTCGTGGCAGGGTTCTGTATGTCAGTGGGCATCGTCATCGTTCTCGTTGGGGTGCTGCGGCTGACGCAAGATCTGCTCTTGCACACCTGGTTCGTTGACCAAGCTGACGGCCTGAGTTTCGTGCCGTACCTCGTGACGCTTGCCGTCGGTCTTGCGACTTCAGCCGTTGTGTGGTCGCGAGTCAACGTCTTTGAATTGAATCGGGGTCGTCGATGACCGATCGAGGCAAGATCACTCGCGATGACCTTGAGGCCAAGTTCAAGGCCCTGCAAGACGACGTCACCGAAATCACCGAGACGAAGAAGTCGTCAATCACCGTTTTGGCAGTCGCCGGAATCGCCGTTGGTTTGCTCGCTGCGTACCTGCTGGGTCGACGCGGCGGTAAGCGTCGACGCGGCATCATCGAGATTCGCCGTTAGTCGAGTGCGCATGCTCATGCGGCTGGCTGGCCTCGCAGTTGCGCGGTTCGCTAAGCGTTACCCGATCATCGCCGTGATGTTTGCAATGTGGCGATGGTGGTATCGACGAAGCTCACGAGATCAGCGCACGACGGTGCGTCTGCGAGATGGGCAATCGATCTCTGTCAGCGCTCGCTCGGGTCGTGCCCGATCGCAGTTGGGGGTTTAGCCGTGGCGAACCCGCTCGCAGTCGGAGACCGCGTGTTGTTCATCGATACTAAGGAGCGTCGATATCTCGTCACCCTTGAGTCGACGGGTGAGTTTCACAGTCATGCTGGCTTCGTGCCGCACGCACAGGTCATCGGCGCTACTGAGGGCGTCACGGTTGAGTCAACCAAAGGCGCCAAGTATGTCGTGATGCGACCCACCCTTGAAGATTTCGTGTTGGAGATGCCGCGTGGCGCACAGGTCATTTATCCAAAAGATCTGGCGCCGATTGCCATGCTCGCCGACATTGGCCCAGGAATGCTCGTCTTCGAGTCGGGCGTCGGCTCAGGAGCATTGTCGATGACCATTCTGCGACTCGGGGCCCGCATCATTGGCTATGAATTGCGCGAAGATTTCGCGCAACGCGCCAAGAAGAACGTCGCTTCGTTTCTGGGCGAAGATGCGCTCAGTCGCTATCACGTTGAGTTGCGCGATTCGTATGCCGGTATCAGTTTGCCGAGCACCGATAGTGCTGCGCGATTCGATCGCGCCGTGCTCGACTTGCCCGAGCCATGGCAGGTGATTCCGCATCTTGCGAGTGTCATGCACGCAGGTGGCGTCGTTGTTGCCTACACCCCGAGCATCACCCAGGCGACCAAGGTGCGCCAGTCACTCGAAGCGGTGCGAGGCGAATGGGTCGCACAGCGAACACTCGAAGTGCTGCATCGCACCTGGCACATTGAGGGCGAATCAGTGCGGCCTGATCACCGCATGGTCGCCCACACTGGGTTCTTGACGGTGGCGCGGCTGCTTACCGCGCGCTGACAGCGCTGTCTACGGTTCGATGAAGATGCACTCGCCGGGGCACTCTTCGGCAGACTCAATCACCGCGTCGAGATGCTTGTCGTCGAAGTTGGCCACACCCGCGGCACCCTGAGGATTGCCTTTGGCGGTCGCAAACACTTTGTCGCCTTCTTTGACGTAGGCCAGACCGTCGTCGAGCAACGTGAACACCTCGGGGGCGATCTCTTCACACAAGCCGTCGCCCGTGCAGAGATCTTGGTCAATCCACACCTTCATGGGGTTTCACGATACACGGCAGCCCACTAGGTTCAGGGCATGGCAGACGACACCTCTGTGCGACTTCGTGCACTTGAAGAACGTCTGCTCGAGGCCAAAGGTCAGCTCGCCACGGCGAAGGCTCAGAACGAAAAACTCTCGTACGCCCTACGTGAGGCGCGAGATCACGTTGCATCGCTGCGTGAAGAAGTTGAGAAATTGACACAACCGCCCTCTGCGTACGGAGTCGTTGTCGGAACCAACGATGACGGCACCGTAGACGTGCTCACGAACTCGCGCAAAATGCGTGTGTCGCTGCACCCTGATATCGACGTCAACAGCCTCGAACGGGGTAGCGAGGTGGTACTCAACGAGAGCCTCAACGTCGTACTGGCTCGAGCTGCTGAGCCAACCGGCGAAGTCGTCTCGCTCAAGGAAGTGCTCGAAGATGGTGTGCGGGCCATCGTGACGGGTCGCGGCGACGACGATCGAGTGTGCGAATTGGCCGACGCGTTGCGTGGCGTTCATCTGCGGTCGGGTGATCTGTTGCGTCTCGAAGCGCGCAGCGGTCTGCTGCTCGAACGGTTGGCCCAGCCCGAGGTAGAGCACCTTTTGCTTGAAGAAGTACCCGACATCTCCTATGACGACATCGGTGGTCTCGACACCCAGATCGAGGCGATTGCCGATGCCGTTGAGCTGCCGTTCTTGCACGGTGATCTCTTTGCCGAGTATCACCTTCCTGCGCCGAAGGGAATCTTGCTGTATGGGCCACCGGGCTGCGGCAAGACCCTGATTGCTAAAGCCGTTGCCAACTCACTCGCCCACAAAGTGGCATCACGAATCGGCGCCGACAAGGGTCGTAGCTATTTCATCAACATCAAAGGGCCGGAGTTGCTCAACAAATACGTCGGCGAAACCGAGCGCCAGATTCGCATGGTGTTTCAACGAGCACGCGAGAAGAGCGAAGAGGGCTGGCCCGTCATCGTGTTCTTCGACGAAATGGACTCGATGTTTCGCACTCGAGGTACCGGCATTTCGTCAGACATGGAATCCACCATTGTGCCGCAGTTGTTGGCAGAAATTGACGGCGTCGAGGGTCTACGCAACGTCATCGTCATCGGGGCGACGAACCGCGAAGATCTCATTGACCCCGCGATACTTCGACCCGGTCGTCTCGACGTGAAGATTCGCATCGAACGCCCCGACGCTCACGCAGCAAAGCAGATCTTCGCTCGCTATCTCACGCGCGAGGTGCCAGTGTCGGGCGAAAGCATCAGCCGTCATGGTGACATTGATGCAGCCATCGGCGCGATGATCGAACAGACAGTTGAAGCCATGTATTCCACCGACGACCAGAATCGCTTTCTTGAAGTCACCTACCAAAACGGCGACCGCGAGATTCTGTACTTTAAAGACTTCGCCTCTGGCGCAATGATTGAAAACATCGTGCGGCGTGCCAAGAAACTGGCCATCAAGCGGCTACTCGCTGGGGGAGAAGGCGGTGTGCAAGGCGACGATCTCGTCTCGTCGATACGTCAAGAGTTCCGCGAACATGAGGACCTCCCGAACACCACCAACCCCGACGACTGGGCGAAAGTGTCTGGTCGCAAGGGTGAGCGCATCGTCTTCATTCGCACACTGACTCACGACAGCGAGAGTGGCGGCGGAAAGGCAATCGAGCGCACGGCCACTGGCCAATACCTCTAGTCATGTCAATCGCCAAGGTGTGCGGCATCGAGACGGAATACGGCATCGTGGTGCGCGACGCCGAACTCAATGCAGTGACAGCGAGCTCGATGCTGATTAATGCGTTTCTCGGTCGTAGCGAGGCACGAACGGCGTGGGATTTCTTCGACGAGCAACCTGGCAATGATGCCCGCGGATTGCTGCTTGGTGAAATCTTGGCACCTGAAGTTGAGACGCATCTCGTGAACACGGTGCTCACCAACGGCGCGCGCTACTACGTCGATCATGCCCACCCTGAGTGTTCGACGCCCGAATGCCGCACGGCATCTGAAGTGGTGCTCTATGACCGTGCCGCCGAAGAAGTGATGCGCCTCAGCATGTTGCGTGCCCAAGCGTTGCTCAATGGCGGTGAGATCGTCGTCTATAAGAACAATTCAGATGGCAAAGGCAATAGTTATGGCTGTCACGAGAATTATCTCGTAGATCGAGCGGTGCCATTCGGGCGACTTGCCACACAGATCACGCCACATTTCGTTGCCCGCCAGGTGTTCGCCGGTGCCGGCAAGGTGGGCTGTGAGTCACCCGGCGCGGTAGCGGGTGACATCGCATACCAACTCAGTCAGCGTGCCGACTTCTTTGAAGAGGAAGTCGGGCTCGAAACCACATTGAAGCGACCGATCATCAACACGCGAGATGAACCGCACTGTGATGCGGCTAAGTATCGCCGGCTACACGTCATCGTCGGCGACGCAAACATGAGTGAAGTTGCGACCTTTCTGAAGGTGGGCACCACCGCGATGGTGTTGGCGATGATCGAAGACGATGCTGTCGGCGATGATCTCGTGCTCGCACACCCCGTCACGGCAATTCGGCAAGTGAGCAATGACCCGACGCTGCGTGCCACAGTTGCAATGGCCAATGGCAAACGAATGACTGCCCTCGACATTCAGTGGCAGTTGCTCGAACGGGCTCGTTCATGGGCAGATCGTCATGGGCTTGAGGCAGTGAGCGTCGATGACGGCAAGCGCATCTTGGAAGAATGGGAGTCGGTGCTCGACGGCTTGAGTACCAACCCCGAATCAACGGCGTCAGTCGTTGACTGGGTCGCCAAAAAGCGGCTCGTCGACGGCATGGCTGCCCGTCATCGATTGGCGCCAACCGACGCGCGGTTGAAGGCGATCGATCTGCAGTATTCCGACCTGCGTCGTGACAAGTCACTGGCGCTTCGATGCGGCTTGCGCACCATGGTTGATGCTTCAGCAGCAGAGCGTGCGGTTGATGCGCCGCCCGAGAGCACGCGAGCCTGGTTTCGTGGCACGTGTCTCGCGAAGTTTCCGAAAGACATCGTGGCAGCGAACTGGGATTCGCTCGTGTTTGATGTCGGGCGTGATCCATTGCGTCGCGTGCCGATGATGGAGCCGCTGCGTGGCACGCGGGCCCTCACGGCGGGCTTGATTGAGTCATGCGCCACAGCTGCCGAGCTCATCGCGCGGCTCGGCGCAACGACCGGTGCCGACCAGCCTCACACCTGAGTATCGGCACGCTGGCGGGCGTTGCTATGGTACTTGCCATGGCTGAACGCACCAAGAAGCAGCGCCCATCGTCACCGCGCGAAGAGAAGCCGAGTGAGGTCGAAACCTCTGAACAGCACAACGCCGACAACACAGATCGACTCAAGGCTGAACTCGACGATCTACTCGACGACATCGACGAAGTGCTTGAGACCAACGCCGAAGATTTCGTGAAGAGCTACGTGCAAAAGGGTGGGCAGTAGAGCCGCGCCGCGGTCTCGCCGACTTCAGATTTGACCATGACGTTGCCCAGATTTTCTCCGACTGACGACCCTGGCGCCAGCTTTCCTGAATTGCTGAAGCGAGTCGGTCTAAACCCGTTTCCTTCAAATGTTGGCTCAGCCGGTGTGCTGCCACACGCCACCACCTGCATCGCATTGACCTACGACGGTGGCGTCGTCATGGCGGGCGATCGACGAGCAACTGCTGGCATGACGATTAGCCATCGCACGATGGAAAAGGTCGTGCAGGCTGACGAATTGAGTGGCGTCGCCATCGCCGGCACGGCGGGACCCGCCATGGAAATGATCAAGGTGTTTCAGCTGCAGCTCGAGTACTACGAAAAGGTTGAAGGTCAGCCTTTGTCACTTGAGGGCAAGGCAAACCAGCTGTCGATGCTGGTTCGCCAGAACCTGCCTGCGGCGTTGCAAGCCAACATCGTCGTGGTGCCACTCTTCGCCGGCTTCGACCCGCTCGCAGGTCGCGGACGCCTGTGGGACTTCGACATCACTGGCGGTCGCTATGAGGAGCGTGACTTCGTGGCAACTGGTTCAGGTTCGACGCTGGCAGGCACTGTGCTTCGGTTGGGCTGGCGACAGGGTCTGACGCGCGACGATGCCATCGCATTGGCTGCACGGTCGTTGTGGGAAGCCTCAGATGCCGATACGGCGACTGGTGGTCCCGACATCTTGCGGGGCATTTATCCGGTGGTTGCATCGATCGACTCCAGCGGCTGGAACCGTGTCGCTGACGCAACGCTCGCGGCAACCTACGAGACGATCATGGGCGAGGTGCGCAAGCGATGAGCATGCCGTTCTACGTCTCACCCGAACAGATGATGAAAGATCGGGCCGACTACGCCCGTAAAGGAATCGCCCGTGGCCGCGCATTGGTGGCGATGCAGACCCCGACGGGCATCGTGATCGTTGCCGAGAACCCCTCGACGACCCTGCGCAAAGTGAGCGAGATCTACGACCGCATCGCCTTTGCCGGTGTCGGTAAGTACAACGAGTTCGACCAGTTGCGGGTCTCAGGTGTGCGTGCGGCCGAGCTGCGCGGGTACCAGTATTCGCGCCACGACGTCGACGCCCGCAGTCTTGCCAATCAATACGCACAAGTGCTCGGCGACGTCTTCTCGACAATGGGGCCCAAGCCCCTGGAGGTCGAGCTGCTCGTCGCCGAAGTTGGCGACACGCCGGCCGCAGATCGCCTGTTTCACATCTTGTACGACGGCACCCTGCTCGACGAGAAGCGATTCTGCGTGCTCGGTGGCGATGCCGAAGGTATTGCCGCTCGTCTGACGAACGCCTATCGCGACGACCTTGATGTTGGCGCTGCGGTGCGCGTAGCCGTCGAAGCGTTGAGCGGAAGCGAGCGCAAAATCGTTGCTACAGATCTTGAGGTGGCCACGCTGGTGCGTAATGGCAAGCGCCGTGCGTTCACCCGTTTGTCAGACGACGTGGTGGCACAAGCAGTCGGCTGATGCGCACTCCCGAGCTCTCTCGGCGCATCTTTGGCATTGAGACCGAGTACGGCGTTACTTGCACCTTGCGTGGGCAACGTCGCCTGAGCCCCGACGAAGTGGCGAGGTATCTCTTCCGCAAGGTGGTGTCGTGGGGACGCTCAAGCAATGTGTTTTTGGAAAATGGTGCACGCCTGTATCTCGACGTCGGTTCGCACCCTGAATATGCGACGCCCGAATGCGACTCGATTCTTGAATGTGTCACCCACGACCGAGCAGGCGAACGGGTGCTTGAACACCTCGTGTCAGGCGCCGAACAGCGTTTGCGTGATGAGGGCATACGCGGCACGATTTATCTCTTCAAGAACAACATCGATTCAGCAGGCAACAGCTATGGCTGCCACGAGAACTATCTCACGACTCGCTCCGACGATCTTTCGCATTATGCCGAGACATTGATTCCGTTTTTAGTTTCACGCCAGATCTTCACTGGCGCGGGTCACATCATGCAGACGGCCCGGGGGCCGATCTATTCGATCGCGCAACGCGCCGAACACATTTGGGAAGGCGTCAGCAGCGCCACCACCCGCAGTAGACCGATTATCAACACGCGCGATGAGCCACATGCCGATTCAGAGCGCTTCCGACGCTTGCACGTCATCGTTGGCGACTCGAACATGAGTGAATACACCAACTTCGTGAAAATTGGCTCTGCGGCATGCGTTCTGCGGATGATCGAAGACCCTGTCACGATGCTGCGCGATCTCACCCTTGAGAATCCGATTCGTGCGATTCGCGACATCAGCCATGACCTCACGTGTCGGCGCAAAGTTCGGCTTGCCAGCGGCCGTGAATTGTCTGCTCTCGACATTCAGCGCGAACTGCTTGATCGAGCGCTTCGGTTCGCTGACCAGCGCGGCTTCAGCCCAGAAGAGCAGCGCGCACTCGAGATGTGGGAACACTGCATCGTCGCGTTGGAAAATGACCCGATGAAACTCGATCGCGAAGTCGACTGGGTGATCAAATATCGACTGATCGAAGAGTTTCGCGCCCGCCATGGCCTCTTGCTTGATGACCCACGTGTGCACATGCTCGACCTGCAATATCACGACATAGATCAACAGCGGGGTGTGTTCTACAAGATGCAGGCTCGCGGCTTGGTCGAACGTGTCTGTGACGACACCTCCATCGACCGCGCCCGCGAGGTTGCCCCGCAAACCACCCGTGCCCGGTTGCGCGGTGAGTTCATCAAGCGGGCCAAAGAACGCAAGCGTGACTTCACCGTCGACTGGGTGCACCTCAAGTTGAACGACCAGGCGCAACGCACCGTGTTGTGCAAAGACCCGTTCAAGAACCACGACGATCGGGTCGACAAACTCATCGCCTCGCTCTAAGGCAGCAGCCTGCTGGCGTCAGAACTAGCGTGGCAACGGTGACCGATGACCTTTCGCCCAGCGTCGCGCACGACGATGAGAGTCGCCGACGTGGATGGCGACAGATTCGCGAGTGGGTCACGGTCATCGTGGTGGCCGTCGTTATCGCCACATTGCTGCGCACTTTCGTGGTGCAGCAGTACTACATCGCCGGACCCTCAATGGAAACCACACTCTGGGGCAACGACCGCGTGCTCGTCAACAAGCTGGCGTATCGCGTCGGTGACCCGCAACGCGGTGACGTGATCGTTTTTGATCGCATCACGACGAACGGCGATACGGTGCAACACGACGACCTGATCAAACGGGTTATCGGGCTGAGCGGCGAAACCGTTGAGATTCGTGATTGTCAGGTGTTGATCGATGGAACGCCAATCGTTGAACCATGGCTTGCCGATGTGGCACCCGCGGTGAGCCCAGAATCGAACTGCGGCACGGCGAACCTTGACCCAGTGCAAGTGGGGGAGAACCAGGTGTTTCTTATCGGCGACAATCGCCCGATGTCGTTTGATAGTCGCATGTTCGGGCCGATCGACCGTGATCTCATTCGTGGCAAAGCAATGCTGGTGATCTGGCCATTTGACAGCATCACGTTGCTGTAACGCGATAAACACGACGCGCGGTGACGCCGTCGTGCCACTGTCACCAGGTTGCTGCCCGTTCAGTTGCGCGTCGCCCGTGCCGCATCAACCATGCGGTCGACCCAGTCGCTAAAGATTGCATCGGCTCCCATTCGCAAGAGTGCGGTGAGCACGGGCTCAAACTGGGCGTCCCACGCAAATGCCAGACGCTCGAATCGATGAGCGAGGGTGACGAGTCCACCGTTCCAATCAGAGTGGTGCATATTGAGGGCAGCGACCCCGAGCGACGCCAGTGTGGCGATTCGACGTTCGGGGCCTTCTTTGATGCGTGACAACCGTGATGAGTCGACGATGTGAACCCCTCTGGCATCAGGCATCATGTCGCGCAGAATGTCGAAGTTGTCAAAGCACAGATAGGTGCGATCGATGAATGACGAACCTCGGGCCATGATCAGGTCACGAGTTGGCGCGAAGGCCGCAGCATCTTTGATGTCAAGCGAGACCGCAAGGTGGTGAACGTCGGCGAAATCGAGCAGTTCAGTGAGCTGAGGAATGTGGCGAGGCAAATCGGCAACGTCAGTGCTATCGATTGCACGGCGTCGAAACCTGCCGCCGACGACGCCATCGTGATCAAGCACCGCCACGCCGTCACGCGTCAACCACACATCGCTCTCGATGCCCGTGGCACCAAGGCGGTGTGCCAAGCGGAATGAATCCATGGTGTTTTCACGCTCGTGCGCCCGTGCGCCCCGGTGCGCAAACAGCCAAGGTTCCGCTAAATGCGAGGGTAAGCGCTGTTGCACGGCGCAACTCTAGGCTTGCGACGTGTTCAACCTGTCGGGCAGCGAACTGCTGATCATCGCCGTGCTCGGTCTGGTAGTGCTCGGCCCCGAGAAGCTCCCGGGCGCCATAAAGCGCGTCGGCAAGATCTATCGCGAGATTCGCAACATCACCGACAATGTGCAGCGCGAACTTCAAAAGGCGATGGATGAGCCGATGAAGCAACTCAAAGAGACGCAGTCGGCGGCACGAGACGTGTTCGAGGGCAAGATGCCACACTTGGCGACGCCGAACTTCCGTCAGGGCACATCGGCGGCATCAGCAAAGGGTGAGAGCGAGGCGGAATCTGACGGTGGCACCTCGCAGCCCGACTCAGCCACAGACCCGACAGAGCACTGACGTGGCACGCACGCGCGGTCGTTCGAAAGAAATGACCATCATGCAGCACCTTGCTGAGTTGCGCACGCGGCTGGTGTATTCGATCTTGGCGATTGCAGTCGGAGCAATCGCGTTGCTCATCGCGTATGAACCTGTGCTCAAGTTTCTTACTGCGCCATATCGAGAACTCTGTGCCACGAATGCGAGCCTAAATTGCGACGGCATGTTGTACGCCTTGGGCCCCATCGACGGGTTTTCGGCGCGCATGCGCATCGCGTTGTGGGGTGGCGTAGTGGTGGCACTTCCCGTCGTGCTGTGGAACGTCTGGCGATTCATCGTGCCCGCGCTCACCAAGCGAGAACAGCGTTACTCAGTGATGTTCATCGTGTCTTCGGTGCTGCTCTTCGCATTGGGTGCCTATCTTGCGTATTGGACGCTCGACAAGGCGCTGCAGTTTCTCATCGGCTGGTCGGGTGAAGACGTGACGCAGAACTACCAAATCAACAAATATGTCAACCTCGTCGTGCTGATGATGCTGGCCTTTGGTGTCGGCTTTCTCTCGCCGGTGCTGCTGGTGTTCTTGCAGCTCGTCGAGGTGGTAACGCCTCGTACTCTCATCACCCAATGGCGCTATGCAATCGTGATCATCTTCGTGGTTGCGGCAGTGATCACGCCGAGCGGTGATCCGTTTACGTTGTTCGCGCTTGGTGTGCCGTTGACTGTCTTGTATTTGATCGCCGTCGCCGTTGGGGCGCTCGCATTATGGCAGCGCTCTAAGACGGCCGAGGCGTGACCCCCTCAAGCGAGGCCCGCCAGCGTCGCCTCGCTCGTTACGACTTTGCTCCTGATCCGTTTCAGGTGCAGGCCTTTGATGCGCTCGACGCGGGCGAATCGGTGCTCGTGGCAGCGCCGACCGGTTCAGGTAAGACCGTCATTGCGGAATACGGCCTCGAGATGGCGATCGAAGCAGGCATGCGTGGCTTCTACACCGCTCCGATTAAGGCGTTGTCAAACCAGAAGTACCACGACTTGTGCGGTCACTACGGCATTGATCGAGTAGGGCTTCTTACGGGCGACAATGCCGTAAACGTTGATGCGCCATTGCTGGTGATGACGACCGAGGTGCTACGCAACATGATTTATGCACGCTCGCCGGCGCTCGAGTCGTTGCATGTGGTGGTGCTCGACGAGGTGCACTTCTTGCAAGATGCCTATCGCGGCCCAGTGTGGGAAGAGGTGATCATTCACCTCGAGCCGACCGTGCGTCTCGTGGCCTTGTCGGCAACAGTGAGCAATGCCGACGAGATCGCCGAGTGGCTTACGACAGTGCGCGGCCCCACACGTGCCGTTGTTGAGGGCCGGCGCCCCGTCGAACTGCGCAATATGTATGCCTACGGCGACAAGACCACCCATGACATCGTGCTCGCTGAAACGTTGGTCGACGGCATGCCAAACCCAAAGGTGCTGAAGGCAGAGGCAGGGGAGCGTTCGTTTGATCGGCAGCGCCGTCGCGGCGGCAAAGGTCAGCGCAGCCGAATGTTTCCTCCATCGCGACTCGACATGCTCGACGTGCTGCGTGACAACGACTTGTTGCCGGCGATTTACTTCATCTTCAGCCGCAACCAGTGCGATGAATCGGCCGCTGCATGCGCCAGGAGCGGGCTCGTGCTCACTTCGGCGGTCGAGCGTGATGAGATTCGCGAAATCGTCGACGCGCGAGTGGTCGGACTTTCTGACGATGACCTCGCGGCGCTGGGCTTCACCGCATTCTGTGGCCAGGTTGAGTCAGGCATCGCTGCGCATCACGCCGGCATGGTGCCAACCTTTAAAGAGATCGTTGAGGCGTTGTTTATGCGAGGCCTCGTGAAGGTGGTGTTCGCTACCGAAACCCTGGCAGTAGGCATCAACATGCCGGCACGCGCGGTAGTGATCGACAAGATGTCGAAGTTCACCGGCGAACACCATGAGACGCTCAAAGCCTCGGAATACACGCAGCTGACCGGTCGTGCCGGTCGCCGCGGCATCGACAGCATCGGACACGCCGTGGTCGTGTGGAACCCCTATGTCTCATTCGATCAGGTTGCGAGCGTGGCCCTAAGTCGCACGTTTCGGTTGAGTTCGGCGTTTCGTACGACCTACAACATGGCGGTCAATCTCGTGCGCACGCACTCGCCGCAAGAGACCCGCCACCTGCTGAACCTGTCGCTCGCGCAATATCAGGCGAGTCGGGGTGTGGTCGAGGTGCAGGCCCGCATCACCAAACGTCGCAAAGAGGCCGACCGCCTGCGGGCGCAAGCGCACAGCGATTTTGGTGACATCGACGACTATCGACGCCGCTTCGTACGTGATCCGGGTGAGCGAGACCGCGGTGCCATCGAGGCCAGCCTCATGCGACTGCGACCTGGTGACGTTGCTTGGTTTGACGACAAGCCAGGTCTCGTGCTCAGCACCTCGGTGCGAGCCAAAGGCGTAAAGGTCAAGGTGCTCTTCGGTAATCGTGCACTACGGGCACTGACTGCTGACGAACTCGTGCGCGCGGCATCAACCGAGACGCATCTTGCACTCGATGGTGTTTCGGTGACCGGCCATCAAGGTCAGATCATCGATCAAGGTGATCCGCGTGTCTTGCGCGAGCTTGCCCACAAGATCGTGCGCCTCAAGCTTGAGCGGCCACCTAGCCCGCCACCAAGTGAGCGTGAGCAGCACCCGTGCGCCAAAGACCCCGACCTCAAGTTCAAGTTGACTGCCGCAAAGTCGGCCGATCGCATCGAGCGTGAACTCGACCAACTTGAAGCTCGTGCCGACCGCGCAGCAGAAGTGGTGAGTCGCCGATTTGATGACGTGATTGCCCTGCTCGAAAGATGGGGCTATGTCACCGACTGGCAACTGACGCCTCGGGGTGTATTGCTGTCGCGAGTGTTTCACGAATGTGATCTGCTCGTCGCCGAGTCGGTAGCGAGCGGCTTGCTCGACGACCTTGATCCGACCTCGTTGGCCGCGTTTGTGTCGACCTTCGTCTACGAGTACCGCAGTGCAGAACCACCGCCAGATGCGACGTTTCCTTCCACACAGCTGCGTTCGAGATTCAAGCAGCTCGAGGGCGTGAGCAAGCGGCTGCAACGCGACGAGGCCAGCTCTGGGCTGACACCACATCGCGCACCAGACGCCGGATACGTGGCGACGGTGACCACCTGGGCACACGGCGGAGAACTCGCCGACCTGCTCGATGACAACACCACCCCCGGCGACTTTGTGCGCACGATGAAGCAGCTCATCGACCTTTTACGACAGGTCGCCGCTCATGCTCCGAACCCTGCCACTCGCGTCAACGCCGAGCAGGCCGTGCAACGCGTGTTGCGTGGAGTCGTGCTGTCAGCCAGCACGATGCCCATCGGTGGCGTGTCGTGACCATCGAGCCAGGTCGCGAGTGGGGCGAAGAGGCTCGCGTGCCCCACGAACTGGTGGTCGCCAGCGATGAGTCGAGTCTCGCCCGAGCGGTCACAGAGCATCTGCGTGCAGGTTCGCAACAGCGTCTTGCGGTGGCACTTCTGCGAGGCGATCTTCTCACCGCATTGGGTGTGGGGGTTGGAGCCAGGGTGATTCCGCCGCGGGTGGGTGATGCATGTCGCTTGTTGCCCTGCGATGCCTACGAACTGACGATTCAACATGGCACGCAAAGCACCACCACGATTGCGGTCTCGTCGGTGGTGATCGGCGGCGTGTTTCGACCTGAGTGGTGGTTGTCGAGTGGTGGCTTTCTGCGACGGCTGAACATCTTGCCGAATTCACACCCCAATGACGGTCGCGCCGATGCGCTGGTGTGGTCGACGGGCAACACCCGCACGGTTCGGGCGATACGACGTCGCATGCGTCTCGGAGACCATCTGCCACACCCGAGCCTCAGCGTGACACGAGGCAGCGTGGTGCAGTGGCAGGCAAAAGGCTCAGCCCGCCGTATTGCGGTCGATCAACGCGCTTACGGGCGTGCCAGCGCCGTGACGGTCAAGGTTCGACCTGATGCGTTTCGGCTCGTGGTAGCAGCCACGTAACAAACATGGCGGGGCTCACCGTCATGCAGGGCAGCGGCCCACCGTCAGACTGGGCAGCGGCTCACCTTCATGCAGGGCAGGGCGACAGCGATGATAGTGATGAGAGCGGGTTCGTTAGCCTGCCCTGCATGGCACTTGACGAACAACAGATTGCAGAACTTAAGGCACGAGCGTGCGCTGACATCGACGCTCGCGCGGGCGATCTCCTCACGGCCAGTCACGAGATTCACGCGCATCCGGAACTCAACTTCGAAGAACACTTTGCCCACGAGCTGCTGACTGCCGCGATCGAGCGAGCCGGCTTGCCCGTGTCACGCAAGGCCTACGGCATCGACACCGCGTTTCAGACCACTGTCGGCACGAGCGGGCTCAATGCTGCTGTGCTGCTCGAATACGACGCATTGCCCGGAATCGGTCATGCATGCGGCCACAACATCATCGCTGCGGCCGGCCTCGGGGCAGGGCTTGCGCTCGCAGGCGTAGCGAACGACGCGGGCGGGCGACTCACGTTGATGGGCACACCAGCAGAAGAGGGCGGTGGCGGCAAAGTTGAAATGGCGCGTGCCGGTGCGTTCAAAGGTGTCGATGCGGCAATGATGATTCATCCGGCCGACCGCGACTTGGCGCGCATGAACGCCATCGCCATTCAACAAGCGGTTGTTCGTTATTACGGTCAAGCCGCTCATGCGGCCGTTTCACCACACCTAGGTCGAAATGCCCTCGACGCGGCCGTGTTGGGCTACATGAACGTCGCAGCGTTGCGTCAACACATTCGACCGACCGAACGAGTGCATGGCATCTTCACCAAGGCAGGGGAGAAGCCCAACATTGTGCCGCGAGAAGCCGAGATGGATTGGTACGTGCGCAGCGACACCATCGAAACACTGCAGCCGCTGAAGATGCGCGTTGCAGCGTGTCTCGAAGCCGGAGCCAAGGCCGCAGATTGTCGTGTCGAGATGATGTGGGACACCCATGCCTACGCCGACATCGTCGACAGCATTCCGTTGCTCGACGCCTATGCGGCCAACTCGACGTCACTTGGTCGCGCTCTCACGTCGGCATATATGCCTGGTACGGGCGGCGGTTCTACCGATATGGGCAACGTGAGTTACTTGACCCCATCGATTCATCCGATGCTGGCGGTTGCGCCACGGGGTGTCTCGCTGCATTCGCCGCAGTTCGCTGACTACACGAAGTCGAAGGAAGCCGACAAGGCAGTGCTCGATGGCGCCAAGATCATGGCGATGACGGTGATTGATCTCTGGACTCGTGCCGAACTGCAAAGCGCAGTGCGTGAATCGTTCGGAAACGGCGATGTTCCTGCAGGGGTGCTCTAAATCACAGCCGACGTTTCGTAGTATCGGCACTCGTGTCGGTCTACGTTCCTGAGCAGTTCAACGCCGATGAATCGGCGATATTGCGTCGATACTTCAGCAATCTTGACCTGCCAGTGTTCGCCCTCGTCAACTTGCCAGAGGTGGTGAAAGGGGCGCTCTTTGCTCGCTACAGCCGCACCGCAAAGAGTCTGCGACGGTTGTTTCTCGACGAGTTCGTTGGCGACCTCGACTTGTCGGGTGACGAAACCATTGATGCCACCGTCGGTGTCGACCGCGCAGAAGAATTGTATGAGCGCATCTTTGTTGAGTACGGCGACGACTCTGTTGCTCAACTCGGCGGTGTTCACCTGGCGTGCGAGCAAGCCTCGAACGTGCTGACCAAGATTCTCGAGTGGGGTCGCCTGATGTCGTATCTCGAACAGAGCACTCGCTATATCTCCTATGACGCCCGCCTCGGTGGTCGATACCGCTATTACCGAGACCCCGAGATCTTGACAGGCCCGTTCGGAACCCGATTTGTCGGTGACATGGACCGCATGTTCGACACGTACTCAGAACTGGTCGGCCTCGTGACCGACCACGTGCGGTCAACTGTTCCGCGCGCCGAGACTGATTCAGACTTCATTTACCGCCAGGCGACTCGCGCAAAGGCGCTTGATGCCGTGCGCGGTGTCTTGCCAGCAGCCTGCTTGTCAAATGTCGGCATCTACGGCACCGGCCAGGGCTATGAGGCGTTGCTCTTGCGGATGCGCGCGCATCCGCTGCCTGAGGCTCGCGCCTACGCCGACATGATGCTGGTCGAGTTGCGCAAGGTGATCCCCACGTTTTTGCGTCGTGTCGACATGCCTGACCGCGGTGGTGCGTGGACAACGTATCTGGCAGACAATGCAGCCAACACCGCCGAACTCGTCGACCAACATTTCGGCATCGTTGAACCGAGTGACGCACCCGAGGTGTCGCTTACTGATTTCGATCCTGATGGCGAGAACAAGCTTTTGGCAGCAATCTGCTATTCGTCGTCGCACCTGCCTGAGGCCCAGCTACTCGAACGAGTGCGCTCGCTCTCGCATGCGCAGAAGGTCGAGCTCATCTCTGCCTACGTCGGGCAACGTGGCAATCGTCGCCACAAACCCGGTCGAGCGTTCGAGCGGCTCTCGTATCGCTTTGACGTGCTCGGCGACTACGGCGCGTTTCGCGACCTGCAACGTCATCGATTGCTCACCATCGAATGGCAACGGCTGACCCCACACCACGGCTACGCCCGCCCTGAGCTCATTGACGAAGCCGGCGGGGCAGCTACCTTCGACGAGGCAATGCAGCGCTCACGCGAGCTGTACGAGCTGCTGCGACCTGAGTATGCAGAGCAAGCGGCGTACGCCGTTTCAATGGCCCACCGTTTGCGTTATGTGATGCAGTTCAATGCCCGTGAGGCCATGCACATGCTCGAGTTGCGGTCTTCGCCCCAAGGCCACCCGGCGTATCGACGTGTGGTGCTCGAGATGCATCGGCTGATCGCTACCCAGGCGGGTCATCGGGCGGTGGCAGACGCCATGACCTACCTCACCACCGAGGCCCCCACCCTTGAGCGCCTTGAATCTGAACGCCGCAGCGAACAGCGTCGCTCAAGCCCTCGGTAGCGCCCCAGGCGGGGGGTGACGGTGGTCTCGCGCCGATTCGCCCGCTTCACAGAGAAATCGGCTAAGGTTCGCGCCCGATAATGAGCGACGACAACGAAGCACCCGACGAGACCCCAGACGACCTAGCGCCCGAGGGCATCGACCCCGATGAGCTCGAAAACCTCGAAGGGCTTGAGGTTGACCCCGACGAAATCGACGATGTCGAGAGTGACGCGCCCGACGCAGATGTCGCTGATGTTGATGTCGATGTCATCGATGACGACGACACTGCCGGCGAGGCGAAAACGGGCGAGACCTTGCCAACGGACGACGAACGACTCAACCTCGATGACTCTGAAGAAGAACGCCCGCGTCGCAAGTCACGCGAAGACGAAGACGAAAACGAACTTGCAACAGCAGACGATCAAGAAGAAGACCTTCTCAAGATTCTTGAAGACAAGCTGCGCACCAGCGACGACTTCGCGCCCGAGGGTGAAGAACCAGTTTCTGAAGCCGACGACAGCACCGATGGCACGCCGCTGATTCAGCCGCGTCGTCCCGACGAAGACCACTGTCAGCAGTGTTTCTTGCTCGTGCGCAAGTCGGCTCCGAAGTGCCCGGTCGATCACGACTTGTGCCCGAAGTTTCCGGTGGCGTAGGAATCGCGCGTCGCAGGGCTAACGATGGCTGATTCCACCAACGAACGAGTGGCCAGCGCCAAGGCGATTGCCGAAGCGCTTATTGGGCTGCCAATCGTGGTCTCACAACAGATTGTGCAACGCATCGGCGATATCGGCGTCGGGCGAGATGCGACGCTCGCACAGCGCCTAAGTCAATTGCGCACACTCGGCGAAATGACCGTACGGCTCGGCACTCGCGAAGTTGGCAAGCGATTTGGAAGTCGCAGCGAGTGAACTTCTCGACACGTATTGCGCGAGGTAGCGACCTCGCCACGTGTCAAGAGTTGGAAGTTGAAGCCCGACACGAAGCCCGCGAAGTTCGCGGATCGCAAGAATTCTTTGCAACACATCCAGATGCTGTGATGCAACCGCCTCGCGGCACGACCGTGGTGGCGGTGGCTGACGAGCACTGCATTGGTTTTGCAACACTTGAGTTCGTGCCAGCTGATGGCGCTCGACATGCCCTGATTACACGAATGTTCGTAACTGCTGATGCTCGACAAGTTGGCGTCGGTGACGCTTTGGTTGCAGCAGCCCGTGCGACTGCCGTTGAGCATGGTTGTGCGTGGCTCGACGCGTTGGCACTGCCCGGCGATCGAGCGACAAAGAATCTCTACGAACGCAACGGGCTGACGGCCCGGCTGTTGATCGCGTCGACTCGGCTGTAGCGCTAGCGGCCCTGCCAATTTGGCGGGCGCTTCTCGATGAAGGCGGTAAGGCCTTCTTTCGTGTCTTCGCTTTGCAACACGCGACCGAAGCCTTCGTTCGTCATCTTGATGAGTGTGTCGTCGTCTTCGGTGTGCGCGGCGAGCACCACCTTGCGGCTCTCCCAGACGGCAATCGGCGCGCATGCACACACTGCCGCAGCCAAAGCCATCGCAGTTTCTTCGGCTTTGCCTGGCTCGCACAGGCGATTCACCAAGCCGAGTTCGTAGGCACGTTGGGCGGCAATCGGCTCACCAGTGAGAATGACTTCCATCGCGACGTTGCGACCCAGAATGCGTGGCAGGCGAAACAAGCCGCCGGCACCTGCGATGAGATTGCGCTTGGCCTCGGCTAAACCAAAGGCTGCTCGTGTGCTGGCGACGACCATGTCAGCCGCAAGCACGATCTCGCAGCCACCCGCCGTGGCGAGGCCGTCGACGGCAACGATGACAGGTTTCTTGCGTTCGCGGTAGACGAAGCCGGCGAAGCCACCTCGCTTGGTGTTGAGATCTGCGGCCTTCCCGGAGTTGATCGCCTTCAGGTCGGCGCCAGCGCAGAACACGGGGCGTTCTTGACCTGCGGTGTTGGCCTTCAAGATGCCGACCCAGACGGCGTCATCGGACTCCATTTTGTCGATGGCCGCTTCGAGGGCCGAGGCAACTTCGCCATTCACCGCATTGCGTGCATCGGGGCGATTCAGGGTGATAAGGGCAACTTTGCCCGAGGTTTCGTAGGTGACGATGTGCGCATCTGACATGCGCGCGAGCCTAGTTCTGGGTGGTGGTGGCGTCTGGTGCCGCAGCCTCTGGGGTAGCCGCGACGGCTGGTGCCGTAGCGGGCGCAGCCGGCTTGGTGCTGTCGCCATTGCGTGCGCCGCCTTTGGGGCCGCGCTTGCCGTCTTTGTCGCGACGCATTGGCGGCAAAGGCCGTGGGGCGCGGGCCTTTGCGTCTACCGTCACGCCGAAGAGGGCCGCGATCTTGGGGATGAGCGGCGCAAGCCGCGTCACGGTCTTGGTCAACTCAGGGGTCACCCGCTGCGGTAGTGCCGTCGGAACCACATCGTTGTGAATCGGCGCAAACGCAAGAGCTTCAAGTACGACGATCCAACGATCGCTGGTGGCGTCGGGGGTGAGCTGCTCAACGGTCAGCGCGACAAGTCGCAGTTTGATTTCCGCAGACGGTGGCGTGCCGGCCTTCGGTGGCTTGCCCGACATGTTGAGCGCGGCGACGATGCGACCGACGTCGACAGCCGCTCGCAAATCTTCGTGCCAGTGAGAGAGTGCCTCGTCTTCACGACGCTTCAGCGCCAAACGCAATTCTTCGCGCTTGCCGTTGAGTGACGCGTCTTTCATGAGCGTTGCGTCGTTCGATCGCGCCACAATCGAGCGCAAGTCACGCAGGTCAACGGTGTCGATGATCTTCTCTACGGCATCGACGGTGTCGCGCCATTCGGCTACACGCAGACGGGGCAGCAGCTCCAACATCTGATCGATGAGCGGGCCGGCATTGATGGTGGGCTTGCCTTCTTTGGTGAGACGAGCGTTCTGTTCTTTGACGGCAACGCGCAAGGCTCCGACACCACCTTTGATTGCGACTTCGGCAAGCACGCGCTCTTCTGGCTTGAGCGCGTCAAGCACTGCCTGGCGGTGCTCGCTCTTGGCGCGCAACCTGGTCGGGCGAGGGCGCTTGGTCAGCGCCGGTGGGGGAGGCGTGAACTGGCGGCGGCTGCCCCCGTTGCGGCCCTCACCGTTGCGGCCCTCACCGTTGGTGCCGTCTGGCTGCTCTGGGCGCGCTCCGCGCTCGCCACGGCCGCCACGGGCACCTTTGGCGCCCCGTTTGTCACCGCGTTTGTCGCCACGGCGGGCCTTGTTCGTCGACACCTCGGTGACGGGCTGAAAGGCGACGCCCGAGCCGGTGATTTCGAGCAGGGTGACGTTGCGCTCGCGTTGCTTGATGACCGATACCGACGTGACAGTGGCGCCGTCGAGATCCATCTCAACCTCGGCTCGCAGTACGTCGCCAACTTTGCAGTTGGCAGGAAGCAACTCGCTGGCCCCGACACCTTTCGGGGCTTTCGCACCAGCCTGACGCCAAGTGAATGAGCCGTCGTCGCGCGTGCTCGTGACCTCAATGTCTAACCGCCGCGCCATGGGCTTCACACGCTAGTAGAACTATTTCGTGCCCATCTACGCGCTCGGTTCACAGACGCCCAGCATTGATGCGAGTGCATACATTCATCCCGATGCGGTGATCATTGGGTCGGTGTTCGTCGGACCCAATTCGAGCGTGTGGCCCACGGCGGTGTTGCGTGGCGATGACGGTGAAATTCATGTCGGAGCCCGCACGAGCATTCAAGACGGAACGGTCATTCACACCACACTTGAGTGGCCGACTCGAGTCGGCGATGACTGCGTCATTGGCCACCTCGCGCATCTTGAGGCGTGCACGATCGAGAACGGTGCCCAAGTGAGCTCGGGTGCGATCGTGCTGCATCGGGCGCGCATATGCACCGGGGCAATCGTTGCCGCCAACTCGGTCGTGTTGAACGACACCCTGGTGCCCGCTGGTGCGTTGGCCGCTGGCAGCCCTGCAGTGATCAAAGAAGGCCGCGCCCGCTCGGCAGACATCGCCTATGGGGCGCAGAACTATGTGGCTCGCACGGCCCGCTTCAAACGCGAGCTGAGACGCCTCGACTAAATCGCGAGGCCGTTGGGCGGCCGCGCCATCAGTCGCCGACGATGCGCAACAGCGGCGTGAGGTCGAGACGGGTCGACGACTCGAGATACCCATGCGCCGCGTCGCGGCGAAACTGACTGCACAAGTCGTTGCGAAAGAACCGTGCGCCCTCACGAATTACGTAGTTGAGAATGAAGATGCGGTACGCGTACGGCAAGAACTCAATGTCGCGGCGGGTGAGCGGGTTCACCTCGTGATAGGCACGCACAAACTCGATGAATCGCGGTTCGGTGAGCGTGTGGGGTGAGTAGGTGAACGAGGTGCGGTCACCGGTACTCGACGAAACACGCGAAAGAAAATAGAAGTCGAGCAGGCGTGATTCAATGCGGAACCAGTCGTAATCCCACCGCGAAAAGAGACGCAGCCCGCCGTCGTCACGCGAGACGCTGAAGTTGCCGAGATTCCAATCCACCAGAATCGGAATTTTGTTCCACTCGTCGTAGTGCACCGACTCGAGGTGCAACAACAACTCGTGGGTGAAGCGAGCGAGTACCCCGATGTCTTCGGGCGGAAGCTCAAAGTTGCGGGTAGCAAACGGGTTCGTGAGTTGATCAAGAAGGTGAATGGCGTCGCCTTTCACCGAATTCGACACCGCGGGCAGTGCCGGGGCAATCTCGCTGCACGCATGGTGGAATCGAGCGATCTCACATGCGAGACCAGCGACGTCGGCTGGCGGCAGAACGCGCGGCAGCGACTCGGCACGTTGCACTTCGCCGTAGAACGCACACCAGCGACGACCGTCGTACCACGTGTAGGGCCGTTTGTCGACGCTCACTACATCGGCCAGAAAGCCAGACCAGCGAGTATGGCGCAGCAGCGCTGAGCACCGGGCGAGCCGGTCGTGGTCTTCGGCGAAGAGAAAATACGACCCGTACGACGACACCTTGGCGACGAGCGACGATTGGTCGCTGAAGATCACGCGAAACACTCGGTTGGTCGAGACGTGGGCGCTGACTTCCTCGAGTGCAGTGATCTGTCGCTGGTCGCTGGTGAGCGAAGCGAAGTGCTGCCACGCAGTAGACACCACGTGTTCGGCATCGTGCAGCAGGGGTTTCAGCACAAAGTGCAGTCTTGTCGCTCGGCGACCTGAGCGGTAGCGCCGCGGCGTGGCGGGCGCGGTGTGGCGGTCGCGGTGTGGCGCGCGCGCTGGTTAGTAGCGCACGCCGACGGGGGCAATCAGTCGAAAGCCCGCCGTGTGTCGTTCTTCTTCGTTCTCGCCACCCCAGAAACCGTATTCACGGTGTTCGCGCGCATACGCGCGGCAGGTCTCAAGCACGGGGCACTGCAAGCACACCTGCCGAGCACGCGCCTCGCGTCGTTCACGCGTTTGCGGGCGTTCGGCCAGCGGGGCAAAAAAGATGTCAGAGAGACCGCGGCAGGCACCATCAGCCATCCAGTCGTCGTCGGTTTCGAGGCGATGCTTGAAGTCGAGCTGGCTCATCGTCGCCGAGCGTAGACCAGAACTAACCAAGCAGTCAATTAGATGTTGGGATCCGGGCCGCTAAGCCTGCAGGGCAGCCTCGACGCCGGCTGCAAAGCTCGCCACGTCGTCACCAGAGACGTCCCAGGCGGTCATCCAGCGCACCTGGTGGGCGGCGGGGTCCCAATCCCAGAAGAACGACCACTGCTGCAGGCGGCTCTTGGCAGGGTCGCGCAGCGTGGGAAACAGACTGTTCACCGCAGGGGGAGTGGTGAGGCCGAGCGAGGCGTGTCGACACGTGGCGTCATAGAGCGCTCGTGCCGCACCGTTGGCGCGTCGCCCGAGATCGATAAAGAGATCATCGCGCAACAGGGCGTCGTATTGTGCCGAGATGTAGCGCATCTTGCTGTGTAGTTGGGTCAGGTTCTTGCGCAAGTATTCGGCACGCCGTGCACGCTCGGGGTCGAACCACACGACCGCCTCGCCGAAGATGATGCCGGCCTTGGTGCCACCGAACGACAACACGTCAACGCCAGCGTCGACGGTGAACGACCGCAGCGCTGCTCGTGTGCCGCCCAGTGCCGCGGTCGCATTGCCGACACGCGCAGAATCCATATGCACGAGCAAACCGAGTTCGTGGGCCGTCTCGCAGAGCGCGCGCACTTCAGCGGGCGTATAGAGCGTGCCCAACTCTGTGGGCTGCGTGAGTGACACCACACCAGGTTGGGCATGGTGCGGGTTGCCACGAGCGCCGGCCGCAGCACGAATCTGATCTGGCGTGAGCTTGCCATCTAGACACGGCATGTCCAGCAGCTTGGCTCCGAGCAATCGCTCGGGTGCGCCGGTTTCATCAACGTTGATGTGCGACCAGTTGGTGCAGATCACCGATTCGGCTTGCTGCAAGAGCGAAGCAAGCGCGAGAACATTTGCGCCCGTGCCGCCATACACGAAGAGCGTCGCAACGTCTCGGTCGAAGAGTTCGTTGAACGCACCGACGGCGCGCTGTGTGACGGCATCGGTGCCGTAGGCGAGCGCATGACCCTCGTTGGCCGCCACGAGTGCTTCAAGCACCAGGGGATGAGCCCCCGCAACGTTGTCAGATGCGAACAGGCGCGATGGTGCCGCGGGCAGTTCTGCGCGCGCCATGCACTTCATACTAAGTTTCACGGCGGGAGTTTCGTCATGACGAAATCATCAAACGACAGCCGGGCACGCTGCGAGTGGTGTCGCACACCGTTGCCGGCTCGCGAGGGTTCGGGGAGGCCACGGCGGTTCTGCACCCAAGCCTGTCGTCAATGGGACTGGGTCGCGCGACAACGGGCCAGCGAACTACGGCTCAGCGAAGATGAGCTTGTGATGACCCGGCAGGAACTGCACACGCTGCGCGACAGCATCTATGTGCTGAAATGTGCGATCACCGATGTCGAGCGAGATCTTGACCCGAGTGTCGACCCGACAACACGAGACTTCAGGGCGGCGCTCAAGTGGCTGCTAGAGGCCGCCAAGCCCGTCGTGACCGAGCCCCTTCGTCCCAGTCAGCGCCCATAATCATAGTTATGTAAAGTTGAGATAGACCAATGAAACCGAGCCGAAATCGCAACTCTGGCGGCGACCCTCTCCCGTCGGCGCCCGAGTTGCCCGCACTCGGCTGGTCAACTGACGAAACACTTGCTCGACTCGAAGCGTTGCGTCGTGACGACGTGCGGTGGAAAGACGGCCGGGTGTTCTCGCTCGCCTACTTCGCCACGCCTGAGGCCCACGACCTCGCCACCGAGGCCTATCGCAGGTTCTCAGGCGAGAACGCGCTCAATGTTGATGCCTTCCCTTCGCTGCGGGTCATGCAGAGCGATGTGCTGGCAATCGTCGCGCGGTGGCTGAACGCACCAGCTTCGGCGCGAGGGTTCTTTTCGAGCGGTGGTACCGAAAGCATTCTCATGGCGTTGAAGGCGGCTCGTGATCAATTTCGTCACGACAAAACCCGCCCCAATGTGGTGCTGCCCGCATCAGCGCATGCGGCATTCGAAAAGGCGGGCGCGTACTTCGGCATTGAGATGCGCAGGGTTCCGGTGCGCGACGATTGGCGCGCCGACGCCCTCGCAATGCGGGCGGCTGCCGACGACCAAACGGTGATGTTCGTCGCCTCAGCCCCGCAGTATCCGCAAGGTGTGGTCGACC
>Ga0214923_10000251_pt1 | contig 82262 bp, 101 predicted proteins | sample LL1510_MetaG_FD_177993 | JGI IMG/M metagenome (GOLD analysis project Ga0214923, IMG submission 177993) | Freshwater microbial communities from Lake Lanier, Atlanta, Georgia, United States - LL-1510 | ecosystem: Environmental > Aquatic > Freshwater > Lake | place: USA: Georgia | collected...
CATTTTTGAGGACAAGTCTCTTCAATCAACCTACTAAGTTGATATTCATAAGTATAATGGTTATCGGGCGTTTTGTAATTTGCCAGACTCACAGGTTTTGATTTGATTCCTAAAAACTTTCTAATCAAATAGAGGTAAGTTCTAGGTTTCAACCACCTTTTGTTGTGACGTTTTTCATAAAAAACATGGGAGTTCATAACTCCATCAATATCCAAAAATATGACTTTCAAAGTTAATCCAATTTACATTTAAGCTTATGACAATCTTTTGTCCCCAAATCGACTGAACTATCTACAGTTACATTTGAACGAGTTTCGTTTTGTTTCCAAAATTCATGACGAATAACTTGAAGAATATCATAAGCCACTCTTGCACTTTCATCTACATCAGGATTATAAATACCAAAACTTCCACCATTACTAAAATTTTCCTGTAAAAGCATGTTAGCACCAGAGTGTAGAATCTTATCCGCCTCATCTCTAATTCTGTGGTATTCTCCATAATCAATGGAGAGTTTTACATTCTCAACATCAGTCCATGTGCGAATTTCTTCACCATTACCCCAATGGCCTTTGGTTTTAATATACCCTTCACCAATTTCTACAACCTCCCCACGTTCAGTACTATCACCAACTTCTATTTGTTTTTTGGGTCTAAGTTTATCACGTAAAACATTGTAATAAGTTGGGTGGTCTTTAATTACCCATAATTGACCTATACCGATACGGGAATACATGTCTAGTGCTTGTTGAATTAATCTAAGTTGTTCGTTTGTAACTTCTAATGTTGCCATAACTTTTATGCTTTTACAAGTTTATATTTAATTCCATCAATTTCTACTATCTTATTCTCGCAGGGTTTGGGTCTCTTGTCTATGATTTCACCATCTGAATCCTCATAGTAGATTTCCATTGCCTTCAGAATCGTACTCAAACTTTGACCTTTTTTACCATCTGAATCCTCATAGTAGATTTGATTGCCTTTAGAATCGTATTCCGACTTTGACCAAAATCCATTTGAATCCTCATAGTAGATACAATTACCTTTAGAATCGTATTCCCACTTTGACCAATCTCCATCTGAATTTTCGTAGTAGATTAGATTACCATTCTTGTCTAGGATTTCCAATTCACCATTGGCCTCAAAGTCCCAGTTGATTTGCTGTGCTATTGTTTTAGTCTCTTTGTTCATTGTTTTCTTTTTTAGCGTATAAGGTTTCTAAATAATCATCAAGATCCTTTGTAGTCATATATGTTTTATCAAACTCAGGCTCAAATGTCTTAATTTGTCTAATAGTATCTTCTCTTTTACCAATTTTGTAGTAATGATTTTCAATAGCATCCGCCAAATCTTGAATGTATGCTGGTCCTGTAACTGAAATTCTTAAATCATACCAACTCCACTTTGTTTTATAATCGTAGAATGTAATTCCTTTGGTCAATCTCTTATGTAAATTATGTAACTTCCAATTACGAACCCTCACAATAGACTTATCATTACCAAATACTTGAAGAAATCTGAGAAACCAACGAGGGCACCACCATGGTTTTGCTTCATAGTCCATAGCTAAAACCAATGGGACCATAGCTTTATTGTAGTATTTGTCATCAGGTACAGAACCTAAATAACCGTACTTTTCGGCAAAGTTTTTGGGAAAGAATATGAAACGAAGATCACTCCACTTTATATCCCTGGTATAGATTATTCCCTTTTTCCTACCTTTCCAAAATAGAAGAGATTTTCCAAAGTCTTTGGATCTATCTACAAAAGGACGATTGTCCTTGACTCTAGCAAATTTAATTTTTTCCATTTTTATTAATTTTATAAAAGAATATCCTCAATTAACATGTACATTCCATAAAGGAAAAAAACCAAAATGACAAATAAAATTAGATTGGAGATAAATGAGAAGATTGGATTTAAATTTCTGGTTGACATATTTAATTTAATTTGAATCTATAGAAGAGGAAGAGGAAGGTAATAGAGAATCTGGTTCACAATGGTTTCTGTTACACACCTGTGGAATTTTTTCTATTACAAAGATTGTGTCTTTTCTGGGCGGATCTTCTTCAATAACCACGGTTTGTACTTCTTCTTTAGGAGAGGAAAGCTCAGTTTTTATTGACTTAATTTGTAAATGAATCAATCTTTGAAGGGGATCGAAAATTTGAAAAACCAACCCTAGGATTAGGACACAGGTAAACAAAGTCACAAGCAATCCGGCCCAAAAGGCAATTTGAAACCCGTAATTTCTATGGTTTTTGTTCGAGTTCATCCAAAATTGTTTTTAGTGAGTGCTTGATGTTGGAGGTTATTTCCAATTCGAATCCTAACCGACGTTCTTCCATTTCAACATTGTAAAAATCAATTAGTCTTTTCCAACTCCGCTGGTTGAGGGAAACTGAATAAGAATGAACGTTATTTATAATCTGAACGTGCTGGTTTTGCATAATTACATAAATCTGAAGTCTTTGATTTTTAATGTACCTCTTGTCTGTCAGTGGGGTCATTAAAATTACCGAGTCCCTCATCTTAACGAGTTTTTTGCATAAAACTACACAGTCCCCCTCGTGGGGTAGTAGTTCTGACCTGTTAGAATAGTCTATGTCGAATTTTCTAACAATCCAAATGTAAATTTTTTGGATTCTTCTTCGCCAGACGTGAAAATTGGGTGGTGTTATGTTTCTCATTTGGATAAGTTTAATATCCAAAATTACGAAAAGATTTCCACAAATAAAAATAAAATGGGTGGAAAATTTACGCAGTTTTTGATAAATTTCCCAAATCTAAATTTTGGGCAAAAGCAATTGCCTTTCTGGTCCCATCGCCTATTATACCAGCGTAAACATTATTCCCTGGCCCTGCATTTGCATTAGAAACAGCTTCTGTTGCTGTTTTAAGGTCTTTAAAATCGTTGTGATCTTTGTTTTTATATTTACGTTTTATTATGGGATTGTTCAGACCCTCCAAAAAATACAAAGCGGCAACGTCAGCTGCTACTTGTAAATCTTTTTCTAAAATATCCGGGTTTGCAACCAAATCTACGTTTGTAGGTGGATTCATTTTCTTCAGCAAATCTGTGTATTTTTGATAGCCAGTTTTAAATGTTATTCCATTGTAACCTCTCCCTCTATACTTCAAACCATCCCCCGGAGAGGTGTTACCGAGTCTTTTTCCCATTCCAGTTGGATCGTCTACCCCATAAACCCGATCCCAAAACTTCTCGTCGTTTTTTTTCAGTGTATCTATTTCTGAGTCCGATAGTCCTTTCACACGTTTGCCAAAGACTTCCCGAATTCTAGTTACTGGGGTATTTTTATAGGACATTTCCCCGCCTTTAATATTGAAACCCCCTTCTTTATGGCAAACACCAAGAACCCCGGCCTGAACATAGGGATTTGTTATCCCGACTTTTTTTAGAGAAGCCAGTATAGATTCCATTGCTTTCTTTTTATCAACGGGTGAAGAACTCAAATCAATTTGACCGGAAACGGGAGAAATAGAATTTCCGTCCAAAGCTTTAATTATCTCAGATGACGAACCCGAATTTTTTACTGATTGTTCGTCTTGAATCCCGAATGCATCTTTTCTTTGTTTTACCAACCACTTTTGAAAATCATCTACTCCGGAAAGTTCGTTCAAATATCCACTCATAATTTGATTTGTTTAATGTATATATCACCCTCACCAGTTTGGAATAGATGGATAATAAGAATCAGAATCGATGAATTGAAACAGATTCGAATTTTCGGCAACTCTAATTTCCATATTTCTAACCCTTTGTTTGTTATCTGAAAAAGATAGAAATTCTCTAGAAATCATAGGCCAAATGGTGTAATTTTGGATGGGTACTTTTTCTGAGGTGATAAAGTGATCGAAGTCCGGAAATTCCTTTGAAAATTGAAGATTTTCTACAATTTTTGGAAGAATTGTGTTTCTGTAAACCACAAAGTTGATCGTTGATGCATACGACAAAGGTTTGGCAAGGTTACGGGTTAAAACTTTCATTTCTCCAAAAAAATAATGATTTCCAATAAGACAATCCCAATCAGATGGCAAATCTTCAAATGCGGATTTCAACTTCGATAAAGCTCCAGGAACCAAATAAGAGTCGTCTTCCATTATAATAACACATTCTTCTTTGGATAGTCCCTGTTTTAAACACGAAAAATGAGACTCGAAAATTGCAGACTGCCTGTCTTCTTTCTCAACAGCTGAAAACCTAGTAACAGTAAAATTATCGAATAAATCAGAATTTCTGGATTTGAATTCATCCCATCTATCCGATCTTCTATCTAAATTGATAACGAAGGCTTTGGTTGGGAATCGGCTAGGATTTGTTCCGAATAATTCGCCAGAATTCAAAGATTCCTTAATCCTTGATAAATTTTCTTCCTTGTTGCGTTTCGAAATGGATCTAAAATATCCAGGGCCTTCAGAAGAACGTAAAGGATCATTCATCGTCCCAGTGATCGAAACCTTCTTCTTCTTCGTATGGATTTTCCTCTTCAAAAATTAAATCCCACCCGTCAGATTCTTTCTTCCAAACTTTTGAAGAATAGGGAAGATCTACTGTATATGAATAATTTGATCCCTGGTCAAATCCACCAAAGATAGATTCTAGGGTAAAGATCAAATTCGAGAAATCTTCATCATCTAGGATTTCAATTCCATCCTCCTCCAAGAAAATTTCCCAAAACCCAGTTTTCCCTATCTCGATGCTGTCCGAAATTTTTTCCAATAAATTTTTTTCGAAATTTAATTTCAAAATTTCCGATTGAAGAAATTCTAGTTTTTCTTTTTCTGCTTTTTCTGATGTTATAAGATCGATTTGAAAAGAACCGTATTCTGACATTTTTTTATTTTTGATTTATTTTCTTAGACACCATACAAATTGAGGATCGTGGTATATTGATATTTGTTCTGATTTGAACAACGGCAAATTTAGAAATTCATCTACCGCCCGAACCACCTCAGGCCAATTATCAATATAATAATCGTGACCTGCTATAAAACCACCAACTTTAATTTTTGGAAACCAAGAAGTTATATCTTCTTTAACATTTTCATAAGTATGCCCAGCATCAATAAAAACAAAATCTAGAGAACGGTCACCATAATCCGAAGAAGCAAGCACAGAAGTTTTTCTTACGGGGTTAATAATTTCTTTAACAGGGTCGATATTTTTTAAGAACTGTTCGTAAAGCCAATCTGAATTTTCTAAAATTTCGGGATTGAAAGCGTATGAATTAGGATCTATGTGTTCAGCAGAACCCTCCCACGTATCAACACAATCGAATTTTATTCTTTTGTTTGAGTTTATAATTTCTACCGCCATAAAGGCCGAACTTCTTCCCTTCCAAGAACCAACTTCTACAAAATGTGAATCATCAACAAAATGTGAAACCATTTGTGAATAAAAATCAGGGTATGAGAACCAGTTTTCTCCTAAATTATGATAAAAATGTTCCATCGTTATACATTGGCCATTAGGGTAACCTTCAAACCCTTAGAAGGATGAATTAGATAACCGTGTAATGCTCGGGTAGATCCCTCATATCCGTGGTTGTGGTGCCACCGATCCGATCCGGAAAGACTTGGCATCTGAAATACTTTAACCCCCTTATAATCTTTCACCATCTCGTGATGGAGGTGCCCTGTAAAAAAACTCCTGTGTTTGGTTCTGGCCCAAGCCTCTTGTGCTTCGTTAGCCATAAGATAGGGAAGTTCTTGGAGCTTTGTCCCGTCTCCGTGTGTAAAGCCCAGCAGATTCTCGCCATACTCAAAATACTGTCTGAACTTGTGACAACGAATAACATTGACATCCGTACAATTCCGATAATATGCACCCAGATATTGTAAAAGAACATGGGAAAGTTTGAAGTCGTGATTTCCTGCGGTCAAAAGAATTTCAACAGGAGCTATCTGTCTTAGAGTGTCGATAAATTCAACCATGAGCTGTTGTCCTTCAACCATGATTTGAATGAAGGTTCCGTCGCAATCTTGTGGGGTACCTTTGGTGGTTGTACCACCAAGAGTATCAACATGGAAAAAATCAGATCCAACCGGAACTACAATTTTTTCCACATTGTAATGGATAACGTCTGCTAAAATTTCGGCGGTCTTTGTCATCAGAAGATCTTTAGCAGTTTGTCTACTGTATGCCTCCCTAACTTCACCAGACCATGAATATTTTCCATAATGAAGATCAAAGGGCGAGATCACCAATGAATGGGGATCTCCCTCAGGTAATTTCAATTTGGGTACTTCATATTTGGCAAAAACCTGGGAAAGTTTTTCAACTAAAGGATTGATGATTAAACCCCTAAACGCCCACCAATTGCTTGCTGCCTCTTTGATCATTTTTTCCTCTTCTCTCGTGTATTTCTGAAAGAAAGAAAATTTTCTTTTTTGCAGTGCATCTGCCACCATTTCCTCCTCTTCTCTCATGAACATCTCCTCGTCCGTAAAAGGCTCAGAATCGTGGGTCCAACCCAAAATTGTCTTCAAAGCAACAAAGATGTTTCGAGGAATTTCAAAATTTCTACAAATCTCGTTTATAGATTCAGGTGATCCGGTTAAGGCCGAATACCTGCTTTTCATGTCGCGAATGATTGTTCCAGTAAATTTGTACGCCTTATTTTTGATGTAGACGATGTATAAATCTTTGGATTCATCGTAATAATAATCGGTGCTATGTTTGTACTTTTTAAATGCTGATCTAGCTGCAGATTCTTCTTCCTGAATCATTTTTTCTAAATCTTGATCCTCTACCTCTTCATGTTTAAATTTTTCCTGTATGTGTTCTGCAACTTCCGATTCGGAATCTGGTTCTGCCAAACGAGAAGAAATTGCTCTACGAAATGAATCCAATTGGGCAGAGCCTAAAGTTATGTGTTTGTCCTCTACAATTTTTTTCGCAATATCAGTTTTACTTAGACCGCTCTGGTGTAACTGTCGGATTTCTTCTTCATACTTTAAAACTAGATCTCTCAGTGAAAATGAACTCATGTGTTGTTTATATTTTGTCCCGAACGGGTTTTGCTATATACTTAAGTTAAAAAGAAAAATTTCGAATTCTAAAAAATTAATTTTAAGATTCTAAATTTTTTTTCTCTGCCGACTTCACAATGGATTCAATAAGAAGATCCTTTTCTAACTTTGAAAAGAATTCAGTCACATATTTACATTTCTCGTATTCCTCCGTGGACTCGTAATACAATAACAAGGAAGCTTTGATGATTTCCCTTCTTTGAATCAGGTGCGGGTGCATCAAAGCCCGAGAACCCATTTTCTCCATCCTCTGAAGGGCACTCTCATAAATATTTCGATCCAGTTTTGGCTCGTTTTCCAATTTTTATTTTTTATTTATTTCTTGGATCTTTCCTTTTGGTTAGAACCCGATATAATTCTTCGCACTTTTCGTATTCCTCAAATGATTCCAAAATTTCCAAACAAGATTCTCTTTCTTTCCATGCAGAACTTTTTTCTCCATTCTTTATAAGTTCGGCATAAATTCGGAGTGCCCAATTTAGATCTTCGATTGATTTGGTATGAGACATGAGTGAAATCATTTTCTCTCTTATATATTCATAACAACAGATAAATCAGTTTAAAAATTGAAAAGAATCAACTGTTTTTTGAAAGGGTAGACTGAATTCGCCAGGTGCATTATATTCCACCTGTAGAAGGGCCTGATCCTGTGAATTTTTGTATACGTTTAAAACCTTAACAGTTTTTTTGGTTGATGATTCTCTTAGGATATCACCTTTTTCAACTCTCATCCCCTGAACGTAGGTTGAGTTAGCTAGCTTGTAGTCTTTAAGTTCCATTTTTTTAATTTTTGTATTTGTTTTTTTACATCTGAACAAATTTCATAACGTTCCAATTCTTCGCACCAAAGAAGAAAGTTTTTGAGAAAAAGTTCAAAATTTTGTTTTTCGATAATGATGGAGTAACCCTCACCTCCAACCTCTTGATCGTCTATTTGAAAAATGATTGTGTAATCGTGTTTTTTTGTGATGGCTTTTGAAACCTGGGTATAGATTATCGACCAAAATTTATCCTTCTCTTCAAAAGAAAGATCATCGCTGAAAGAAAAATTCGTCTTCATATCTTTTATTTTTCAGAAATTGCCCCCAGGATTCCAGAAAGATAATTGGTGACTTTGTATGGGTCTGCATTTGATCCTGGCCTCCGGTCTTCCAAATATCCTTTCCACGATTGAGAGGTAGACAAGGGAATTCTGATCGAAGCACCTCTATCGCTAACCCCCCAGCTGAATTTTCGGATGTCTTGTGTCTCATGGTTTCCTGTTAATCTTAGATGATTATCGGAACCATAAAATCCAATTGCTGTTTCGTGTGACTTTTCTAGTTCTCCACATATTTTATCAAAAAGATCCTTTCCTCCTGTTTCCCTCATGTCGTGTGTTGAAAAGTTGGTGTGCATCCCAGAACCATTCCAATCTCCTACTTGCATTGGTTTTGGGTGAAAATCAACTTTTATTTTGCAAGACTCTGCAATTCGAAGTAAAAGAAATCTAGACATCCAAAGATCGTCCGCCGCTGTTTTTTCTCCACGTCCAAAAATTTGGTATTCCCATTGTCCGAGCATCACCTCTGCATTAATTCCGGTAATATTGATTCCGCAAGCCAAACAAGCTTCTAGGTGTTGTTCTGGGATTCCTCCTCCGGAAGAATATGGATGTCCAACTGAACAGTAATATCTTCCTTGTTCTTCCGGGAATTGGAAGCTTTCAAATCCCAAGGGAAGACTTCTTCCTTTATCGAACGTTCTCAAAACATATTCCTGTTCGAACCCAAACCACACAAATTCATTGTCATTGGAAATTTTTGCCCTAGTATTTGATATGTGAGGGGAATAATCTGAATTTAAAACTTCACATAACACAATAAATGAAAATCCCGATTTGAGCGGGTCTGGATAAATCTTCACCGGTTTTAGAATACAATCAGAAAGTTTTCCTTCTGCCTGTCTGGTAGAACTACCGTCGAAATTCCATTCTGGAATTTTAGAAAAATTATTTCTTGCCCAGTGCATTGGAGAAAATGAACTTTCCCCCTCGAATGGAATATCTAAAATTTTTATTTTAGATCTCAAATTAGGCTCTGGTTCATATCCATCAAGCCATACATATTCCAATTTTATTTTCATAAGAAATTTTTATTTTGATGTTGTTTATACATCAAATGTCAAAAAAATTTCCAAAAAATGATTGAAATTATTTAGATTGTAAACCAGTGAAAGTTTTCTTAAAATCTTCAAACCCCATCAATTTTCCCACTGTAGAATGTTTCAATCCCAGTGATCCTTTTTTGGTTCCGAAAATCTTTTGGTCGTACCACTTGATGAAATTATCTGGTGTGGTATATTTTGATTGTGGTGTAACTGTTTTCATAATTTAAGGTGTTTCCGACAGGAAAAATATTTTTGCAAGAATACCAACTAGTGTGGTGAAGAAAATCCAAAGTGCCTTATTAACTCCAGACTTCCACTTTACGAGATCTGAGTGTTCCAAAACCATCTTTTGATAGGCAACATCTTCTCTTTCTTGTTTTCTTTCAAACTCTGCACGAAATCTGGTATTTTCGTTTACTTTCACGATAACCCCGTCGTCTGGATCAAGCAATTTTCTTTTAATATCTGATAACTCTTTTTTCATTTCTGCCTGAGAGTTTTTTAAATCTTCCATAGCAATCTGAATAATTCTGAGGTCGCTGGAAGGAAATGCTTTCGTACGAGAAAGTTCTTCTTGCAAAATAGCACGTATGCTTTCGGCGAGTGGGTTAGGTTCCATAGTTGGATTATATATCCAACACAAACCCGATTTTTTTAGAAATTAGAATCCCAGCACACATCTGTTTCAGATGCAATAATAAAAGAATCCACCGTTTCTGGATCTGTGTCAATGACAAACATTCCGTAAAATTCTCCACCAAGAATTTTTGATTCTATAATGAGGGAACTGTGCATATTTATTAGGGTACAAACTTCCAAGTGGGATTTTGGAGTCTTTGTTTTAACTGTTGTTACCATTATATTAGGATTTCAAAATACAAGAATCGACCTGATGAGAATCTACGATAAAAAATTTTCCGGTACCAACTTCTTCGAGAATAAATTCGGTTGGATTTAAACTCCCACGAAGATTGTATTTTGTTTTACCCATCTTAAATTCGTGATGCAAATGTTCTGGGGTCAATTTAGATTTTCTAATCCACTTGTTTTGATTTCTGATGAATTGGTCCTCATAGTGCAACAACAAAGAATCCGTGGGTTTTTTAATCTCTCTGAAAATTTTCACCATGATTTTAATTTTGTAAACTTTTTATTGTTCTTGTATGAATTTATTTCCCCTATTTTTTGAATTTTAATTTCAAGGACATTCTATCATCCAAAATTGGTGCTAAAGTGTAAAAATCTCTGGATTCTTGACCCATCTCACAAATTCCAGGTTGAGAATACCAATGTATATTATAATGAAAATGGTTGTGTGGTTTTTGGCACATTCTTTTTGAACCGTTTATCTCATTAGTCCAGGGATCTTCTCCGTCAACAAGATTTTGAAGTAAATATTCTCGATTCCAAATTGTTGCATTGTGGGTGTTTAAATAATTTTCACCGGCCGAGTATTTTAGAATATCCACTCCTCCAATTTTGAAAGGCGTGTATTCTAAAACATATCCATCATAATAATGTAACTTTGTGTGAATTTTTATCCCATCTGCATTTTGATTTTCTGCGAAATTGATCAACTTCTGAAGAATTTCATTTCCTGGATATGAAATTAGCCACATATCTTCCTGAATGTAAATAACCCATTTGGAATGAATTTTTTCTAAGGCAATTTTCATCCTGTTAGAAAACCCATTTTTATCAGTTTTTCCAGTCAATATGGTCGTGATTTTTTTATTTGGTTCATATCGTAAACCCCGGCAATCCATTTCTAATTCGTGTATGTTGATTTCTTCACTCGCCCAAAAAACAGGGATAAAATCATAGTCCCAATTGAAATCTAGTGAATATAACATCCCACCCCAAAATTTTTGATAAGCATCACAGGTGTGAACTAACAGAGATAAATCTAAATTAGAAGTTTTCAAAGAATCTGGCATCTTTCAATTTTGTGAGATATTGTAAAATTAGGTCAGCTTCATCTGGCCTCTTTTCCCCATGGAGAACTTTCACATTTCTTTTTTCTGATGGTATAGAATAAAAATTCAAAGAATAATCTGGGTTTTCTTCGGTCATCCATGTAGAAAATCCAGGTTGTCCTTCTTCGTAAAAGTGTTTTGTTGTGGTTAGACCTTCTCTCAAGTTTACGTAACAAAGAGGAAACCCTATATTTGTTTTTTTCCAGGATAAAACGTTGTAAATAGTTTCTTCGTGATAAGCTGCAAGATGGTTTAGATTCAAATTCAGTTTTGGTAAAATAAAACAAAATTCTCTCCAAATTTTAATGAAAGGTAAACAATTTTTATTCATGAGCATAATCCCGGTGGTTCGGTAGTTTCCTCTGGATCCTTCTGGCATTTGTAAGAATTCCATCAAAGGCCATTCTAAAGTTTTTTTGTGATCTGCCTCGGGCCAAGTATTTTCGAATGGATTTCCCCTTTGATATCCATTAGATTCTATGATTATCATGTACTCGTGAATTCCTGCAGTACCAATGGGATAATCTGTAACTAAATTCATCCAGTTGAAAAGTTCATCCACCACAGGGGTAGCAATACAATCAGAATCTAAGTAGCAAATCTCTTCATATCCTTCTTCTAAAGCCATTTCCATAGCCAAAGTTTTAGCACAAAGAATTTTATAAATTCTAGATCTTGATCTATCGATGTAAAAATTACCGGAAGGATTAAAAGTGTAATCGTTTGCAGATGAATTTTCTAAATTCAAATTAATATTTCTGATTTCAACATTTCCCAAATCTGAAAAAAATTGATCGGAATTTTCTTTTGGGTTTAGAACATAAATTAAAAGATGAAAATCGGAAAAAAGTTTTAAAGATTTCGCCAGATTTCTTGCAACTGGTAGATATTCTTCAGTAACGTGGGTTATATATGCTCTTTTTGTCATTTTTATTTTATTGCACAAATGGTATAATGAATAGGCATTAAATTTCTTTCTGGATCTTCTAATTCCGAAATTTCAACCATTTCAAAATTCTGAAACAAAATATTTAAACCGTGAATTGTAAATCTCCAGTTATCCGGAAGTGGTCCATGTATTCTGAAATTAAATGGGGTAGAAGATCCAACAAAACCTCCTTTTTTTGTGATTCTATGTAGTTCTTGAACCGCAAGAAAGGGGTTATTGACGTGTTCTAAAACTTCTGTACAAACAACCAAATCAAAGGTTTCATCTGGTATTAAATGGTGGTTAATTTCACAAATATCACATATATAGTCAGCTCCGGAATTTGGGTCTATATCTAAAGTGGAAACTTTTGAATTTTTAAAAAATTCTTTTACTCCTAAATATTTCTGGGGAGCAATGTCTAAAACCCGATTTCCCCTCAGGTCGTGATTTAAGCTCAGATCTCGAATGAAATTGGTAACATTTTCTCTAATAATTGAAAGATTTTTGATATCTAATTCGCTAACAATTTTTTGATTCATAGATGTTTTATGTTTTCTACTGAAATGACTGGAATATTTAAATTTTTATTTACATCCATCAATTCTTTGAAAGAATCGTCGATGAATATTGATTCTTGACTTTCTATATATTTGAATTTTGAATCCGAGTGTTGAATTTGTATGATTCTATGAAATAAACTTTCGTTAATTTTGAATTTTTTTAAAGTTTCTTCAATAGGATATTTATGTTTAGTTATCAAGATAATCTTTACCCCCCGGTTGAAACAGTCATATAAAAATCTTATTGCATCCAAGTTAACTTCGTTATTTATAATGATTGTATCATCTAAATCAATGTAAACTTTAGAATATTCTAATTTGCTTTTGCATTTAATATCCAGACTTCTTCCAATTTCTACTTCATAATTATTTTTGAAAATTTGAACATTTTGAAATTCATTCAATATGCTAAGATGTGAAAAATTCACTCCCTTAATTCTGTTGAGAACGGAAGATCCGCCAAATCTGCAAGCAATTTCTAAAAGACAATATTCTTCATTTTTATCCTTTTTTAACTGGAAAAACCAAGACCCACTGAATATCATCGAATTATTTATCTTGTGTGCAATTTCCGTTATTTTTATGTCCACAATCTCTTCGGTTCCAACACTGATTCCATTTGAAATTCTTTTTCTTTTTCTTGGCCCAATGAACAAAAGTTTTCTATTTCTGTCGGTAAAGCAATCCACAGTAAACTCTTCCCCGGGAAGAAATTCTAAAAGAAGATTCTCTGGATATAATTTGCGAGAATATTGAAGATCCAATGGATCATTAACTTTAAGAGTGTTTCTACTGCTTGACCCCACATCTGGTTTAGAAAACATGGGGAATTCTGGTTTTTCCGGAGATAAAATTTTTGGTGTTCTTATAATATTTTTTAATTTAGAATAAGTCAAACTTTTTCTTGAAGCAATCATGACAGTCTCAATAGGGGAGCTTATTATTTTGCATCCAATTTCTTTTTCGTGTTGTTTTAATTTCAAAATAGCTATATCCATACAAGGATAAATGTAATCTATTTTATTTTTAGAAACTAAATTTTTAATTGAATCTATGAAATTTTTTTCATGAAGCATTGGAATATTTCCAAAATAATTTTGGAAAACAAATTTTCCATTATCATCAACACTACTAGCTCCAAACAATTCTATGTTTTTGATGGAATTCAACGAATTGAAAACTTCTAATCCAATTTCACTACCACAAGGAAAAACTAATATTTTAAGTTTCACGATTAAGTATTTCGAGATGTGTAAATTCCGAATTTAGAAAGATCCGGATAAGGTAATTCCAGGTCTGGATTATTTTTTTTTCTACCATCTGAGTTGTAAAATTGTCCCATTAGAAGTAAACCTCTTGTTGACAATTCGGGCATCATATAAAAATTCCACCCAATCATATCAAAGTGGTCGTCGTGATAAGAACATTCTCTTCTTCCGGAATATCTTGCCCTTTTAAACCACAAATGAGCATCATAATCATCAGTCAAAATGGCTCCACCTTTGGAAAGTTTGAAGTGTTTATATGGTCCAGTGAAAGAAACACACATAAATGTATTGGGAATATACATGTCTGAAGTAAATCTGAGAGCCGAGTCCCAAACTCTACTACCTTTAAGGTTATAGGCACCTTTCAGAGTTTTACCCTTAACTTTTTCAAATTTAACTTTGAGGCCAGCGTGTATTATTTCACAAGGAACTGATGGGTAAGTTCTCGATGGTATTGTTATTGTATCACTAGTTAAAGTTTTACAAACATAATGTTCGTAATAAAGAGAAAGAAAAAGACCATTACTTTGGTTATCAAGGCATATCACATAGGGTGCACCCGTGTAATCCGATAATGATTTTTCGAAATCCTCGGTAATTTTATAAACTCCGTTTGCCATATTATCGATTTGAAAAGTTCCTTATTTCTTTATGAAACAAGATTGCCACCCATTAAAAAATAAATCTTTCTGACCTATATCTTCCAAAAATTGATCAACAGCTTTTTTAACTTCGAATCTTTCGTCTGCGTAATCATCATTTATGATACAACCACCAATTTTAACTTTTGGGTACCAATTAACTAAATCTAGATAACATCCTTGGAAACTATGATCCCCGTCAATGTAAATCAGATCAATAGACCTATCATCAAATCTGGATATTACATTTTGGTCCCTAGATGATCCGTGAATTAATTCCACTTGGTTTTTATGGTCATATATGGAAAGAATATCCAGTAGATTAGTTCTGCACTCTTTCAGCAATTGGTCAATCGTATCGAGGCTTTCTTCTGTGAAAAAATCCATCGGCTGACCGTTACAACCACCACCCCCTTTTTCCCAAACGTCTATACCAAAAAGCTTAACGTTTTTATTTTCTATAAGGTCAAAAGTCTTAAGTAAACTACCACCGCCCTGAACTCCTATTTCAACTATTCTTCTAACAATTTGATTATCTGTAAATTTTTCTTCTATGTATTTTTTTATGTATGGTATATCAGTTGACCAGCTTTTTATAAGATGTTGACGATATGGATATAAACCACCAAGATTTTCATCCATATTATAATATTCGAAAATGTTTTTTTTCATTTTGTAAATCCTGTCTTATGAAATGATTATAGATTTTTTTGTTATGATGTTTCTTGGGAATTTTTTAATTTTTTTTTGTTTATTTTAAACCCTAGAGAAACTCTAAAATCTATTGGAATTTTCATGTTTTTATTGTGATAAATTTTATCTCCTTCGTGAAATATTTTCAATTCATGGTAATCGCCAATATTTTTGAAAATAACATTTTCATTCCAATGATTTGATTTCAACAAAACCCCAAATGTTACTAATTCTTTTTTTTCGTTCAATAATTGTATACTTATCTCCGTTGGGATATCACATAAAAATTCAAACTTAATTTTTTTTTTATCTGATTCTATCGATAATACTCCATCACATCTAATAGTTTGATTCTCGAATTCTACGGTTTTTATTTTTTTAAAATAGTAAGATGAAGGCCCGTTGTTATCTAAAAATATAGATTTTTCTCCATTCATCCAGCTATTTTTTATGTCATCCCTCGGTTTAATATTTTGAATTTTTTTCGTCTCTGAAAGATCTTTATCAAGATTCAAATCGTCCCCTTCTTCTACCCATTTTTGTCTGAATAAAGTTAGAGACATTCCCCTAAGATCGTTTATTGGGCTAGGTTCTGATGGATATAGATCCAATGAATATTGCCATTTTATGGCTTTGTCGAACATTTTAAGTCTGCAAATAAAATCGTTATCTTCCCATTCGCTTCCTATAAATCTTTCGTCCATTAGACCAATATTTCTAAATAGCTCTTTTGTTGTCCCCCATAGACCAAATGCAATTTTAGAGGTCCAGCAGAATCCACAGCAAAGATCAAATAACATTTCTTCTATTTGTGATGGAGTTGGATTTACTTTGGGGTTTACAAAAAATATAAAATCTTCATTTGTTGAATTTACAGCTTCGTTTATAATTTGAGAAAATGAAGCATAAAATCCCGAAAAAATATCAGATCTTCTCCAAAACTGAATTTGGTATTTTTGCCTTAGAGGCTCTAGTAGTTTTTGCTGCTCTAGGTTTCTATTTTTGTCTCCACCAACAAAACAGACGGAAAAGGATCCGGGTATATTAATTTTTTTCGTCATTTATACTAAGAATAAAATTCTTGAATTCCTCAAGTTGAAATTCTATGTGTGGTGTTTGCACACCACCAAACAAACATTTGTTTACTTTGTTTTTAGATTCTAATGGGATTATGTTAATTTTTCTATCGAAAACTTTATTAATGCTGAGAAGAACCTCGTATTTGGATATACATTGCGAATGAAGAATAGTTTCTTTCCCGTATCTTTCCCACTCTTCTATCAAATTCTTACAGAATTTAGCCCAAGTTAAAGTTGTATTCCCGTTCCACATTTGATTAGTGAATCCGTTAACAGATTCGTTATCCGATGTAGATAAAAACCAACTCATCAAACTATAATTTGATACATTTTCTATTCCTATGATTGAGGTTTTAATTATTTTTGTGTTGGCTGAGTGATCCACTATGTAGTCCCTTGCTACTTTTTTAGATTTTCCATAGTCATCTCCGTCCATCTCGCAATCGGTGCCGGGATGTATTATCTTAGATTTTGAATTTAAATCTAACCATATCGGAAGTTCATAGTTTATTGAAAATTCTCTAGTTCTTTGGTGTATAGCCCCTATACAGTTTACTATGAAATCGAATTCGTTATCTTTTATGTAACTTTTAAATTCTGGCGTATTCCATCGGAGTTTTTCCGGAATGGTATTTACGATAAAACCGCTATGTTCTAAGTAGGATTTAACGGTATTTCCGAGAAGGCCCGAATCTCCCAATACTAGGATTTCCATATTAACTGTTTATTCTTGCTTATTTTTTTTACTATTGTCAATCCAGGATGAAAGGGTAAAGTTAAAGACTCAAAGCTGTCGGAAAGATTGTTTTTTATATAAAGAGCTGTCAAGTAAGCATCATTACAAAAATTAGGGTCCAAATAATCCTGGTTTATTGGATAAGTATCGTGTAAAATCACAAAACCATCTTCTATCAAAAAATTTTGACAATTTATAAAATCCTTTAACGACTGTTCATGGCTGTGATCTGCATCTATAAAGATAAGATCAAATTTCTCCTCTTTGGGTAAATCTCTGAAGAAATCATCTGTGCTTCCCAAATAAAAGTTTGAATTTGGTGGAAGATCAAACATTAACGGATTTAAATCAACAGCAGTTGATTTTTTAGATTTGGAGCTAATAAGATTAAAATTATCACCACCTCTAACACCTAGCTCTAGATAACTTTCGGGTCTTATCCATTGAGCCAAAAAATTAATAAAAGACGTATGATCAAATTTTTCAATGGGGGGAGGCTGATTTCTCAAGTAAATTTCTATCATCTTATTAATTTTTATTTGGATTTAAAATAATTATATCCGGACAAAAGGAGAGCTAATTTTTTCTTCCCGATAACACTTTTGTCGCTTGTAAATTCTTCGACAGTGTGGTCTTCCTGAACCTCTTTATAGTGCATAAAATAAGTTTTTTTCTCCGCGTCATATCGGGTTCTTGAGGACTCTTCTTTACTAATCATCATTTCATGTATTTTTTCGCTTATTCTAGGCCTTCCAACCTTATACCGTAGCCCAAACCTATTAGAGTATATTTCAAAGAGATCTTTCACTTTGAAAGAATTTAGATTGGGAATAACATTGTACCCGTTCACAGAAAGACCTGTTTCTATCAGATCCATAGATTGGTTTATGTCAATCATGAATCTTGTCATCTCCTCGGAGTACAATGTTAGTTCGTAGTTATTTTTGATTGCATCCCAAATCAAAGGAATTATACTTCCGGTTGAATTCAAAACATTTCCATAAATTGCAGTGGATAAATTTACGTTAGAATTTTCAGAGTTAACTATAAAAAGCTCCCCGGCAACAAATTTCATAGATCCATACAAAGTTGTAGCTGATCTTGATTTATCGGAAGAAATGAAACAAGCAGCCTCGAAATTATTTTCCTCTGAAATTTTTCTAGAATTTATAGCACCATTTATGATGATCTTTACTGCCTCATCGACGTTTTGATCCACTGCTTCTATTTGTTTGAGAGAAGCTGTAAATATTCCGATATCGTGGTTGACCGACGATTTTTTTAACAATTCATAATTCCTGACGTCACCTATTATGCAATTAATTTTTGGAAATTTTTTCTTGAGATAATAGTGCTTGGATTCGTCTCTCGAGTATATTGTTATTTCATTATTTTCGTAATATCTTTCAACTAGGTTTTTTCCCAAAAAACCTGCACCCCCCGTTATGAAAATTTTTTTACCTTCTAACATATTATTTGTTATTTTGCCTTAAAACTTCTTTCTCCTTATTGAAACAATGCAAAGAAGTGATGTGCATGGTAAAAAATCCAGGTTTAACCTCACCCCATGATTCGGGATTTTTTTCCCTTAATTTTTCTAGAACCCAAAAAACTTTCCGACATGCCATATAGATATCGTCCCTAAAGTGGCGAAGATAATCACAGGACCTGATGTAATACACTATGTGTAGGTAATTGGACCTTCTCATAAAATGATATCCGATCGTACAAGGAACTCTTTCCCCGTGAACAGATCCGGTGTCTTCTGGGAACCACAGGGGAAGAAAAGCCTGTCTTGTAAAAGGTTCTCTTGCCAACAAATCAATCATATCACCAAAGTCACCGTAGTTGTATCTTATTCCAAACATGGTCGAATTGGGTTCATTTGAAGCAAATTTAGGCCAAAGTCTTTCAGGATAGGTGTGAGAAAATTTCTCCTCTGTTTTGAATTGGACATTCTTCTTTTGGTTGAAAGGCCACCATTCGTTAGAAGGAGGCGGATTCAGCGGCTGGCCCCCGATTCTTTCTTCAAAATGATCGTCCGCCCAGGGAAGATTAGGTCTGACCTCATCACGTAGTTCTTCGAGTGTGTGGGGGACAAACATAGAGAAAGAAGTATTTAATGTTTCCCACATGTCGTCGGGGGAAGGTATACCCTGCCATCTTTCGGTCTGTACAACATATCCGTAATCAATCAATTTTTCCTTAGCCCACTTTATGGCTTGTGAGGGCTTTTGAAATGTTTTCAATTGGATGAATTTTGAAATTATATGCTTGAAAACTTATAAGTTTCTACGATATTTTTCTTTTACCTAATTTTTCAGACATGGTTTTGTACAACCTATATTCTGGTGTTTTCTCTATGTCATCTAAATCAAATCTCTGGTATTGTCCTATTCTCATAGCTGATCCATGTAAATTAAACCTCTTGTGGGGTTCGACTGAATAATCGTAAAATTGACAGATCATCTCGTAATATTCAGAATCTTCTTCAATATCAAATTCAAATGGATGGTGATAGTAATCGAAAAGGTATTCAGCCCATTCCTCGGGATCTTTGTCACTCCCGAATTGTTTAATAAAGTTTTTCATTTGGATTTGTTCCTCAAAAACAAAAATTCCTAATTTAGTTAAAAAATTAACTAAATCATCATAGGTCATTTTTTCCCCATTATCTGGGGAATTTTTGGATTCTTTTACGACAGAAAAAAAAGGATTTCAAATGATTCATAATAAATTTATATATCCATTTTTTTGCCCACAAAAAACCCGACCTTAATTGGGCCGGGTTTTAAGATTGTCCGGAATTACTGGGCCGCCACGGTTGAATCTACGGAGGTGGTGTCCGCCGATTCAACTACAGTAGAATCCACTGTTGTCTCCTCGGAAGGAGCAGTTTCTTCTGTTGTGGTAGAACACGAGCTCAGAATAAAAGCTGAGACAAGCAAGAAAAACAAATTTTTCATTTTTTGGTTTTAAATTTAAAATTATATATCTATGCTGAAGAATGTTTCGGCTGATTTGGATTAATTTTTGAAATTTTCCAAGAAAAATTTTAAATCTTCAGGAGTACCAATCCCCCACATTTTTTCAACCTGATAATTTCTAATTTTTTTGCCGTCTTCAATGGCTTGGTTAAAAACAGGACAAACGTAAAATTCTCCATTGACTCTAATGTCCTTTTGTATCATAGATTCGGCATATTTAACAAAATCCGATCCCTTTTTCCAAAAGTAAAATCCAACTGTAGCCACGTTAGAAATTGGATTCTTTTCTGCTACCTCGGTTACTAAACCATAAGAATCTAATTTAGCAAAAGACCACTTGGGATGTGTGGCTTCAAAGGTGACTATGCCACCATCAGCCTGGGTTTCGTTCATTTTGTACATGAACTCTATCGAATCCCATTCCACAAATTGATCAGAGTTGGCAAAAAAGAGAGGTTGGTCGTTATCAATAAAAGATTTGGCCAGTAGAGCGGTACAAGCTGCTCCCTCCGTAATTCCTTCCGTTTCAACAACATCACATCCCGGAGCAATCAATTTTAACAATGAATCCAAATTGTAAGTTTCCCTGTGTGATTTTTGAACGACAAAAATGTAATGTGCATCTAAATTTAAATTTTCGACAACCACCTGAATCATCGGTTTTCCGTTTACCTCAATCAGAGGCTTTGGGAAAGTGTAACCAGCTTGTTGGAATCTACTGCCCGCTCCAGCCATGGGGATCAAAACATTTAACTTTTCTTCCTTCCATTTATGGATGATTTTATTTTTTGATTTATTCATTTTTTCAATGTTAGATTGTATATTTTTTAAAGTTACTTCTTCAGGTCCGGAAACTCGAAGAACATTGGAATTGCTACGTGAAGCTGCCAATAGCCCAAATGGGGAATCTTCAATGATCAAAGTTTCTTCTGGGGTTAAACCGAAAGAAGAAATAGCGGACCAATAAATTTCTGGGTGTGGCTTGCTATTTTTGACATCCTCGTTAGATAAAATTAAATCTAGAAATTCTATGATTCCCAACTTTGACGTGGTGATCAAAACCGTTTTTCGAATTGAATTGGAACAAACCGCTATCTTATATTCGGCATTTGAAAGAGATTCAAAAAGGTGAATTAATTTTTGATCTTGATTTAGGTTCTTTAAGTATTTAGCTGTTAATTTTTGTTTTTTCTCCCAAATTGATTTATGTTCAGAAGGATTTAAATTCTTTTCCCGCGTCAGAATATCTAATTTTTGATTTGTTTTTAAACCATCAAATTTTGCAAGATGTTCTTCCCATGAAATTGAAAATTGAGGACCCAAGGATTCGTTCAAAGTATCGAAGTGTAATTTCTTAGAATTCAAAAGAACACCGTCAAGATCGAAAATAATTAATTTTATCATTTTTAATTTTGATTAAATGGAAGAAGATCCATATTCCATTTCTAGATAAGACATTTCAATTTCTGCTTTTTTCTGGTCATATCCAAATTCACTCCGGATCAAATTAACTCCGTATTGTCTCCACTCAGAAAGTAATTCTCCTTTTAATGGAAAATTCAAATTCCAATAAGGGTCTCTAGTTAAAACTTCTTGTTTTAGATCAAGATAAATTCTGTGCCTCTCTTTGAGAGCCGTAAAAATTTTGGATTTGTTTGACATAGAAATATGAATTATAATTTTAGTGATTCGTAGTATTGTTTTTTTCTTTCATTCAAAATTTTTCTTTTTTCGGATAACCAATTTTCATGGGTGTCTGAATTCAAAATTTTATTTTCACTAGAATGAGATGCGGAATTTTGGTGTACTCTATAAACATAACTGGGATATTCCAGATATCCAATTTTTCCTCTCAAAGAAATTTCAAAGTTTATAGCCCAATCTGAATAAGGGAATTCTTCGATGTATTTATGAAATAAATCAGGATAATTAACAAAGAATCTAGAGGATGAAGTAATACAGTTGTATTGGTTAGCTATGAAATCGGGAGAAGTAAATTCTTCTTTTTGGTAATAACTGGGAGGACCTAAGAAGTAGTTTCCAATTCTCGAAGGAGCGAAAAATTTTTTACTTTCATCATATTCCAAATAACCTGTGAAACACATGGAATAGTCTTTGTTATTTTCCATGAAATCATATTGCTTTTGAAGTTTATTTGGATCTATCCAGTAATCGTCGGCGTCTAAATAAGCTATATAATCTCCCTTTGCTTGTTCATGCAAAAATTTCGTATTTTGAATCTCCCCAGAATTTGTTCTAGAAAAAAATTCAAAAGAAAATTTATGATCCCGGAGTGTATTTAAAAAGTACTCCAAAACTTCTAAACTTTGATCCGTAGATCCGTCGTCCGAAACCAAAATTTCTACATGAAAAGAAGTTTGTTGACACAAAACAGAAAGAATACAGGTGTCCAGAAATCTTCCATAGTTGTAGTTAGGAATGATGACAGTTACTTTTTTCATTTTGTAATTATTGTTGATTTACGAAATAAAACATCGTCTGATATTCCCCATTATTGTTCACGTCCCAATAAAAAGAATGTCTAACTTTTCCTGGTATGAAGAAATTTTCATTTAGGGCAGGGTCGTGTGTCTCCACTGCTATTTTGTTGATTTTATTTAGGATTGATTCATCCAAATTTTGAAGTAAATCGTATTCACCACCTTCAATGTCACACTTCAAAAAATCAATTTTTTCCAAATTAAAAATTTTGAAAACATTCTCCATCTGCAAATAAAGAGGATTGTGTTTTGGTGACCATAGATGAGTTGCTTCTAAAGATTTTCCCAAAATAGAAGCATTCAAATATTTTACATTGTTGTGTTCTTTTGTATTTTCTACAAGACAAGAAAAAACTTCATAACCTCCATCTATTGCTATTACTTCTTTACATTTTTTTGCAGCTAGGTGGGTGAAAAAACCTACATTTGCTCCCAAATCAACCACCACATCATCTGATTCTAGTTTGCAACCCCACATTTCATAAATGCAATTAGTTTCGGAAAATTCCCATCCATAAATTTCTTTGAAAAGAAATTCATATCCAAAAAAAGAATTGGAACTTAAAACAAAATCAAGATTTTGATTCCAATAGTGATTGAATTCATCCGAATAAAGTTTCCAATCTTTTCCTGTCATTTTATTTGTATTTATTTTTGGCTATCACCTTTCCAAACACGATAAGAATCCTCGTCGAAATGTTGGGTTGAAACCTCGAAGATGATCCCATCTGTTATTGCCTCTAATTGGTGTGGCTGACCGGGCATTTGCCGAACTGAATCACCTTTTTCTAATTTTGTTTCACCAACTTCGGCATTTCTGGTGTCGATATATCTATATAAAAAAGTTCCCTCTTGTACATACCAAGTTTCATCTTTGATCAAATGATAGTGCATTGAAAATTTGGCTCCAGCCTTAAAACAAAGAAGTTTTCCACAATACAGTTCGTTGTTTTCGAAGACAATCTCGTGGCCCCATCCTTTAGGAACATTACAGCTAGTACATTCTATCGCATTGAAAATGTATGTGGGTCTAATTTCAACATGACCGAATGGTGGATTTGGAAGTCTAGCCATTATAATTTTAAAATTTGATATATAATTTTATGGACTTTATGGAAAAGTTTTCGGATTTTGAGTTATATTTGTGTAAATAAATTTTAAAACTGTGGAATTATCTAAATACATAAATCAGTTGAAATCTTTAATTTTATCTTTGGAATTATCTAACTCCGAGGAAGAAAGAAGTCAAATTTTGAAAACCATGAAAGATTTGTCCGAAAAAATTTCTGATGAAATAGAAAAAAATCAAGAAACTACAGATTTGATTATTTCTCAACTTAAACAAGAAAATTCGAGATTAAACAGGATTTAAATTATCTCCATTCTATTTTAGTAGATCCAACCCAAAAATCATACATTTCTTCATCCGATAAATCTATTTCTTCTATTTTTTCCTCGTATTCAATTTTAATTTTTTCTGGATTACCAATTTTTTTTGAAATCCAGGTTTTGGAATTTATTTCAATTTCTTCTCCAACATAGTCTAATGTCAACTTCAATTTTATGGAATTTGTGCTAACGTTGTAGCAAAAAAAATCCAAATTCTCTGGACCTTCTTGATGAAAACACATTTCTAAACTCTTATTCAATTTATCGCGAGAAATTCTGTTTTCAAGTCCCAAATTTTCCTTTTCTATCCGATGTATTTTTTCCGGTTGAAAAAATGTTTCCGTAACTCTTTCCGTGCAAAAATCATAAGACCGAATCAGATTAAATAAATCTTCGGTTTGTAAAAAAAGAATTTTATCCTCTAATGAACTGATTCTGAAAGAAAAGAAATTTCCAAGCAAATGATTAATTGGATCTTTTTTTTGCCAAAAACAAACTAAATCTGTATTTGAATCTTTTTTTAATATTTCATAAAATTGGTTAGATACTTCATTTTTCCAATTGTAATCGTATTCAATATAATGAAGAATATCATACCCAAAAGATTTTGCCATCAAAGTACCTCTCTGTAACAATTTTAAACATGCTATTCCATAATTATCAGAATCTCCCCATAAAAAATTAGAAGATGAAATTTTGAAATTACCAAAATCCCAAAAGTAAAAATTTCTATGGCCATATCCTTCTGTATGAATTTTATATTTAGGAATCAAATAGTTATCAGAATCATAAACATAGAATTGAGATTCTTTGGTCAGAAATTCAGGGATCGGAGAATGGCTAACAATCGCAAACTCCTTTTTTTCCTTTCTTAAATTTCCTATGAGCTCACTGATAAAAGAAAGCTGAATTTCATCCGAAATGTGTGCGGCAACAAGAAAAATTTCCTTCATTCGATTAAGATTATAGCGAGAGACAAGGTTCGAACCCGCGACCTACAGCTTCGAAGGCTGTCGCTCTACCAACCGAGCTACTCCCGCTTGGTGCGGAGGCTCAGGGATTCGAACCCCGGTTACGGTTACCCGTAAAACAGTTTTCAAGACTGTCGCATTCGACCGCTCTGCCAAACCTCCGTTTTTGGTTTTATGTGAATTCAAGTAAAAGTTTCTTTTGTTTAATTCAATTTCGAAAAAATTAAATTTCCTATAACCAACTCATCAACAATTCCCGTTTCAAGATGTGCAAAAGCTTCCGATGGTTTACAAACAATTGGTTCTTCGTGTACATTGAATGATGTGTTTAAAAGTAAAGGAATCCCGGTCAACAAATAAAATTCATTGATGACCTCGTGGAATTTTGGATTGTTTTCAAATTTCACAATTTGTGCTCTGGCGGTTTTATCAATCGGATGAACCACCGCTGGGATCCTATCTATCCAATCCGGTTTAGTGTCATAAAGCATAGTCATAAATTCTCCGGTATAATTTGATTTGGAGCATTCGAAAATTTCTTGTGCTTTTTCGAATAGAACCGATGGTGCAAAAGGCATAAAATCATTTCTTTGAAGTCTATCGTTAACCTTCTTGTAAGTCGAATTCAAACCAGGATGCGCCAAAATACTTCTATTACCTAATGCTCTAGGACCATGTTCATATCCATCTTGAAAAAAACCAATAATCTTTCCCTCGGATAAGGACTTTGCAACATCCGAAACCACATATTTCTTGACCCCAAATTTCCGATCATCCCATTGGGAAATTACCTCATCAGAAGAAAAAGAACTTCCCCAAAATACATTTTGTATTTTTCCCGGCCTGAAATCAGGATTCATTTTTTTGTATGCACCAATACAAGATCCAACAGAAATACCTTCGTCTGACATTGGTGGCATGACAAAAATCTCATCCACCCAATCCAGATCATTCAGTCTTTTATTTACTTTGATGTTCGCAAAAACCCCTCCGGATAAAACCAATTTTCTAGCAAAGGGAAATTCAGAATGCAAACTTTCAACAATCTCTACTATTCTATTTTCGAAAGCCAATTGTGCGTTGTATGCCAAATCTTGTTTTTCATTTTTCCAATATCTACCTCCAATTAAATTGTAAAAATTTTGATTCAAAGTTTTGGCCATCTGGTCCAAAGAAATAAATCGTGTGTGATAACCTTCTCCCCTAATTAGGTCATAAAAAAGGTCATAGTAATTCTGGTTAAATTTGCCATGTGATGACATGCCAACTACTTTACCCTCATCCTTAACCCTTTTGAATTCTAAAAAATCAGTGACAATAGAATAAAATAATCCTAAAGATGCCATAGATCCCTCCTCTCCTACACCTGAAATTTCAGAAATTAATGATAATTCGCCATTTTTCCCTAAATAATATTTCCCAGATGCTCCAAAACCAGCCCCATCCAAAACTATATTCAAACAATCTTCTTCGAATCCGCTGAAATAATATGCTCCCAAAGCATGACATTCGTGGTGGTCAAATTTAAAAAATTTGTTTGGATCTTCAAAGGAAATACCTACACAAGACAAAACATATTGTATTTCTTCAAATGAATTATGGGATGATACTAGGTCAATATCTTCCCATTTTATTCCAATTCTGCCAAACAATTCATTTAAGGACATCTGTGGAAATCTGAACCAATTATTATAAAAGTCAACATACGGTTTAACTCTAGAATGTCTTTCCTCCTCCAAGCAAAAAACGACTTTTCCGTTTTCCAGCAAGCTTATTGAACTAGAATGAGCTCCATAAGAAATTCCTAAAATTTTCACGATATAAATTTAAATTAAGGCGTAGTTCTGCGATTTTATCCCTCTATTTGGGAATTTTTTTTGTTTGAAATTTCGTTGAACCTCATTTGGCTCAACTCGTAATTTGCATTTACCTGAGCCCAGAGCTTATCGCATCTGGAATCCAACTGCTTTTGTAGAGATTCAAATTGTTCTCTTCCCGACCTGATTCCGATTTCTTCTCGTTTATTGATTTCGTCGAGAACTTCATCGATCCGATTGTGGATGTAAGAATCATCGGAGTGTAAATTGTTCCTTGTAATTTCAATCTCTTTCATGACCGATTCGATGTGGTCGGAGATTTGGGTTGTGATTTTTCGGTCTAAATCCGAATTCATCTTAAACACACCCGCCACGGTGACCAAGACCACCACGGTAAGCGCACCTAAAAGAAAATAAAGTATTGCCATAATTTTTAAATTTTTTTTGAAGCAGAACTACGCCTTGTTTTCTTATATCCCATAATTAAATTATGTTTCTTAGAACTTTCGAATCTTTTGAAGATATATAAGAAATAAAAAAAAATTCCATGAAAAGATTAAGCAAATTATATTCAAAACGTTTGAATGAAGCAAACGACGAATTTGAAAATGAGGATGGTATTGAGAATCGTCCCGAAGGCCAAGGCGGAGTAGGAGGAGGTACAGTTTGGAGAAGTTTTGGTGTTGATTTAACACAAGAGGCAAGAGAGGGAAGAATAGATCCGGTGATAGGAAGAGAAAAAGAACTGGATCAAGTTTTACACATTTTGGCTAGAAAAACAAAAGATAATCCAGTTTTGATTGGAGAGCCTGGGGTTGGAAAAACTGCCGTAGTAGAAAAACTAGCTTTACACATGGCTAGTCCTCAATGCCCAAATTTCTTGAAAGGAACATCTTTATTAGAGTTGAATTTAAATCAAGCCATGTCATCTCCCGCCTGGGGTCAGCTTCTGGAAGAGATAGAGTCAGAACCATTAATTTTATTTATGGACGAAATTCATTCCTTAAGCGAAAAACTTTATGATCCTTTGAAACCTCTTCTTGCAAGAAGACGCCTTCATTTGATTGGTGCTACTACTTTGGGGGAATATAGGAATTCTATAGAAAAGGACGGAGCGATGGAAAGAAGATTCCAGAAGGTTATGGTAAATGAACCTTCTTACGAAGAATGTATGGAAATTATGAGGGGGATTCAAAATAAATACGAGCAATTTCACAACGTAAAGTACACAGAAGAAGCTCTAGAATCATTTTATAAACTTTCAAAAAGATACATCACCGACAGATTTTTGCCGGATAAAGCAATTGATTTGATGGATGAAACGGGAGCAAAAATTCGAAAGTCTGCCGGAGGAAATCCCAAAGCATTATCACTAGAAGAAACCCGTCAAGATCTAATTAAACGTATAGAATCTGAATCTAAAAAAGGAAACTATGATCTAGCAGCACAATTAGACGACGAGAAAACAGAAATCGAATCACAGCTAACAAAAATGTCAAAAAATGGGGAAATGGGGGAGAGAGTAGAAATTACCAGGGATATGGCTGAGGAATTGGTGGCTAAAAAGACAGGAATACCTGTTCAAAATATGAAGAAATCAGATAAAACCGCTTTGAAAACTCTTTCGAGTAGATTGAAGGCAAAAGTAATAGGACAGGACGATGCAGTTGATACAGTAGTAAAAACAGTTAAGAGAAATAGGGCTGGTATGAAAGATCCAAACCGACCAGAGGGGGTTTTTCTATTTGTTGGACCCACTGGAACTGGTAAAACATACTTGGTCAAAAAATTAGCAGAGGAACTTTTTGGTTCCGAAGATGCGATGATTCGTTTTGATATGTCTGAATTTGCAGGGGAACACGAAGGATCGAAATTAATAGGAGCCCCTCCTGGATATGTTGGTTATGGCCAGGGAGGGAAACTAACAGAAGCGGTAAGAAGAAAACCATATTCTTTGATTTTACTTGATGAGATAGAAAAAGCTTCTAAAACAGTTTTGCAATCTCTTTTGGGCGTATTTGAAGATGGAAGAATGACGGACGGGGAAGGTAGAACTGTAGATTTTAAGAATACGGTTATTATCATGACATCAAACGCCGGGATTAATACTAAAGAAGAACCAAAATCGGCGGAAAGAACCAAAATCGGAGGATTCACTTCATCGAAAGATTCAGAAAAATCTGGGGGAGGAGAAACGAAAGAACAGACGAGGGAAAGAATTCTACAAGGATTGAAAGACGAAAAAAAATTCTCTCCAGAATTTTTGAATAGAATTGATGATATTGTGATCTTTCAACCAATATCAGAAGAAGCAATTAAAGGAATAGCAACAGCAGAATTGCAAAAAGTATCAGAAAGATTAAAAGACACTCAAAAGGTTGAACTTGTTTGGGGTAATTCAGTTTATAAATTACTTGTTAAATATGGATTTGACCCAAGTATGGGAGCAAGACCTATGAAAAGAGCAATTAGAAGATATATCGAAGATCCAATTGCTTCTTATTTGATCGAGGATGATGTGGAAGAAGGGGCAAAGATCAAAGTTGATTATGACGTTGTTAAAGACGAACTAGTAATCAATGGGAAGCATCTTTCGGAAATTGTTCAGGAATCAAATACAAGATTCGTACAAAAGAAATTTTCTCTGTTTGAATCTAATTCATTCAGAAGAGTCACTAGTTTCTCTGAATTTAAATCCTCGAGAATTAACGAGGCAGAACCAGCAAGACAACCAGAAAAAGAAGAGGAGAAGGAAACCCCTTACAAACCACAAGTTCCTACAAGACCGAAAAGAGATCCAAAGCCCCTACCTCCTCCAGACCCTGGTCCGAAGCCAGAGCCAAAGCCTAACCCAAGACCAAGTCATATTCCATTAATTACACCTCCAGGACAGCGACAAGGGCCAGTGGCAAAAACAAAAAAACCAAACGAAATGGATGTGGTAAAAAGATATCTGAGAGAACTTAGAATGAGAAAAAAATAAAAAACAGATGTCAAAAACAAATAGAATTTATTCTTTCTTTTCATTTAACGAAGCAGTTAGGGTAAAGGACATGACTTCAATCCCTAAGGGTTATTTGGATTCAGTTACTCAGAGGGCCAAGACGAGATTAGATATAGCTAATCAGCCAGAGGGTGGATACGGAGCAGGACAAGCAGGTTCGGAAATGATGTCTAATTTTTCTAGATCTGCGCAACTTTCTCGGGGTCACGAAAAGGAATTGGAAGATTTAGCTACACGAGTAATTACCAAGTTATATAAACCCATTTTGGATTTTTATGACATAAAGTTGGACATAAAAATGTCAACAGGTCCAGAAATGAGAAGATTTATCGATTCGGGCTTCAGGAAGACAGATGCTAACGAAGGTCCTTCTCCAGGGAAAACAAGAGCTGTTATTAGGGCAAGAGGAGCGGATTTTTCAATGTTGATCCACGAAACTGTTAAGGGAATTTGGAGGGCTTTGTCTCAGAATGCTGGGTCTGGGGACAGAGAACTTGATGCAGCAGTCGAATCACAATTTAGGCTTTCTGATGAACCTGATGAATGGAGATATGGACCTGAAGTAGCAAAAGATCTGAAAGATTTTATTTTTGTAAACCCCAAAGTTGAAATTTACGACAACCTCCCTGAAGAACTTTGGAGATACATGATCAATCCACAAGTTTTACCCTCAGAAGAGTTTTTAAATTTGATGTCTGGTATTTTGGATAAAACTCCAACCGCCAGAAAACAAATTGATGAACTAATCGATGTTGTAATTGAAAGAGTAGGAGAAAGAGATTTATGGTTAAAACAAGAATATGAATATCAAGCACAGGAAGAAGAGTATAGAAAGAAAAAGGCGGCTTATGATGCTTATCTTGCCGCCGAAAGAGGAGAAGAAATCCCAAGAAATTTCTCTACAATGAATCGAGAACAATTGAAAGAAATTGTAAGAAAAGCTAAAGAAGAAAATGATTTCGCAACTTTGAAACAAGTACTAGATTTCTTGAAAAATAACCCGATGACATGAAAAAATTGATGACCGAGATTGAAAAAAGAAAAATGATTAATCTCATCCAACAAGGGGAGGCTAAAAACACCAAAAGAATTTTGGTCATGCCAGAAGTTAAACAAGAGCTGAATAGGATTCTCGGGGAAGAGAAAGGTAAAGAATTGGCAGATTGTCTACTAAATTTAGCAACAGCGGCTGACAAATTGGATTGGCTCATGCCAACAGAACAAAGAGGATCACAAATGCAACATGGATCTGGATTTGCAGGAGCAGTAGATATAGACTGGGAATAAAATTTTCAAACATGAAACACGTTAGAAATTACCTATCATTCAACAAAATCAACGAATCAAGTCAAGAATTTGAAATTCTTTCTTCATTACCACCTGCTATAGACATTTCGGAATTCACAAGAAGAATAGGTTTAAATGAAAATGAGGGGGAAAGATACACAGAACTTTGGACATCGGAAAGACCAAATTTCAAAATCCATTTTTTCCCATTCGAAACCCAATTTCCAATATTAGGAGTATTTTTTTACGGAGAAGACGTTTGTATAAATAGCAGAGCTTTAGGACCTCCTCATATAAAAGCATTCATAGCCTTACACGAATCAAGACACTGTGATCAATATTCCGATGGTATATTTGAGCCTCAATATTTTCAAACAGTTGTGGATGGAAATGAACAACAATTTTTAACAAATTATAGAAACCTAGAAGAAGATGCAAACACATTTGCTTTAGAAACTCTCACGGATTATGGTTTCGGTAATTTTGTTAGGTTTGAAGAAAGAAGAATAAGGGGAAATGAAAATATGGGTCCGAAAATTTACCAAATGATGTCACAAGATATAGAAAGAACTGGTTCAACCTCTATGGCTGAATTGTTAGCAAGTCAAATATTGTAAACTTATTCCTTTGGACAATTTATAAATCGTATTAATTACCTTTTTACCGTTTATAACCCAACCGATCTTCTAACGGAATCTTTCACTTCATCTTCATCCTTTGCCAAGGCTATAACTGTTTCCACTCTTTGTCTGTTTTCATCGCTTTCCCCTGTACTTTGTTTATTTTGTAAGTTTTCTCCAAATCTCTCTTTTGCTTTATTTATTAGGGCAAAAACTTTATCTGTTGATTCCAATATTTCTATCTTTTCATCTTGTTTTAATCGGGGCAAAATGAATTCTTTAAAAATAGATAAAGATGCTAAACTGTGAACTCCGGATTTTAAATAAACTTGTTTAAGAGAATTCAATAATTGTCCGTTCTCAGATTCAAGTACTTGAGTAATAACTCCTAAAATGCCGTTCCATTCTTCTTGTGAAATATTCCCACCCAATTTTTGACCTGCAACATCCCATAGAGCTCTTCCCAGAGAATTGTTTTTATCTAAATCGCCACTTCTTTTACCAATTGCTTTAATTTTTTCTAAAGTTTTTTTCGTCATGATTTCAATCGGAATTACGTACTCTAAAGTTTTACAAAGATCTTCTGGATAACCTAAACCTCTAAAATGGTCGTATATGGATTTTCTTGAACCTTGATGTATAATGTTACCATCATTTTTATCATGTGAAGCAGTAACTCTTCCATCATATTTGATAGTAGTTCCAGTGAGATAATAAACATCAGATACAGGCAAATCAAGATTGAAAATGTTGATTTGGAGTCCTGGATCAGTTTGGCTTCCTGCATATGAACCCCAATGGCCTCTATTTATACACCAGTTGGCTATAGAACATAAATCTTTTTGTGCTTGTTCTGTTCTACAAGATAAAACCAAATAGGGTGGTTCGTCATATACAATTCCAACCTGGGGCGAAAGAGATCTGATTTTTTCTATAATTTTTTGATAAGATGAATCATTGAGAGCTTTTAGAACGCCTTGAGCTTTTAGAATAAAACCTTCAATATCTACTTCTTTTTCATAGGCTCTGAGTTTTTTTAGGAAAGCTTCTGAAGGAAATTTTTCTTTAACGGTGCCAATTTTTGCGGCTTCCATATCGAATTTTCTGAAAGAATTTCCTATGTCGTATAAAGCCTGTTGTTTTTCTGGGGAGAGCTGTTTGAATTGTTTTTTGTATTTGTCGGTTAATCTGTCTATAAAATATTTTCCTTTTTGGTTCAATTCCACAGTTCTAATTGCATCTGCTAGTGATTCAAATCCAGTAATTTGTCCTTGTTCTGTTGGTCGAGAAGCATACTGATCTACTGACATAGGCAATCTTTCAATTAAAACTTTTCTCGTTTTTAGCCAGCCAAGAAGTTGGCTGATGCTACTTATTTCTCTTTGATTTTGCTCGTCATCTCCGAAAAATTTTTCTGGATCGAAATTGTTAATTTCATTACGAAATCCAATGGGAATTTCCTGGTTAAAATGAAATTTAACCATGGGAAGTGCATAACCTGTCATGTCTTTTGTCAGCTCCATAATTTCGAGAAACTGTTTGTTTTCCAGGGCCTTTTTTTTATCCTCTTCTGTTAAATCAGCTGGTGCTATTTCTTGCTCCCGGGCTAGTCTCTTCACCATAAAAGACTTTGCTGCATCTACATTTTCAACGAGATATCCCTCTGTTTTGTAATTTTTCCAATTCGAAAAGTTATGTATGTAAGTTAACATATGTATATGTATTATTTTTTATTACCCGATCAATATTTTCAGGGAATCCTTTATTTCTTTTTCATGATCTAACGATGCTAAAATAGTTTCTAACTTATGTTGCATTTCATCTTGGGATTGATTAACACCTGTATTTTTCCATATTCTTTGTAGTGCTTGGAACTGTTTAAAAATTTTATCAGTTGCTACCAAAACTTGTTGCTTTTCATCTTGTGTTAGTTTTGGAAAAATGAATTGTTCAAAAATAGATAAAGATGCTAAACTATGAACCCCAGCTTCTAAATATATTTTTTTAAGAGAATTGAATAATCGTCCGTCCTCAGATTCGAGTACTTCGGCAACAACGTCTAAAATTCCGTTCCATTCTTCTTGTAAAATCATCCTATCTAATTTTTGCCCTGCAACATCCCATAGAGCTTTTCCCATAGAATTGTTTTTATTGGCACTTTTTTTACCAATTGCTTTAATTTTCTCTAAAGTTTTTTTCGTCATGATTTCAATCGGAATTTTGTACTCTAAAGTTTTACAAAGATCTTCTGGATAACCTAAACCTTTGAAATGGTCGTATATGGATTTTCTTGAACCTGCATGAGAGATATTATTATTGTTTTTATCAGATGAAGCAGTAACTCTTCCATCGTATGTAATAGTAGTTCCAGTGATATAAAAAAGATCAGATACAGGCAAATCAAGATTGAAAATGTTGATTTGGATCCCTGGATTGTTTACGTTTCCTGCATATGAACCCCATCTATCATTATTTATACACCAGTTAGCTACAGAACATAAATCTTTCTGTGCTTGTTCTGTTCTACAAGACAAAACCAAATAGGGTGGTTCGTCATATAAAATTCCAACCTGGGGTGAAAGAGATCTGATATTTTCTATAATTTTTTGATAAGATGAATTATTCAGAGATTTCAAATTAGCTTGAGCTTTTAGAATAAAACCTTCGATATCTACTACTTTTTCATAGGCTCTGATTTTTGAAATGAAAGAATTCGATGGAAATTCTTTTTTTTCCTTTCCAATTGCTGCTGCTTCATTATCGAATTTTCTGAAAGAATTTCCTATGTCGTATAAAGCCTGTTGTTTTTCTGGGGAGAGCTGTTTGAATTGTTTTTTGTATTTTTCGGTTAATCTGTCTATAAAATATTTTCCTTTTTGGTTCAATTCCACAGTTCTAATTGCATCTGCTAGTGCTTCAAATCCATCGATTTGACCTTGTTCTGTCGGTCTAGAAGCATACTGATCTACTGACATAGGCAATCTATCGATCAAAACTTTTCTCGTTTTCAGCCAACCAAGAAGTTGGCTGATGCTACTTATTTCTCTTCGGTTTTGCTCGTCATCTCCGAAGAATTTTTCTGGATCGAAATTGTTAATTTCATTCCGAAATCCAATAGGAATTTCTTGGTCGAAATGAAATTTAACCATAGGAAGTGCATAACCTGTCATGTCTTTTACTAAATCCATAATTTCGATAAACTGTTTGTTTTCTAAGGCCATTTTTTTATCCTCAGGTGACAAATCAGATGGTGCTATTTCTTTTTCCCTGGCTAGTCTCTTCACCATAAAAGACTTTGCTGCATCTACATTTTCAACGAGATATCCCTCTGTTTTGTAATTTTTCCAATTCGAAAAGTTATGTATGTAAGTTAACATATGTTTATGTATTATTTTCTGTCACCCGATCAATATTTTCAGGGAATCCTTTACTTCTTTTTCATGATCTAACGATGCTAATATAGTTTCTAACTTATGTTGGACTTCATCTTGGGATTGATTAGGTCCTGTATTTCTCCATATTCTTTGTAGTGCTTGGAACTGTTTAAAAATTTTATCAGTTGCTACCAAAACTTGTTTCTTTTCATCTTGTGTTAGTTTTGGAAAAATGAATTGTTCAAAAATAGATAAAGATGCTAAACTATGAACCCCAGCTTCTAAATATATTTTTTTAAGAGAATTAAATAATTGTCCGTCCTCTGATTGAAGTACTTCGGCAACAACGTCTAAAATTCCGTTCCATTCTTCTTGTGAAATATTCCCATCTAATTTTTGCCCTGCAACATCCCATAGAGCTTTTCCCAGAGCATTGTTTTTATTGGCACTTTTTTTACCAATTGCTTTTATTTTCTCTAAAGTTTTTTTCGTCATGATTTCAATCGGAATTACGTACTCTAAAGTTTTAGAAAGATCTTCTGGATAACCTAAACCTTTAAAATGGTGGTATATGGATTTTCCTGAATCTGGATGCATAATTCTACCATCATTTTTATCATGTGAATCAGTAATTCTTTTATCATATTTAATAGTAGTTCCCGTGAGATAATAAACATCAGATACAGGCAAATCAAGATTGAAAATGTTGATTTGGATTCCTGGATCCTGTTGGTTTCCTGCATATGAACCCCAATGGCCTCTATTTATACACCAGTTTTGAGCTATATTACATAAATCTTTTTGTGCTTGTTCTGTTCTGCAAGACAAAACCAAATAGGGGTGTTGGTCATATATAATTCCAACCTGTGGTTGGAGAGAACTGACTTTTCCTATAATTTTTTGATAAGATGCATCATTAAGTCCTTTCAGTTGGTTTTCAGCTAATTGGATAAAACCTTCAATATCTACTTCTCGTTCATACCCTCTCATTTTTATTAGGAAAACGTTTGATGGCAATTTTTCTTTTTCTTTTCCAATTGCTGCTGCTTCCATATCGAATTTTCTGAAAGAATTTCCTATGTCGTATAAAGCCTGTTGTTTTTCTGGGGAGAGCTGTTTGAATTGTTTTTTGTATTTTTCAGTTAATCTGTCTATGAAATATTTTCCTTTTTGGTTCAACTCCGCAGCTGTGATGGCATCTGATAGTGCTTCAAATCCAGTAATCTGACCTTGTTCTGTCGGTCTAGAAGCATACTGATCTACTGTCATAGGCAATCTTTCGATCAAAACTTTTCTAGTTTTCAGCCAACCAAGAAGTTGGCTAATGTTACTTATTGCTCTTTGAGTTTGCTCGTCATCCCCGAAGAATTTTTCTGGATCGAAATTATAAATTTCATTCCGAAATCCGATAGGAATTTCCTGGTTAAAATGAAATTTAACCATGGGGAGTGCATAACCTGTCATGTCTTTTACTAAATCCATAATTTCGATAAACTGTTTGTTTTCCAAGGCCATTTTTTTATCCTCAGGTGACAAATCAGATGGAGCTATTTCTTTTTCCCTGGCTAGTCTCTTCACCATGAAAGACTTTGCTGCATCTACATTTTCAACAAGATATCCTTCGGATTTGTAATTTTTCCAATTCGAAAAGTTATGTATGTAAGTTAACATTTTTTATATATCTAAGGAATAACTTAAAATCCTATTTTTTGATTTTCCAACACTCAGATTTCTGGATCATCTCTAAAAGAGGTAAAGGAATAATCGGGATATCTTCTTTTGATGCAAACTCTTTTATACCTCCGTTCCACCATTCATATTTTTTGGATTTGAAGAAAGATGGAGAGGTAAAAACTCTATCTTTAGTCAGAACATCGAACCCTATCCCATCATATTGCAAAAAATGTTTGGTTTCTAATTTCGTTCCTGTATTTCTAAAGAAAATATGGAGTCCTCCATTCAGTGAATTTTCAATCAGAAATGTGTCTGGATTTAATCCCACTCTTTCCAAAAAGAAAAAGAAATTTTGGACAGAACCGGATGGGAGATGTTCTATATCCAAACAAATTAAATCAGAATTTTGAAGAAAAATTCCAAAGAAATTAACGTCGCTTGGAATATTTTCTTTAGAAAGTAACATTTCTGAATTCAACTTCACGAATTTTTTGGAAAGTTTCTTACTTCCCAATTCGGCTTCTACCCGCATTACGAAAGAATCAATCCCAAAAGATTTCCATTTGAGAGCTTCATCGTACATCAATTCTACCTTTGACATCAGAAAATTTCTTCAACAACACAATTTCCAGGAAGATCTTCTCTTCTCTTACCCAAACCAATTAAAATTGAATCTCCCCAATAAACTGGGACATCCCCAATTTTATTCATGACACTCGAAAAAAAGTTTTCCATTGCTTCCAAATTTATGTTCTTATTTCGGGTGGGGCCGTTCAGTAAACCGACCCTCATAAAATCTATATGTTCATGAGATTTTGAAATCATATTCAAAGTTGAATCGAAATCGATAACAGGCTCGAAACTCGCAAAGGTTTTAAATCCTAATTTGTTTATTTTTATCAATGCCTGTATTCTTTCTTCGTTCGAATCTGTTCCAATCTCAACCTGATCTTGACCAGTAAGAGAAAACCCGAACGCGAACAGATTCATCTTTGGCTGCTGTCCCCACACAGTTCCATGATTTTTGAATTCCTGAATAAATTTATCATCAACCCACTTTGTGCACTTCGTCAAAACCTTGAAAGGAATATCTAAGTCGTGACAAATTTTCATAGCCCCATATGTTAATTTTTTGGTTTCAGGTAACATGGCATCTGTTGTTAGAGAGAAGAAAAGTCTACCTCTAGAACGGAGAGATTCTAAATTTTCTTTGACCTCTTCTTCAAAAATTTTTAAAGCATGATCTTCGTTTTCGAAATGTCTAATCAAATTTACCTTAGTGTCCCAATTATGTTTCAAAATGTAAGAGCAGCAACAATAGGTACATCCATTAGAACAACCGATATAAAAATTACATGTCCAAGGACTTCTACGACCAGCCTTTTCTCTATAAACCAAACATTTGAATTTTCTTTTGGTTGAAACAAGTTTTTCTTTTATTTCCATATTCTGTTTTCTATTCTAAATTTCTCATCATTTATCCAAAAGAAAGCCTACGATAGACAAATCATCTTCCCCAGTTCTATCCAGAACTTGTTGTTTTATTTCTGGAAAGTCGTTCAAATAATATAAGAGAGTAGGATCTTGTTTTATCTTATCATCTAATATTCCTTCTAAAGTTGTACCCTCTTTTTGAGCTTGTTTCTTTAATCCGTTTAAAAACCCTTCAGGCAATTTAGGGAAATTTGTGTAAAGATCTATTGCAACTCTTCCAGATTTTTTCATTTCTTCTAAAATTTTGGAAAAAGCTTCTTCTGGGATTTTATGGAATTCGTTTTCATTCAAGAAGGTTGTAAATTTTTTTAAATGTTTATTCATTTTTTTTGTTTTTTTTTATATATCCCGGGATTTCAAATGATCCCGGATCTCACCAGCTCCAACAAGTTGTCAAAATCGCCCTTTAGATTCGAAGGAATTCGAATTGAATTTCTGATATTGTCTGGCAAATCGTCCCAAAGTCCCGAAAGTTGAAGAATTGTAGATTCCGGATTTTCAGAAATTTTAGAATTCCAAAAGTTTGGATTCAAATAGGGAAGTGTTAGGATCAACTTCTTTGCCTCTTCGTTTCCTATTCGTAGAACTTCCAGCCATCCTTCCATGTTCCATTCTCCCTGTCCTAAATCGAATTCTTTACACTCAAATTCACCATTTATTTGTTTTGGTGCTCCTTTTAGGGATTGGAGTTGGTTGTGAGAACAATCAAAATCCCCACCAACTTCCTGTGGTGCTCCTGCCAGAGATTGGAGTTGGTTGTCGGGACAATCAAAACTCCCGCCAACTTCCTTTGGTGCTCCTTTTAGGGATTGTAGTTGGTTTCCAGAACAATCAAAATCCCCGCCAACTTCCTGTGGTGCTCCTGCCAGGGATCGGAGTTGGTTTACGGAACAATCAAAATCCCTTCCAACTTTCTGTGGTGCTCCTTTCAGAGATTGGAGTATGTTGCTTTCACAAAAAAAATAACCAACAACTTCCTGTGGTGCTCCTGCCAGGGATTGGAGTTGGTTTATGGAACAATCAAAATCCCCATCAATTTTCCGTGGTGCTCCTTCCAGGGATTGGAGTTGGTTGTAGGAACAATCAAAATTCCCAACAACTTCCCTTGGTGCTCCTACCAAGGATTGGAGTTTGTTGCCGAAACAACAAAAATCTCCAGTGACATTTCCGAATTTGACCCCAAAAAAACTTCTTGCTCCTTTATTAACAAAATTAAAACTCCCCTGAATGTCAACAAGACCTGTTGTTGGATTTACGCTCCATGTTCCATCTGTATAACCATCCAGAAAAGTCTCCTGCATTGGAGTCAAACCAGAAGAAGTTTTGGATTCGTAAATCCGAAAGGGAACGAGATGTCGCATTCTGTATATATCCTCATATTTCACATGATTCCCTTCCTCACCAGATCCAACAAGTTCTCGAAATCGTCCTTTAAATTCGAAGGAATTCGAATTGAATTTCTGACATTGTCTAGCATGTCGTCCCAAAATTCTGAAAGTTCAAGAATGGCTGATTCAGGATTTTCAGAAATTTTGGAATTCCAATAAGTGGAATTGAAAAATGGAAGTGTTAGAATTAGTTCCTTTGCCTTTTGGCTATGTTTTTCAGATCCTAAGATTTTACCACATGCTTCCATGCTCCATTCTCCCGGCCTTGAGAAATGGAATAAATCACACCAAAATTCACCATTTATTTGTTTTGGTGCTCCTATCAGGGATTGGAGTTTGATGCCGTTTTTTTTGCCGGTACACCAAAAATCCCCATAAACTTTCTCTGGTGCTCCCTCCAGGGATTGGAGTTGGTTTCCGGCACAATTAAAATTCCCATAAACTTCCCGTGGTGCTCCTTCCAGTGATTGGAGTTCGTTGTAGGAACAAATAAAATCCCCACCAACTTCCTGTGGTTTTCCTTCAAGGGATTGGATTTGGTTCTCGGAAAAATCGAAATTCCCAACAACTTCCTGTGGTGCTCCTTCCAGGGATTTGAGATCGTTGGAGGAACAATTGAAACTCCCACCAACTTCCCGTGGTGATCCTTTCAGGGTTTGAAGTTGATTATACCTACAATCAAAATCCCCAACAACTTCCTGTGGTGCTCCTTCCAGGGATTGGAGTTGGTTGCGGGAACAAATAAAATCCCCGCCAACTTCCTGTGGTGCTCCTTTCAGGGATTGGAGTTGGTTGCCGTTACAAATAAAATTCCCAGTGACATTTCCAAATTCGATTCCTAAAAAATTTTTCAATCCATCATGATCTGGAAAGAAATCACCCTGGATGTCAACAAGACCTGTTGTTGGATTCACGCTCCAGGTTCCTCTTTTTCTTATGTAACGATTCAGGAAAGCCTCCTGTTCTGGGGTCAAACTAGGAGGGATTCTGGATTCATAAACCCGAAAAGAAATAAGGTGTTTCATGTTCTATATGTATCAAAATTTTTGAATCAAAACATCCAATTTTGTTTTACCTTTTAAAAGTCTGTGCCATTTTCCGGCAGGAATGAAAAATTCTCCTATGGCTGGAACTGGTAAAACATCGTCTTCCTGATACATCCAATCGGTGTTACCCAAAAAAATTACAATCCTATCTTCAGTGTCCTGATGCCACTTCAGTTCCTCACTTTCAGTTGAGGGATCAAATGTTCTTTTGTATATCCCGTCAGAAATTTTATCTTCTGTAAACGGAAGGGATTTCACCAGGGACTACTGGATTTAATGCCAAGAAGTTTGCGATATCTGGCAACATTACAGGACCAATATCTAGGTTTCCATTTTGGACCAGGGTTATCGCATCCGTGTCTGGCTCGGAATGACTTTGCCCTTTTAGGGTCGTCGTTTCTCACCCTCATGCCTGGCTGTCCAAATCTAACTAAAACAACTTTTCCGGATTCATTTTTTGTGTAGACCCCAAATTTTCTAGGACCTCCGGAAGTTCTGAAAGGTCTATTGAGATTTACTTTTCTCCCTCTATATTCCGCCTCGTGTAGGTCTTCTTCTAGAAATGGAACGTCGAGCCAAACTTCAACACCTTCGAAAAAATCTCTTCTACCTAGATCTGACTGTAGAAAAAATAGTTCATCCTCATTAAAATCTAAAATGTTGTTTTCCCAAAGTTCTCTGGCCTCATTTATCATCTGAAACCATGATTCTGAACCAATTCTGAAGACGCTCTCAGAGAGGGAAAGATTATTATCTAAATGATAGTTGAATCTTTCAAAATTAACAATCTCGAAAACTTTTTGGTTGTGGATCTTTGCCCATAATTCTGGATCGGGTATTTGCATAACTTATATATTCTTTTCAAAAAAAAAAATTTCAAATAAGAGTTTTTTTAATTTTTAAAAATATTTTTACCCTCGGGGGTAAAATAAATGAAACTATGTGTACTTGTTTCTTTATAAAAATTATATTCACATATCAAATTATTTTCTTTACTTAAAAATTTATTATCCCCCAAATGGTGATGCGATTTCATAATACTGTGGTACAACCTAACCGCAACATCGTCATCTTTTGTTGAGTGGCTGGCTAAAAAGTTTTTTGTCCCACCATATCTAAAGAAATAAAATGTGGTCATATCAAGGTAAGGGCTAGCAGTGTACATTACCCAATATTCATCCTGTCTAATCACATCCCATTCGGTTATTTTGAATTCAAGTCTATTTCGATGTTTGATTTCTTCTTGGGTAAAACCAACCATAGGTTTTTGAGCGAATGACATCGAGCTAAGTAGAACAAGCAGGGTTATAATTAATTGTTTCATTTTTATTTTTTATTTTGAGATTTGTGAAAGTGATTTTATTTTTTCCGAAATACGGTTTTTTGCTCGTTCTGAGATGGGGATTGGGTTTCCTTCCTCGTCAATTCTCACAAATTTGATGTTTGTTCTAAGAATTACTTTCTGATCCCCCGTGTACACATTGTGTGCTCTTGCCTCCATATAAATTGTAACCGAAGTTGTTCCGATTTCAGCTGGATTTCCATAAATTTTCAAAAGTTGGCCTTCTTTTGCAGGCCTTTCGAAAAAGCATTTGTCTATGGACACAGTTACCATTCTTGGAGTATCGCAAAGCTGCATGGCATATCCCGCAGCAGCAGCATCAATCCATTTCAGCAACTGACCGCCGAACAAATTTCCATGGAAACCAAGATCTGACTTTTTAACAGGATACATAGAGAGCACTTCCATCTTTTTGCTTTTATGCTGAAGCCGTTTTATTTTTTTGTGAATTTAGCTTCATGGCTGCTGCCTTTTTGAAGTTTTCTAAATTTCTGAGGATTCTTTCTTTTTCCCCTGGATGAAATGATCCGAAAAAAGGCATTTCGGTAACTTGTTTCATTTTTTCGTAGGACATTTCAGGATTTCCAGTGTGATAGGCAGCCAAAGAAAATTCGTCCAATAACCTCCATTGCCAAATTTCTGGTTCGATAAATAGGATGTCTCCGGTTCCTGGATTCTTCATGGCCATCGTACCATAGGTGAAAGACAACACAAAACGATTTTGCTCCCTCAATTTTCTCATACAGTGAAATACCGCCTCAAGTCTTTCTGGCCTGAATTCCCAAGCTTTAGAATAGGCCTGAATAACCTCGTCTGGATGTCTCCCGAGTTTTTCTTTCAATCTTCCGATCATGTACAAAGAGTAGTAAACCTCTTCTGGCCATCCTCCTGCGTTTGCTCTTTTTTCATAGGCTTGTAGAGACTTGAGGTTTTGGTTTGAATCCCGATAACTTTGGGCGAGATAAAACATGTACCTGGTATTGGTGGGATCCTCCTCTAAAGCTTTCTCCAAAATTTCGGCGTCTTTAGAGTACTTTTCTTCCAAAGAAGAAGCTCTTTTTAACGGGGAGATATTGGCGTTCACCAAACATCTGTCGTTGGGGATTTGTGCCTGATAAAGGGGTTGTTTTCCAGGCAAATCTAAAAATTCATGAAGAACCCCTTTGTAAACCCAATTTTGGTCAGACTTCACAATTTGAGCCCGGTAGTACTGCAAAGAATTCAACTTGTATTGAATTTGAAAGCAGTCTACTCCGTCTGGTAAATCTGAAAAAGGATTTGTTCCTGGATTTAAATTTTCAAATAAATCATCGGCATCAATAATCCATCGATAATCACACTTTCCATAGGATAATTCCAAACTTTCTGTTCGATTGACTTCGAAATTAACCCAAGGTCTTTCGTGAAGTTCGCCGGGGATATTTAATTCTTCCATGGTACTCCTGATCTCAGAAATGGTATTGTCCCTAGATCCAGTATCACAGATTACCCAATAAGAAATATAAGGGGCAACTCTTTCAAGACATTTGCGAATTGTGTCACCTTCGTCTTTGACGATCATGACCAAACAGAAGGTGAACTTTTGTTTGTTGGGTAAACCCGTAGAAGAAGGAGGTGATGGAAATGGAGATTTTTTGGATTTTGGTTTATTCTTTGTGGATTTAGACATAAAAAAACTTTATTTTTATATCTAATTTTTAGAAAAAATTTCAGATTTTTTGAATTTCTAAAATTTTCTCCAACGTGTAACCCAGCAGACTGGATTTGGTAAAGTTCGCCTTTATACGGATGGGATTTGATTTTGATTCGGAAACCAGTTCAAGATCCAAGAAATCCGAATTATTTTCCTCTGTTATGTTGTGGGTATTTGCAAAGGATGATTTTTTTAAAGTTCGCCCAGTCCAAATCAACAAAGTTAAATTTGCCAATTTCGAATCCAAAATTTTCACAATTTGATTTGTTGTTAATATTTCCAACTTTATTCCGAGAAATCCACTAGAACTCGGGGAATAAATGGAAAATAAAGAATATCCAACCCCCTCCAAAAGTCCTGGGACGGTATCATTCTTTACCGTAAATAAAGGAAAGGATCCAGAATGAAGGTGCTGTTTGAATTTTATTCCTCTCTCAACAAAGAATCGAATTAGGGTTTCCGCCAGGAATGAATCAGAAAGCTTTCTTCGAAATTTGACATGTAAAGTTGGATTGGGTCCTGCCGCCAATTTTGTTGGCTTAAGATCCATCCCAATTTTAAACAAATAATTTTCAAGCTGTATTCCTATTTTACCAACCTGGCTAAAATGTGACATTTCGATTTTATTCTTCAGATGAATTTCTTCTTCGAAGTTTTCTACAAATCCCGTCAGTAAATCTACCTTGTATTTTGACATAAATTAAATGTAATTCAAATTTACCGATTTCTTTTAATTTGTTTTAGAATCGGTTTTTTTGAGATTCAGTTGGTTCACAATTTTTTTGTATAAACGATCTATTCCTACCCCTGAGTCGAATTTTTTCAATTTTCTGCTTTTGGTGTACAGATCGATCAGAGGAGCAGTTTTTTCCGTGTAGGTTTGGAATCTTTTTTTGATTACCTCTGGGTCTTTGTCATCCTCACGATTTTCTTTCTCGGCTCTGGATAAAATCCTATCCGTAGCAGTTTTTTCGTCCAAATCCAAATAGATTGTGTGGCTTAGACCTAATCCCATTTTACCGAGCAAAGAGTCCAGCATTCCAGCCTGTTTTACCGTTCTAGGGAATCCGTCGAAAATAATTCCCATTCCAGGATCTAACTTTTCAAGTTCTTTTCTGAGCATTGATACCATCGTTTTATCGTCGATGTACTCGCCCTTTGCAATCTTAGCTTTTAATTCTGGGTCCTTCGATTTTCGAATTAAATCCCCAGTAGAAATATGATTGTAACCTTCTTTCTCAGAAAGTCTTTTTGAGAAGGTCCCCTTCCCGGATCCAGGAGGGCCCATGATAACTAAGATCTTGCCCTGAAAATCAGGAAGCTCTCTTTCGTAAAGGTGGACAAATTCGTCGAATTTTTTAACTGTGCTCATATTTAATAATCGTATTTTGAATTGGGAATCTGAAAAGGGGAACTCTTCTTGAATCTTCGCTTTCTTGATAAACCTCATAAAAATTGTAATGGGCTTGAGAAAGTTGAATGGTCATGATTTCCGAGTACATTCCTCTTAAATGTGGGGATCCAGATTCTACCTGGAGGGTGTGCTTTTTGGTGTTAAAGATTAAAATATTTGTCATGGTTTTTTTGTTAAAATGTAAAATTAAGATCCACAGGCGATACAATCATCTGGATTGTCCAAACTACAACTTAAATCTTCTAAAGTTTGGTTTGCCAGAACTTGTAATTCTTCATTTGGGGTTTCCAAAGGCTTTTTGAAAACTTTGGGCTCTTCTTTTTTTGGTGTTGTCTGATATTTAGAAACGTCTATCCCAAGTCCAGTCATGGCGTCTACGGCGGACTTAGTTCGAAGATAATACATGCCAGTTTTCAAACCCAATTTCCAAGAATGAAAATGAGCGGCAGTTAACTTGGCAGCGTTGACACCTTCTATGAAAAGGTTGAGCGATTGGGATTGACAAATGAATCTACCTCTTTCTGCAGACATCTCAATAAGATCTTTCTGTTTGATTTCCCAAACTGTTTTATAAACCTCCTTGATGTCATCGGGGATATTTGGAATGTTTTGAACAGATCCTTTGTGAATGATAATTAAATTTTTAACATCTTCATTCCAAAGACCTAAATTGATTAGATCTTTCACAAGATATTTGTTGACAACGATGAATTCTCCCGACAGGGTTCTTCTTGTATAAATATTGGAGGTAAAAGGTTCAAATGCTTCATTGTTTCCCATAATTTGAGCTGTATTATGGGAAACAAGTCCATTTTCTGTAAGGTACTCATTCACTTCCGGAACTTCCAAGTCCCACGTTGATCTTTCTTGGTTTAGTTTTCTGATGGATTTTATTTTTTGTGTCTTCATCTTATCCAAATATATCTTTACAATTTCATCGGAATCTTTAAGCTCGTCTGCTCTTTTCCAGACAGTTTCTTCTCCTATTTTACATAAAAATTTGTGATTGTATGAGCATTTCAAAATATTTCCATCTTCCATTTCAATTTCTATAATTGGAACTTTCCCGTTATGAAAAATTTTGTCACAAAGTTTATTACCAAATCTAGTCTCTATTTCAATTGGATCTTTGAAAAACACCCATTGTTGTTCACCGCTTTCTTCTATAGTTTTCCAGTCTATATTTTGAGATTCCATGATTTCAATATAACTCATAGGCCCCTTCGAGGTTCTTATTTTCGTTTCTGGAACAAGACAACTCGCGGTTGGCATGGGTGCCAGAAGCAAAGAATTTCTGGCTCCGTGTTTCATCACAGATTTTCTCAATTTATCCCAGTCCCATCTACCAGAAAGTTCGGAATCTGTAACGTCCCAGAGGTTAAATTGGAATTTGCCTTGGCTAAGAGGAGATCCAGGAAAACTCTCATAATGACCTTCTTTCTTAGCCAAATCCACAGAAGCAGACATAGAAGCGAAGTAAATGGTTTCAAAAATTTCAGAGTTAATTTTTCTTGCCTCTGGGGATGTAAATGGCAATCCCATGATGGCAAAAAGATCAGCTAAACCCTGAATTCCGATGCCAATTGGGCGGTGTCTGAAATTGGAATTTTTAGTTTCTGGGGTTGGATAAAAATTAACATCAATTACCTTGTTCAAATTTAGTGTTGTTTGGTAGGCAACATTGTAAAGCAATTCGTGATCCACCTCGCATTTTTTTCTGGCAATCTTGGAGGTTCTTGCGTCTGTAGATTTCAGAAATTTATTCACCGCGATCGAAGCCAAGTTACAAACTGCAGTTTCGTCTTTACTGGCATATTCTATAATTTCTGTGCACAAATTGGAAGATTTGATTGTACCTAAATTTTGTTGGTTGGATTTCCTGTTGGCCGCATCCTTATACAAAATATATGGTGTTCCGGTTTCAATTTGTGAATCCAAAATCTTGCCCCACAAATCCCGGGCCTTGATTGTTTTTCTGGCCTTTCCAGCCTCTTCTGCTTCCAAATAAGAGGCGTTGAATTCCTCCCCAAACTTTTCATGTAAATTGGGAACTTCGGATGGAGAAAACAAAGACCAGGTAGAATCCTCGTGAACCCTTTCCATAAATAAATCAGGAATCCACAAAGCCAAAAACAAATCTCTGGCTCTTCTTTCTTCTTTACCTGTATTTTTTCTTAAGTCCAGAAAATCTTCAACATCAGCATGCCAAGGTTCTAGATAAATGGCGAAGCTTCCCTTTCTCTTTCCACCCCCATTGTGAACTATTGATACATTCGTAGAGTAATTAGGGATCTCAGAAATTCGCAGATCGTAAACTTTTCCTTCCCTACCTGATATTTTTTCTACTTTTGTTACTTTATTGAATTTCAATTTAGAGACAGAAAGTACAGATGATTCCTCATGAATTTCTCCATCCTGTAGAGGGTGATGTAAAAAGATGTTTGCCATTTTATGAATTTTATTTTTACTTTGAAATAATTTTACATTTTTAGTAAAATATCGCTATCCGTTAATTTTTTTGCCTCAATCCACTCTGCTTCTACAATTCCCATAGATAACTTTTCTTCTAAATTGTCAATAGATGATCCGTTTCTAACAACTAAAAAAAGATGATCTTCTGTTACTATGTTTTCTCCATCTTCCGTTTGAACTGATATTAAATTTTTATCTCCAATGGGGTAATCCAAATTTTGAATTACCTCGTGTTTATTACCATCTGAAGAGATAACAAAATCCCCAGGATGTATTTCATCAATTCTAGAGAATCCGTCTTCCATTTTAATCAAAGTTTCACCAACAAAACATTGATCAACATACCTAGCGGTTTCATTATAAACTCTAAGCATAGGTATAATCCCATTTGATTTACCATTTGTTCCTCTGATGTAAGAATCTGTTGCTCTAACATTGTGAATTGCCAAACCAATTCCCCCGGCATGCTGAGAAATCAAGGCAACGTCGGAAAGAGTTTTGTAAATTCCGGGAATGGAATCTTCCGACATGGTTAACAAGAAACAAGAAGATAACTGTGGCTTTTTAGTTCCGGCGTTAAAAAGTGTCGGAGTTGCGTGAGTCATCATGTGATTGGAAAGCAACTCGTAGGTCTTAAACGTGTTTTTGATGTCATCTCCCCAAATTCCAACCGCTACTCTCATGTACATGTGTTGAGGAGTTTCTGCCGGTTTGCCGAGCATCTTGAGAAGGTAACTTTTTTCAAGTGTTTTAAAACCAAAATATTCGAAATTAAAATCCCGATCGTGAATGATGGCTGAATCCAAAGTGTCCTTATGTTCCATCACCACACGATAGGTTTCTTCAGAGATCAAACCAGATTCCAATCCGGTTTCGGGATCAATGTAGGAAAACAAATCCTGGATAGTTTCCGAGAATTTTTTCTTTGTAGATTTGTGCAATCTTGAAACCGCTATTCTAGAAGCCAAGATGGAGTAGTCTGGATGTCGTGGAATCAAAGAAGCAGCTGTTTCTGCTGCTAGATTATCCAGTTCCCAAGTTGAAATTCCATCATAAATACCGGCAATAACTTTTTGTGCTATCTCCATAGCATCTACGAAGTCCGAATTTAATCCATAGGTTACCTTTCGAATCCGATTTGAGATTTTATCAAATCTGACTGCTTCTTTCGAACCATCTCTCTTTTTTACAAACATTTTTATGAATTTTTTTTTAGAAATCTACATCCAAATCAAAAGCATCGGATGATCCATTAAGAACTCCCGCCTTCTGATATTCACCCACTCTTTTTTCGAAGAAGTTGGTTTTACCCTGTAAAGAAATGTTGGTCATGAAGTCAAATGGATTTTCCGACCCATATACCTTCGAACACCCCAAAGAAACCAAAAGTCTATCTGCTACAAATTCCAGGTATTGACTCATAAGATCAGAGTTCATCCCAATCAGTCTCACCGGAAGAGATTCTAAAATGAATTCTTTTTCGATAATCAATGCGCTAACAATAATTTCCTTGATTCTCTCTTCTGAAACTTTGTTTGAAAGATATTTGTTGTGAAGAAGAACTGCAAAATCACAGTGCATTCCTTCGTCTCTTGAGATAAGCTCATTAGAGAAAGATAGACCTGGCATCAGACCTCTTTTCTTCAACCAAAAGATTGAACAGAAAGACCCAGAAAAGAAAATTCCTTCTACTGCAGCAAAAGCAATCAATCTTTCTTGAAAATGCGGCGAATTAATCCATTTCAGCGCCCAATCTGCTTTTTTCTTCACGGCAGGAATAGTTTCAATGGCGTGAAATAGACGGTGCTTTTCCTGAGGATCAGAAATATAGGTATCAATCAACAAAGAATAGGTTTCAGAGTGAATGTTTTCCATCATGATTTGAAACCCGTAGAAAAATTTTGCTTCCGTGTATTGAACTTCCCTGACAAAGTTCTCTGCCAAATTTTCATTCACGATTCCATCCGAAGCTGCGAAGAAGGCCAAAACGTGTTTGATGAAATGTTTTTCATCCTCGTTCAATTCGTTTCTCCAATGGTCCAGATCTGAAGAAAGGTCAATTTCTTCGGCAGTCCAAATGCATGCCATTTGATTCTTATACTGAGACCAAAGTTCGTCGTGTTGAATTGGGAAAATGACGAATCGATCCGGATTTTCTTGTAGGATCGGTTCTGGTAGCGAATATTCTTCCATCATAGGGTTTCTATTTATTTTTATGTTTTGAGTAAGATTTAGTAAATTAATATCCGCCTGGTCTATTTTGTCTCTCTACGTTATGCTTATTCTTAGCAACATAGTAGTTAGTAATCATTTCAGGGGTTAATCCAATTGCAATGGCTTCATTCATTATGAAATGTAACTTGTCTATCCATTCATATCTAAGTTCTTTCAATTCCTCTTCAGTTAAATCCGAAAGGGATCTTGCCATTGCTTCTTTGTGTTTTGATTTCCAAGGCTTCCAACAAGAAGGATAAGTGTGGATTCCGGTAAGAGCATTTTGCATTTCCCTGTCCTCGTCTCGGATTGCTTCCTCGTTCCAATCAATAAATTCTTTTAACTTTCCAATTGAAGACCGGATCTCTTCAAAGTTGTATCCATATACTTCTTCTTGGATCGATTTCTGCATGTTATAAATTAGTTCTAAAGCATCATTTCCTTTTTCTCTTAAATCTTGATAGTCGTTATTGACATCAATCTGTGCACATTGTTGAAAATTCTTATTCTCCATTTTTCTTTTAAATTGTGTGTTGGTTAGACTTATATATCAGCTAGTTTCTGAAAGCAACGGTGTTCCATCCGCTTTCTTTCATTTTAAACCCCTTATTAATTAAAAATTTTTTTGTTTTTTCTAATTCTTGCTCGTTCAAATTTAACGACTCAAAAATTATTAAATCCAAACTACTGATAATTTCGTCTTCTAACGAAAGAATTAATTCTGAATCCAAACCTTCAACATCTAAATGAATCCATTTTACTTCTTTTTCTTGTTTCTTGATAAGCTCATTCAAACTTAACGAATCGGATTTTCTAGGAGTAACTTCCCCTGAAAAATTTTTTATATGGGATTCTTTACACGAATTTGCATAAGGAAAATCATCAGATTCCCAAAAAATTATTTCTCCCCCCTTCGGTGTTATTATTTTTTGTAATGTTTCACAATTAGAAAATCCAGAATAATTTTGTTTAAGATCCTCGAATTTTTTTTCAGATCCCTCTACCAATAAAGCATTCAATAAATTTTTCCTGATCGGTTCAACCCATTCTCCGGTTTCCCCATCATAGGTTCCGATAGCTATCCCGAAACTTCCTTCATTTCTTAAAGACCATAACATCATATATTGATGAGAAAAATCTCCATGTAAAAAAGTATTCCAAACAAATTCGTCTAAAATTTTATTTTCCCATATCAATTGGGACTTCGTATTACACATAGATCCAAAATAGCTCCAACCCCCCGGATACACCTCATTTTCCCATAAAGTTTTTCCAGAAACCGTGCTTTCAATCTTCAAAATAACAGGGATAGAAAATAAAAAAGAATCAGTTTCTTTATCTAATTCAATTTTTATAGATCCAAAAGGGGTTGATTCATTCGGCTCAGTAAATTTAAATTTGATCATTCTTTCAATCAATTTTTTAATAAATTTTCTAGGACATTTTTTTTAATTGTTTCTCCAACTGGTCGATTTCTATTTGAAGTTTTAACATTTTATCCTTGGCCTGTCTTCTTTTGGCATACAGGTCCTTAATGATCGACTTCAAAATCGGATCTTCATCATCTCCCCCGAACACAGCCCCAGATGAAGTTTTAATCCAACTTTCTTTTATGTCCAATAAATTTTTGCCTTTGTAAACCTCGGGCGATATTCCCCACTGAACTATCGTGTTGGGGTACAGAGAAGCGAAGTCATAACATGCAACCCATTCGTGCAATCCAACAATTGGATCTTTGACATATGCACCGGCAAATTTGACGTGATTTTCATCCTTCCTCGTTTGCACAAAAACCTGTTTTCGATCAAGAAATTTTCTCATCATCATCACCTCGGTAGACCAAACTGGGGACAAAGCCCTATTAATCTCAACCCCGTTCAAATTCGCTATTTTGAAAAAGGTCAACATCGTCTTCAATTTCTTGTCGATGTAATGAACCAGTGCACAGTCAATTGCGTTGTAAAAAATGAATTTAGTGAAATCCGATTGATAGAGTGTTCGAAGTGTTCCCTCATAATGGATTTTTTTCAATCCGGTTGCTTTTTCTGCAACATAATCCAATCGATTGCTTTCTTTGATTTTGATTACTCTGTCCCACTTCTTGTAAATTTCAAGATAGTCGACCATGAGAATGTGTGCTGGAAGTTGATTTTGACCAATCAAATAACCACTCGGAGAAATGATCTTAGGATCTATCCCAAGCCTCTTTGCCCGATTGATAAGATAAGGCCAGTCATAACCAAACCAGTTCCAACCCGTGATGACTGACATTTTGGATGCTATATCCTTGAAGAAGGTGTAAAGCATGTCGTATTCAGACTCAAACTTTTTGTACTTGAAGTCCCAGGTGTCTCCCGTTTGTTGTAAATACTCGTTGACCTGTTGGTAGATCAATCCTTGTTGTTCTGCGTCCAAATCATCCAGCCCCAGGACAATCAATTTGCATTTATCTGTGGCTATCCCGATGGACAAAATTTTATTTTTTGCCTTCTCCGTATCCAAAGAATCTTTCATCTCGTCGGTCATTTCGACCTCAATATCAACAAAGAATTTTTTGGGTGTTTGGAATTCCCAGAGAGGCTTGGTTAGTTCGGGATCTGCCTCTTCGAGCAATTGTAAAATCCGATATTTGTCGTACTTCGTATTTTTGTGCTTCTTGATTGATGATCCTTCCCAATTTTTCCAAGTTTTATCCCGGTCCCTATCGCTGTGCGAACAAATTTGCCATACAAATCTTTCCTCTGGTGGAATTGGAACATTAATGAATTTGATTCCCCCTTCTTCTGTAAAGGTCGAAATTTTGAGTTCTTCTCCTTTATTTTCAATATCTACTATCATAAATGAAATCCTGAATGGATATATACACTTATGTTGGACAATCTTAAAAGTTTCGGAAATTTCGTTTCAGAAAACTGGAGCGCCTTCGCTCCGGGTAGCGTGGCAGTACCCGGGGAATGGTACAAAGACAATGTTAATTCTAGAAATTACCGACCCGCCTACACACAAATGCCCAGGGTTGTAGACGATCTTTACAACACCACCGATTTATACTCTTACCTTGATGAGTTGGCGGAGGAAGAAGAATTCCAAAAGGTACTCGCTAAAGATCACAAGAATTCGAAGAAAATTTTAAAGTACGTCAAACAGAGAATTCACGAGACACTTTCAGGGAAGGCCAAAACGGAATCCAAATAGGCCTGAAGCTTTTTGTCTGTAACCTGGATGCTGAGATTTTTCTCAACAAAAATTTTCCAAGAATCTGACGCATATCTGCCAACACCAGGAAGTTCCAAAACCGAATCAAATCCTTCCACCCATTTTTTACTCATGTTCACGATCCTCTGACTTTTAACAGAAGAAAATCCGGTGCTTCGAATAATTTCCGATATTTTCTCTGGCTCCATTTGTGAAGAAGAAATGGGATCAGGTATTAAAATAAATAAAGGATCTAAAATTTTTCTTACCTGTTGGTTGGTTGTTTGATTTAGAAGAATACAACAAACCAACATTTTCCAGGGATCATGAAGATAATCTTCTTGAATCAGTCTTTCCATTTTCCTAAAAATAAAAAAGCCCGTTCAAATTTGAACGAGCTTTTGTGAAATTGCCGAATATTTCGGGTTAGAGGACCGCGATTTTCTTTGAGATAGCCTGCTTTTTCTTCGGGATTCTTAGAGAAAGAATGCCGTTTTCTAATTTGGCCTCCATTTTCGACCCATCCACATTCTCCGGCAATTTGTATTTTTTAGAAAATCCGTTGGACCATTTATTGGTTTCGGATTTCGCCTCCACCAGAAGTACGTTGTCAGTTACTTCCAATGAGATTTCTTTTTGGGCGAATCCTGGAACTTTAAATTCGGCTTCCAAAGAATTTTCTTGTTCGTTGACCTGGTAATCTACAGAATCAACTAAACCGAGATCGTTGGATAAGATTCTATCCATCATCTCAAGAGGGTGATAAAAACGGTATTTGTTCATAAATGTTATTTTTTATCATTTAATAATCAAACTTTGTTCCAAAGTTTATTTCACATCAATTTTTGACAATTTGTCCTGTTTTAAAAAAAATAGGTGACAATTTGTCAAAACCTTCATAAAATCAAACCCTATGCATGACAAATGAATTCAACAATTTCATCGAAGTTTTAGTACCAATAAAAAAAGCCAGATCGTTGGACCTGGCTTTTTAAACGAGTAGATGTTTAATTTTTACAATCTCCAATCATATTCTAAAGAAAAGTCAATTTCTTCAAATTCTAATAACTGATGATTTTCATACAGGAACTCTGAAGCGTAGACATCAAACATACTTTCTGTAACAGCTTTCTTTCCCTCCTCATAAGATTCTTCAAAAAATTTCAAAGCTCCATCTACGGCTTTTTTTGTTTCTTCAGCTACCCCTTTACCAAATTTCTGAAGCGCTTGTTTAGAGTCAGAGTATGCTTTTACCGTTTTATCTCTAGCTATTTTATATCCATCAGCAATTTGTCCCTTTATCTCTTTAATTTTACCCCCAATTTGCTCTATTGATTCTTTTGTGAATTCTTCTACAGTTTTAACAGTTTCTAGAAAAGCCTGAATTTTTGCATCAAATTGTGTCTTAATTGCTTTCCAAATTTTTATTGCCATTCCAGCTAGTGTGAAACCAACGGTTTTGACTGCTTCAATAAAGGCATACAGAATTGCAAGAGATGCTTTACCAAGAAATGCGACAGCTTCACATACTTCTTTCCAAATTCGTTGGGTTGCATCTGTGATTCCTTGCCAAGCTGCTTGTCCCATCTTAGAAATCCATTCTGCAAACTTGGTAAAACCAGCTACTATTGCACCTACAGCAAAAGCTACTCCTTTAGCCACCATTTTACCAATAGAAGCAAGTCCTCTTATAATTCCTTTGGCTGCTTCTAAAGAAATGATAGCAAGACCCTTCGCAGTGAGAACAATTGCCCGGCCAAAATATTTAACCCCCTCAACTAACATTTCTAATCCTTTTGAAATACCAGATTTTTTCATTTGTGCCACTTTCTCCTTAGAACCTTCTTTTGGTATTAAAATTATTCTTTGTTGCTTTCCATCTTTAGTTACAAAAATTTCATAAAGATCTAACAATCTTGGGTCTATCCCTGCCTTTGCAGCATCAGATGAGCTTTTAACTGGAATTTCTTTTAATACAGCTACTTTCTGAGCAGGAATTTTGAAAACATCAACCATCTTTTTCAAAGTTTGGTCACCAACTTTTCCATCTACAGTAAGACCATTTTTTCTTTGAAAATCTGCAACTGCAGCCGAAGTTTTTTTACCATAATCTCCATCTACGTCCGCTCCTTTGAATCCAATGGTTTGTTGAAGCCATTTAACCCTTTCCCCCTTTTCTCCTGGAAGAATTGCTTTGTATGGACTAACAGTTGTTCCAGTTTTAGCGGGGGTTGCTTCTTTAAGTGGTTTAGCATCGAGATTCGCCATTACATCAGCTAATTCATCAGAATCAACCCCAAGATTATCAATATCGAAATCTAATTCAATTCCAGAAGATTCTGATTCTCCAAGATAAAATTCAGATTCATATATCGAGGAAAATTGTTCGAAGTTTAAAATTTTATTTTCCATTTCTTTCATTTTTTTTATATATCTTTTTTAATTTTGAAATTTCTTTGTTGTTTTCAAAAAGTCAGAAAACGATTGAATAATTTTTTTTCTTGGTTTTTTTCCTTCTGATTTTCTTTTTGAAGAAGGGGTTCCTACCGTTAAAGTGTCAAATTTATCTCCGGATCCTTGCTTGGAGGCATCGTAAAAATTTACATTTGTTCCTGGACCTGTTGGTGGTGTAACCGGTCCCATCCCCGGGGTTGAGTTCAAACTAGCCATTCCGCCTTCGCTCTCCTCCATCTTGTATTTCGGATAACCACATTCACGAACGTAATTTTCTACCTGCCAATTTTCGGTACAATATGAATTTTCAACCATCCACTCACAGAGAGATTCTAAAATTTCTTCTGGAGAATTGTTTTTAGATTCATGATAAGGAAGATCGTCACAGCAACATAAACAAACTACTGTGTGTCCTTGTGTGGTGTTGCCCGTTGGAAAAAACATAATTTCAATTTTTTTTAAAGAACTTCTGTCACATCTTTTGCGAAAATGCGAATAACCTTTCCTTCTTGGTTATTGGTTATATATCCTATAATATCACCATTTATGTCTCTAATCGGCGAAGAGATGGTTAAAATCTTTCCGGTAGAATGTCTGATATTTTTTCCGGTTAATTCATCAGGAATTATTTCATGGTTCGAAGAAACCATTTGTGCTCCTTGTTCGTGATTCATTTGATTACAGCCGCAGCCCATATTATGTTTGTTTAGAATTTATCTATATATCATTCACCCAAAATAAAATTTCAAATTAAATTCTGACTACATCTTCGGCAAAAATTCTAAGTAATTTCCCAGATGAATTTTTGGTTGTGAACCCTATCAATCTTTTATCATTTTGATTCAAAATTGGAGATATAATTTCCAATGCTGTACCATTACGATGTAAAATTCTTTTCCCGTTCAAAGAATTAGGATTATCATAATCCAATAAAAGATTGTGAACTGGTTGTCTTTCCAATGATTGGTTTTGATCGCAGCCGCAACTCATATTTTACAATTTATTCTATCTGTAATCGTTTCTCAATTCTTTTCTTCTGAGATAATTAAAAAGGTATTGTAAAGCCCTGTTATAATCCTTCAAAGTTTTAAATGGTCTAGGAAATCTTCGGATGTCATTTCCCCCACCTTCTGGAATTTCGTGTGATTTCTCTGGATTGTACCTTCTGACTATTCCACTTGGATGAACCGTATAAAAAACATCGCCGTGCCCCCTTTCTCTTTGTTTGTGTTTTATTCTAACAAATTTCAAGGTGTTATTCAATTCCTGTTGGTGAGAGTGTTCCTCTTCAAATCCTAAATCAATAATATTTCTATATGCTCCGGATTTTCTGATGTCATCCAAAGAAATATCTCTCCTGGTATCAGTTTTGTATTCTAACCTAGGATCGTATTTTTCAAACTCCAACAGGTGATTGAGCATCAATCAAGATTTTTTGGTGGCAATATAATCTCGATAGTCTGCCAGATGTGACATTTTCTTTTTACCCTTTGTTTTGGTCACATCAGGGTTCAAATGTGGGGTAATTGGTTTGATCCCACCACCAACATTAAGACCGGGTGTGAAAGTTGGCATTTTCTTCGAACCAATAAGAGGAGATGTTGCTCCTGCTACCGGAATTCCTTTTTCGTCTAAAGATTCAGATTCTTGAACTTTACCGGTTAGCATTTCAATATCTTTATTGGATAGGCCATATTCATCGTGAAAATCGGTGAAGTAAACAGGTCCATCTAAATTCTGTCCAACTTCTGTCACAGTCAAAACGTCACCCTCCTCTACATCTTCGAAACCCTTTGGTGGAGAATATGATTTTGGATCGAAAACGTTTAGTACCCTAATTTTATCACCTGGCTTATAAAATTGAGTTTTGATGTCTAAAGAATCTTCTTCTACAGCATCATAATCGTCATAAACAAAAGTTTCTTTCACGTGATGTGGAAGTTTTTTTGTTTTTGTAGATGCGAACTTCTCAAGTTCTTTATCTGAGATTTCTCCATCGGCTATATTCTTCACCATCTTTCTATATCTTGAATCTATATCTTTCAATTTGAGAGATCCCTTTCTTAAGGCCCAGGCTTGGCCCATTATTGCTTGTTGTGCTTTTGAAACTGCTGGCATTTTATTATTCAATTTTTTTTAATTTTATGTAATAGTTCGGATCCTCGAATAGATGATCCATTGCTATCTCTCTTGCTTTTTGCGGGGAATCCGTGTGTTCCATCTCAACAAAAACTCCATCAACCAACTGTCTGGTGAGGTAATCTACAACACCAGATAAATCATGGGAAAGAGATCCGGTGTGTTTTTTTGCTAAATCTAAAATTGTGAGATTATCCCCTAGACCACCTTTGAGAATCTCCCTAGACGTATCCTCCTCTTTTAGATAAAGGTTTTTCATTTTCTTCTTCATCTCCGCCGGGGTCATAGGCTTTGAATTCAATCCCCAATTGGCATTCGGATTGATGATTTTAGAAGATTTCTTTTTCCACTCGGGAAAAGTCCAAAGCCACTTGTTGTATGCCTTTCCCACAATTTCGAATCCCTTATCTCCAGGCTGAATAGCAATTGGGGATTGTGGTGGCATATAAGAACTCGTCTCCGCCTCATTGCTTTGTTTGAAAGCCTTATCCACAATCTTGAAACCCGTATCTCCCGAAGGAATTTTCTTGGCAGATTTTGGCGGTTTGTAGCTTGAGGTAAGAGACGGGTTCTTTTTTTTCATTCCATTGAATTATTTTATGAAATCACTGCTTCGACTTTGGATTTTGAAATTTGGATTGTTTCAAAAAATCCGGAAACACCCTCGAGGTGTTGGGCAACTTTGTGTTCAACCTCCAGAACGGATTCTGCCTCAACCAAAAATTCTCCTTTTGACATGACAGGATCTCCATTTTTCTTGGTTTCACCAGATTCGAATTGTACTCTTGCGATGTAGTATGGCATAAAAATTTATTTAGATGTCTTTTTTACTTTTCTTCTACTTTTTGTTTCTCACTTTTTCGATCTGAATATTTCATTGTATATATTTAGTTAAAATTTTAATTTAATGACATTCTGATAATTTTTTATTTTCGGGAAAAAAATTTGATATATAAATAAAAAAAATTCCAAAATGAAACACGTACAAATTTTCGAAGACTTTTATTCCGGAACAATGGGAGATGACTATCCCAGGAATGAATATTCCAGGAGAGGGGAATATAGATTCAATATGCTTCCCAAAGATCTCAAAGACGAATTTCCAAGATCTGTTAGAGAGGTTCTTATGAATTACGAAGGACAAGAATGGGATGAATTAAATTATATTCTTCCAAAAATAGAAAAATTGATGCAAAAAACAGGATTAGAGTGGAAAAGATTTCCAGCAATACAAAAAATTTCACGTATAAAAAATTTCACAAATTTTTTAGATTGGCTAAAAGGCGGATATTACGCTTCACTAGAAGAAGCTTATTTTGGTACCGGAAGTCCTTATTAATATTATTAAATAAGAAATCATAGTTCTTTATTTTATATATTTTTGTGAATAAATGTCTATTTATTATCCAAATTCATAAAAAATTACTAAATTACTAAATCAAATTTACAGAAATTTTCAAAACGTATTTCGAATCCAAATTATAAAGCACAAAAAAAGGCAACTTTAAAGTTGCCTTTTTTATTAGTAGAAAGAAATTACGCTTTGTTTTTTTCCTCTTGGATTTCAAGCCTAAGTTGCTGAGCGAGTTTTTTCAGTTCTTGCAAAGACTGTCTAACACGGGTGCCAGCAGACATATTGCCTTTAACTGAAAATTTCACATAATCAGTTTCAACTGATTCTACCAAAGATTTGATTGCTTCAAATGTTTGCATGATAATTGGTTTTTTGTTTTATTTTAGATCCAAAATTCTAAAAAGTTCCCATTTTTGGATGCATAAGTTCGAATTTTTATCGATTCCAAAGGTAAATCTTTTTTGTTGATCCATCTTGCATGTGCCAATCTTCACCTAAAGCGAAAGAAAGCAAAGATTTAGAATATGCTCCATAGTTCTTGATATCCAAGTTCAAATTCATTTCATCGACCATTCTGATGATTTTTGGATTTTTCTCCAAGTAGCTGGAAATACACTTTCCAATTTGTTCGAATAATCTTGAGAGTTCACCCCCGGATAGTTTGAAAGAAACTTTGTTTTTTTCTGGCAAGCTTCCCTTGTTGATGGCTATGTCTTCAATAACTTCTGTTCCAATTTTGTTAATATTTAAAACAGAATATGAATTTTTAGGTCCATCCATCGACTCGTATTGTGAATACTTACCAATCATAAGACAAAATCCCTCCGGGTCTTCTTTTTCTCTTTCCAATTGGAAAAAATAGTAATAAACATCCCCTTCTTTTTTAAGTAAGAAGGGCATAGTTCCAAAGCCATCGGCCTCGTTCAAATTTTTGGATAGAAAATCTGTATAATTAAATAAATTTTTCACAGTGGATCTTTTTTGTGTATATATCTAATTTTTTTTCAGCTCTGAGACCAAACCCGAATATAAATTGAGAACCGATTTTGGAAGCATCTTTTTCAATGAGGCATAATCTTCTTCTTCCAATTTAGATCTTACCTCTGTGGCAGATGTGCTTCTTGGTGTTTCAACCAATTTGAAATCTTCAGGTAATTTATCAAACAACTCTGTTTTTTTGATGTATTCCATCTGTTTGCCATAATCGTCCTGTCGATCTTCACCTGCACCAACAAGATGAGGTTCAAATCCCATCTCAACCAATTTATTCACCGCAGATCCCAACAAACCCCTTGGAACGATCATGTAGTCTTTTAACACATCACCATGTTCTTTCACCACAGCATCCATGTACTGATTTATTGTTTGCTCTCCAAATGGTGATTTTCCGCTCTTATTGTGTCCCGGATAAACAACAATCACAAAAGAAGGTAATTTATTTTTCTCGTGTAATTTTTTTGCCATATTTAGATGACCCAAATGGAAAGGCTGAAAACGACCCATAATAACGTTGATCTTTTTGTCTTCTTCCTTCTCAACCAACGGTTCTTCTCCTTTATTTGAGTGTTGGTCGATGCTTTCTAATTTCGAAATGAAATCATCGAATGAAAGTAAAGGATTCTCGTTCTTCTCTGAATCCTCGCTTTCTTCCAACAAATATTTAACATTGGGCTTTGAATCCTTTTGAAAATCCAAAAAACTAACAAATTCTGATTCGTTGACTTCTCTTTTAGGACGTTCGATATGATCTTTAATTTCTTGAATTAGCAAATTTAGCTGGGCCAGAGTTCCAGAGGTGACGATGCCAGAAGCACGGGTTTTAAGTTTTCTGAATGAATTCAACATCAGTTTGTACAGTGACTCGTATGCCTCGTCTTCTTCGACGAATTTAGCCACTCTACGATCCCTGACCAAATCTCGGTTCAACCTAAACTCGGGCTTCTTCAAATAATCAGGTTCTTCAAAGTCTGTCCCTTTATATTTCTCAGAATTTTCATCCAAAAATTTGGCAAAAACATCAGAAATGAACGAGATATATCTTTCGTCTTCTCCCTCTCCTTCAACCTCGAAAGAATCTACACCTTGTTGAAGGATGAAATTCATGACGTCCAAAAGCGTAATTCCAAGAAAATCAGAAGGCTTTTTATCCTTCTTTTCTTGATATTTAGTTTTGGCTAAATCGGTGAACAGTGGATCTACCATTTTGGCCAGCACAGTTTCGTTCTCCGAGTTTGGTTCTCCAAATCTGAATACCACTCCTTCGACGTCTTTATCTAAATCATCGTTCAGGGCGGATGATTTCAATTCTGGATTCAAAACAGAAATGATGAATCTAACAAAACTCTGTGTTTGAAAACGGGAAACCAATTGTGGAAATGGGGTTGCCAAAAATTCGGTCAGCTTCTCTTTTTGTGTTTCATCTAGATATCCTTGGAAAACGATTGGACTCCTTTCCACTCCGAGAAGATCTGCCCAGGTGTCCAACTTGTCTTTTTGTTGAATTGTTTTGGCAATCTTTCCGTGTAAATCCATTTTGTGGACAAAAGAAAGAATGAGGTGATTCTTAGGAATTCTATCGTAAACAATTTCAACCGGACTTGTGTTGGCAAAATATTCTAAACCGAATCTCCATCCTCTTGGAATTTTCTCTAAAATATCAGGAGGTAAGGATTCGATGTACTGGATTGGTTTTTCATAATACTTCATCAACGTCCTGTCGACCAATGTTATGGGATTTCTTTGATCTCTACGATAAAAATTAAATTTTCCAGTGTCCGGATCTCTTTCAAAACAAAAGGCAGATCCATCCATCTTTTCGTTGATGGTAACAAATTGAGAAAAGAGAGATTTGATGAACTCCGCTCCTTTCTTATTGTACATATCATATAGGTGATTAATTCCTGCCATAATTTATTTATTTGATGGGAAATCCTTTACGAATGTGAATATCCCGAACGCTTTCTCCATTTCTTTGTTTAAATCTTCAACCAGATCCAAGTGAACAACCTGGCTAATTCCTTCGATAATTTTTCTAACAAAGATCTTCGATTTTAACTGTAAAGGGGAATTCCAAGCCAAAATAAGTTTAGGAAGGTAAATCTGAATTCCTGGAGGATCGAAATTTTCAAAATCAATCAATTCGAAGACCTTTTTTTCCAAAGTGTAAATTACCTCGTTGTTCAACACGATTTTTCTGTCCCCGTGTTTTGTTTTGATAATTAAACCAGAAGACCCGTTTTCTGTTTTGAATAGCACCAACTTTCCATCTCTGACGACCGCCTGAGGGGAATCGCCATCAAGGAAAAAATCCAAGGCCGTGTACAAAGGGTCAAACATCATCTGACATCAAATTTTGTTTTGCCTGTACCTCGGAGGGAATTGGTAATTTAGCATTTTCTAGATATCTGACAAAGTCTTCCATGATTTCTGGAAATCTATCGTTATAAACATAACTGAGAGATGTAACTAGTGACCAGGCATCTTCGAATGTTTTTACTTGATCGGGTCTAATTCCTGGTCCAAACATAAGTTCTACTGCCTCTTCGGGATCGTTGGTAATAAATTGGGCTGTTCCTTCTATGGTTTGTGGCCGGGAAAGTCTGGGTTTCCTGATTCCACGATATGATTTTTTTGATTTGAAAATTCCTTCGCTCAATCTCAAAACATAACCTTCGTAATCCATGATATTTCCATCATCGTCAACACTTTCTACCTCTTTTAAAGAGGAAAGAATGGCCTGAAATAGCCAATTTCTATGGGCAGATTTGTATACAGATTCGTCCAGTCGATAGTCCGGAGAGTAATAAATAAACCTTGCCCAATCCATATCAGCTAGAGGAATAAGGTCGAGCTGTACAATGCCTCTTTCAGGTTCTCCTCCGATAGGCCATCCGATAGAAAGTACACCCAATCCCTTCATTAACTTCATTTCTGGTTCAAATCCAAGAAATTCCGGTAATTCTGATTTCAAATATTGTTCCAAATCTACCAGAACATTTTCGGGTGTAGAACCCATTTGATCCACAAGAAATTCCTTTGAAATACCTAAATCAACGTCTCCAGAGTCATCTTCCGGATTTTTCTTTTTTCCAATACTTCCGATGAGCAAAAAATCTTCGTCAAAATTACCACCACCTAAAAGGGGAAATAAAGTTGATTCGATGTGGTCCAGTGTGGACTGTGCTTCATCCTCTCGAATTCTACGTGAGGATTTGATGGCGGCTCCGCCTTCGTTTAATCTCATAAATTGGTTGAAATTAGCAATCATTTAGTCTATGTCAAAATATGATCTTGATCTTCTAAGATAGTCCCGATATCTTCTCTGTTCTCTGGTTCTGGGTTTTTCAACATCAAAATCAGGACCGAAAGTTTCTTTGCCGGAATAAATAGATTTGGTGTAAAAATCTTCATAATCTTTTTGTTTGTTCTTTCCGCTGGACTGGATACTTTCACCCCACCGGCTGAAAGCTTCCTCTTCGTCCTTTGCCCCCTTATTAAATTTATCTCCAATGGCACCAAAAATTGCTTTTCCAGCCTTTGAGAGACCAATTCCGATACCACCTAAAATTCTTCCTAGAGCTCCCTCCGGGTTGTCTATACTGGCTTCCGTCCAGCTCGAGGATCCTCTCCAAGTTTCTCCCCCTATTTCAGGAACTTGGGCTCTAATCCTAGATTCCAAATCTTCCCATTTTTTCCGGGTTGAATTTTCATTTATGAAATTGAATTCATCGAATTTGAGTAATGAAGGCATACCAAATTTAATTTTACCTATATATCTTCTTTCGATTACAGCTTTACCTTGAAAATTTGATACTTGAATTTTTCGTTTTTGTAAATTTCAATTCTTGCCTGCCCGTGTTTCATCAAATAATTTGTGTATTTGTGGGAGGAAAAATCGTCCACAAAATCGATGACATTCACCTTCTCCTTTCCCTCCATCAACCTCATCCCCCTGCCGAGACTTTGCTTGATCAGAACCTCGCTCTTGTAGGATTCAACAAGAAAAATGTTGTGAAGATTATTGATGGAAATACCGGTGGCAAAGGTTCCGAAAGTGGCAACAAGAATTTTATTTTCCCCGTCTCCCATTCTCGATTTGTATTCTTCCCTCAATTTTTCATCCGTGTCACCGTCCACATAGAAAACCTCTTTCGAGGAATCTAGTTCTCTCAAACGATTCCAAATTTGTTTTCCATATTCGTCCTTGACGGATTGAAAAAGAACCAAAGAATTTTTAGAAGTTTTGGCCACAAAATCCACGATGTAGGCAAGTCTCTTTTCGCTTTCCACCACCATCTTTCTTTCGATGTTGTAAATTTCGGTTCCTTCTAAATTTTGGGAGGTGAATTTCAGCTGGGCTAGTTTGTCCTTAATTTCAGAATCTAACCAGTCGAGCATCACAACTTTTATTGCCACCGGAGTAGCGTGTTTGTTTTGGAACAAAAAGTCGGGTGATATTTCCACAATGACCGGACCTAAAAATTGCTGGATCGTAAGATGGTCTGCCGTTCCCCTCTTGGTAAGAGTCCCAGTCAGTCCAAAACGCCACCCGGTCCCCATACATTTCGACATGATTTTCTTGATGGACATAGAATTAGTGTGATGGGCCTCATCCACAAAAACGGCGTCTATTCCCTCAAAGAAATCTTGTTCTTGTTTCACCAAAGACTGAAATGTTCCGATGATAATGTCACAACCTTCTCTTATCTTGCTACCCCCGCCTATCTGTTGTATCTTTACTCCAAGTTCACCGATTCCATAATCCAAAAAGTCGTCGTTTCCTTGAAAAACAAGATTGGTGCTGGGAACCACCATCAGAAATTTTCGAATTAAATTCCTAGATTTTAGAAAAGCCAAAATCATGAATGCGATGAGTGTTTTACCAGATGAAGTTGCTATCTCAGAAACCGAATAACGATATTTGACGATCTTCCAGGCGGCCTCTATCTGATAGTCCCTTGGCTTTATTTCTTTGTTTTCAAAAAATTCGTTCACCCAATTTTGGAATTCCTCCAAAGTCAGATCTGATAGTAGCAATGAATCCAGGCCGTCTATCTGAACTTCATATCCGAATTCTTTTCCTATGTTAAAGATCTCCATCCATAGACCTACCGGAACTCTCCAAACCAAACCTTTTTTTTCTACGAAACAAATGTTTCCATCCCAGATTTTTTTCTTAACCAGAGGATGGAAAAACCAATTGTGAACTTTTCTTGTGAGAGAAATCTCGATCTGTCTTTTTTCTACTTCTGTGACAAGATTGCTCATGATGAGCCACTGACGATCTTCGGAAACTGTAAACTTCAACATGCTTAGGTGAAATTATTTTATTGTGCTTCCTCTCAGATATTCTTCCAAAGAAACTCTTTGTTTTATACCATATAGCATGTGGTCAACAGTTTGAACAGTCTGATCCATGAATTTACGGTGTCCTTCTACAAGTTCTATTTTTTGTGTTATCTCGGCAAGGTCTCCTTCGATTAGAGTTTTTGTTTCATTGCTACCATACCTGACATCTTTGTTTTCCTGGTATTCCTTCAGCTTTTTTGCCCTTTCTTGTCTTTCTCTTGACGAAAGCTTGGAAATGATAGATGCCAATTTGAAGCTGTACTCAATCAAAATTTGTCTGGTGCTAAAAAGTTCGATTTGTGCCTCTGCCACAGTTCTGATGTTCTTTAAACTTAAAGAAATAACCTGGATTTTTTCTCTCCATTCGGCTCTTTCCGATTCGAAAACTTTGTGAAAATCTGTATCTGCCACTTTTAGAATAATTGATTTCTGTTGTTTTTTTTCTTTCTATTTAAATCTACCGATATAGACTTCTTTTGTTTCAATTTAGGTTCTTCGTAAGATGCTAGATCTTCGATCTCATTCAAAGAATGTAGTTCATCGACCTCATGGAGGGTGATAGGAAATTTCAGCCCATTTTGTTTTTTTGGTGGCTTCTCAGGATTATAATCGTGTAAGAACATGTTCAAACCTCCATAAAGTATGTTAGATCTAAAGTTTCTTTCGTGAAATAATCTTCAAATCTTCTGATCTTCAATTTCTTCAAACGAAGATAATTCACCAGATCGTTTAAATCCCACTTTTTGTCCAAGGGTAGGTTGTGATCTTCTAAAAATTTTCTCCAGTTGAAAACCAAATTTCCTTTGGTGAGCATTTCCAAAGATTTTGTTCTTCCTGCTTTATCCCAATCATACCAAAATCTGATGTCTTCAAATTCAAATGGAAATTTGTTTTCTATCGAACAAAGACCAACTGAATTTTCCCAGAACCAAGAATCCATTGGACCCTCAAAAATTGTGATCGTACGATCGAATGAAATTCGACCTATTCCAAAAACGTGGGAGATAGGATCTATCTTACCACATTCCATTAAAAATTCAGAGTTGGTCTCGCCCATCATTTTCTCCCAGATCCCGCTCAATTTGTAGGTGTAATATTTAGAAGCCCTGGTTGATTTGGACATGGATCTGACCTGAAGTCCTAAAATTTCTTCATCTTTAGTCAAATTAAAAAGGAAAAGTCTTTCCTCCGCCGGATCCCATGCGAACCTGTGGTCGAGAACTTGATTTCTTCTTTTCAAATAACCGGCGATTGAAGAACCTTCAACATCCTGCAAATTCAAACGCTGTACAAAAAGATTTCTGGGGATAACACATTTTTTGAAGTCGATTTCAAACAACATTGAAATATCAACATCCCCATAATGTGTTTTTCTTTTTTCTTTACTTTCCTTAACGATCTTAAGGATTTCTCTTCTATCGTCAGGATTCAGCTCAGACAGAACTTCGAAATCTGTAAAAAAAGCATATCCATCTTTAAAAATACCACAACCCCCATTGTAACACTTATAACACAGAGTGGTCAAATAAAAGTTTCCTCTCTTTTTCCTTCCCGTTGAACTGTCTCCACAGTAAGGACAAGAAAAATTGATTCTGTTGCCAGCCAGGTAAATTTTTTGTCTGGCAGAATCTCCAGGAAAGGATTTTCTGAGAACAGTTTCGACTAAATTTTCTATTTTGGCGAGTTCCATGATTTGACAAAAAAGGGGAGGTTACCCTCCCCTTGTGATTTTAATTTAAGGATTCGAATCAAAGATCTGCGTATAGGTCATCCAAAGAAGAAGCAGTTGTTGGTGCTGCCGGTCTCTTAAGACCTTGCTTTGATGCCTTTGATGCCGGTTCTTGATCCGGAACTGAACCTACTCTTGTTGAAGTTGCTTCTTCGTACAAAGAAGATGATTGGGCAGGGGTCTCGGACCTAGAGGGGGCATAAGTAGATTTATTAACTCCTCCTAAAATTTCATTAACCAGTCTTCCATCTGGAACAGTGTTCCGTACGATAGACATAACTCTTTCGGTCAAATCGTCATCCCAATCTTTGTAATCGAAGGCTGTGAGATTTGAAGGACCGGATTCCAAATAGGTGGTGATTGCCTTCATGTCTTCCTGATTTTTCTTCATTTTCTTTCCGTCGATTTCGATGGGACATTTATCTCCGACGAAAGAACAAAGGTCGTAGTTGTTCCATTCGCCAACTTTACGGGATTGGATAGAAAAAAGTTTTCCGCTAAAAAGATCAAACGGATTACAAGGATCTCCATACTCTGGTTTTAACTGGGCTTCCAACATTTCATTGAGTTTCTTACCAAATTTGAAAATCATAATTTTGCCTTCCAAGTCAGGATTGTTTTTGTCCTGTACAATTTGAATCAAGGCATAGTAATCTTCCTTGCGGCTGAATCCTTTTGCCAATTCTTGATCTGCTGCCGAATGAGAATTCTTCAATTTCCAAAAGATGTCTTTTAAAATTGATTTTTTTCCCACCGTTGATGGGCAGTCGACCGAAAATCCATCACCTGTGGAGGGATCGGTCAGATAAACGTAGTACTTGTGGATTTTGGATTTAGCAGGATCTGCGATATTCGGAACGAATCTCACCAGTGCCTTGTAAACTCCATCTTTTCCATTTTCGGGGTAGGGCTTGTAGAATTCAGAGTCCTTACCTCCTTTCTCATTTGTTTTTGTTACAAAATTCTCCAGATCTAAATTGAAGATGTCCAAGTTGCTCATAATTTTTTAAGTTTTTTTTATTTGTGTGTTTAATTGCGTTCAAAATGAAAAGTTTCCTTTAATTTTCTTATATATCCTTATTTTTTTTTAATTTGTATTCGGCTATAAGATCCGAACATATTCCATGACATGAATCGATTGGGTCCTGATGAACCTCTGGTAAAACTGCAATGGAGCCGGGGATGGGCTGTCTTCCTGGATAAACCCAAACAAACCCACGGCTTGTCAAAGTTGCCAGATCGGATTCGTGACAGAAATAGTGCAAGTCCGTTTTCATCATTTGAATCAAAGCCTCCTCGTTTTTGACGTGAATCCACAATCTCTTTTCTCTTTTGATCAGCCAGTGCAATGCAACCGAATGTTTTCCCTCGTCGTGACCCAAGAAAAATTTATTCTCGTAGGACCAGAGATCTACCTCGACATCAAATCCAAGATCCAAAGCCTTGTCGATATAATCTGGTCTATTTTCGAATTCTGGAATCCGTCCTGCCAAATTTCCCCGATGAGAAATGAATTTAAATTTCATTGTTTTATTTTACTGGGTTCATGTCCCGAAACAACTTTAGACAAATCCAGGTGGCGTCAACCAGATCGTCTACCGGTTTATTTACACTTTTAGCCGGGGTTATCCACTGGGATTGATACATTTGAAGGGTTTTAGTGAATTCGTTCAAATTTGTTTCTGGAAGTTCATGACCACACAATGAAAGATAAAGTTCATCCTTCTTGGCGTTTCCTTTGAATGCAAATTTTTTAACAGCGGTTGGAGAAAAAACGTGAAAATTATCACTTCCAACATTCTTCACAATTCTTTCTCTCAACAAGGCGGTTGCCATTGAAATATCAATCAAGACATTACCATTGGACGCAAAGCTCAATCCCTCCATTGCAATTTTTGTTTGGCCTGATTCAACGTTATTTTTTATTTTTTCCCAGAAAAAATCAACAAGTTCTAAAAAATAATCAATTTTAACTCTTTCCTTTTCGGAATAATCCTCCGGCATTGCCCTTTTTTCCAAAACATCCAATTCGAAATTTTCAAATTTCGATAAAACTGCATATGGTTTATCTGCAGATTTTGACAATGATTTTAAATTTTTATCAGATCTGGTAACGCTGACCCAAAAAAATTTATTTTGATTTAAAACGCAACAAGATGGAGAATTTAGGGAAAAATCTATCCCAAGATAAGTCATAAATTTGAATTTTTAGAATTTATATATTCAAATTCAAATTGTTTGCATATTTCCGATCGATAATTCAACCCCATTATCAGAAGTAAAATCTAAAATTGCTTCCGGTTTTTTTGGGTCCGTGAAAATCCCCGACAAAGATTGTAAAATTTGAAAATATAAATTGTATCCTTGATTCATTTTCGTGAATTGTACGTATGTGCCGTAATAATTAGAAGTTGAATCTAATTCTTCCAACGAGAAAATCGTATTAAAATACAAAATACAATTATCCAAGGTAGCAAAACATTGGGTTAAATCGTTCGAAGAAAAAATTAACTTTCGGGCGGTTTGTGCCTCCGTGTAACAAATAATAATTTTTTTCACGGAGAAGAAACAATTGTTTGTGCGAATGTACACCCCTGAGAGGAAAAATTTAATTTCACAATCTGGGGTTCTACAATCAAAGAATTAGTTGCAGAAATCCACTCGTTCTCCATCGACTGTGCGACATTCGAATTGGGGGAATTAAAAAAAATTTTGGTGGAATAATTTTTATCATTTATTGGAATAGCGGCATTCACCGCGTTTAGAAAAATGTAAAACCCGGTAGGACCCGTATAAACCGATCCCACATGGGTTGGATTTAAAGCAAAGGACAAAGGATTGCCGGAAGGATCAAATCCATATTGGATATCAATCAAACCCAACATTTAACAAAAATTAGACAGTAGGAGGTACTGCCTCTCCGACTTTTCCTGTGTAATTGTAAACTTTGAGAAGTTTGGAGTAGCACTTTTCCATCTGTTCGTCTGTTAAACAGTCGACAATATCATTTAAAACCCGCTGATCGTTGCCAGAGGCAGCAACCAGCAAATTTTTGCGATGTTGTTTGAAGTCGTTTTCACCGTACATGGGCTGTCCATACTTCATTTCGTTTATCTTTGTCAGTTCTGAGAATTTTTTCATGAATTATTTTTATTGTTTAACACATCTACAAGTGCCTCCGAAACCTTTACCAGCGGCAAAATAATAGATGTTGTTGTTTGCATACCATCCCGCGAAAACACCCCTATCAACATTGTTGTTTGGATATGGCCCGTCAAAGGTCCAATGGTAATCACTTTGCAAAGGAAATGCTATTGGACCCGATGATGTGGTTATAGCTCCTGTAGTCTGAGCAGAAAAATCCGTATTTCCACAGGAGGTTAAAAGAGTTGTTGGATTGGGAATCCCGCTTCCTATTCCTGGTGATTGATAATCCCATTGCCCATTACAACTCGACGAGGAATTGGGCCTAAAATTTTGATATCCATTGGGAGCTTGTACAATGGAGTTCGAACCAGGACTTTGACCAGGGGCATTTGTATAATTATATCCATATGAAGCTGGGCTTGGATTACCGGATCCGCCGATTTCGAAATAAGAAAACATGTTGTTGAAATCTGCTAAAGTAGCAACTCTCCAACCAGATGGACATATACTAATACCCCCGGTTGGTCCCCCATTGAGAGCCCACCAATTGTAAAAATTTCCTTCTCTCACTTCTCCAGAGGGACCTGCCAATGTGTATGCAGGGGAAGTGCTGGTTATATTCCAAGATCCGACTGGAACATATGTGATTGATGTTCCGTTATTGTATCTAGAAGTTCTAAGATTTGATTTCATCCAACAATCAGACCCCAAAAGAACGGTTTGGTACACATTGCCATCTATATCAGAAACAGTAGAAGTACCACAAGTGAACACGAAAGATTGAGATGGTGTTGGGGTTGGGGTTCCTGTTGGTGTTGAAGTTGGTGTTCCAGTTGGAGTTTTTGTAGGAGTTACTGTTGGAGTTTTGGTAGGAGTTACTGTCGGGGTTTGGGTAGGAGTTGCCGTAGTAGTACTGGTCTGAGTAGGCGTAGGTGTTGGTGTGGGTGTTTCTGTAGGTGTTTGTGATAATGGCACAAAACCGGTGCTGGTCGGGGTACATGTTGGTGTATTTGTCGGGGTTAAAGAAATTGTGGGGGTGTTAGATGGGGTTGGAGCTGGAGGTACACAGTCTCCATTGTTCAAACAACAATTGGAACAGGATAGGCTAAAACCAACACCGGATATTGTGGGAGGTGTCCAAGCTCCACTAGCGCAGATCATCACCGGATATCTTCCATTTGGGGGATTCAAAATTACGGTTTGACCAGTTATACACTCCATGTATTCTATTCTAACATCTAGGCCAGGGGTAACATCAACCTTCCAACAATCACAAGTTCTATCAAGAGGGGTAAGAGTTGGTGTAGGCGTTAATCTAGGAGGAGTTGGGGAAGGTTCAAAGCTTGATCGACACACCGTATCCCAGTAGGGTACTCCTGCAGGAAGAAGGGTAACAGTCTCCCCCGCAGCAATTGCTGCTACTGCGCCATACTGATACTGAGTGTAATAGGTGGTGTTTTGATTAGAAGGATTTGGCAAATTACTTGTTTGCCAAATTCTCAACAATTGCCACGAATAAATTCCTCCGCTTTGCCATCTTAGCCATATGTAATCTCTAAGTTGAAATTGACTTTGTATGGCATCTCCTTCGTCTGTAGTTGGGGGGTAAATCCAAATTTGCCTTGTCAGTCTGTCAAAAGAGTTCCACGTTCCTGATGTATCTAAAGAAGCAATTTTTCCTGAAGTAATGTTTGAATTTGATTGATTCCAAACTTCAAAATTCCACCCATCTAAATTTCCAAGGTTTGTCGTTATTCCCGATGTTATTGTTATTCCCGCAACATTTCTGGATGATTGTTGGGATTCAGACGAAGACAGAAAACCGACTCCAAACGTGTATTTGGTAGATCCGCCTATTACTGATTCGGATGCTACTGATAAAACTGCGAAATTATACCAAACATCTAGACCTTGTAAATCATTTGTTCTTCCCAAAAGAACCCAAATTGCATCTCCAACAGTTTGTGCTTGACAAAAACCTCCCAAATCTCCAGGAGATGCTGTTGAGAATTGTATCTCAATTTGATTTGTGGCTGCACTAACTGTTGTTGGGAAAGAACCACTTGTGCTAAATCTAATTTGGCCGTTAGACATCCCTCCGGTTGCAGCCAGGGTCGAAGCAGAAATACTGTAAATGTTCGACGGGGAAACTGGATATGAGGTGTATAACTGTTGATCACACTGAGAAGCATTCATGTTAAATCCCTGTGCTCCACTTCCACCTGCGGGGTAGATGCCATTGGTGTTAACAGCATTGGTGAAAGCCCAATCAAATGGGACTGGTGCTCCTCCTCCATCTAGTTGTTCCATCCGAAGCAAGGCATAGGAACAAATTGATCCTGTTGTATTTTTCTCGATTACCTGAGAATACAATGTGGTGTCTTCGTTGTTACATGACGTATAATAAACTATGAAGGGGGCAGATGCTCCCTGCGGGGGTCCTGTTGATGTGGTATCCCACTGATAACAATTACAATACAGGCCACATTGTGTTGTTGCAGAGTTTGAGCATGGAAGAATATTTCCCTGCGACCAAGAAGAAGTTGCGGAATTTCCAGGATAAATATAAAGGTCGTAGGCAGCAGGAATATAAGAATAACAAATTTGGCGTACTTGTCCTGGATTTATATTCAATCTATAAATTGGAAAAAACCCTTGTCCGGAGGTGTAGTAAATTCTTCCCTGTCTTGCCTGATTTGGTCTAGTCCAAATCCACCCACATTTTCTGGGATCACCAGATTCTGGAAAATATCCAAAATTATCAGCTTCGGTTGTGCTGGTATTTTCAGAATAAGTTCCCGACGAAAAAGTTGGCTGAAAAGGAGAATAAAAAGTAACCGTGTCGGCCTCGTCTATTTCAATATTTTCGATCGTTTGCGAACAATCACATCCAACAACACTTACAGTTGCATTACTCACGTTAGAGTAAGTCCAGGCAAAACAGGTGGTTGGATTAGAACAAGTTGTTGGTGTTGGTGTAGGAGTTGGATAAGGAGTAGGTGTTTGTGAAACTAAAATAGGAGAAGCATAAGGAAGACCCGCGGGAGGTGTTGGAGCCGGACCTGTGGTTCCGTTTATTGAATCAACCGTGTACACAATTTGCTCGTTGGAAGTTATAGATAGAACGGATAAAGTGCCGGCATTTGATAAATCACCAGGATTCGCCCAGTCGGCTTGGTATCTTATCGATGCACCAGTTTGTCCGGCATACAAAATCAAAGTGGATGTGATCTCGAGAGGATTTCCACTTACAGTCATTTGATGTTTGAAGTTTACCTCTATGTTGGCTTTCTGCGGAACAATATCCTGCAAAGTATAGGTGAAAATTATAGACCCAGAATCAACATACGAGGAAAGAACCAAATTCGAAAAACGAATTGTGTTGGCATTGAAGTTTTCCAAAACAGCTTCTGGCGTCAAAGCCCTACCATAAATTCTAGCCAAAGCGATTTTTCCATTCAAATAATTTTTAGATTCTCCAGAAGATTCTAAAGCGCTAGAACCTATATTAACTTTAGTTTCAAACAGGGAGAATTCCGTTTCACCTGTAACAATCTCAACATTCTGTTGAACCCCATCTACAAAAAGTCTGAGAGTCAATCCATCAAATGTTCCAACCACATGATACCACCTGTTGATTTCAGGATAAAAATTGGACACAGAGGTATACCAATCCCCATTCACTTTTATACCTACATCTAACTTTCCATCACTACTTCCAGGGTCATCTACACAAGTTCCGAGCTGGAAAGCCACATCATCTCCAAGTTCCCATGCCGTTATTAATGAAGTTTTCTTTCCATTCAAATCAGTTTCCAGATAAAACCAAGATTCCAAACTCCATCCCTCAGTAGATTCAATTGTGGAATTTAAAACAGCTTTTTGATTAGATGAATCAGTGAATCTAAATTGTCCACCATTTTCAGAAGACCAAGATGGAGAATTAACTAAACTTGCCGAAGGAATTCCCTGTTGATCAGCAACCAAATTAAACCAGGTTGAACCGCTTTGGGGATAAGAAGAGTAATTGGCAGCATCCAATGAAACAATCAAATTTTCTTGTTGTGCTGGATTATAGTTGGACCACAAATTGTTGGAATTCATGTACAGAACGGCTGCGTCACCATCGTCTCCGAAAACTTGACCGGTTGATCTCTCGAGAAGGGATATGAATTCAGAATAAGTGGATGCCTGGTTGAATCCAACCCCCGCTAATACGGATAATCCAAATGTTGGTGCTGCAATTCTAATTGTGAAATCGTAACCGTCAAATGCAGGCAAGGAAATCGAAATTTCCCCTCTGATTGCATTTGTTGAAACTCCGGTGAGCTGCCTAATAACATAATATTTTACAGGCTCTTGTGGGTTTGAATTTGAAACTTTGTTTGCAAGTGATTGGGAAGATGGTCCTTGTATAGCGTTGTTCATCTCTTGGAGCTCAACAAAAACCTGATTATTCAAAGGAAGAGTTCCGGACTGTAAAGATAAAGTGGCCGTAAAGGTCCATTTCTGTCCAGAAGAAGCAGAAACCGGAGAAGGATCCGTGGCAAGAACAATATTTGCCTGCCCATCTCCAGCCGAAGATCCCGTAATTCGCACGTCATAATACACAAATCCATCCGCAGTCTGACCTGGACCCGTAATCGATCCTGTTATTCCAGCAGGATAAGTCGTATTTTCTACATCGATAGACCAACCTTTAGGATTTATTTTAGGGCCTGATACCACAAGGGTAGGCTGAGTTTCTGAAGGAACAGGGTTGGCTAATATCCAACCTAATTCCTCGTCCGGCCCGTTCCACCATTTCAAACCACCCGGGGCTTGATAAGTGTATGCGTCTGCCGTACCGCCAACGGACAAAGTTCCGATTTGTAAAGTTCCCGGAATCCTATTGGATGTACCTGACGAATTGTAGGCAAATGGTCTTGATGTTGGCATTCGATGGTTTTTTTCTATATATCTTTCTAAGTTCTAGAAACCTCATAATCAAAACTTAAATAATTACATTTAAATCCAACAGTAAAAGTGTTGACAGAAGGGGAGTTATTTGTGTAATTTAGAGTTATTGTTCCAACCCCGGTTAGAGTAACCTCTTTGAAAAGAACAGAAACAACAATTCCTCCCTCGTTATTTAAAATTCTAAGTGGCAAAACAGGAGTGAAGAGATTATCGTTCTGGAATGCCAATTTATCCAAAACCGTTTCCAACATGATAAAATAATTGGCAAATCCCTCACCAACTCTAAATGTGACATCGAAATCCCTAGAGAAAAGATCTTGAACGGGGGTAGCACTCTGATAATTTATTTCCTTTCCTAGATTTTTTGTTTGTGAAACTAGTCCTGCAGACAAAGTAGGAAATCCCACTGATTGTATGCTGCTGTTCATGAAAGAAGTGATTGTGTCGTAAGGAGTTGGTTGTTTTTTCAAATAATCTATCCATCTATTTTCCACGGAAGGTGGAAAAAAACCCTTAGGAAAATTGAAATAAAAAGAATTGGATCTTGCGTTTAAAATTGCCATTCAATTTAAATTATTTCTAAAAAGTGCCTCTAGGTCTAGGATTATTTCCGTTATTCCTTGGTCTTGTGTTTCCTGATCCACTACCTCTGGTGTAAGTTGGACGGTTTGGACCCCCAGAATCAGATCCACTTTGGTTTTCGGTACTACCACCTTGTGCCCCCGTACCTCCAGTATCTAAACCGCCTTGGGTGTTTCCATATGCAGCTAATTCATCCATGAATAGCTGGCCAGATACTCCGTAAGATCCAAAAAGTCCAGATACGGCATCTGTAAATATTTGTTTCGTAATTCCGGAATACAATTTAAATCCTACGGAAGAAGGATTTAGAAAATAATCGATAATTTGGGAAGATGCCCATCCAGAATCAACCTTTCCCTGAACATCGGAGGCAATAGCCGCTTTGAATGCTGCTATACCCATAATATCCAGGGCTCTTGCAGGCTGTACCCCTCCAGATGAAATACCAGAGATTCCGGTCGCTCCCGGCTGAGAACTTTGAAACTGCTGCCAGTAACTTTGTATTGGTGTCAATTTACTTCCTGATGTTTGGAAAGAAGATGGAGATGGTACAATAGGAGTAGAAGATCCTGAAGTATCAAAGGAAGAAAATGCAGCAGGAATAGGCTCGTTATCCTTCAACCAATTTCCATAATATAGAACGGAAGAAGAAGACCCAGAAATTCTTGCTGTTCCCTGCGAGTTATCTTTTGTTGAACCTCGAGCAGCCAATTGAATGTCTTGTATAGAATCAGATGCAGAAAAGGATTTCTTGGCAAATCTTTCCTTCACAGATGACAGTTTTGAAAAAGGAGAAGTTTGACTTTCTTTACTACTTTGAGCAACCACTGGCTGATTAGAAACATAAAATCTTCGGTTGCTGAATGTTAAAATTTGATTTGCCAAACTTTCATCTACCTTAAATGCTAGTTCACCCTTTGCAGCATTTGCCAAATTATTTCCAACTATCGAAGGGGCAAATAATTTATTGTTCTTGTTGTCGATGAAAACCAACTTAAATGTTCCAGAGGAAGTAAGATCTAACAAATCCATAGTTCCGTTTGCATTTCTTTTGTAAAAAGTAAACTTGTAGAAATTATCAAATGGAGAAATACGAATGTAAGCTTGCCCTAGCCCGTAGGATATTGTTTGAGTAACTCCCCCGTTTGCCTGGTCGATCGTGATTCCCTTGACGGATAAATTGGACATAGTCAAATTCACCGTGTTATTTTCAACAAAAACATTTTGATATTTGATAATTTCTCTTGGAACAAGAGTGTTGGCGGGAACTGAAATTGAGGACTGATTTGCTAGTTTATTGTAAATTTTTTGGGTTTGAGGAAAAACTGAAAGTTGAAGGGGTGCAATTTCTGGTCCATATCTACCAGTATCCAAAGATGTAAAAGATGCATTTCTTACCAGTCGTGACTGATCCACCGAATTAACCAAGGTCATGGTGTAACGCAAGGTAAATCCTGATGCAATGGATGGATATCTAACAATCGGTCGATAAAGAAGGGGAACATCAAATGCAGTTGTTTGTATGGTTGAAAAATTGTTGGTAACAATGAAAGCTGCACCAATTTGTTCCACCGTTTCAACCTTGTGGTCTATGTAATATTGGTTACCAATAGAATTTTGAAAAAGAATGAAATTTTCGATAAATCCACCCGAATCAGTGGCAAAGTATTCGAAATAATCACCGTTCCGTGCAGAACCTATGTAAGCTCCAATGTTGGAAAATGGATCCTCCGATTCTAAAGATAAAGTTGCATATAAAGTGGATCCATATTTATCATATCCATTGACTTGTGTTGTATCGTCTATTTGCCAAACCGAAATTCTCATGGGTGAACCAGTAACATAACCTCTTCCACTTCTGGATGTTTTTCCAGCTAGTGTGTCCGGTTTATTTGAATAAGAGGCTGCTGCATATTGGTTGTTCATGTCAACCAAAGATGGTATTAGAATTTCAAAATACTTGTCATAAATATTAGAACCAATTGTTAGAGGGTTGGGATCTAAGGTGTAATTTTGAGCTGTACCCGAGCTTAGTTCAATTTGCGAGAAAGTAACATAAGATCCATCCTGATCCAAATAAGCTATGGATATGATTAGACCATCTATGTTTTCCAAATTATATCCTTGCAAAATGTGATATCTCACCGTGTCGTACACAACTGAAATATTAGTTGGAAAAGAAATTTCCAGGTTGGCGGTAGGCGTCAACTTGGGGTTGAAATCGTTGTAAGGGACAATCAAATTAGGATTTAGTGGTATAAAGGAATTTTCCGAAGTTTTGACCACATTATTCAGGGCGGTGTTTTGTGTTGTGACATAATTTTGGTCCAAATTGTAAATTTGAACTTCGTTGGTCGGTGATCCTTTGTATTCTAAAATCCCATTAATCAACTTGTTAAATCCAACTGTCGGATTTCCCCCTCCGTTGTTAGTGTTGTAAGTTTGTGGATTTGGTTGAGAAGCATACATGTATTCCAACACCAGATAAGGAGTTAGCTGTATGTATTTAGAAGTTGTGGTGTATGCCATTTTGTAATTTTATTTGCCAAATTGAAGAAATTTAGGGGAATAGGTGACCACCGGGACGTATTCTGAAGAATCCCGGCACTCAACAACAGTTTGGATGACCACTTTGGTTTTTTTTCTTTTTTCAACATCCAATTTTTGAATTAAATCCAAATTTTCCGATCTTAAATCCTCACAGTACAATTCTGAAGAAAGTCTTTGTGCCAACAAAGTTTCATTTTCGAAGGAAACTATCACCAAGGAATCTTGAACAGCGGCGTAATTTCTTTTGTGTCTATCTGCCTCTTCTTTGGATTCTTTTAATTCCCTCAGATTCCAAACTAAGGCTAAAATCAAAATCAAAATTGTGGCGGATAAACCAACAATTATCCGAAATTTGTAATCAATATTTTTCATAATTAAGGGTGAGTGGGTTTAATTTTCCTGGTCCATATTTTTCGTTCAGAATTTTCATAAAATTTTGCTCCTGAATCCTTAAATCTTCAAGGTGACTAACAAGGTCTTCTGTCTCCTTCTGTAAATTGGACATCTGCTCTTTCACCGTGTGAATTTGATCTTTGACTTTTCCAAATTCATTTTTAAGGTCCTCTGCATAAATTATTTCCGTTTTTTCTAAAATTTGTTTCATTGTTGGTTATTTCAATTATATATTCAGAAGTATTTTACTGTTGAATTATCACCCGCCATAAACTTCTAACCCTGAGATGGATCTTCTAACCTGCGTTTGTCTATATGGTATAAATCCAGATGTTGCCGCAGAAGAGACACAGCCATATCCACCCGAATCTCCTTTCCAAACATTTAATCCAGCCTGTGAAAATTGGCCACCAGTTGCTCCCAATCTTTGATAAGAAACAACACTTGTAGTTCCATAAGAACCAAGACTTACTGATGCTGTAGCCCCTGAACAATTTTCATAAGAAAAATTAAGTGCACCGGATCCTGGATTACGGACATTCCAGCAAATACAAACTTTGTTGAATGCCTCCCAAAAAATTTGACTATCGTTGATAAAAGTCAGTCTCAATTTTCTACATCCATACTCTCCAAGTGCTTCATTCTGATCCCCCCTATCCCAAATTGGAACAGTAGATATTCCGCCATTATATAGAGTTTGTATTCCACCAAAACTGTAATCTTCGTTTAAAAGTAAAACCGTAAAAGTCCGGGTAGAAGAAGGTTCCCAAATTCCAGAAAAATCAGTCAAACGTAGATATACTCTTTTTCTTCTAGAATCCGCGATGGGAACCCAAGTTGAAGGATACGAAGAAAGAAGGGTCGGACTTGTTGATCCCTGTACACAAATCGTATCGGGGGAAGAGGAATTCAAAGCAAGTAACATGTAGTTGTTGGTTTGGGATTGATTACCAAGAGGATAAGTGTTAGAAAAAGTTGTGTTCCATGGTACATTACTTATAAAACCAACCTTATTTACCCATAAACCTTTACCTTGGAATCCGGCTCCTGAGGCTCCTTGTCCTGCAATTACCCCGCCTGCCACATTGAATCCAACACCTCTTGATTCAAATATTTTCAATGGGATAGAAGCATCTTCAGCGATAAATGAAGCAATTTTAGTTCCAGAAGTAGCACCAGTTCCGTCAATTTGTACTTTAAATCCAGGTCCAGATGAATTATTACAAGAAAAGGATGTGAAAATTCCTGACCCAGCTCCATCGATTGTAGTTTTATAAAAACCAGAAAATTTAGAACCGTCCCATTTAAAGTTGGGCGAATTAATTTGAAATAATGGTGAATTTATTTCAAGACTCCCATTTGTAATTTGAATGTTGTTTGCTGTACTTAGAGTTATTCGATTCGAACTAACAGATCCACCGGATGCTCCTGCTGTCAAACCTAATCCTTTTGAAGAAATTTGTAGATTCTGTGGTGATTCAAATTTAAAATTGTAATTCGTTGGTGAATTGTCTTCCCAAGAAAATTGGGGCAAAGAATTGGATAGTGAAGATGTTTTTCCAAAAGACAACAAAGGTCTGGTTCCATCTGTTCCGATCAAAAATTTAGAACCAGTGGGATTGGCCCTCTGTTTCTGGAGTTGTAAGGAAATATTGCTAAAATTATAATCGGAGAAAACAAAAGTATTTCCAGATGGTCCTGTTGCAAATCCAATAGCTGTTTTATCGTTGATTCCACCAGGACCAGAAACTCCTATAACATAATCCCAAACTGAATTTTGTAACAAATCAAATCCAGAATCCACCCAGAATGGGGAAGAATTTTGGAATTCGAAAATAGAAAAACCAGATGTTGGTCCAGTATTAACCCAGTAATCTCCGGGCTTTGAATTCCCAGTAACTGGTGGTAAAAAGGAAAAATTCCATTTGGATGCTGACAATCCAAATTCTCCAATAGTTCCATCATTTCCAACTTGCCCTATGATTCCAGTGGGTCCTATGAGACCAGCCGGACCATTTGAACCAACCCCCGAGAAAAAAACTTGTTCAAAGTTAAAATTTGTTTTGAAGATTATTTCTTGTGCATCATCTCCAGGTAAAATATACTTAGTGTTGAATGTCATGTTTATTGAAAAATAAATTCCTTAAGTGATTTCACCAGAGACTCCATTTGCGGTGTAATACATTTTAGTCACAGCTGATAATCTTATAATTGTAACCTGAAAATTTTTGATTGTGTTAGAAGATGTAAAATCCACCTTTGTTCCGGGGGTACTTCCATTTATTCGAACCAGATATTGAATCCCAGGAACACAAATGAATCTGAATTCTATTGATTCATTCTCTTCAAGAAAATCAACCCAAGATCCCGTTGCTCCAGTTCCTCCTTGAAATTGAAATCCAAGATTAGCAGAGTAAGCCACAGAAGGATTGAAATATATTGTATTTCCAGTTGGAATTGTCGAACTTGATATTTCCCAATAATTTTCAGGAGAAGAAAATCTATCTGAATTGTAAGTTATTTCTCTAACTGCATTTCCAAATTTGGACAAAGTCACTTTACCATCAGATCTTGCTTTGAAAACAGACAAATTGTTTGTTCCAAATTCGGCAACAGTTTGTGAAGAGGTTGAATTTCCAACAGTTACAGAAATTCCATTTCCATTTGGATTTTGATTTGTTATAATTGCTGAAAAATCCGTAGATGTGTTAGATTCTATTGAAAATCTTCCTGTAAGCTCTATAGTAGAGGCAGTCGAATTGACATTGAGATTTTGGGAAATTATATCTAAATTTGTAGAATTTATGGAAACAGAATTGGAAGAAATCAGTTGAGTAGATGCGGATGAAGAAATTGATAAATCATCATATGAATAGATGCTGGCAACTCCAGAACTTTGTAAATTCAAAAAATCGGAAGATAAAGTTAGAGAATCCTGTGGAACTGTAAAAAGTAAATTGTAATCACTAGAAGATGAAGTCATCCATCTAAATTGGGGATGCCTTGTATAATCTGCAGGTAAACCTATATCATTTGCGTTTGTCTTAGCAAATTCTAAAAGAGGAGCATCATTGGTGGCTGAATTAGTAGCAATCAAAACTTTGGAATAGGTTGGATTTGCTGTTGGTGGGTCAAGAACTGCATCCGAAATTACCAAGGTTTGAAGTTCCGGGATCGAGGAATTTAGAAGAATTGCATTCTGAGCAGTAGATCCATTTGGTCCAGAAACCCCGGTCAATGTGTAAAAAATTTCTTGATTTATCAACGCGTCTCCAACCTGAAACCATCCAGAAGGTCCAAATTCATAAATAAGATTATCTCCGCTTGTTGAATCCAACCAATAATCACCCACTAAAATTGGATCTCCAGTTCCTCCGGTTGGAGCATTTTCCTGAACAAACCATTTTGTTCCTCTAACCCCCTGTTGACCAGGATCTCCTTTTGGACCGGCTGGACCTACTGGTCCCTGCTTACCTTGGGCTCCCTGCAATCCCTGAGGTCCACCACCATTGACAACTAAAGAATCAAAATTGGCATTTATTTTGTTTCTTATATCTTCCTGGGTATCCCCCTGATTTAAAGTCAAAATATTTAGAGAAGGCATGTTCCTGAGTTCTTTTTGTATATATTCTAAATTTCA
>Ga0214923_10000252_pt1 | contig 82052 bp, 90 predicted proteins | sample LL1510_MetaG_FD_177993 | JGI IMG/M metagenome (GOLD analysis project Ga0214923, IMG submission 177993) | Freshwater microbial communities from Lake Lanier, Atlanta, Georgia, United States - LL-1510 | ecosystem: Environmental > Aquatic > Freshwater > Lake | place: USA: Georgia | collected...
CGCAAGTTAATACGCTTTCAACGAATTTAGCTGCGACTGGAAGTACGCTTGTAACGAATCTTGCTTCGACTGGTAGTTCGTTACAATCGCAAGTTAATACGCTTTCAACGAATTTAGCTGCGACTGGAAGTACGCTTGTAACGAATCTTGCTTCGACTGGTAGTTCGTTACAATCGCAAGTTAATACGCTTTCAACGAATTTAGCTGCGACTGGTAATACTCTAAGTTCTAATATTAATTCATTGAGTGGAACACTTACTTCTACTTATGCTACAATAGTAAATTTAGCTTCTACGGGTTCAACTTTAAATAAAAAAATAGATGATCTTAGTGGAGTATCTGTTCTTACTTATGGAGATCAATTAATTTTAGGTAATAAAACTTTTAATGGTAATACAACAATTAATAATTTATTTGTTACTGGTACTCAAACTATTGTAAATACAACAAATTTTAGCGTTCAAAGTCCTTATCTTCTTTTAAATCTTACTGGAGGAGCAGTTGATGGTGGAATTTTCTTTGTTACTGGAGCGGGATTAACTGGACTAAATGATAGTGGTCCAATTATAGGCTTTGATCATAGTAATAAATTTAAATTTGGCATAAGTACAAGAAATAGTGATCTTTCACCTTTATCTGATATTGCATCTGTACAAAATATTATAGCTTATAGTGGAGTAGCAGATAATAAATTTGCAACAATAATTAATTTAAACACAACGGGTTCAAATCTTCAAAATCAAATAAATACAATATTATCTAATCAACAAATATTTACAACATCATTAACACCTGGTAGTGATGCTTATCAAATAAATTATCCAATACCTTTTAATTTAATACCTAAAATTCAAGCTACATTAGAAGTTCCAGGGAATATATTGTATAATTTAACTATAAGTAATATTAACATGACAGGTTATACAGGTTTATTATCTGATGATTTAACTGAAAATGGTGCAAAAATACATACTTTTGCAAGCATACAGTAATACTATTAAGTGTAATTTTATTAGATTCTTTAGTTCGCCTTTAAAAGCGACAACTTAGCGCAAGCTAATAAAAAGAATAAGGATATGGCAAATATATTTAAGGCTAAAACTTTAGTAGGTAAAAGTGGGATTTTTTCTCAAGAAGTAATTGCCCCTAATCTCGTTTATAATACTGGAAATCAAACTATATCTGGAATCAAAACTTTTGTTTCTCGCCCAACTGTAAATGGCACAGGAGTTTTGTTGAGCGGTGAAGCAGCAAGTCTTCCAATTACTATCGTTTATACTACTGGTAATCAAACTATTTCTGGTAATAAAAGTTTTGTTAATAATCTTGAAGTTCAAGGAACTGGTATTTTTAATGCTTTAGATTTAAGTAATATTAGTCAATTTGATTTCTCTGGAACAAATATTAGTTTAATAAATGGAAATGTTAATATTTCTGGAGGAACACTTTATATTTCTGGAAATCCAGTATTAACAATTTTACCAACTACAATTGTTTATACTACGGGTAATCAAACTATATCAGGAACTAAAACTTTTTCAGCAAATACATATTTTCAAAATGATATTATTGTAACTGGAAATGCAAGAATATCAGGCGCAAGTTATTTTAATGATAATGTATACATAACAGGCAATTTAAGTGTTGGAGGTAATATAAATAACCCAACTTTAGTTTTGACAAAAAATAAACAAACTATAAGTGGAGATAAAACTTTTGCAGATATAGTTTCTCTTAATGCTTATATTGGAAATGGATATGATAGTTCTAATCTTGATTATCGTTTAAATATTGGTGGAAATATAGATGAAAACGTAGGAATTCAAATAGATAGTTATGGAATAAATCCACCTCAAATTTTAATGAGAAGAGCTAGAGGAATACCTACTGGTCTTTCTGGAGTATTAAAAGATGATGTTTTATTTAATTTACAAGCAAGAGGTTATGTTTCTGGTTTAAACGCATATTCTCAAAATAGTAGAGCGGCTGTAAGATTATTAGCTGCAGAGGATTGGGTTGCAAGAGCAGGTTATACTGGCCAAGGAACTTATATTTTATTTAGAACAACTAATACTGGTAGTGGCCTAGCTATGGATAAAGTTATAATTGGAACTAGCGGACTTAATGTTTTAGATGGAAATATTTATGTAAGTGGAAATCAAGTATTAACTGGAATAGATCTAAGTCCTTACGCAACAAATACAAATCTTATTGCAACTGGAAATACTTTAAATCAAAAAATAGATAATTTAAGTGGTACATCAGTTCTTGTATATGGAAATCAAATTATTTCTGGAAATAAAACTTTTATAAATAATATAAATATTTCTGGTACAGGTATTTTTAATGCTTTAGACTTAAATAATATTGATGTACTAAGTATTTCTGGAGTCGATATCAATATTAATAATGGAAATATTATTTCTAATGGAACAATAAATGGTACTAATCTAGTTTATAATACTGGTTCTCAAGATGTTTCTGGAATTAAAAATTTTAGCAATAGGCCAACAGTAAATGGCACAGGAATTTTGTTAAGTGGGGAAGTAGCTAATTTACCTTCAACGATAGTATATACAACAGGTAACCAAACTATAAGTGGATATAAAACTTTTAATGATGCTTCTGGAATAAATCTTACTAATGGAACATATAGAATTAATAATATTCCATATAATACATTTACAATAAACTTTTTAAGTAGTAATGCAAATTTAAGCACTGGTCATAATTATATTAGTAATGTTGGTGCAGGATATCAAAGTAGTGCAACAGATAGACTTATTCCAGTGATGGATAATTGCACTGCCAGAAAAGCTTCAATAAGTTTATTAAATGCAGGAGCAGGTAATAATGTGGTTGGAATTACTGGGTACTTTATTAATACATCTTCAATTCCACCTCAAACTGGAATAATAAATGCTTCAATTTCTGCTACTGTAGGTAGTACTCAATTTAGTTATACTGGAACTTTTGCTACTCCAATTAATATTTCAGTTGGAGATAATGTAACATGCTCTTTATTTAGCAATAATACAGCAACAAATGTTAGAACATCTGCGACAATATATTGTTATAATTAATTAAAATTAATTTGAAATTAATATTACATTTTATTATTATAATAAAATGTCTGAAAAGCAAGTATTTTTTATTTCTGGCCTTCCTAGATCAGGCTCTACATTACTTTGTAATATTTTAGCTCAAAATCCAGAGTTTTTTGTTACTAAAGCTACTAGTGGTTGTGTTGAAGTACTATTTTCTATTAGAAATCAATGGGATAGAATAATAGAACATCAAGCAGAAGGAATAAATAGAAATCAATTAAAAAATGTATTGAAAGGATCTTTAAATTCTTATTATTTAACAAATAAAAATATTATATTTGACAAAGGGCGCGGATGGTTATCTATGATAGAAACTCTTGAATTTGCTTTAGATAAAAAAGTAAAACTAATTTGCACAGTAAGAAATATAAATGAAATTCTTGCATCTTTTGAAGGATTATGGCGTAATACAACTGGTCAAAGTCAATGGAATATAGAGCAAAATAATTATGAAAAATCTCTTACAGTTAAAGGTAGATGCGAGCTTTGGAGTGAAGCTGGTCAACCTCTTGGTTCTGCTTTTAATAGATTAAAAGATGCAATTGATAGAGGGCACAAAGATAGATTATTTTTCATGGAATTTGATAATTTAACAACTTATCCAAAAGAAACTATTAAAAATATTTATGATTTTCTTGGTTTAGAGTATTATAATCATAATTTTGATAATGTTATACAAGTTACAAAAGAAGATGACGATAATATACATAGAATCAAAGATCTTCATACAATTCGATCAGTTGTAAAACCAGTGCCACTAAAAGCATATCAAATACTTGGAGAAGTTGCTGATAAATATGCAAATTTAGAATTTTGGCGTAATTTAAAATGAAAACTATAGTATTTTTTTTACAAGGTGGTATAGGTAAACATATAGCAGCAACTGCTGTAGTCGAAAATATAACCAAAAATTATCCAGATAGAAAATTGATTGTAATATGCCCATATCCAGAAGTTTTTCTTAATAATCCATTTATTTATAGAATTTATAGATCAAATACTGCTCAATATTTTTATGAAGATTTTATAAAAAATAAAGATGTAATATTCTTAGGTAACGAAGTATATCAGTCTCATGCATATGTAGTAGAAAAAAAACATTTAATTGAAGCATGGTGCAATATGTTTGGATTAAAATATACTGGAGAAAATCCCAGATTATTTTTAAACTATCCAGAAGTTATAGATGTTGCTAAAAAATATAATAAAAATAAACCATTATTACTTCTTCAAACTAATGGAGGAGGAGATGGAAATCATTACAATTGGGCTAGAGATTTACCAGAATTTTTAGTTAAAGATTTAATAAATAAATTAAAAGATAATTATCATATATACCATATTGCACGAAATGATCAAATTTCATATGAACATACAGAAAAAGTTAGCGCTCATTGGAGAGAAATTTTTTGTCTGATTAGCTTAAGTCAAAAACGATTATTTATAGATTCTTTTGCTCAACATGCATCTGCTGCCCTTAGTCTACCTTCGACTGTTTGTTGGATAAGCACTAATCCAGATCATTTAGGGTATAATATACATAAAAATATACTAGCAAAAGATCATGCCAAAATATTTACTCATAATATAGATGGAATTGTTATGGAAAAGGAGTTTGCTGGATTACCCCATCAATGCAATTACAATATATTACAAGCTTTTAATAAAGAAGAAATACTATCAACTTTGCTTTAAATTATTATATTTAAAGTGTAATTTAAGGTATGATCATTAATACTGTAACATCTATTGCACAAGAAATATATGAAGAAATAGGCGAACCATCAGATTTAAGTATAGCTGCTATCGCTGCATGGGTAAGAAGAAATATTGGTGGTTTAGGCAATTTATTGAATAATTCTTACTCAATTGATGATACAACTCTAGAAATAGCTCCTAAACTTGCTGATATAGAAAAATATATACTTAAAAAAATGTATTCAATTTACTTTTTTGATATTAAAATTAAAAGTACTGGAAGTTTAGCAATAAATGATTATGTTGTTATAAAAGATGATATTGCTAGTGTCCAAAAATTAAATAAAAATGAAGTATTAAGAAATTTCTATATGATACGTAAACAAGAGTACGAAGAATTAAAGCAATTAGTTTATCAATATAAACTTAATAACTCTTCCCCATTACAAGTAGCTGGTGATGATACAGAAGCTGGCAACTATAAATTTGAGAAAGAGCCATTATATTATATCAGAACGATTTACTATGCGTCATAATTATGAGCTATATTCCTTCAGATGTTGCAGCTGGATTTTCTCAGGAATATGATCAATTTTTTGATTATTTTTCAAGAGAATTTGTAGTACACAAAGATCCAATACAAGTTATTAATCAAGTTCAAAGTCCAACTTTATATGGATATGGTGGTGCATCTGATCCAGTAAATTATACCTATATACCTGTAACAGGAGTTTTTAGAGGAAGAATATATTATAATAACGCAAGAGATGTAGATGCTGTTAATAGTGAATTAAAATTGGTTTTTGCACGAGGAGATGTCACATTAAAAGTCAAACAACCAGCAAGAGATTTTATAGCAAATGGAAGAACTTTAAAAGTAGAATTTGATGGAAAATCATGGAATGTTATTACTGAAGACGTTACTAAAGTATATTTGGATAAAAAATATTATATTTATGGATTAGAACAGGCAAAATAATATGGCAAGTAAAATTAATTTTAATCAAGTTAAAAAAGAAATTTCAAATAATTATAAAAGAGCTATTGAACGACAAGGACTCAGTTTAGCTAGAGAAATTTTAGAAGAAAATAAAAATAAATATATTGACGAAATTGAAAATCATCCAGTGTCTAAAGAACTACAAGAGGGACCAGAAGGAGAAAATTTAAGTGATACTTTAGATGGAAAAGAAAATTTATTCGCTTTCATTGGTTTTGATGTTAATAGAAAACCAGTTAAAGAATTAACCGATTTTATAAAAGACAATACTTCTTTAGATAGAAAATCTATTTTTGACGAGGAAAAACTTGAATTAAAATTCAACGTTACTACTCCTTCATTAGATGAAATAAAATCTGCAACTCCATTACCATTTGAAGGTGGAATAAGCTGGGTTAAGGGAATTGAAGATGGAATTTCTGGTTTTGGTTACTATGTTTATGGAATGTTCAAACAAAGCAGATCTAAACATGGTATACAATCTAAAAATAAAGTTAGATCTCTTAACTATAGACCAGTAAAATATATGAGTGAATTATATAATAAATTCATAAAAAATTTAAAATAATATGCTACCACAATACGACAATATATTAATGACTAGTATGCTTTTTTGGTTAGATAATAAAATCTTAACCAAAGGACAAGCTTATACAAATTATCAAAGCGTATTTTATCCTGTTCCAAATATGTATTATGGATATTATACTTATGGCGCACCATTTAAACAGATGGTGATAGATTGTTCTGTAAGTGGGGCTAATATTATAAGTGGAGTATATGTAAGTGGAGTTTTCACTACCCCAGGACAAGGAACTTTAAGTGGCATAAATGCTCAAGAAGGCCAATTATATTTTAGTCAACCAATTACTAATCCTACTATAGCTTTAAGTGGAAATTATGCAGTTAAAGATTTTAATGTATATTTAACTAGCAAACCAGAAGAATTTTTATTATTTGAAACTGCATATGAGGTAAATCCAAAAACATATCAAAATCCAACTGGATTACCAATTAATGCTAATACGTATCCTATTATATATTTAAAATATCAAGGTGGCAAAAATAAACCATTTGCATTTGGTGGCATGGACCAAACTGTTAGTAATGTAAGAGCAATTATTATGGCTGATAGCGTATTTAATTTAGATGCTGTAACAAGTATAATGAAAGACTCTGTACGTCAAAATGTGCCATTATTATATCCAGAAGATATGCCATTTAATTCATTAGGAAGTATTATTGATCCAGAAGGATGTTTTAATTATATTGAGCATATTACTGGTAAAATTGTTGATTATGATTATTCATATATTAATGATGTAAATGTTAGTAAAACTGATACAAGATTATTACAAGGTACAAATAGCTTAAATAGACATGTATATTCAGCTTTTGTTGATTTTGAAATAATTAAAAATAGACACCCTAGACAAGAATAAAAAAATAAGAAAAAAATAAAAAATAAGGTGTAATAACAATAAATGGAGAACAAATAATATGGCAAGAAATCGTATAATTTATCAATCTGAAGCTTTATATGCTGGTCCATCACCAGCCACAGGTTTTCACTTAACTTCTGGAGCCAACATTCCTTGGGTTGGACCAACTGGAAATTCTTTAATTAATCAACTTCAAAGAATCCAAACAGCTAATTATAGCTTTTCAGTAGATCGTACTGATGTAAATCAATTTGGTCAATTAGCAGCTATTGATCGTGTTATCTTAACAAATCCAACAGTTAATCTTGATTTTAGTTATGTTTTAGCAAATCTTGCTAATGAAAATAATTTAGGATTTACAATTACTACAGCTACTGGTGGTGGTGGCGTAGAAGTTTCTGCTATTTCTGGAATTCTAAATGGAACACAAGACGAAAGAAATTATTTTATACGCACAGTGCCAGAAGGTAATGATGCGGTAAATTATTCAGATACAACAAGTAGCAACAATGGTGTTATTGGAATTGGAAATGGATTTATTAGTTCTTATGCAACAGAAGGTTCTGTAGGAAACTTCCCAACCACAACAATTAAAGTTGAAGGTTTGAATATGAATTTCCAAAAAGGCTTGAGCGGAAATTATGTTCCAGCAGTTAATCCAACAGATGGTTCTGCATTATCAAATTACTACCAATTGCCACTCACAGTCCAAAATATGGGAACAAGTAGCGCAAGTGGAATTAGCGCTTTGCGCCCAGGAGATATTACTCTAACAATACCTCAAACAACTGGTGGTGGAGCAGATACTACAACAATGAATATTCAAAGCTACAGTCTAACATTTGATTTGGCTCGTACTCCAATTCAAAAATTGGGAAGTAGATTTGCATTCACAAGACCAATTAATTTCCCACTCTCTGTAAATCTAAGTGTTGATGCACAAGTTACAGATATTATTACTGGAAATATTGCTGATCTAGTTTGTGATGATTCAACAACTTACACCCCAATTATAACAATTAAAGAGCCTGCTTGTGATAAAACAACAGCAAAAACAGTTGCTCAATATAAATTAAAAGGTGCCAAGTTAAATAGTCAAGAGTTTAGTTCTGATATCGGTAAGAATAAGACAGTAACTCTAACATTTAGCGCTCAAGTTGGAGGCCCACAAGATACACTTCGTGGATTATATATTAGCGGATTAGTTTAATATATAATTTAGTTAAAATTAAAATAACCCTCGCTTATGCGGGGGTTATTTTTTGGTGTAATAGATTGTAGGTTAAAGGTTAAAATAAAGGTAAAAGATTATGGAAAATGATCCTATAAAAGATATTACTCTTTTTCAGATAAAGAGAAAAATTACAAATATATATAAGAATTTCTTTTTTATTCTTGAAGATTTAAGTGATTCTGGATATAATATAAATGATGAAACTTATCAAAAAATTCGTAAAAGAGTACTCGATAATGCTAATGATGCAGTAAGAGAGATCGAAGAAAGTTTCAGTAAAATTAATATAACATTAAAATGAAATCTAAAAGATTAAATTATAATTTTCCTATAGATGAAATAATTGAAGGAAATCTTTCTGTTCAAAGTATTCAAAAAAGTTTAAAAGATAATTTTGGAATCTTGAAACCAAGTTTGACAACATTTAAAAATCCTAATTTTATTAAAAATTATCAAAATTGGGATGATAATAAAAAACATCAATTTATTAAAACAATTGGTGGGGTAGTTTACTATGGTAAAATCAAAAATTATTTACAAGATTTAATTAATAATAATGGAGAAAAAATATGAAAACAATGTTTGAATTTGATATCTATCAAGAAAAAGAAATTGAAAAAGTAGATGTTTCTACTAATGAAAAAGGTGAAGAAGTAAAGATAACTTCTAAAGTTAAAACTACAATTCCAGTTAAACTAGGGATTAAAAAACCAACAAGAAGTCTTTTTGATGAAGCCGAATTGTTTTATGGAGTTAGACTTTCAGAAGGTATTAAAGCTGGATTATTGACTCGCGCACTACTTGCTAAAAGATTTAATAATGATGGCGGAGTTCTAAGTGACGAAGAGCAAAAAGAGTATAATGATCTATATGTAGATTTTTTTAATCTTCAGGGCGATTTTCAAAAATTATCAATTAAAGAAGAGGCTATACGTTCACCAGAAGAGAAGAAAGAAGTTCAAAATATCATAGAAAAAATGACTGCAGCCAGAGAAAGATTACAAAAGTATGAGATGGCTCAAGCAAATCTATTTGAACAAACTGCAGAAAATAGGGCTAGAAATAAAACTATTATGTGGTGGGTACTTCAACTTAGTCTTATTGAAGGCGAAGATAAAAAGTTGAAAGAATTATTTACAGGTAATTCTTATGAAGAAAAACTTAAAAAATATGATGAAATTGAAGAATCTGATAATGTTCTAGAAAAAACAGCATTACAAAAACTACTTTATTTAATTAGTTTTTGGTATATTGGAAGAGCTGCAACTCAAGAAGAATTTGAAAAACTTTTGAATTTAATGCAAAAAAGTGATAAATAATTAAGGTAAACGTGAGTGCAAACTCAAGAAAAAGCTCAATTAAGATTACTTTTTGTTGACATATTAAAGGGTTATAGTTTAGCCTATTATAAAAATAATAAATTATATTTTAAGCATAATACCAGTTTTGATTCTGGTGATATAGACCATCTTAGGCAGGAATTTATTGAGAAAGCTAAAAAAAACGGCTTACCAACAGAAATTGAAAAAGAAAAATATTTAATCGGTGAAGAGTTATGGTCAGAAGATAAGAATCAACAAATTAAAAATATAAAATATTCAATATCTGGTTTAAAACAAACTAAATCTAAATTATTTAAAAGTGATGATATTAATGAAATAAACAATAAAATTAATGAAGAAAATTTAAAATTAATTGAATTAAATTCTGAAAGAAAAGAATTATTAGGTTTTACAGTAGAGGATTATGCAAATAAAAAAATTAATGAATATTATATGTTTAATACATTGCATAAGGATAAAAATTTAAAAGAAAAGTTCTTTTCTGAAGAGCAGTTTGATGAATTAGAGAATAAAGACTTATCTGATATATTAAATATATATAATAATATTAATAAAAATTTTATAGAAAACAATCTTAAAAAGATCGCTCTGTCTTCTTATTATCTTAGTTTGTATAATTTATGCTCAGATAGTGCTTATAATTTATATGGAAAACCTATAGTTTATTTAACTTTTTATCAAATGGAGGTATTTGGATATGCTAAATACTTTAAAAATGCTTTATCTGAAGCAAAAAATAAGCCAGCTGATGAATATTTTGAAGATCCAGAAAAATTAATAGAATGGTTAGAAAGTAGTAAAAATGTGGAAGAAGTACTTAATAAAACAGAAGAAAATCACAAAGGAACCGAAGGAGCCATAGCTACTTCTATTGTAGGTGCTAAAAAAGAAGATTTAGATAAGATCAAAAAAGACGAAAATGGCATTAGTCTACATCAAGAAGCAGAGAAAAAAGGTGGAGTTTTAACTATGCAGGATTTAATGAAAATGCATGGAGTTTAATACCTAATACTATCATAATTAATAATATTTCGTGTAATTCCTTATAGTTAAAGGAATAAGGAATGGCTAAAACTTCGGCTACAATTTCAGTAGGTGCAGATACAAGGCAGCTCGAAAGAGATATTCAGAGCGCTTTAGCGCGTGATTTTAAATTCAAAGGATTTAGTGAAAAAGCATTTACTCAACCTCTTGGGCGTATTACTGGGGCTGCTAATGAATTTCAAAAATCATTAGATGCATCAAATGCTCGTGTTATTGCATTCGGAGCCAGTGCGGGTTTAATATATTCTGTAGAAAAAGCTTTTACATCATTAGTTAAAAGTACAATAGATGTACAAAAATCATTAACTGATATTAATGTTATTTTAAATACTAATTCGGCTAATTTACAAAGATTTGGAAATAGTTTATTTGATATTGCTAAAAATACAGCTCAATCTTTTGATACAGTAGCCCAAGCTGCAACAGAATTTGCAAGACAAGGTTTAACATTAGAAGAAACTTTAAAAAGAACAAAAGACGCACTGATATTAACACGTTTAAGCGGTTTAGATACTATTAGTTCTGTAGAAGCTTTAACTGCTACTCTTAATAGTTTTAATAAAGCGGGTTTAGATTCAACTGCCGTAATTAATAAATTAGCTAATGTTGACGCAGCATTTGCAGTAAGTAGTGGCGACCTTGCAGAAGCAATTAAACGAGTTGGTTCATCTGCAACTGACGCAGGAGTTAGTTTCGATCAACTATTAGCAATTGTAACAAGCGTGCAGCAAACTACTGCTAGAGGTGGGGCAGTCATTGGAAATTCTTTAAAGACTATTTTTACAAGATTAGAAAGAACTTCTGTTTTAGATCAATTAGAGCGATTAGGAATTCAAGTAAGAGATACTCAAGATAATACTTTACCAGCAATACAAATTTTAAGTAATTTGGCTAAAACATACGATACCTTAGGAGATGCTCAAAAATCTCAAACAGCAGAATTAGTTGGTGGTGTATTTCAAATTAATATTTTAAAAGCAGCTTTAGGGGATTTAAACAAACAATATTCTGTATATAAAAATGCATTAGATACAGCTGGATCTTCTACAGATGAAGCTATTATAAGAAATGAAAAATTAAATCAAACATTATCAGCATTAGTAAATAAAACTTTTGTTAACTTAACTAAAGTGGGTTCTGAGGTAGGAAATATTACATTAGCTCCAACTCTTACAAATACTTTAAATCTATTAAATAAAGGACTAGAATCATTATCTACCGACAGTAATTCAACTGGAGGTAAAATAGCGAAAGGAGTATTAGAGGGACTTGGGTCATTTATAAGTGGCCCTGGAGTAGTATTAGTTACTGCAGTTTTTGGAAAATTATTTTTAAATTTAGCAAAATTTGCTTCTCAATCAATTCAAACATTATTAAATATAAATACTCAAGCAGATCAAAGAGCGCAAATACAAACTAAAATTAATCAAATATTAGCTCAAGAACCTAATTTAATAAGTGCAATATATAATAGACAGATTAGTGTTTTAGATGTAGAGAATAATATTTTACAAATCATTCGCCAACAAACATTAGAAAGGGAAAGAGCCGCTGCTGTTTCAGCTGCAGTAACAGAAGGCTTGCTTGTAAGAGGAGTTTCAACAAAAGGCGGAACTTTAAAAGCAAAAAGTGGAGGATTTATACCTAATTTTAGCGCTTCAGAAATTTATGGAGCATTAGCTGGTGGATATGTACCAGGAAATATTCGTCAAATGAATATACCTGGACAAGGAAATATAACATACAATACCGCAGAAACAGTTAAAAATTTTCCAGGAATGAGTCAACCAGCTATTATGCCTCCACAAGGAAGTATAGCTGGAAAAAATTATCAAAAACAATTTATTGGAGCGCATGGATTTAATCCTTATGCGTCTGGTGGATTTATTCCTAATTTTGCAGATTATATGATTGGCGGAAGAAGATTTTCAGCTTCTCAAATACCTTATGCAATTAAATCAAAAGTTATAACTTCAGAAGAAGCCCGAGCAGCTGGATATTTAAATACTACAGAAAGAAATCTTTTAAAACAAAAAGAAAAATCAGGAAGTTATCTTGTTCCTCCTATTTTTTCTAACTCTCCTTTATTAGCATTAAATCGTTATGAAAGAAAACAAGGATATACATTTAATACTCCTAAAGGAAATGTGGATGTTAATTTTCCAGTAATTCCATTTAATCAAAATTCTGCTGGATTTAAGTTAACAGATTTAAGAAAAAATTTAGATAAAGTTATAGATTCTTCTATTCAAAATTTTGCAACAAGTATTTATAAAACAAGACAACTAAATCCTCCGATTGATTTACCAAAAACAATTGAACAAGCAAAACATGAATCTGAAGGACTTGCTGGATCAGTAGAAGGAACAATCGGAGGAATATTTGAGTCTGCTTTTAGATCTGCATTTGGTCGTAGTGTCAAAGCTGGACTTGGGGGTGGATTTGATGTAGGAAGAATTCCAAGAGATTTAGGTCTATTTTTTCCTGGTGCAATGCCTGGAGTTCCAGGAGATTTTAAAAGTTCTGATAGTGGTGGTAATAGAAAAAGTATGGCACTTAAAATTTTAAGATCTGAAGGCATGGTTTCAGTTTTAAATTTAATTGGTGGAAAAAATGCAGCTGCAGGATTTATTCCTAATTTTACAGCATTAGATAGTGCGATAGGAAGAGAAGTGGCAGCGGGAACATCTATCTCTAGAATAAGAATTGGTAAAGATTCAAGATTAACATCTTCAGCAAATCCTCTTGGTCTAGGAGTTTATAATACAAAAGATGAACCAATGGGCCTTGGTCAAGGAGTACAAAGATATGGATCTAAAGCTAAAATGGCTGGTGCAGCAAATGGATTTATTCCAAATTTTGCTAATTCTAATTGGGGATTTTCTGAATATATTAGACCTGATGATCCATTAGCAACTCAAATGAAAGCTAATACAGCAGCTATGGCTGAAAATGCTAGACAACAAAAAATTGCAGCTCAATCTATAAAAGATTTATCTACATCTGCAAATAAAGCTAATAAAGGTTTATCTCTTACTGGCGATAAGTTTTTACTTTTGTCTGCTTTAGCTCCAGTAATATTATCAACTGCTTCACAATTTGCCCCAAATAATAAAGGATTACAAAGAGGTCTAAATGCTGCTCAAACAACATTACAATTTGCAGGGCTTGGAGCAGGTATAGGTAGCGTTATTCCTGGCGTAGGAACTGCGATTGGAGGAGGAGTGGGTCTTGCAGCTGGAGGAGTTCTTGCGGCATATCAATACTTAGAAGATATTAAATCTGAAGATTTCAAAAATAAAATGGCAGAATATGAAAAATTAAAAGATGAATTTAATAGTACTCAAAATGCAGTTCAACAACTACTTCCAACTATAGAAGAATATAAAAATGTTCAAATTTCTAATGTAGACGAAATAACTAAAAAAGCAAGATTAGATTTATTAAGAGATAAAATAATTGAAGTAACTAGTCAATTACCAGAAGAAATTGGTACAAAAATAATAGAAGGTTTTAATGCTGGAGAATTAGATAAAATTCCAGATTTAATAAATCAAGGTCTTTTTGGAAAAAGTGCAGAATTAATAGAAAAAGAAGCTGTAACATTTTTAGAAGGACTTAAACTTGAAGGACAAAAACCTGGAGACACAGAAAAAATAGCAAAAATATTAACTGGCGGAATTAATCCAGCGACAGGAAGAGGATTTGTTTCTCAATTTTTAGAAACTAAAGGAGGAAGAGAAAAAGCCTCTGAAATAGTTGATCAATTAGCAGCTTTAAGAAGAGGTCAAACTATATCCATTGGCGGAGTTCAAGTAGGAGGTGGTGGAGGACCTATAATTGAAAAGAATATATTTGGTACTCCACAATTAACTAAAGGTGGGGCAGCAAAATTATCAGCAATATTTAGTGCTTTAGATCCAATATATTCTTCTACAGTAGAAGGACAAAAATATTTTGAAGATATTAAAAATGAAGCAAAAAATATAGCTCTTTCCACGGGTGATGAGAATAAAGTTTTAGATTCTATTATTAATAATTTACAAAAGAGATTAGCTTTAAGTCAACAAGCTTTAAAATCAGAAGAAATAAATGTTGTTGACGCAAAAAGTTTTGCAGCATCTTTTGCTAAAGGTCAATTAACTAGAGAAAAGATAAATAAATATTTAGAACAGCAAGCTAAACTAGAAGAAAATCAACCTGCATATATGATTGGAGCAGAATTTGAAAATCTACTAACATCTGTAGATAAAGAAGTATTAAATTTTGAATCAAGAGATAAAATTCAAAAAGATCTTATAAATGGACAAAAAGATTTAGCTAATCAATATCTAAAAGGTAAAATAGATTATGATGAATATTTAGGCGCCTTAAAAAGTTTGAAAGAAAGTAGTATTTTGTTGGATAAAAGGCAAAGAGGTCAATTATTTGCAGAAGATTTTAGAACTGGAAGACAAACTCAAAGAGAATCTAGAATATTAAACAAACAAACAAAAATAGGTGATTTTTCACAAGCATTTTTTGATGAATTTGATAATCGGTCTGAGGATTCTTATCGTCAAGCTCAACTTGGAGCAGCTGATACAGCTAGAACAATTAAAAGCGAGTTTAATAATGCTTTCTTATCTTTTGCTAATGGAACAGCTACTGCTAGTGATGCATTTACAAAGATGGCTCTTAATATCAGTGATAAAATACAACAGTTGGCTCTTGAATTTAGTACTAATCTTATTTTTGGTAAACTTTTCGGTAGTACTAGCAATATATTTGGTGGCGGTGGAGGTGGATTATTTGGAAGTTTATTTGGCAAATCACAAGGTGGATTAATTAAAGGTTATTCTACTGGAGGACATGTTTTTGGAGGATCAGGAAGTAAAGATGATGTTCCAGCTATGTTAAGTCAAGGAGAGTATGTTGTTAGAAAAAATGCTGTTAAAAAATATGGTTTAGAATATTTACAAATGCTTAATGAAGGAAAAGTAGATAAAAAGTTTGCTGGAGGCGCTGCTGCTCTTTTAGTTGCAGGGCTTAGTCAAGCAATAAAAACGAATCCAACTAATAATTCTCCTTTTACAGGTGTTGCTTCATTGATGATTTCTAATAAAAATAAAAATAATAAATTTTTAAAATATGGTGGAATAATTCAAGGATTTGCTGAAGGCGGATTTGCAAATTTTGGTAAGGAAATAGGAAGTGGGCAAGCTTTTGGAGTATTTACGGGTTCAACGTTAGGAATTAGCGAGGCAAGAGCTGGGACCCCAAAAGATGTTGCTCTAGCTAAATATTCAGGTTTAGGATCATCTGCAAAATACAATGGACAACCTGCTAGTTCAATTCAACAAAAAACATTTAATTCAACTTTCTTACCAGTATTCTCTAGTGCTTATGATCAAACTGCGGCTCAACTCGCGGCTGCCAAAAACGTATCCTCAACATCCTCAGTGGCCCCTTTTATTTCAAGATCCAATAGAGAAGAAGAGTTTTTTAAATCTGGTGGAAGAGTCCAAAAATTTGCAGATGGAGGAGAATCTAAATTTTTAGGAGAAAATGTTTATAGATATAATGATCCTCTTAATCCAACTGGTGGACAAAATATCATTGATCCAAGACTTAGTTTACAAGCGATTCTTGATCAAAATAATCCTCAAAATAGAATAAGACAAGAAAGAGAACGAGCTTTATATGATTATTTAAATTATGTTGCTGGAGTTAATGAAAGTAATCGCAGAAGTTTAGAAGAAAATATTCGCGTAAATCAAGAAATACAAAATCAATATAATACTCAAAAAAGTGCAAAGAGCAGAGGAGCTTATATGTCTTTTGGATTAGGTTTAGCTTCAGCAGGATTAGGATTTTTAGCAAAAGGAGGAGAAGTTAAAAAATTTGCTTCTGGAGGAAGTAGTGAAGATGATGTTCCAGCTTTACTTATGGGTGGAGAATTTGTAATGAAAAAAGAAGCGGTTAATATGTATGGTAAAAAATTCTTTGATGATCTTAACGCTGGAAGAGCTAAAAAATTTGCAGATGGTGGAGCAGTTAGTAATGTTGTTGATGGAACAGGTTCTACTAATTATTCTCCAACAAGTAATGTAAATGTAACAATTAATTTAAATCAAGAAAATGTAATAAGTGAAAAAAGTGAAACAAATACAAGCGCGAATAATCAAGAAGAAGCAAAGAGAACTAAAATGCTAGCTGAACAAGTTAAAACTCAAGTAATGAGAGTCATCACAGAGCAACAAAGACCAGGTGGTTTATTAAGTAGTTCAGTATATAGTAAAAAACGTTAATTATAAAATTAATTTTGCAGAAAAATTAATTAAATCTTTTTCAGATATAACTTGATTTTTATTTATAGAAGAGTTTTGATTGATATATTGTTTTAAAGTATCTAAAGAATAAGAATATTTAAATAAAAATGTTATATAATCTTTATCATTTAATAGAGTTTTATATTTTTGATAAAGTTTAAGATTTCCACTGCTTTCAATATAAAACTTTTCATTATCACAAAAATTCGTAATAAATTGTATATAAAGAGTACATTGATCATCAATTTCTTCTGCTTTAATAATTTCAGCTTTCAAAATATTTCTATTTTGTAAATAATCTAAATCAATTCTTGAGTCAATGTAATTAATTAAATTTTTGTCATAATATCCAATATAATCTTTTTGTATATTATAATTATTATCTAATACTGAATCTGTATTAATATCATCTGATAAACAGATAGTTTTATTTATTTCATTTTTTCTTAATAAAGGCAAATATTTCTTAAAGATCATATCATTAATTGATAGTTCTTGATCTAAACTAACCTCAAGGCTTTCTTTATTGAATAAATAAATATAATTTTGATAGAATATTAATGTTTCATTGTTAACTGATTGCTTGTAAATTTTACCTATATCTAATACTTGATTTGAATAAAATTCTGAGAATAAATTATTAATATCTTCTTCGTCTTCTTTATCTTTTAAAAATTTATATATTTCAGATTGAACATAATTTAATGGAATAACAGTAATATTTAAATTTTCAGATATTTCTACGATATCACTTTCAATAAAAGGTACGGTTAATAACACTGTATTTTCATTAACATCTAACCAATTTTTTTCAATATTTTCAACAAATAAATTACTTAAGTTCTTATTTTTTAATATACGATTCGATACTTTAGTTAATACAAGAAAAGAATAAATTTCTTTTTGTTTAAAATATTCTTTATTTATTAGAAATTTTATATTTAAATAGTCACTACTTCTATAAATTTTATTAAATAGATCGTTTTTGCTTATATTATCTATTTCTGGATATTCACCTTCTACTCTAAAATCTTCTTGATTATCATTATTATAATCAATTTCAAATAAAAGATTTTTAAAAAATCCAAGTTTATTATTGATTCTTTTATATGATTCATAATTATTTAAAAAATCATATTTAAATATATTTTTAGCTTTATTTTTTAGTAAATTAGAGAAATATTTTGTTTTCTTGGCTCCTTCTAAACTTTCCATTCTATGTTCGATTATTGGTTCATAATTTTGTAGACCCGTATAATTTTCAATTAATGTATTATCTTCATTTCTTATTTTAATATTATAACTTGGAAATGGTTGATTTATATCTATATAATTAGGAATATCTCTTAAAGTCTCCCATTCTAAAGTTAAATTGATATTTTTAATTTTCATTTTAATATATATTATATCCTGAAGCAATTACTCTATCTAATGTTGCTTGAGTAGTTAAAGAATATAACCCAGTTGCAGCAACAGATCTTTCGCCAATTGAATTTTCAGCAAATACTCTAAAGTAATAGTTTCCAGTATAATATGGAGTTAAAAATGGAGGTATTGTTCCAGTCGTAAAATATCCAATAGATACTCCAGTATTTAGTAAATTGGATGATATTACATTATATAAATATTGCTCTGTGTTGTTACTTATATCAAAATTTGTTCCACTTTTAATATATACATAATATAATGTATTTGATTGATAATTCCCAATTGGTCTAATATTATACATTATGCTATTAACACCACCTTGATTACTTGTATAAATAGTTGTGCAATTTGCATCTGCGCAATATGAATTTGAAGTCGGACTTCTAAAAATTCCACTTAAAAATAAATCTGGAGTTACTGGTGCATTTGGTCTTACTGGAACGTTTACCAAAAGTGCAGCGTTATCAATATCTGCATATTTTTGATCATTATATTCTAAAGCATTAACATTAAAAATTGTTGGATCTTTTTCTGTTATATTTAATACTCTATATTTTTTAGGTTTATTTAGATATGATTCTAAATAATATCCTGGATATGCTTCTCTAGAAGTATTATTAATTGGAGATCTTATGTCTAATCCTCCAGATATACCGCCATATCCAGTAGTAGATATATCTATAGACCAAACTGTATTTTGAATTAAGCCATATGGCGCATTTAATTGACTTGGGAATGTTAATTTTATATTATTTGAATATATACCAGTTCCACTAGATACTAGACTAATAAGATTACTATCAAAATTTATTGATTGAATTTGAGATTTTCTTATAAAAGAACTATTTAATCCTGTAACTCCAGAAGATGTAATATCAAAACCAGTAGCGTATAAATCCCCAAGAGATGTTCCTAAATTTAAATTATAAGTAGGTACAAGAACATTAAATTTAAATGAACTATTTACTCCAGTAAGTGCATATAAATTATAAGGATTATAAGGGGTATCTAATACTACACTTCCAGATGTTAATTCTAGAGTTCTACCTGCATAAACTTGATTTTTTCTATATTGATCATAAATTGATATAATATCTCCTGGTTTTATATAGTTTCCATCAATTCCAACTTGAAAATCTACAAGTTCAGTTTCTGTATTTTCTGTTGCTAAAATCCATCTTCCAGCTCTTCTAGCTTGATTTTTACTCGTACAACCAAAAGCTGTAATTTCTGTTTCTCTAATTCCATATTTTAGAATTGCATCTTTATTTTCTACATATTCAATAGCTGGCTTGTAACTATTATTTTCATCATTATATCTTACATATGCTACAGTTTTTCTTGCTTTTTTTGATGCGTCAGAATAATTAAATGAACCATTTATTACATTACTATTATTGAATATATATATTGGATCTTTTAAAGAATCTTGAGATACTGTTATTTGCCCAGCAGAATAATATACTATAGCATTAAAAAGACTAGCCATATCATTTAAAACTTTATATGCTTCTTCTTTATTTGCTATATATAAATTGCATCTAAATCTTGGTTCTAAGCCACCCATGCCATCTGCAACTAATTGATCACAATATTGTCCAATTTCATATAATGACCATTTATCTGTTAAATTTGAATCTATATATTTTCCTAATCCAAATCTATTATTTGTTAATAAATCATAAAAACACCAAGCTGGATTATCTGTCCATGCTACTTTAAACTGTCCATTCCATGCTCCACTATATGTTTTTGATATTGGATCATAATTTGTTGGAATTTTAACTTTTAAAAGTCTAACTTTATAACTTCTTTTGGGGATATCACTAAAATATCTTGCATCGAATTTAGAAAAAACCATAGCTGTATCTGGATAAACAAATCGATCCGAATATACTTGAGTAATGCTGTGAACTTCTGTAGAATTACTTAAGCTACTAGAAACTCCTTCATAAACACTTTTAATCACATCTATCGCCCATCCAATTTGATTTGGAAATAATTCAAACCATGGACTATTTTCTGCAAAAGGTCTTAAAGTAATTTCATATGTAAAAATCAAAGGATTTGATATTTTTCCTCTGGCCCCAACTTCATCATAAGAATAATAATTTGATATATATGGCGAATATTTAGATGTATCTAATTGAACAACCTGACCATCTTTTAAAACCCTCCATGTTGCAAATCTAAATGATAAATTTTGTCTTTCTACATCTCCAGCATTTGATCCAGTCAATATTTGTTGATATAAAGAATTAACTTTTATATTTACTTTTAAAGCAGAAACATTTGTATTATATACATAATATCTTTTTGGAGTTAGTATTTGAGTTGCATATGCACTTCCACCGCTTACCAAGTATGCACCATATAATGTTTCTCCTATACTTTCGGTAACTGATGTTTCTAATGGATATTTATTTATATCAACTTTTTTACCAAAATAGTCTCTTCTATCTTCATAAAGATTTAAATATGGATTATAAATCGTATGATCATTTGTTTTTTCTCCGTAATTATATTTATAATCAACAAATTGAAAATTATAATAACCTCTAAAATCTGTTATAGGTACATCATCATAAAAAATTGATCTTGTTTCTGGATTAGAAATTGTTTGTCCATATGGTTGAAAAGTAACACTAGTATAACCAATATCTCCAGTATTTTTTCCACTAATATTTGGGATATAGGTTCCAGATACAAATCCTTCAATTGGTCCCTCACTTATTAAATCTAAAATATTTACTTGTGTTATAGAATTGTAAGCCCTACTATCTCTAAAACTTTGTGGAACAGCATTTTCTGTTGCTAGCGTTGTACTTGATCTAAATATTGTTTTTAAATCTGGACTATTTAATACAAGGTCATTTTTTTGCGCACCAGTAATAGCTACTCCATTAAATCCAATAATTGGATTTCCAGTTAAAACTGCAATTGGTGTAAAAACTGTATAATAACCACTAGGTCCATAATTGTATTTTATGGTTGTTCCTCCGAATGGAAGAGTGCTTCCACTAAAAGATAAACAAACAGCTCCACCAGCTAAATCCATAGCTGTACTTTCTGGAAAATTATATCCACAAGCACCCATTCCCATATTTCCTGGAAAAAGGAGATATTCTAAACCATCAGCGTATTTATTTGCATTACCCATATTAGAAAGGAAGAGTTTTTAAAGAATCTTGAGAAGCTAAATAACATTTACTATTGAATAAATATTGATTACTTCCAGTAAAACTTATTTCTAAAGTAGAACTATCATAATTTGCCATATATGCTCTATATAAAATATCATAACTGCTAAATACATTATTTCCGCCAATAATTAATTCCCCATATCCAACTGGAACTGCTCCACCTTCTCCAACTGTATTTACTGGTCCATTAAAAAGATAAGATGTTGGTCCACCAGACTCTCCTTCTCCAGCGATAGGATTAACTTGTTGAGCTGTAAAAGGTACACTTGGTGGAGGTTTAGAAAGCAATTGACTAGTTCCTGCTGCAATTAATCCTAGTCCTGCAAAACCAATTGCAACTGCAGGTAATACAAAAGGCGTAAATACAGCTAAAGCTACTGCGCCAACTAAAGCAAATGCACCAAGAACAATTTTAGCGATTCCGCCTCCAAAAAATCCACCCGACCCTATAATTGATGGTACAATATCTATTGTTTGTACTTTGCCTTTTATATTTAAACAAAATTCAGAATTTTTAATTTCTTCAAGATTTTTAAATTCTTTATTTTCAGTAAATAAATTAGTTTTATCAATTAAGATTTCATATTCATATTCATCTTTATAGTCAATTAACCATTTTCTTAATTTTTTAGTATTAACATCTATAGCTCTAAGAGCTTCAGAGACAGTAGATACATCTAAATCCCAAGATTCGCCAATATCTTGCCCTAATTTACCATGTAAATTTACTCTTATCATATTATGCCTTTCTATAAACTAGCTCCGTATGCCTCTTATAGAAATTACAATAATTTTCTATTTTTGAGAAACTAAGGGTAGGTTGATGTAGTATTCTATCATTTCCCATATAAAGTGCAAAATGTTTTCCTGCATTAGTTTGTAAAATTAAAACATCATTTTTTTCTAAAGATTTTTTATTTTCTATTAATTTAAATCCTTTTTTTTCTAAAAAATTTAAAGATAAATTTTTATTAAAAACATTTTGAGCATCAATAAAATCTGTATAATGAGTAATTATCGCTGAAATATCTATATTTAATTCATTTTTCAAAAAATCTTTAATTAATGTATAACAATCATATTTTCCTATTTGAAAATATCTTCCAATATAAGATTTATTAATATTTATTGGTTCATAAATTTTAAATATCTTTTTATTTATATTATACATTATAATGGGTAAACAAAGATTTTCAGAACAAATAATATCTTGTTCACTGAAATTTTCATTATCATTAATATGACTATGATAAATATAAAGAATTTTATCAGAATAATTCTTTATTTTTAGATAATCTATAGATGATATCATAAAATTTTCTTTTTTATTCGTAGCAATATTTTTGCATGGTATAGATATAAAATTATTATTTTTTAAAACTATAAATCCACAAATTTCTTGTGATGAATTTTTTAAAGATTCTTTTATAATAAAATTTTTATTTTTTTTATCTATCATATTAGACTTGTGGTTGATTTGTTCCAGGAAATCCACCAAATGGTAAAAATCCATTTAAATAATTTCCTTGATAATCTTTTGGTATACCATGCGCGCGTTCTGATGTAGGGTCTTCTGCTCCAGGTCTTCTTGGGAAAAGAAATCCTGTATTAAAAGGATCATATTTAAATAAAGAATACTCACCAGAAGAATATAATCTAATAAGTCTAAGAACAAATTGATTATAATCTTCTCCATTTCTATTTGTTGGCCAAATTACTGGTCTAAATGCTGGATTTTTTAACCATCTTGATCTACAAGAAGAAATACTTTTGGCGCATGAATCTCCTACCCAATAATTAATGTTTGGAGGAGCATTAAATACATTTGATGTATGATTATTAATACATACATAATAAAATTTTAATCCATTATTTTCTAAATAAATGAAATCTCCAGAAACATAATTTCCACTTTGTTGCCATAAACCAGAATTACCTAAACCACCACTTATACGAAATATTGCGCCCGTGCTAGTTCCAGTTGTTGCAAAAACTCCACCAATAAATAATTGATCATTAGCTGTTGCAACTGGAGGAGCAGTTTGTAAACCTCTAATTGTTACTGGATTAGTAGTATTAGCATAAATTCCACTATGTAAATATGTTAATCTACTATTATACTCATAAAGACATCCTTCCCCTCTATATTGAAATGGACATCTATTTGATAAAATTGTACGAGCTGGTAAAACTGCATTTTCAACATCTAAAACAGATGCCAATTGATATTCTATAATATCTCTATTTTCTATTGTTTTTCTATCAATGTAATAAATATCTTTAGGTAGTTCTATTTCATAAATTCCAGTATTTGGATTATATGGATTAATATTTCCAGAAAAATTTGACCCATCTAAATATTTTAAAAAAGTTTTAATTCTAGTAAATTTTGCTCCAATAATATCTCCCAAAGATTGAATTTCCATCCTAATATATTTATAAAATGAGTTATAAGAATTATCTGCGGATAAATTAGATATTGATATTTTTGGAGTAGGTAGTGTTCCAGCAGAAGAATATTCAAATCCTTCTGAAAAAATTGGAAATGGATAATAATAATTACCTTGCCATTTTATAGTACCATAAGGATTTGAACTAATATTAAACAAATTATAATCATTATATACTCTGAAAATACTATTACTTATTGGTTGACTATTAGTTGTTGATTGATTTTGGTTATAATTAATTATTGATGGGGCAATTTTAGAAAGATCTATTTCATAAAATTGAATTTGCGTAGATGGAGTTAATGAAGCTATTTCTTTATTTAAAGAAGAACTTCCGCTTACAACAAGATTATAAATTTCTGAAGAAGTTGGCATAATTAAAAATTAAATAGGTACTTCTATAAATTTTGCTTCAATTGTATAATTATTATAAGAAATATATGAAGGAGACCATTCTGGACAAATAAATCTTGTGGTTAAATTTGATGAAGATTTTGAAAAAATAGTTGGAATATTATATATGAAACTTTCTTGTCCGTTTCTTTGTTTTAAAAAATGAAGAATTGAAACTGTTTCTAATTCTGATCGGTTTTCAAATGCTAAATTAAATTCAATTAAGTTATTATTTAAACCATCAACAATTCTTTGTTCATATCCATTTCCAAATTTATTAATCTTAATTCTTGGATTAACATTAATTTTAGCATTATATGAGGGTTTCCACCAAAAATTAGGTATTAAATTTCCATTTAAAATAATATATCCATCCCAATCAACTTGAAGATTAGTAGGAGTTACTGGATTATTCCCTGCTCCTACATTAGAATCAATTATTGAATAATAATATTTACTATCACTACCAAGTACTATACTGTACTTATTATAAGTAGTAGACTGGTTCCAAGTCGGAACTGTATCATATATACTAGCCATATACCTTTTACCTCTTATATTTTACACTTAAAAGTAGTGTAATTATAATTAATGTTTAATGTATATTCTATAGAAAATCAGAACTTTTATCTAAATGATTCTTTAATATCTGGAATCCAAAGTTTAGGAATTAGTTATGATAATAATATAAATCCTTCTATAGCCATCGATAATTCTAATTTGAATTATTTTGTAGGTAAACCAGTTACAGCGAATCTTGATTTAGCCTATATATTAAGTTCTAATGATAAATTTATAAGTTATACTGGCTCTAATTCATTTAGTGGTAAAGTTGAGTATGGTAACAATTATTTTACATTTTCAAGTGGATATTTAACAAATTACTCTTTAAATTATAAATTTGGTGAATATCCCGAAGTTAATACAAAAAGTTTTATTTTAGGTGAACTTGGAAATACTTCTGGTACTTTTTCTTATACTCCAAAAGTTTTAAATAATTTTGATATTGGTGATAATTGTTATGTAGATTTAAATTTAGCGGAAGCAGATCAAAATAATAGATTAGAATCATTTGGAATAAATATAGATATTCCAAGAGCAACAGTTTATACTATTGGAAATTATTTACCAACAAATGTAATCGTAAAATATCCAATTTCTATATCTTTAAATTTTCAATTTTCTATGAGTAATTATACTCAAGAAAAAGTAACGAATATTTTTACTGGTATTGCCTCTAGAAATTTAACTTTAAATTTCAAAAAATATGGCACAAATCAAAACTTGTTATCTTTAAATTTATCAAATCTAATAAATAGTGAAACTCAATTAAGATATAGTACATCTGATGATGCTAAATTAAATCTCAATTTTCAAACATATATCTTAAGCGGAATATAAAATTAATAGAAATATTATTTATATTATATATAATATTAATATATGACATTTCAAAAATTATTAGATTCTCAGGCATTTTTTAATATTTTTATTAAAAATGATATTTTTTTTAATTCTTTAAAACAAAAATTTCCAGAAATTTTAGCAGATCTTACTAGTTCTAGAAATAATCCAAATTGTTCATGTAAAAATCGAGTAAAAGCTTATTTGGAATCAAAAATTACTAATGAAGTAAATTATTTTAACGATTTAATAAATATTGAAGAAATTAAAAAATTAATATCAGAAAAAAACGAAGAAATTATAAATTCTATTCCATCAAAACTAAGTCATCTTGATCAAATATATAATTTGCATAAAAATAGTGGTGGAAAAATATTTCAAATTGGCAAAACCGAACAAGATTGGGCAAATCTTGCTAAAAAAATAACAGATGAAAGAATCAATTTTAAATCTTTTTCTATTATTGAAAAAGAAGATAAATTAGTGGTTTATTTTATTTAAATGTTTTATCAATTTTTATTGTATTTATTTCTTTGTTTAGCAGTAACTTATGCTTGGAGTGATACGCAAATCGCTATACCATTTCGTAATTTTATAGCAAAAATACCTTATATTCATAAACCATTACTTTGTCATGAGTGCTCTAGCTTTTGGATATCTTTAGCTATTAGTTTTTTTATTAATCCATTTGTTGAATTAACTTATCCTTATTTTAGCAATATATTTAGTGCTTTTTGTGGATTTTTTATTAATCTTTACTTTGTTAGGAATCAACTTGTCAGGTATAAAGATTATTAATCTTTCACTTTCTTAAGTCTATCAATTAGTTCGAATATTTTAACTTTTGATATATCTGAAATAGAGTTAATATTCTCTGCATTTTCAAATTTTTCTTTGATAAGCCTTTTTTTAAGACTTTCAAAATTAACACCTTTATCTTTCATAACTTTTTCAAGTAATGCTTGAGGGGATGTAGGATTTTCATTAATAGATGAAGAATCATCGATAAGCTTTGCATCCCCTAATTCTTCTTGAGAAACAATATTAATTTTTAAGAAATTACGTACACAACGAACAAATGCTCTATTCTCCGCAATTGCAGCCAAAAAGAATCTAGCAAAACTCTTTGTATTATTTATAGTAGCGTCAGCAAGAGATTCAAAAACTACTTCTCTTCCTCCAGTTTCATAATTTGGTAGCCAAGTAATCCTACAACTCGTTGCAAAATAGCTTTCAGATGCTGCTACTACTTTGTATTCTACGCTAGTATAGCCTCTAATTTGAGCTAATTCTTTGATTCCACCTAAAAGTATTAAAAGATCTTTATCTTGGAGCTTTGAAACATCTGTTTCTTGAGTTTTTTGACGATTAGGAACAAGATGTTCTACTTTGACCATCTTGCGCCAATTAATTGTTCCATCATCATTAAATATATAATTAAGATTGGTATCTTCAACCAGACCATATTGATTTCTAGTAATCAAGTTTGGAGGTATAACTTTATTTGTAATTTGCTCTTGCTGAATAGCAGTTACTCCTTCGAATAACTCTGAACTACCAATTGAAATAGTATTTTCTTCTGATTTAATTTTAGGGCTCATTTAGTAATGATACTATACATTGTATATTAAGTCAACTTAAAAATATAGAAATTATCGGCTTCTTTCCAAAATTCTGGATCATCTACTACTTTATCTCCATTTTTATTAATCCAATCATATCTAGAGATAAATTTACCTTCTGCCCCATATAATGTTCTTGAAGATTTGTAATGAAGATTATTTATATTTTTAATATTAAAATCTTCTTTTGTTTTATGTTTTTTATTTATAATTAAATTATAGTCGAGATAATCTAATTTAAATTTATTTAAAACTTCTTCAGCCAAAAATGAAAGCAATATATAATTTATAGAATTTATTTTTAATAATTTTACAAAATTAGGACTATTTTCTTCTTCTATTATATAAATTATTTGATTTATATTGCTTTTGTATTTTTCAATTATTTCCTTTTTAATTGGTTTATTTGTAAATATAATACATTTTTTCTGCTGTAATAATTGTTCTAAAACTATTTCATTAAAGCAGTAATCCATTCTGACGATAGGATTTTCTACTAGAAAATTAGTTAAATTAATATTATCTTCTGGAATTATTTCATAGCTTTGTAGATTATAATCAGAACCAAAATTAATTGTTTCTTTATTGTTATTAAATTTAATATTTAAAAGTTTTAATACTGAATAAGCTATTTCTTCTGGTTTTATATTATTGATACTTTTAGGATTTTCTTCTGCGGAATAAGATGGTTTTTTATCTCTATTAGAAGATATTAATATTTTATCTTGTTTTTTTGTCCAATATGGGCAAGCATTTTCAATATTGCTATTACTATAAAGTGCTACTATTTTTTTATCATAACCAGAAGCAATATGTACGCCAAAACTATCTGCACCTAAATGAAGAATTGAATTTTTTATTATATATGCTGCTTGATTTATAGTTGTTTGACCACCTAAAAACGCAGTATTTAAAAATTGTTTATCATTTTTTGTTCCAATTTGGACAATTTTAATATTATATTCTTCTAAATATGGAATTAATATTTCTAATACTTCTTGCCAATAATCATAATTTTTAGAATTATATTTACTAAAAGGTTGAAAACATATATATTTTTCTATTGGTAATGGAAAAAATTTTTCATAAATAAAAGGTTTTCCAATTTTAACCCCACAAGATGTTGCGTATCTTTCAATTAAATGCATATTAATCCTTTATATTGAATTGTATATTAGTTTTACCATTATGTAAATAATCTAAAAATCTTTGTGTACCTACATGTGGTAAAAATGCTATTTCAAAATAACCTTTATGATCTTGAGATCCTTCTAGCCAAATTAATTGATCCATTTGAGGTATATAATTTAAAAGCCTATGAATATGAGGATTTCCATCTAATATTTCAAAATATTCCTGCTTTACAGCAACATAAAGATTATATTCTGGATATTGTTTTTTAATATTTTCGAATAAAGAAGTAGATAAAAATATATCTCCTATGCTTTCTGGCATTACATATAAAATTCTTTTACCTTTATCATTTTGATCTAATAAGTCTTCAAAATTAATTTTCTTTAATTTTTGATTTTCTTGTACGGCTACATTTCTAAAATAATTTTCAATGTCTTGTCTTTTAGCACCCTTTGATAATTCGTTCATCCAATATTTACAACCATCATCATTTTGATCAACCTCTTTCATTTTCAAAATATTATGATACATAAATAATAACCATTCAATATTATTTGGAATTTCTGGAATTTGGAAATATGGATCTTTTTCTTCTTTGCTTTCTGAAATTTTTGACCAATCTATAAATTCTTTGCTATCAATAAATGATTCTATTTGTTTGCATATATTTTCTACACCAAAGTTTTTAATTGTCCATTCTCTAGCCTTTGCTCCCATTTCTTTTCTTTTTTGAATTGGCATTTTATAAACAATATTTAAATTTTTTGCTATTGACTCTGGAGATGTTGAAGCTTTAATAAACTCTGTTCCATGTTCTCTATATTCTGACCACTCAAGAGATAATGAATGAGCTTCTTTTTCGCACATTTCTTCTCCACAGCTATAATTTGTAACTAATGTAATAAGCTCTGTTAATTTTGCTTCTTGAATTGGTATTTCTTGTCCACCACTAGTAAATGGATGACAGTATATATCCATTAAATTATAAATTTCATTTAATTTTTCTTCTGATACTCCTAATCCAACGTTTGTAGTTATTTGAGTTTTTTGACTTTTACAAAATCTGCAATTTAAATCTTGACCACTAAAAGGTTTTACTTCATATTCTCCGCAATTTTTACATACATAAGTAGTTAATATTTCTTGTGGATTTACTCCAATTTCACCAGCTAATTTATGTATGTTCCAACCTTCTCCCCAATGAGTATGGAGAAGAAGGTATGTATTTTTAATCTCTGGATTTTGTTTTTTCCATAGCGCATATCCTTGAAGCAAATTAGGAACACTTTTTCTTAATTGATTTCTAAAAACAAAACCTATAACAAATGCATCTGGAGGTATATTATTTCTTTTTCTAAGTTGATTTCTATCAAAATCAGAAAGTCTATAAAAATCTTTATTTTCTAATGCTCCATGAAGAGTTTTTACGTGAGGAAATCCAAGTTTATGCAAAGCTTTTGTAGCGAAATCACTCCAAATCCAATAATTTTTTACTTTTCTTGCCGCTTGTATTGCCGATTCAAGAATTGGTAAAGAATCTAATGTTGTCCATATAACAGAATTGATTTTATTAAACCAAGGCTTTTCTATTGCAAAATCTACTCCCCAAATATCTTGGACTGCAATATAAACATCTGGTTTTTCTTCATTAATTACCTTGTCTAAAAGATGTGCTCCATAACTAGCCATTCTAGCCAAGTGTGGATCTCTATTTAATTGATCTAATTCTTGTTGAGTATTTGGTAAAGAGCCTACTGTTTTCCAAGGAGTTTTACCAAAATCTGGATGATTATAAGTCATCCCACATGCATAGTGTACAATATCGTATTTATTTTTTAAATATAAATTTTTTAATATAGCTCTTGCACTTCTTCCAAAGCCTGTTTTAGCTAAAGAAAAATCAGTTTGTATTAAAATTTTCTTTTTTCGTTCCATTACCAGAGTTCGCTGTCTTCTTGGTTATCAGGATTAACTTCTTTAGTATCTTTTGTTGAATTTTTAGCTTTTTTAATAGCTTCAATTCTTTGAGCTTCAAAAACGGAATTTAAAGAGTAAGTTAAAAATTCTTTTAATAACCTAGCTTCGTTAAAATAAAATCCAATTAAATATGATTGTTTATTTTCAACATTTTGTTTATCTTCTTTATTGACGCTATATGAAAAACCTACTTGTTTTTCATCTTTAATATAAGGCGCAAGTTTAATTTTTGTAATTTGTTTTTCAGAAGTATGATATGCTGAAAACTCTACATTTCTTTCTAGAGCATCAAGAAGTCCAGCCGCTTCTGTAAGTGAAAATTTAACTTTAACACTTTTATTAGGGTTATTTTGATTTTCTGAAAAAGATCCGATTTTTTTAGCATCGTTCCAAGAACTTTGCTTAATTAATGATCCCCATACTGAATTATCTTTAGAATTTACGCTGAAACTACAAGCTGTGCCTGTATTTTTACTATTTGGTTTATAAAATGATATCATATTAATCTATGTTACTAATTATATTTAAAAATGTCAATTATTTTTATCTGTCTTTTTTAGATCATTTAATTTCATATAAATTTGATGATCTTGAATAGCTATTAAGTCTCCAAATACGCAATCATCTCTTTTTGAACCTTTGCAAATAACTATATTTCCTTCTTCAAAAGTCCTGTTATTTAATAATTTATTATTTTCAATATTATCATTAAATATTAATACGCTAATTGATGATGTTTCGTCTGATATCTTTAATCTTACATATCTAGTTTTCTTTTCATTTTTGGAAACGCCAGTAAATACTTCTTCAATTTGACCTACAAACGCTACTTTATTATTTATTGGTTCATCTATAATCTCGCAAATATATTTTAAATTTTCTCTTTTCTCTGAGAAGATTTCCTTAAGATCTTTATTATAAGTATATCCTAAAAGTTTCTTTTCGTAATACCAATTTGCAAAACTTTCACTTTTGCTATTTTGATTATAAATTTGTAAATATGGATCATATTTACTTTTAATCGTTTTTAATCTTGTATCTTTGATTACTACATGATTTTTTTCATCAGTAAATTTATTTAAATGTTTAATAATCTTAATAAGATCATAATCAAATTTTTCTGCGAATGAAATTGCATATTTCTTTTCTTTAGCAGTTAAAATATTCCATAGTTGGGCTTCTAATACGATTTTACTTCTAGATTGATTAAAACCACTTAATGCTCCAGCTTGTATAAGTGCAGATAATACTCCAATATTAAGATCTGCTTCTTCTGCTGCTTGAAAAATTTCAAATTTATTGGAATACTTATTTCTAAAACTATTAAGTTTTTCAATTGATTTATCGCTAATACCTTTAATTGACAACAATCCAAATCGGATGTCTTTTTGTTCAATTGAAAAATCCATTTCAGATTTAATGATATGAGGAGGAAGTAATTGAATATTAAATTCATGCATTTCTTTTTGAATTTTAGAAATTTCACCAATTGGATCTGGTTCATTTCTGCTCATTTTTAAAAGAGATAAGAAGAATTGTTGTGGATAATTAAATTTTAGATAAATTGTAACTGCAGCTAAGGCTGCATATGCAAGCGAGTGAGATTTATTAAATGAATAATTTGCTGAATCTTCCATGATTTTCCATAGAATTTCTCCTACTTCTTTTGGTAGTTTATTTTGTTTTACTTTTTCTTGAATCTTCTTTTGCCATGCTTTGATTTCTTCGGTTTTCTTTTTACCTACGATTCTTCTTAAAATTTCTGCTTCATCAAGAGTGAACCCAATTTTATGCGCCATTTGCATAAGCTGTTCTTGGTAAAGCGCAACTCCACCAGTTTGCTTTAAAATATCATCAAAGAATGGATGAATACTTTCATGTTCACCATAATTTGTATATTTAGCATATTTGTCTACGAATTGAAGTGCTCCAGGTCTAGCTAAAGCAAGAACTCCACTAAGTTCTTCTAGATTTTTCGGTTTTACTTTTTGGCATACTTTAAAATTTGTATCTGCTTCAATTTGAAATAGTCCATGAGGCGATTTTAATTCTTGTAAATTTCTATAAATAGATTCATGAGACAAATCAATATCTTGGACTTTGACACCAATACTTTTGCAAACGTCATCTACAACAGAAACACTTCTTAATCCAAGAATATCAAGTTTAATATTAAATAAACTAACCCAATTCATATCAAAACTTGAAACGGCTTCTTTATCACTTGAAAATTCAGTTGGACATACTTTTTCAAGGTTATTATAAGATAAAAGAACTCCAGAAGGATGAACTCCTTTATTTTTAATTAAATCTCTAAGTTTTAAAGCAATTTCATAAACCTCTTTATTTTCATCGCACCATTCTTTAAATTTTTCAATTTCCTCGTAAGCAGTTGTAATATCTTTGACTTGACCGAATACCTTTGGAATAAGTGAGGAAATATTCGTCATTTCTTCTTCACTTTTTTCCCCTACAATCTTTCCGCACTCTTTAATAAGTAATTTTCCACTAAGAGTATTAAGAGTTAAAATTTTACTAGTTTTGCCTTTAAATTTAGTCTCAAGATATTCAAGTACTCTATGACGATTATAATAACAAATATCCAAATCAACGTCACACATTAATGAACCATCTAAATAGGTTATTCCATCTACAACTTGCTTTTTAGCTCGAATCTTGGATATAAATCTTTCAAAATAAAGGTTATATTTAACTGGATCAATTCTAGTTACTCCAATAAGATATAAAATTAATGATCCAGCAGCAGAACCTCTACCTAATCCAACTGGAATATCATGAGTTTTACAAAAGTTAATAACATCCCAAACTAGGAGGATGTAATCAATAAATCCAAGTTCTTTTAATGTTTCTAGCTCATATTTTGCTCGATCAATATATTTCTTATAATCTAAAGAATTTTTATGAATATTTAAATCTTTAAATCCATTTAAAGCTAAAGCTCTTAAAAAATCATAATTCGATACATCTTCGCTAACATTTAAATGTCTTTTCGATTCGGCATCAATCGTAAATTCTGGTAATCTAACACCATGCAGCCCAAGATCAACGTCTTGAAATTTTGATGAAAATACTTTATCTTCTAAAATATTATTCATCATCTTCATCCTTTTGATTTATTTTGTCAATTTCTTTATTAAATTCATTTAATCCTGTTGAAAGAATTTTCATAGAAGCCTTATCCTTCAAAGAAAAGAAAACATCAGCTTTTCCAGTTTTCTTACCTTTTTGAATAGTAATAAGTAGATATTCTATACCAGAATCATCTAGATTTTGAAGCATATCATAAATATTATCTAATGATGCCATATTAAATTTCTACCTGCCATTTCAATTTATTCCATACTTTTAAATTTAAGTCAAGATCATTTATTGCATCATGTAGTTTATCATAATCATGTTCAATACCATTTTCTTTACCTAAAGCTGTTAAAGAACTTTTAATACCTTTTTTTCTTGTATGAAAAATCTTGTATTGATATTCAATTAAACTTTCTTTTGCATTATATGGGCTTCCATATTTAATACCTCTGGCTATAGTGTTAGTATCAATAAATTTATTAATGAGGTGATGCCAATTACATCCCATATGCTTATAATATTCTTTAATTAAATAAATATCAAATCCAAGAGTATTATGACCTACGATATAATCTGCATGATCTAACCAATCTTTAATAGTTGGAAATATTTCTTTAGGATCATGTCCTTCTTTTTGGACTTTTTTATGATCGTATCTTGTTATTCTAGCTGCGTCTTGGCTAATTTTTAAATCTGTTTGCCATTTTAGATAAAAATTCTTTTCGTCAACTTTTTTATCACCTTGAACTTTAATCATAGCAATTTGCCAAGGAATATTGTGACAGAAGTTAAGACAAAGATTAAATGTCTCGCAATCAATAAATACCAAAGTCTTTTTCTTGTTATATCTTAATAAATGCTCATCCATTATTTTGTTCCTAAATAACTTTCAAAAGAAAATTCATTACTAGACATATGCTCTAATTCTGGTTTATTTAAAATACTTCTATTATTTATACAACGGAATGTAAGATATGTTTTAAAATCTTTTCTTTTATTATAATAAATACTTTTAGTCTTGTAAAGTTCTAAATTATTTTCTTGAGCATATTTTTCAATTTTGTTTTTAACAATAAGATCAAATGGTAAATCATTATCTTCAATAAAGACTATAGGTTTTGTAAAATCAAATTGTGGAATACATATAAAGTTTTTTAAAGCATTATTAAATATAAAAGAATCATAAAATGGAATACAAAGTAATAAATCATCTGTCCAGTTTTGTTTAATAGTTTCATAATCAAGCCTTGGTTCATAATAAAAACCAGTTTTTGCTGCTGTACTAAATAATTTAGTTAAAAGCTCATGACCTTGTTTGTTTCTAAAAAATATAACTATTTTTGAATTTTTCTGGCGAGATTCATCTGTTTTATCATTAATAGACTCCGTGACTGTAACTCTTAATCCATAATTTAACTTAATATTATTGTTTTTCGTGTTTGTATACGCCTCAAGAAAAGATGACATATTATCTTCAACTAAAAATATCTCTTTAAGGTTATTTTGTTTGGCGATTTGAATTATAGAATCTGGATAATCATCTGCTTCATTTTTATCCTCAAGAGTCAAAATAGATCTACCTAATGAATAATGGGATTTAAATAATGGTATCATTATCTTTAATATAACAACTTTTTAAAAAGTAATCAATCTAAAAATTCATCTTTTGTTTCATCAAGAAAATCATCTTTTTTGATAGGTGTTTGAAATCTAGGACATCCTTCATATTGTCGAGTTTCTATTTTAAATCCTTTTATATCTTTAAAATTATCTTCTAAACTAGTTTCTATAATTTCATTTTTATCATTAAGCTTAACGTAATATGTATATGGATCTTTGTATGGACATTTCCATCCTCCGACTTGACACATCCATTTATTTTTTTGATTATCTATTGCAAAATTAGATCTAGCAGATTCTTCATTAAATTTATTGATATAATCATTAATATGTTCTAAATAATGTTCAAATCCTTTAATTTGATTATCATCAAATGATAATTCTTGGATAGGTTGTTTTGGAAATCTAAGAAATAAGAATTTTACTATTGGTTTTAATTTTGGCCATAATTTTTTGCTAGCAAGACTATACATCATCGCTTGAATATTAGCTTCAAGGTCATCACCCCTAAACTTATATTTGGAGCTTTTGTAGTCAATTATATGCATTTCTTTTTTAATTTTAATAGGTTTATCTATAAAACCCTTAATATGATATTTAGGTTCTTCATTTACAATATCAAAAGAATATTCTGGTTTAACTATTTCGCCACCTTCACCAAAGAAATCATTTTTAAGCCCAACTAGTATCATATCATTTAATAATTTATAATTACTTTCATCTAATTTGACTTTTGCAGCTAATTTTTTGACTAATCTTGAGACTCCTTTATCGCCATCTATAGAATTTTTCTTGATAATTCTTTTATAGTTTTTAAGATGTCTTTTATTTAATAATAATTCAAAAATAGTATGACAAATCGTACCACGATCACTTCCATCATTAGATCTTTGTGGAATTTTTAAATGATAATTTAACCAATATGTCCATGAACATGTTTCGAGAGTTTTTATTCTTGAAGCAGATAAAGTTTTATTTTGATGGGTCATAAATTTTTTTTACCCTTTTTGCTCCACTATTTAGAGATTGTTTTTCCATTGTAAAATTTCTTCTTTGTTCATTTCTCCAAAATCTTTTTTAGTTGGTAAAGCTATTTTTAATTGTTTATCATCAAAATATCTTTTTAATCTTGAATGAGTTTTTTCTGCGCCAATATTACCCGCGTTATTTTTATTTGAATCATTATTTAAACTAATATAAATTTTTTTAATATCAATTCTTAAAAGATAATTTAAAATACCCAAACTAAGACTTGTTCCAAATGTTACTAAAATATTTTTAATTCCAGCTTGATATAAACTCAACATATCGCCAATACTTTCTACAAGAATAATCTCTTTCTGAGATTGTATGGCTTCTGAATTTAAAAATAATGGATAAAGAAAATCACTTTTTTCTCCAAGATGTTTCCACTTAATTTTAGAAAGATTTGTAATATCTCTGCCAGAAAATCCTATAATATTATTTTTAATATCAAATATTGGGAAAACGTATCTGTTTTTCATTTTTCCAGCTTTTCCTACTCCACCTTTAAATTGATCAAGAGTCTCATTATTAATTCCTCTTTTATTCCAATATGAATTATCGTTTTCTAAATTAGATAAAAGATCCAAATCAAACTTCTTTGTTGATTTAAGAAGTGGTTTGGAAATTTCTTTAGGTTGATGAAATGCAAAATTTTTATCTTTTAACCATTCTTTAGCTTTATTCGGATCTTCTAGTTTTAATGTCATTCCCACTAATGAACTAAAATCGCCACTAATATTTTCTTTAAAATCAAACCAATGACCAGTATCTTTATAAATTTTTAATACAGTGTCATTATCACTATCTCTATAAAGAGGTTTAGCTCTATACTCTTTTCCAAAATCTTTTAACTTATATCCTAAATCAGTTAAAATTTGATAAACATTTACTTGATCCATTCTAATGCCTCGCTTATTATAGGAAATTCTTTAATAAAGATTTTTTTACATTTTTCAGCAATCATTCTATGTTCTTTTTGAGTATTTTGTTCGGTTCTCAATTCAATATAATGAATCCAACTTCTTAAAGATCCTTTCATATACATTGTAGTTTGAGTGCTCAAAGGTAATATCATTCTTGCTACTTCTTTTGCTACTCCATTTTCAATCATTGTATCATAACAATGCTGTGAAAGCGATAAAGATTCTACTAGAAGTTCATTAATTTTATCATATGCATCAGTATTTGTAGGCATAAGTATCTCTCCTACTTGTCTATTTTTATCTCCTTGCAAACGAAGCTCAACATCTTCAAATTCATTTGCAACACTATATCTTTGACTAAACTCTTGAAAGCTAAATGATCTATGCCTAAGAATTTGCGCTGCAATTCCTCTGCTAGTTTTTATTTCAACGCACATATCAACAAGTTCAAATGGACTCCAATGCTTATGCTTGATTAAAAATTTTAATAATTTCGGAGCAGTTTCTACATTCATTTGATTAGATGGATTACTAACTCTAGCACAAAATGCTACTAAATCTTCTGGATTTTTAATTCCTTTAATTTCTGGTTTTGTAATTGATATTAAATCTACATTCATAATAATTCTCCATCATTTGCATTTGCATCATTAAGTTCATATTGTTCTCTTTGACGCTCTGCTACATCTGCGAGTGATCCTCTTTCTTCGATATTAAAATTTTGAACATTATAGTTTAGATAATTTTGCGACCAGATTTCTTTACCTGTGCAATCTAATCTTCTTACTAAATCTTGATGACCCGCCGCATCTTTTCCTTGGAATCTAGTTTTAGTTGGAATCAATTTGTGCGTTCCAAATGTTTGACCATCAAGAGTAATTTCATCTAAAGTTTTTCTTCTAAAGATTGCTACGAATGACGCAAACCATTGTAATCTATCTGAAAGAGAAATTACAGAACTATCATCCACAACTTCTGAACCTTTTCTATTAAAACTTTCGCCAGTTCTATTTAATTGCATAGCTGTAATAATTGGACAATGAATTTCTTCTGAAATTCTTTTTAATTTATCAATCTTGTCGCCAATAGCTTGATGCTCTGCCCAATTTTGACCCACTTTTTCTCCAGTCAATTTGATATAATCATAAGCAATCATAGCTTGATTACCTCTGCCGACTTTAGAAAGATACCATCTACGAATAATAGAGCATACTTGATCAATATTTTTATTTCCTACATGATAATGAAAATATTCATATTTCTTGACTTTATCCCAAGCTTCTCTTACTTTTTTTGTCATTTCTTCATTTTTACGCCAATTACCAGTTTCAAGATACCAAACTGGAACTCCACTTAAAGACGCAACCATTCTTAATTGAATATCTACTGTTTGCATTTCAGTATCAAGAATAAGAGTTTTAGTTTTGTTTTTAGGATTAATTGAAGTTTTAAAACAGATATCATTTAACCAAGTTGATTTTCCTTGACCTGGTCTACTTGCAATTGCATAAATATTACCATTTTTTAATCCACCATACATTCTATTAAATTCGGAATATGGAGTTATCAAGCCAGTATCTTCTTTAGGGCTATTTCCAATTTCTTCAACAAGATCTTCAACTCCTTCAAAAATATTAATTGGCACATCATTTTCTGAATATGATGATATCTTTTTATTATAAATTTGATCAATTTTACCAATGATCTCATCCATTGAATCTTCGGAGTTTTTATTTACATATTCTTTTAATTTATCTGCCGTTTGAGATATTTCTCTACGAACTCTTAATTTAATTAACTCTTTACAAGCGTTCATTGTGGCTTCTTCTGTAATCTGTGAAAAGCTTAAATTGTCAATATAATCAAATATATTAATTTCGTCTTTGAATGTAATCCCAAGATTCTTAATCTTTTCAGCCAATAAAACTTTATCTACATTTTCACCTTTATGCTTAATATTTTTAAATACAGTATATATTGATGAATGAACATCATTATAAAAGTCATTTTCAGTTAAAAATACATCAATATCAGCAAAAAGATCTTGATGCCTTAACAAGCCGCTTAATACATGTCTTTCTACTTGAAGAGAGTAAATCATTCAATATATATAATACCAGAACAAAAATTAAAAGTCAAGTGTAATATTAATATATGCCATGCGCTTTAACATCTAATACAGATTATCCAGGTTATATTAAGGCGATCCTTAAGGAAATCGATGCTGGAAATGATGAAACATTAAAAGCTTGTGCTTGCTCTCTTAAAACTCCAGTAACAGATGAAGGATGTCCTATTCTTGATGAAGATGGTAAAGTTGGAGCCTTTCCATTTTGTTGGACACAAAGTGATATTAGTGGGGTTGGAGCTAATACACGCTGGCCAGTAGGTGTGAGTTTAAAGCAAGCTATGAACTTATATTGGAATACTTTAGGATTTAGCATAAAAACTAATCCACCTCCTAGATGTGCAGGAATAGGTCCTGGATGCGCTGATATTTTAAATATAGGAGCAAAAGGAATAGATCGAGGCCTTCCAGAAGGTTTTGCTAAAAAAGAATTAGTATGTTTTCATCCATTACTACTTTTATCTAGTTCAACATCTAGTAGTGTATGTAGTTATAGCTTTCATGTTGAAGACCCTTGGCCATTTGGATGGATTTATTATCCATATGATGTGCAGAAAATAGTTAAACAAGGCGACAATTATACATTTTACCCTTGCGCAGGTGATTTTTCATTTAACTGGAGCTACGGTTGCCAAGATTTTTGGAGCATGAATATAGAGAACGAAGGATCTTTAAAATTTACTTAAAAAAATATTAATTTTTATCTTCTTGATTATCGTCAAAATCGTCTTCTTGATTTTTTCTGGCTATTTGATCTGTAGTTGCTTCTAAATTTAATTGATCTATACTTTGACTCCATGTATTTACATAATATAGAAGTGCCATAGCGTTTATTTGATTATCAAATTTCGTAAATACTTGAGGTTCTCCTTTACTTGAAAAATTAAATAATATATATCCTCCAAAACTGCATTCATCTATTTGCTTTAAAAGAGAGTCTGGTATTTTAAATTTTTTTTTATTAGTCACCACAAATTTTTACACTTAAATAATTAAAATTCCACACTTTTCTTCTATATATTGTGGCGATAGATTTTTCAAGTCATTTTCATAGAGTTCTAAAAATTTAAATCCATTCATTTCTAACCATTTTTCTTTTTTTACATCTCTTTTTATACTTTGAAGATATTTTAATCTAGAATTATCATGAAAAAATTTATTGAAGCTTTCATGTTGATTACCCTGTATTTCAACTGCTATTTTTTTTGTTGCATTTAATAAATCTACTTTAAGCATGCTTCCATAAACTGGAAATTCTTCATAAACTATATGATTTTTCCAATATGGATAAAAGAATTGCTTGAATTTAAATTGTAATTTGCTTCTGGATTTTCCAGACCAATCTATTTCGTAGTTTCTTACATTTTTATTAACGAGAGTTCCGTTAATATTTAATAATCTCATGATGCAAGAGTATTAATAAATTTATTATAAAAATAGTCTACGATTGGTTTATTTTCTTCAAGATAGGATCTTAGATTATCTATTCCTTGATGTTGCTTCTTAAGCTCTAGATCTACTTTTTTGAGTTCTTCAATAATTTCATCAGAAAAAGTAACCCATGCTCCTTTTGCTGTTGCAAATTCCCAAGCTAAAATTTGATCAATAACTTCATATTCTCTCCAAACTGAAGATCCATCTTTACGACCATATTTGATTGGATATTGAATCTTAGAATTCGTAGATTCATTTGTAGATTTTTTAATAACAATTTTAACATTGTGTCCAATAATCTTATTCTTAACTGGATCATATTTATCATTTGGTTTTTCAAGAATAAGATCTTTATTAAACTTTGGTTCAAATTCGAGAATCCAATTAGCAAAATGTAATAGTGCATTTCCACCAGTTGCAGTAGTTTGACGAATATCTTTATTCGCTGCATAGGGATCAAGTTTAATATCAGATCTGACTTGGCTGATAAAAATAGCCATGTGACCACGCTTCGAAAGTGCAAGAGAAATCTTTTTCATCAACATTGATGATATAACCGCTCCTCCTGCAACTTTTGTGGCTTCTGTCATGCTTTTTTGAGCATCACCTTTAGTCATCAATCCGTCAACTGAATCAAGAATAAATATATACCTCTTATTCTCATCATTAGATTGAATAAGATCTTTCATCAATTCTGAAACTGTTTCAAAAATATTACATTCAAATACAAAACAAGTTCCATCAACCCATTCTTTAGGATTGGTTACAAACTTAATTCCAGAACGATCCTTAATTTCTTTGCTCAATCTTCCTTCTGCTTTAAAAAGTAAAGCTCTTGAATTATCTACTGATTTAAGAAAGTTTTTTGTTACCTCAAGGGCTTCTGAAGTTTTGCCTCCTTCATTCATGCCAATAAATCTATGCAAACCTGGGCATAAACCACCACCTGTAGCGATATCCAGGTTTAAACTACCAGTAGATACCTTATAATATACTTCATCTTCAAAATTATAATGATCTTCCTTATTGTCTTTCAAGAATGATAACAGTCTATCTGATGCGCTTGGACCAGATGATTCAATAATTTCTTCTTTAGGTTTTCTTGCCATATCTTATAAATTCTAACAGAGTTTTAGGCTTTTGGCAAATCTTTTTATCATTTTGCACTTTATTTTCTTCTAATTTTACTGTTTCTGTATTTAAATTTAAATTAAAACTTTCATATTCTTTTAGAATAAAAGCTTTTCCTTCTGCTTTAAGAAACCAAGCTAATGAAGGAGGTGGACTACCTAATTCTTTAAGATTATCCCAAAAATCAAAAGAATTAAATCTTTTAACTAACTTTTGGGCTATTTTAATCTCTCTTGGCCAATTAATATTTCCTTTGACAAATTTTTTAACTATAAATTGACAAAGTTTATGATTATGCATTATTAGTATAATACAATAAATAAATATTAATTACAATCAATTTTTATTCTTTTTTTCCAAGAATCGGCTATTTCAGATAAGATTGAATCTAAGGATTTTGTTATTTTCCAATTAGGAAAATGTTCTTGAATTTTTGATAAGTCTGATATATAGCAAATATGATCGCCTTCTCGATTTTTTTCCATATATTCATATTTCATTTTTTTGCCAGTTATAGTCTCTATTTTTAAAAATGCTTCTAATATTGAACAGCTATTATCCCTACCTCCTCCTAGATTATATACTTCTCCAATTTTTGGAGATTCTATGAAATTCATCATAAAATTAACTACATCTATAGAATGAATGTTATCTCTAACTTGTTTTCCTTTATATCCATAAATTTTAAATACTCTCTCTTCTAAATTACATTTTATTAAATATGATAAAAATCCATGTAATTCAACCCCACTATGATTTGGTCCAGTAAGGCATCCTCCTCTTAAACAGCAGGTTTTCATATTAAAATACTTGCCATATTCTTGAACCATTATATCTGATGCTAGTTTTGATGCGCCAAAAAGTGAATGTTTGCTATTGTCTATAGAAAAGTTTTCATTAATCCCATTTGTATAATTTACATCTTCATAATCCCATCTTGTTTCTAATTCTTTTAATTTTATTTGATTTGGTCTATCTCCATATACTTTATTAGTAGACATATGTATAAAAATCACATCTGGACAAAATCTTCTGGAAGCTTCTAGTAAGTTTAATGTTCCAACTGCATTTGTATCAAAATCTTCGAATGGAATTGTGGCTGCTAAATCATGACTTGGTTGCGCTGCGGTATGGATTATAATGTCTGGTTTTAATTTTTCTATTAAATTCAATATACCATTTCTATCTCTGATGTCTATTTCGTGATGTATGAAATTTTTATATTTCTTTTGAATTTCTAATTGATTCCAACGAGTATCTCCATTTGGACCAAAAAATATTGCTCTTTGATTATTATCTATACCATGTACTTCGTAATCTTGTGAATAAAAAAATGCTACAGTTTCGGATCCAATTAAACCCGAAGACCCTGTTACTAAAATTTTTTTTTTAAAGTTATTCATTGTTTTTAATATCATTATCTATCATTTTCTTAATAAGATCATCAAATGAAATTTTGGGTTTCCAGTTTAATTCTTTTCTAGCTTTATCTGATGTTCCAAGTAAAAGATCTACTTCTGCTGGCCTATAGAATTTTGGATTGATTTGAATTAATATTTTCTTGTCCTTGGAAAGATATACTTCATGTTCTTTTTCTCCAATCCATTCACCAATAATCCCAGCATAAGTAAAAGCTTTTTCTGCAAATTCTCTAATTGTATGAGTTTCATTAGATGAGAAAATATATTCTTTTGGTGTTCCATCGTAATTTAGATTGTATTTATCTTGATTTAACATCATCCAAACACCTTCTACAAAATCCTCTGCATCACTCCAATCTCTTTTTGCATCTATATTACCTAATTCAAGTGGTTTAAATTCCTTATTATCTTTAATTGCATTATAAATTCTTGCTACATTTTTTGTAATTTTTCTAGTTACAAACTCTTCACCTCTCCTTGTACCTTCATGATTAAATAACCATCCTTGAATAGCATAAATATTATAAGATTCTCTATATACTTTCACTAATTGCCTAGAGGCAGCTTTACTTGCTCCATATGGGCTTCGAGGTTTTAATGGATGATTTTCGTCTTGTGGGGTATATTGAACATTTCCAAATTCTTCGCTAGATCCAGCTTGATAAAGCCTACAAGATGGTTTATAGAGCCTAATGGCTTCTAAAATATCGAGTACTGCTGTAGAATTAGTTTGCCAAGTTTGTCTGGCAAAATCCCAACTACTTGCTACAAAGCTTTGAGCTGCAAAATTAATAAAATAATCTGGCTGTAGTTTTTCTACTGTTCTAGATATAGCGTGAGAATCAGTTAGATCAAAATTAATAAGATAAAATCTATTTGAATTGATATGTTTAATATTTTCATGATTATAAACACTCAATCTTCTTACTCCGCCAAAAATAACATAATCTGTATTTTTGAGTAAAAAATCAACCATATGACTTCCATCTTGACCAGTTACTCCAGTTATTACTATAGTCTTTCTTCCATTGATTAATTTACTGGCATCTTCAATATTTAATATATTGGCAGTATCTATTTTTTTACCATAATAGGTTTCTTGAATATTATTCATTATATAATAGTATTAATTTAATTTATTTTTTCCAAAAAGAGTACATATTTTTATCTATTTCATAATTCATATATTCTACTTTTTTATTTGGAAATTGAATATAATATTGGTACATTTCAGTTATAAGTTTTTCTAAATCGGTATTATCTTCAAATTTTAGTAAATCTTTAGCTTTTTGATGATCGCAGAATGCATGCACAACTTCTCTTCTTTTTTCAAGAAAAACAATTTTTGATTTATCAAAACCGAATTTTCTTCCAACATTTAAAACTAATTCGGCTCCATCTTTTATGGTAATTGGTGAATCTGATCCAATATTGAAAAAATGATCATCATAATTAGTTAGTAATTTTTCTATTGGATCACATAAAAATTGGCAATCAGAAAAAGCTCTAGTTTGTAATCCATCTCCAAAGATAGTAATATCTTCGCCAAGTGAAGCTTGTCTAATCCAAATTGCTATTGCATTTCTATATTTATCCCAATAGTTTTGATATTTTGATACTACATTATGAGGCAATATTGTTGAGTACTTTAATCCGAAATGCTCATAGGCTTCTTTTAGATCCATTTCAATTGCTAATTTTGCTATTCCATATGGATCTTTTGGATTTCTTGTGTCGCTTTCCTTGAATGGAGGGTTACCATCCCCATAAGTTGCAAAGCTAGAAAAATTAATTAATTTTTTAACATTATGATTTATACAAGCATTTATAATGTTAATTGAGCCTACGAGATTATTCTCATAGTTATATTTTCTAATAAAAGGGCTTAAAATTTCTGCTGCATAAGCTGCGCAATGTATCACATAGTCTGGTTTTTCTATTTCAAATATTTTATTAATCGAATTAGAATCACAAATATCATTTAAATAAAATTTAATATTATCTGGTAGATTTTCCTTAAATCCTCCACTTAAATTATCTAAAGAGATAACATTATATTTTTTATCTAAAAAATATCTGGATAAAACACTACCAATCATTCCAGCTCCACCAGTTATTAATATTTTCATTTAATATAAGCTATTAAAATATCATTACTTTCTACGCCATTTTCGAAAGTAATTTCATAATTTTGATTAATTTCTTTTAGTTTATTAATTATTTGAGGAATGGTCATTTCATAATAACCTTCTCTAACATATCTTAAATCATCAATCATAATAGTGTGATCGTTTCTTTGATGATTATGTATTTGGTTTAATTCTTCAATAATTGGAGAAATTTTTTTACCTTTTGCGGTATGATCTCCAGAAAAATGACCATCTAACCAGAAAGTAATCTTATGATTTATATCTTTTGTAATATCCTCTAGTACTTCAGAGCTATCGCCAAAAAATATTTTAATATTACTATTATTTTTAAATTTCTCTACACAAAAATCATATAATGGCTGAAAAAGCTCGATACTATATAATTCTTTAAAATTATATTTTAGAGCTTCTTCTATTCCTTCTCCTTTATATGTACCAGTTTCAACAAATGCTTCTGATCCATTTGAATATTTATGGAATAAATCTTGTCTTAATGTTGTTGCCATTTATTAATGATAGTTAGATATGTCATTTATTTCAAGATATTTTGTTTTAATATACTCTTTAAATTGTGGGGTTCCGTGATGTATTGTTGGTATTCGAATATAGTTTAAATTTTCTAGCATTAAAAATATAGCGCAGTATCTTTCAAAAAATCCAGCTTGAATTCTATATTGATTATTTTCATCAAACCAATTCCATTTATTTGAAAGTATCATTACATATAACCAATTCATCAATTTAGTATAAATTTCTGTTTTTACAATAAATGCGGAGCATAGAGCTATTTCTTTATGCCAATGATCTTCAAGTTTATGATCAGTTTTAAAAAAATAATTATAATCTTTAATAATTTGCTTATAACAATTATAACCATCTCCACATAATTTATTTCTTTGATTAAGATCCATTAGAATATTTTGATTGTAATCCTTAAGAAGCGTAGAATATTCAAATCCTAAAAGATTATTTGGTTGTATATAATTTTCGAAATCTTTATATGGTATTAAAAATTGTATATCATATTGCCCAAACCCTATGTATTCAGATTGAGTATAAATCTGCGGATTTAAAAATAAATTAAATAAAACTTGTCCTTCTGCATAGCTTTGTGATAATTGAAAATAATTAGGCAAAGAATTTAATTCTAGCTTTTGTAGTTGTTTTCTGATTTTAGATTCTCCAAAACCTACTTTTGTAAAAATTTTTATATCATTAGGCATAGAATCTGAAAAAGATTCTTCTACTGTAGAATGATATACGATATAATAATTTAATTTTTTCATATATTATTTATATTATCTAGATAAAATTTTTCGTATGGATATAGATTTGCGTCTGGTATATTTTGAATTACTGGATAATCAAACATTCCTTTAATTCCATTTGAATTTGTTGAATATTTATGGTCAAACATAAAAGCTCTATTAAATAAGGAATATTTGCCTATTCCTTTTTTCATATTGTCTTGATTTTCATTAGAAGATATATTGAGTAAATTTTGAGAAATTATATTTTTGGGATATTGCTTGTATTTATTTATATATCTAAATACCATATCTCCATCTTCTTCTCCAACCCCAAGCAATCTTTCATCAAAAAAACCTAATTCTATCATTTGAGTTCTATTAGCTACAAAATGTGACCAGCTTCCATTTATCGTAAATAAATCATTGGTTAAATTTTCTTCTACATCTTGAAAGAATTTTTTATCAGAAATTTTAACATCATCATTTAATATTAAGATATTATCTTTTGTCGAGTTAATTATAAGATTATTCCATAATTTGCTTAATGATCTAAAAGATGTAAATATCATTGGATATACTTTGTCATATTCTGCTAGTAAATTAAGTAATTCTTTTCTATATTTTTGATCAAAATCTTCTCTAAGTGAACCATTTATGCATACTATAACTTCTAAATCTGAATTATCTTTGATAAATTTAATTAAAGGTTTAAAATAACTATCAAATCTTTTATTAAAGGATACAATTCCTATACAATAATTCATATTATTGATTTTATTATATTATAGATATTGTATTTTGTAAAGTATATTGTTTTTAGCTCTTGCAGATTAAATGTATTATTGTTATTTAAGGCATTAAATACTTCATCTACAGTTAAATCTTTTAATTGTATAAAATTATTTTGATCATATATTTGATGAATATTTGGGCATCCATAATAAATTGGCACAGTACCGCATAAGAAACAATCAAAAAATTTTTCTGTTACGTAATTTTTTTCTCTACTATTTTCTATAGCTACAGAATATTGATAATCAATTAAACCATCTTTTTTATCTACAATTTGACCCCTTATTCTTGCGTCAAAAATTGGCCAATTATTTCCATATATATGAAAATTTAAATTTGTATTCAAAAGTTCTAATGCAAGTTTTGTTCTTTTTCCATATAGGTAATTATCATTGTTTGGAGTATAACTTGTTGTGAAGCTTAAAAGATGTTTTTTAGGAAAATTTGTATTTAAAAAATAATTAATATTATTAAAATAAAGCATATGATATAATAAACACGCTGGATGTTCTTGATAAACTTCAATATTTTTAACTTTATCATCTAATAAAGATAAATCGTGAAAAAATACTTTATTACAATAAACTCCCAATTCTCTGTCCCAATTATTTGACCAACTTGGCTCCATGATAAATCCAAACGTATTTTCTCTTGAACATTTTTGTTCACAAGTTTTTTTATTAAAAATTACTAAATGAGTATAATCATTTTTGTATGTAATTTCTGGTATTTCATAACCAATATAATTAGATATAACTCTATCATAGATAGATTTATCATCTGTCCAATTACAATTAAATTTAATTTTCAAGATTTTTTATATAATAATTATTTACAACTGTTGGTCGAATTATACTTTTATCTTCTTGCGCGATTTTAACTTGATTGAGGTATAGGTCTTTATCTTTTGTATCTAATATTGTTACCTCATTGATTCTTGCGTGTTTTATATGTAAGAAATAAAAATCCATATATTCTTGTTTTATCCCCATTCTTTGTAGTCTATATGCTATATCATTATCTTCTCCACCCCAAACAGTAAATCTTTCATCGTAACCACCCATATTTTTTAAAGTTAAAAAATCAACAAGAAAAAATCCACTAGCATCACTCGATCTAATTGTCTCTATTGGCATATTATCTGAATGAGTATAGTTGTTAAAATCAAAAGCGTTGCGATCCGCTGAATCGTACCACCTTGCTGTTAGAAATTTTTCTTTAAAATTAGTATTTTTTACATATTCAAGAAAATTATTAAAATCTCTATCTAATGTAAAAATATCAGAATCTAAACAACAAAAAATCTCTGGTTCTTGATTTTTTATTATTAAATCTTTAATGGCATAATTTATTTTAAATGATCTATAATATTCTAATGATTCTAAATTGATATGATTACTATCATCTGTTAATTTTTCTTTTCCAAAACAATATGGGAATACTTGCGAAGAGATTCCATTATAATTTAAGAAATTTGAAAGTTTTTTTACTCTATTCAAAGAGAATTTAAAATTTTCTTTTCTTTCTTGAGCATCTCCCCATGTTAAAATAACAAAAGCTATTTTCATTTTACAAAAGGATATTTATTAAAAAAGTAAATCGGTCTGGATACATCATTGGCTTGATCAAGTTGCGTTGGAAATTTTTCTTCATTTAATTGCGGTAAGTTATCAAATTCATTTTTTCGAACAAATGTTAATTCAAAGTTTTCTGGCATTGTCAAATTATTAAATTTACATGTTGAGCTACAGTTATTGTGATGAAAATGAATCGCGTAGTGAGTTTTGTTAATTTTTTCTATCATACGCCATTTTATTTTTTCATAAGGTTCATGAAGTTCTATCGCTATTTGTTTAAATTTCAATAATTGATTTTCATTAATTGTATTAATCCAAAGATACTCATCTCCTTCTATATCCATTTTTAAAAAAATATTATTAAAATCATTTATATAATTATGTAGATTATCTTCATTTTCAGAATTAATGTCAGATATTTGTTTTTTAATAAATTTTATTTTAGGATTATTGGTTGGTAATTCTTGGATGGAGTGATCAAAAGCCGTGCAGTTTAAGTTATATTTCTGAATAAAAGCTTCTTCAAAAGAAATATCATCTTTTACTCCACAACTTATAAAACTATCATAATTATTTAAGTCGGCAATAATATAGCCTCCATCATTATCTTTACCAAGTCTAATTTTTGAAAATGGTGATTTATGTATTTCTAAACATTTTAATGGAAAATCTTCTCTTATATGCTTAAATTTATCAAGTCTAACTATATCTGCAATATCTATTCCCAATTGATTTGCAAATATTATATATTGGTTTGGGATTGTCATATTAAATTATCTATGAAATTTTTTAATTTTTCAAATTCTTTTTGATTGTCTATTATCTCCCTAACTATTTTAGCTGATTGTTCTTGCATATAATATCTTAATTCCTTACTTTCCATATAATATAAAATTTTCATTTTAAGGTCAAGTTCTGTGTCGAAAAATAATGCTGTTTTATTTTCTAAGCACCATTGTTTTAAGCTTTTATTTTCTGAGTAAGCTCTACTTAAAAAGACTGGTCTTCCAGTAGCAAGGCTTTCTATAACAGAATATCCATAACCTTCAAGATGTTTTATGTGTATTGTACCAATGCTATTTTTTAAATTTTCAAGCATTTCTGGTCTTGTACATTTATCGCATGGTTGAAATTGCACTTCTTTTATGCTGTTCATAAAATTAAAGCAAAATTCATAATCATGTGGAAATCCTGTTTTATAATTATTTATATATGATCCAAAAATATTACCATCACTAACTCCTTGATATTTAAAAAAATCATAATTTACTTCTGGTTTATAGTATAAATAATTTAATTGATACTTTAAAGATAGGAGATATCCAGTAAAATCTGCACAAAGATAATTTTTAATAATAGAAAAATCATAAGCTCCATCCCAATAATCATTTCCACTGTAGGCTACTAATTTACTTGTATTTTTTAAATGTGGATATAATTCATTAAAAATTTCTGGTTGGGATTCTACGCATGTTAAGAATATTATTTCTGGTTTAATGTCTAAAATTTCTTGTTTTGATAATGTTAAAATATTATCACCAATTTCTTTATTTGCTTTTTCTTGATTCCAATACGTGTTCCATGCCCATATATTTTTTTTATTTTGCCATCGAACATGATGAGTTGGCTTATATTGATCTGATGGGATAATTAATGTATGGCCCATTTTTTTAAATGCAGAAGCCATATTTTGAGTTAAATAAATATGTGTATCTGGCCAAAGTATATTCACTAATTATTTTAGTGAAATTAATAGTTTTTATCTATATTTTTTAATTAAGAGAGAGAATAGCCATTGGTATCACCATCGCCACCATCTCCACTACCACTGCCACCTCCACCACCACCGCCTCCACCACCGCCTCCACCACTAAATGTATTATCATCAGGGAAAACTATAACTGGAGGAGGAATTCCTGGAAAAAATGGACTTAAATCTGGAGCTACATTTATTGGTATGTCATGCCCACCTTGTCCTGCTCCATTCGCTGGAGCTGGAATAAGCTCTGGAGCAACTGGAACAACTGTGCTAACTGGAATTTCTGGATTTAAACTAACTGGAGTAGTTGAAGTTGCTGGAGGAATAATAGAAGCTTGTGCAGCAGCCCATGCAGCATATGCGCTTTTTTGATTATTTTCAAATTCTCTGGCTCTTGCAGCATATTGTTGCCATATTCCAATTTCTTGAGTCAATCTTGCAATATTTAAATCCATTACTACAATTTTACTATTCCAATATAATCCACCCTCGCCAAATGGCACAATTAATTGTATATTAAATACTCCACGACCAGAACCAGTTAATCCATATTTAAACCATCCATTACCTTCACTTCGTATCACAGTTGTTCTGTTTGCGTACCATTCAGAAAGCCATCGAGCATATCTTGCGGCGTTTTGCGCTGCATAAGCTTGCTGTTCCATTAATGTTAAATTCTTATAATATCTTGCTTCCATATCTGCAAAAATTAGGGATTTACTTGATACTACTGAATTAAGTGTTGAATTTCCGAAATCACTTGCTAAATTTGAATCCCAATAACTTGTATTTACATCACTTGCGCTCTGAACTGTATTATCTAATGTAAATTCAAAATTAATTTTATCTTCTCCAAGAAGCAATAAAGTACTTAAACATTCTTTCTTTTCTTGACCATTCGCTGGCTTATAAGTCATTGTAGCAAAGTCTGCTTTATTTGAACATGTTATAATTTTAGGCCTAATATAAAGTTTGCCTGTTATTGTTTTTTTCTCATTCAGCGCCATGCCTCTTCCCATTTTTTTATGTGCTGCAAAAATTTCAGATAATTCATTCGCTGCATTTTGACTTCTATACATCGTTCTTTTTGAATAATCAAAATATTCTTTTATTTTCTTTTTTATTAACTCTTCTTGTGTTACTTCTAATTCTTTCAACATTCCCTCAATTTCTTCATCCAAAGAGTTATCCATATTTTTTGCGCATCCATCTTTATGCGTATTATAATATTCTTTAATTTTAGGATCTAAATGAGTTAATTTAGTAATTTTTACATCCCCAACTGTTTTCCATTTCCATTGAATAGCATCATTAATATCTGAACTTATAAAAGCTTGACTAAATTGAAAATCTAAAGTCCATGTAGCAATTTGAAATTTATCATTTATATATAATGGAGTATATGTACAATCACAAGAATTTGCAGATTGAGTTGATATGGTAGATTTTTGATAGGTTTCTAATGGACCTACTATATATTTTCTAGTGTCTGCCATATAAGTATATACACTATTTTTTAATTAAATTTATAAAATTAACCATTTGATCTTTTGTAAAATCATTTTTCATTACATTAATACAATAACATACAAATTCTACATTTCCTTTTATATATCCTATATTCGGATCGATTCTATCTAGGCTTGCTTTTGTAGGAGTTTTTTTAATATCTTCATCGCCACTTGTTCTACTTAGTTCCATTTGTATTTTTGTATATGGACAAATCCCATTTTGTTTATCCCAAATTTCTTTTAAATATTCTGTAGTTAAATCTGTTATGTATCCTTTTTGTTTACTTCGTGATCTAGCTTTATTTGCGTGATACTTAAATGGACTATATTGATCTAACCTATTAGCTTCGTGTCCTTTTAGTAAAGATATATTACCTTTATTTTTTTCTAGTTTACTTGGATTGTTTTTATAATCTGCTTTTCCAGAGCATTTTAAGCTACAATAAAATTTATTTTGACCAGCTTTTGCTTTTCTTTTATAATCGCTCTGTCTTATTTCGTGCTCTTTATTGCATTGAGCACAGATTATTTTTGTCTTTTTTATGTTCATATAAAATTATATATAATATAAATATAATTGTCTAATAAAAATGCAGACACAGGGATTCGTTTACTTGGACCCGAGAGGAATTGAACCTCTGTCTTTTAAAAATCTAAATTAAAATACTACAAGTTTAGTTCTTTTTGTTTTTAGCTTTATATAGATAAAGAACAAACATACTTAGCGATTTTATTTTTAATACTTAATATTAATAGAATAAAAAAACTATTAATAATAAGACATCTAATTCCGCAACTATCCAATAGATGTGTCAAGGTAGTCACGCTGTAGAACTTAGGCTACAGAAGCGGTCATCTCAACAAGAGGAACTCTTGCAGAGATATGACCTTTATATTTTGCTGTTTTGGCAGTTAATATAATTGAAACTTTTTAAGGAGTCCTCGATTCAACCTCCACTTGCATTTCAATTTATTTTCTTAAAATCGAAACCAGTACGGGCCCAATGTTAAAGAACTAACTAATATTACACATTATAAAGCTTTTAATAATTTTTGACAATCTTTTTTTAAATTATTAATCGCCGCAATCTTCCTTATCGTCATAATCATGTTTTGATGTTTTTTGGGCGCAACCCATAAAATTTTCATCATTTACAGTTCCCGAATCTTTTTGAGAATTATTTGAACCTTTTGTTTCTAATCCGTCTTGGGTAATTGCAACTACTTGATGTACATAATAGGATTCTGTTCCATCTCCATTATTATGAATAAATTCAATTGTATCGCCAATTCGTACATCTTCTAAATCACAAAGAAGATTTGTTATTATTTGTTCGCCAGATTTTAGATCTGGGTGCATCGAAGAACCCTTTATTTTAGAAATCTTAAATCCTCTTTTTAGTTTAAGTTGCGATCTTCTTGGAAGAGTATTTTGTGGATGGTTTGTTTCTTTATATGGATCGCAATCATTTTTTGAATCTTTTGGTTTCATATCTTTTGCTGCCTCAGTTAATTCTTTTGTTTGATCTTTATCTGCTAATTCATTACATGATGGACAATCTGCTCCACAATCATGCTCATTTTCGTAAGATTCTATTCTTGTGTCGTATTGTATTTTTATTTTATATTCAGCTAACATTGCGGCTGGTATATCATCTCCTGTTTCACAATTTACCCATGAATAATTTGTGAGACATTGATCAAAAGTTGCATCAATATCTTTAATGTCTGGTGGATTTTGATTTTTTGTTATCAATGTTCCTCCGCATGTATTTATGCACGCTTTAGAATCTTGATTTGAATTTTTAGGAATAGAATTCTCTATTTTAACTCCAGATTTTTTATCTAAGATAATTTTCGGAGGTAAAACTCCTGAAGTGCCCTGATTTTTTTTAAGTGTCCAGGGCCCAGGAGGTCTAGATGGAATAGTTTTTAAACCACCAATGCGCTCACCATATATAATTGCATCTGTAGTTATAGTAGTCCATTTAGTTTTTCTTTTACAACATCCCATAGAATTATTAGTCCTTTCCTTTATTTAAAAAGTTTTGTAATTTTCTATATTTTTTATTTTTTATTATAAGTTCTGGTATATTATTTTTAATAATTTGACGAATTTTATTTGAAATAGTATATCTTGCATTTTTTTTCGCTGCATCTAGTGATGCATTTATATTATTTCCATATCCTCTACCAATTGCGTTTATATTATAATTAATAATTTCTACATTAGTATTATTAACTTTTCCTTGTGAATTAAAAGAAGTTTCATCATAATTTAAAATTAAATTCTCTCTAATATAATAATTTATTTTTTGATCTAAAGCATCATCTGTTCCAAATCCAGAGTATACAATATGAAATTGATTGTGTGTTCCAATTTTTTTATTTAATTCTGTTGAAATTAATTCTATTGTAAAATTAGTGTAAGCTGGAATTATTCCATTCCAAGTGCCTGTATTAAATGTTTTATTTCCAGTATATAAACCTGTATAAAATTTATAAAATAAAGTATCTTTAATTGGTATATTTTGTGTTAAATGTTGATTTTTATCTAATGAAATAAAATTATATATTCCAGTTTTTGGAAAAATATCTCCACTATAATATTCGCTTCCTAAAGTTAATGCTGGAATTTTAATTCCTGATGAAATTTTTGTATTTATGGTAGTGGTCTTTTTATTAATTGTATTTATATTGTATACTAATGTATTTTGATATCCAGTATGAATTCCATGGGGAGAAATATAGCATATATTATATTTTTCTCCATTCCCAGTTGATATTAAAATTATTCCATTCAAATTTTTAGAATTAGTTTGATTTGTATCTAAATAATTATATATTGGCGCAATTTTTGTATCACAAATATATGCATTATATTGCCAATTTTGTAAAGAACTTGGATAACTTAAATAAAAACCACTATAACTAGGATTTCCAGGAATTGCTCCAGAAGTATTGGATTTTGTCCATGCTCTATAAAATGTACTATTTGTAAAATCTAATCCTGTAAAAAATCCTGAAATTAAACTTGGATTATATTTTTGATTATATTCACCTGTTAGTATTTTTGAATTTGAAAAATCTTTTGTAAAAGTAGCTCTAATAAATGTTTCATTTTTATTTAAATTAGTTATTTTTGGTTTTGTTTTATAAAATTGTTGAAAATAATCATAATTATTTGAATAAAAAATATATTCATCTGGAAAAAAATAAGATAATTGTCCAATTAATGGAATTTCTAATTTATAATTTGTATAATTTTTTTTAAATTCTATAGGTATATGATAAGTTTGATAACTTTCTGAATTTTTTTTTGATTCAATTTTATTTTTTAAAATAAGTTCTAATTCTGGATTTTTTAAAGTACCTACATTAATTATATCTAATTTGACATTTTGTAAAGATTTATGTGTTATTTTTTCGTCATCAATAAATTGTGATTCAGAATTTACTTTAAAAGTACTCCCAAATCCTAATTTAATTAAATCTTGTTTTGAAATTGACATACATTTATGTTTAACCTTAACCCACCCACTTCGCCCGTTTTAACTACTAGCTTTTCTGGGGCAGGTCTAAATCATTTTGTTATCGTTAAATTGTTTATATTTAACATCTTTATATCACTATAAAGTTCAGACTATATCTTCTTACTTTCGTAAGTTTGGGCGCTCGTGGGCAATGTTATTGTTGGAACTCAATCGCCTAGTCGTTACACCTTACAACCTATCTTTCCCAGTTGTCTTGGCTCGGTATAATCTATTTTAGATTTCCACCGAATTCACCCAAAATGGTCATTTATTTAATAAAGAACTATTTTTTATTACACTATTTTTTTATTTGTGTAATATAAATATATGCCTAATTTATTACCATATAGAGATTACAATGAGCACGATGTAATTAATTTATATACTTGCGTGACAGTTGCAAATAAAGGTATATTAGTTAAACCAATAACTTCCCCAAAAGATGATAATGGGACAGATAACTCTAGCGCTGGTCCATTAAAACTAACTTCTGATGGAGTTGGTGAAAGATTTAAAAATACTATAAGTGATTTATTTGAAATTGTAGGAGAGGTTTCTCCAGTTGTCAATTATAATGACGTTCCAGGACCAATAGGTATTTTATTGTATGATGTTAGGGATTTAGATGAAAATGGTGAAAAATTAATATATAATCCACGAAAAATGGCAGAAAAAAATATAGTTCTTCCAAAAGTTCAAGCGGCACCAATTTTAACTAAAGGAATTATTTTAATAAATGATATAGATACTTTGAGTAAAACTGGCGGTGGAGGATTACCTTCTATTGGTGCAGCTGCTTATGTTGGTGATGATGGTAGGATAGGAACTGATGGAATAATAGTATTAGGAAAATTTTTAAGTAAAATAGATCAAAATGGTTACTGTTTGGTTAAATTAAATATTTAATAAATTTTGACAATCTTTTTTATAAACAAAATTAAATTTAACTCTTGATCCATTTATATCAGAAATTAGCTGGGGTATTGCGATACATGGATATTGCTCTGGTTCATCATAAATATTCTCATTAGAAATATTATAATGCTTAACACATTTATTTGCATAAGCTGACCATCTGGCTTTATTTTTTATAATTTCCATTAATATATTATAAAAATAATTTGACAAAACTTCAAACTTAATATATTATAAGTTTACATAGTTCCCAATTAGAGCAGTTTGTTGATGTCAAATAATCAACTATCAATCCTTGAGATAGCAATGTCCTAAGGGCTGACAACTATTAAAACCTTCATTTGTACATAATATGGCTAAAGAAGGAAATGTAGCTATAGGCATCGCAGAATGTAGTGATCGAAGCTACCTCTGATCCGTAAGTGCGATGGCCCATTCATCACTGAGATCGTGGTGAAATTTGGAGTCAAAAGAAAAGTTGGATTGATAATACCCAACTTCAGATATTTAAAATCTGGAGGTAAAGCCCTTTTGGATATCAAAGAAAAGTTAAATAATTAGGATATCGTATTAAAACCAAACTTCATTATGTATTATTCTTAATATTTTAATCCAGTCTTTAAGATGTTCTGATATATGTATTTTGTCTGAATTTTCAAATCCATTTTTTGCTATATTATAATATATATTTTCTGATGGATAAGCTCTTCTTGCTTTATGTAAGTTTTTATAAAAAAATCCTAAAAATACTAAAAGTGATTTAGCTGTATCTTCGTCATGTTTGAATTCTAGTATAGATTTTTTAAAAATAGGCTCTCCAATTAAATCATAGAATTTTAAACCAACTGCTTCTGAGACATATTCTTTTTCTTCAAATGAATATTTTAAATCTTTACTATATTTTATAATAGTTATTTCTGCAAATACTGGAAAACTTATATCAACAATCCCATCTATATCTTCTTCTGAAATTTTATTTAATATTTCTGGCAAACAATCTGGATCTTGGATTAGTAAAAATGCTTTTTCTGGAGATAAGTCCAATTTTTTAGCAAAGAAATCAATATCTCTTTCAGATACTATCACTAATATTATTACATTTTAAAAGTGTAATTTAGATTAAATATTATGTTTAAATATATACTTGGATTATCAGCCTTCTTATTAGCTTCTTGCGCAGCATTCTTTTCAGTTAAAGGAATAGCTCTACTTTTTGCAGCTAGTTTTTGGAGCGTTGGAATAATGGCTGGAAGTTTAGAAATAGCAAAATTAGTTAGCGCAAGTTATCTTTATAGATATTGGTCAGTAATACATGATTTACTTAAAAAATATATGCTATCTGCTACGATATTACTGATGTGCATAACAAGTCTTGGTATTTTTGGTTTTCTTTCTGATGCTTTTCAACGTAATTTTTCTCAATATTCTTTAAACTTAAATAAAATTCAAAGTTTAAAATCTCAACAAAATTTTTATATTTCTCAAATAGATTTCAATAAAAGCAAATTAAAAGATTTAATTGAATTACAAAAAACATATCAAACATCTCTAGATAATGCCGTTAAACAAGATGTGACTACAACTAAAACTACTGGCGGTGGATTTTTCAGTTCCGCTAAAACTGAAAAAGTAACAGATATTAAATTAGTAGAAAGTAAAAATAAAATAGTTGAAGGATCTCAAGTTAATATCAATAACTTATTTTCTCAAATATCTACAGTAACTTCTGATCTTCAAAATTTAGAAAAACAAAGTCTAGAAAATAGTCAAGAAATAATGAGACTAGAGAGTGATAATACAAAAGGCGAAATTGGTACATTTAAATTTGTAGCTGATGCATTTGGATTAAAAATAGAAACTGCAGTAAGAATATTTATTATATTAATTGTTATTGTTTTTGATCCATTAGCAGTATGTTTAGTTATAGCTTACAACTCAATTATTAAAAAAGTAGAAAATCAAGAATTGCAAAAAACAGAACAAAAAATTAAAAATATTATAGATAAACCATTAGATACTTTTAAAGTATTTTATGAAAATCTACATAAAAATTTTAAACGTGGTACAAAAATGCAACATAATCCAGAATTAGCTGACCCAAATATCAAGCATTAATATTTTTTAATTTTATAATTTTTAGTTGTAGGATCTAATTTAAGAACATGAGCTTTAGCTTTTATTAAGCCTTCTTTTGATGGAGGAAAAATTCCATGAAGAAAATTATCACTTTTACTATAAACAGCGTAATATTTAAGTTGTTTCTTCTTTTTTGTTTTGATTTTCTTTTTCATTTGTAATTTTTGTAAGATGCTCTCTTAGAGAGTCTCTAGCTTTTTCGCAGAAATCTTGATTTAATTGACCACAACAGTTTTTGAATTTTTTACCAGTATATGGGCAAATTGTATTTCTTGGTACTTTTGGATATATTCTTACTATTGGACTGAACTCTGTTGCCCTAGCATATTCAATCGAAGTTAATTTGTCTATATTTTCTTTATTCATTTTAATATTATAAGGCATTTATTAATTTAAATCAATTATTTTCCATGAGCGAATCCTTCATACATGCTATTTGGGCTATTTCTAACAGCTTGTATGGTATTATTCCATAAACCACCGCGCATATCTTGTAAATTCCTGAAACCAAGATAACTCATAGAGCTTCTCAAACCATTAGTAAAATCATATACAATATCCTCAATAGATTTATTTTCAATAATTGGAATCAAAGTATTATCTCCTTCGACAAATAAATTCTTTTTGGTTCCATCATATAAATCATAATCTTCTACAACATCTTGGCTAGCCATTCCTCTGTATTTAGCAAATCTTTTACCATCAATTTCAATAATATTTTCATCGTCTACAACATCAGACAGTCCAGCGAAAATTCTACCACAAATAACAGCATCGCATCCACTAGCGATAGCTTTTACTAAGTCTTTTGGATATCTAATGCCACCATCAGCCAGAATACTTGGTCTATGAGATGGGTTAGGTTTGTCTTGTTTAAATAAATCAACTTGAGAAAGTTCCCAATTCCTCACAGCCTTCCAAGCGTAATAGTTTCCAGTTAGACTTGGACATCCAATTCCAGTTTTAACTTGAGTTAAGCACATAGAACCTGGACCAATCAAATGTCTAAATCCGTCTGATTTAAGATTAGCTAATCTATAAACGCTTTCTTTCGTTAAAGTATTACCAACTATAACATCTTGTGAAAATCCAGCAGTTTTATACCATCTTAAAAAATCTTCTACGTTTTTAGCTAAACCATTAGCTGTATCTAAAAAGTAAACATTAGTAAAAGTACTAGTAGCTCTAATTCTTTCTTCTGCATCTTTTAAACCAATAGCAGTAACACAAAAATCACTTTCATTTTTAATAATTTTAGCTTTAGCTCTCTGATCATCAACACTCATAAATCTATGCAAAACTCCAGCTGCACCAAGTTTATTCATTTTAATACAAGATTTAACAGATGATACTGTATCCATAGGAGAAAGAATAATTGGAATTTTGATACTACAATTTCTTGAAATTTTAGTAGTAGTATCTACTTCTTTTCTTGAGGTAATATTTGAAAAATTTGGAAGTAATGAAATATCATCATAACTTAAAGCTTCTTTGAATTCTTGTTTTTGCATTTCTTTATATTAAACTATTCTTCTCAAACAATCAAGAAAATAATTGACTTAAAAATAAAAAAGTTTTAATATGTCTTTATGTTTCAAACAGTTGCATGTATCATAATGGGTATTATAATATCTTTATATTGGCATTTTTCTACAAAATGAATAATAGAATATCATTTATTGAAGCAGCAATTCATACTGCTCAGATTTGGTCGAATAGATCAGAAGATCCATATAAAAAAGTTGGAGTATGTATCTTAAATAAAGATGGAAGAGTATTATCTGTTGGATATAATGGTCTTTTACCAAAATTTAATATTAAACAAGATTTTTTTAATGACAGAGATAATAGAAGAAAATATATGATTCACGCCGAAATCAATGCATTATCTCTTATAAAAAGAAAAGATGATCCTTATTTATTAGCTTCTACATTATTACCTTGCTCAAATTGTGCAACAAATATTGTTGCATATGGAGTTAAAAGTGTGGTATACTCAGAAGAATATGAAAAGGATTCTACAGCAAAAGAAATATTTAAATTTTATAATATAGAATTAATTAAAATATGAAATATATAATACTATTATCTTTTATAGCTAATTTTGCTATTGCACAATCTGGAGTAGTTTATGAAACATATAAAACTACAGGTAGTACTAATGAATCACATGGAACAATTTTTACAAAACCTTTTCAAGAATATAATTATGTCAAAACTGCTAGAGGTATAGAAGTTTATGAAACATATAAAACTGGAGGAGGAAATTCAACGAATCAATCTCATGGCACAATATTCTCTAAACCTTTTCCAGAGTTTATTATAATTCAAAACAAAATGTATAGAACATATAAAACTGATGCAAGCTCTACAAACCAATCTCATGGAACGATATTCACTAAACCCTTTGAGTCTAAGGATATTGATGAAAATGTAGATACAAAAAGTTTAAAAGAAAATATACAAACTCAAGTACGAACTCAAGAAATTCATACTGGACAAAATTATCCAAAATATGACGGAACTGGAGAAATATCTTATGGAGAAGAAAAATGATAGGATTAACTGGAGTAGCTAGATCTGGAAAAGATACTTTTTATTCAATACTTCAAAAGTATTTAGAAGAAAAAAATATTAAATCTCAAAGAATTGCTTTGGCAGATAATCTAAAAAAAGAACTTGGAGATTTTACTAAAGAAAAATTTAAAATAGATTTAAATAAATGTGAGGGTAAGGATAAAGAATTAATTAGACCACTTATGGTTGCTTATGGTAAATGCAGAAGAGTTCAAACAGAAGGAAAATACTGGACATCTTTAGTAGAAACAGAAGTTAAAAATCTTAAAAAAGACAATATTATTCCAATAATTACAGATGTAAGATATATAGAATATAAAGAAGATGAATATTCTTGGCTGAAATCACACAATGGTATTCTTATTCATATTTCTAGAAAACTAGACGATGGATCTTTAATTCCTCCAGCTAATATTGAAGAAAAATCTAATGATAATAAACTTAAAGCTGTTGCAGATTACTCGATTTCTTGGGAAACATGTCAAGATGTTAATTTTTTATATGAACTTATGCAAAAACAATTAAAAAATATTTATGAAAAATATATGGAGAATAAAAAATAATTATGAATATAAATATAGACGATAATACTTTAGTAAGAAATATACAAGAAAAAAATGATGAAGAATCATTAAAAATGCTTATAAATAAACATTCTGCACTTTGTAATTCTTTGTATAAAAAATACTCAAATCCTATGGTTACATCTGGAGTTCACGTACAAGATGTAATAGATCAAAAAGATTATATTGTATACAAATCTGCAATGTCTTTTGATCCTTGTAAAAATTCCAAATTCTCAACTTGGTTGTACAATCAAGTAAGATATCAATGCCTTAATTGCATGAATGAGAATAGTCATTATTTGACACTTGAAACTGATAAATTAAACTATTTAATAGAAAAAAATACTACTCCACAAAAAGAATATAAAAATATTAATGAATATATTTTTAATATCATAGAGTCATGCTCCGATAAAAGAGTAGAAAAAATATTCAAAATGAGATATTTAAATAATACAAATAAAAAAATGTCTTGGAATAAGATAGCTAAAAAATTAAAGATTAGTACTCAAACTGCTATCAATATTCATAATAAAGCTATCAAACTATTAAAAACGAAAGTTGAGAGTAAAAATTCTTTTGACAAAATATAATAAAGGAGATACAATATAAAAATGAATAATACAAATCAAAATACAAATAAAAATCAAAATGAGCTAGGCGCTCTTTGGAAGAAGAAAAGTAAAACAGGAATGTCATTTCTATCTGGTTATATTAATGACCATGATGGTCAAAGAATTGATGTTGTAGTTTTTGCTAATAGTAAAAAGACAAATGAAAAGGCTCCAGATTACAGACTATACGTTTCTAAGCCACTAGATAGTCAAAATAAGACTACAGCTTCAGCTCCAGTAGTAAAAACTGCTCCAGCAAGGAAAGCTCAACCAGTTGTTCAAGAGGATGAAGATGACATCCTATGAGTTTAGCGTTTAACTTACCAATAAATTCAGTAAGTTTTGGTCAAGTATCTACATTAATTCTTAGAGAACTATATAATTCTAAGGTTAATGTAGATATTTTACCTATGGGTAATATTGATTTATCTACTCAATCAGATTTAACTCAAGAATTCGCTAATTGGTTACAACAATCAATTAATTCTTCTCTTGAAACTTTTAATAGAAAGAATAAATTATTTAAATTATGGCATTTGAATGGTTCATTTGAAAGTTTTTCGAATGAACAAGTTTTACTTAGTTTTTATGAATTAGATCAACCAACAAAAATAGAATTAAATATTGTAAAAAATAATAATAAAGTTCTTTTTTCTTCAAGAGAAACAGTCGAACTATTCAATAGTCTTGGTTGTAATAATGTAGAATATATTCCATTAGCATTTGATAAATATAATTTTAATAGAATAGAAAAAACATATTTTACAGATGATAGAATTGTTTTTAATCTAGTAGGTAAACTAGAAAAAAGAAAACATCACCTTAAATTAATTAAACTTTGGGCTAATAAATTTGGTAATGATAAAAGATATGCACTTCAATGCTGTATTTTTAATCCATTCATGAAACAAGAGGATCAAAATACTTTATTATCTCAAGTCTTAGAAGGTAAAAATTATTTCAATATAAATTTCTTACCATTCATGGGGCAAAATAAAATTTACAATGATTATTTAAATAGTGCTAATGTAATTATTGGCATGAGTGGCGCAGAAGGATGGGGTTTACCAGAATTTCATTCTGTTGCTATGGGTAAATATGGAATTATAATGAATGCTCATGGTTATAAATCTTGGGCAAATAAAAATAATAGTATTCTAGTAGAACCTAATTCTAAAATAGAAGCTTATGATGGAATATTTTTTCCCAAAGGTGGACCTTTTAATCAAGGCAATATTTATGATTTTGATGGTAATGAATTTATCGCTGCCTGTGAAGAAGCTATAGAAAAGGTCAAAGAGAATAATACTAATAAAGAAGGTTTAAAACTTCAAGAAGAATTTACATCTGAAAAATTTGTTGAAAATATAATCTCTCATTTAAAATAAATGCCATTGTATACTTATATCCATCCAGAAACTGAAGAAACAATAGATGTTGTGCAATCTGTGCATGATAAGCATATATTTATTGATAAAGATGGAATAGAATGGAAAAGAGTTTTTACAGTTCCAGAAGTTAATACACAAGGTACATTAAAAGCGGATGCAACAGATAAACAATTTGCAGAATATACAAAAAATCAAAAAGGTTCAATTGGTGATCTTTGGGATAGAAGTGCAGAGCTTTCTGAAAAAAGAAAAAAAATCTATGGTGGTCAAGATCCAGTAAAGAAAAAGTATTACCAAGATTGGAGCAAAAAAAGAAAAGGCAGAGTACACCCAAAAAAACATTCTGACTGAATTGTTAATAAAGTTTAAAAATTTTCTTTCTTTAGTTTAAAAAATAATGTAATATAGTTTTTGCGCTAGTTACATTATGAATAAAAATACAAATGTTAAAAAAAGAAATGGTTCTACAGAAAAGTTTAATATAGAAAAAATAAACAAAGTAATTAACTGGGCAATTGATGGTTACAGTGGAGTTAGTTTAACAGATATTGAAATTAATGCTAAGATTAATATCCATGATGGAATTAATACAAAAGAAATTCATAACCTCTTAATTGAAAGCGCAGCTAATTTAATTTCCATAGAAAAACCAAATTATCAATATGTCGCAGCAAGATTATTAAACTACCAACTTAGAAAAGATGTTTGGAAAGGTAAACATGCTCCTAGATTATCAGAGTTTTTAAACCAAAATATTAAAAATAAAGTTTATGACTCAAGTATTTTGAATCACTATTCAGAAGATGAAATAAATAAGATTGGAGAATTTATTGATCACGATAGAGATTTTATTTTTACTTATGCTGGAATCAAGCAGCTTTGTGATAAATATTTGATTAAGAATAGAACTACTGGTCAAATTTACGAAACGCCTCAATTCGCTTATATCTTAATTTCAGCTTATGCTTTTGCAAAATATCCAGCAGAGACGAGACTTTCTTATGTCAGAAAATTTTATGATGCTATTAGTAAACATAAAATTAATCTTCCAACACCAGTAATGGCAGGAGTTAGAACATCTAGCAGAAATTATGCTAGTTGTTGCTTAATTGGAGTAGATGATACAAAAGATAGCATTACAGCTAGTGCTACCGCTGTTAGTATGGCTACTGCTAATAGATGTGGAATTGGTATTGATGTAAGTAAAATTAGAGCAATTGGTTCTCCTATTAAGAATGGAGAAGTTGTTCATACTGGTTTAATTCCATTTTTAAAAATCTATGAAAGTAGCGTAAAGGCTTGGCAACAAAATGGACTACGAGGTGGAAGTGCAACTTGTAATATTCAATGGTGGCATTATGAAATTGAAGATATTGTTGTATTAAAAAATAATGCAGGAACAGATGATAATAGAGTTCGCAAACTTGATTATACAGTTGGAATGAGTAAATTATTCTATGATAGAGTATTAAAAGATGAAGATGTTACTCTATTTAATAATGCCGAAGTTCCAGAACTTTACGAAGCATGGGGAACTAAAGACTTTGATAAAGTATATAAAGAGTGTGAATCTAAAAAATTAAAGATTAAAAAGAAAATATCTGCTCGTAAATTATTTTCTCTTATTATTAAAGAAAGAGTTGAAACTGGTAGAATTTATATTCTAAATGTAGATCATGCAAACAATCACGGAGCATGGTTAGATAAAGTTACAATGAGTAATCTTTGTACAGAAGTTATTCATCCAACTATTCCATTAAATGATTATCACGATAAAGAAGGTGAAATTGGAATGTGTATTCTTTCGGCAGTAAATATGCTAGAAATAAAAAACTGGCAGGATCTTGAAAAGACTTGCGATCTTATCGTAAGATTTCTAGACGAAATTATTGAGCTTCAAGATTATTTTAATATTGCTGCTGAAAATTTTGCTAAAAAAAGAAGAAGCCTTGGAGTTGGAATTACAAATCTTGCGGCTTTCTTAGCAAAGAATGATATAAAATATAGTTCAGATAAATCACTATCTGTAGTTGATGAATGGATGGAGCATTTCCAATACTATCTATTAGAGAGTAGCGTTGAACTAGCTAAAGAAAAAGGTAAGTGTGAAAAATTTGATAGGACTAAATATGCTAAAGGTATTTTACCTATTGATACATATAAAGACAAAGTAGATGAAATAGTTAAAAGAAAGTTATCTCTTGATTGGGATAAATTAAGAAAAGACATTAAAGAATTTGGATTAAGGCATTCTACATTATCTTCTTGTATGCCTTGTGAGAGTAGTTCGGTAATTCAATGCTCAACAAATGGAGTCGAACCTATTCGTAGCCTCATTACTTATAAAACTAGCAAAATGGGAAAACTTCCAGTTATGGTTCCAGGAATTGGAAAATATGATGAGAACTATGAATTGGCATATGATCTAAAAGATAATACTGGATTACTTAAAATCAACGCAGTAATTCAAAAATATATTGACATGGCAATATCAACTAATGTATACTATAATTATAGCCATTATGAAAATAATATTCTTCCAGATGCAAAAGTCATGAAAGAAATTATATATGCATATAGTCTTGGACTAATTAGTTTATATTATAATAATACAGATGATGGAGATAAAGAACAATCCTTAAATCAAAAAGAAGACCGAGACTGCTCTAGTGGAGCGTGTAAATTATAATCCATGAAAACAGTTTTAAACTTTAAAAATATAGACAGTACTAAACAGCCATTATTTCTTGGTGAAGATTTGAATCTTCAAAGATATGATCGTTTTAAATATCCTATATTTTTTGAATTATTCAAAAAACAAAATGAAAATTTCTGGTGGCCTCATGAAATAGCTTTAGGAAAAGATCGTAGTGATTATAAAAACTTAACTGATACAGAAAGATTTGTATTTGATAGTAATTTACGGTTCCAAACTCTTGGAGATAGTATGCTTTCTAGAAGTATTCATTCTCTTAAAGATTATGTAAGTAATCCAGAACTTGAAATTTGTATGAATACTTGGGCACAATTTGAGGGTATTCATAGTTATTCTTATTCTTATCTTTTAAATAATGTTTATCCAGATGCCACTAAATTCTTTGATAGTATTATGGAAGATAAAGAGATTACAAGTCGCGCCGAATTGATTAGAAATAATTTTGATAAGATTCTCGGTGATGACGAAAAGAAAGATCCTAAACAAAAGATTTTTGATGCAATTCTTTCTATTAATGTAATGGAAGGTCTTGTATTTTATGTTTCTTTTGCTTGTTCTTTTTATTTTGGTTACAGAGGTAAGATGGAAGGTAATTCTAAAATTATTAAATTTATTCAAAGAGATGAAGCATTACATTTTGCAGTTAGCCAAAATTTACTTAAAATTTTAAAAGAGGAAGATAAAGAAGGATTTACTAGTATAGTTAAAAAAAGTGAAGATAAGATATACGCTTTTTATGAACAAGCAGCTAAAAATGAAAGTGAATGGTCTAAATATTTATTTAGTAGAGGTAGTCTGCTAGGTTTAAATGCAGAAGTATTAGATGGTTATTCTAAATGGCTATGTGATTCTAGGCTAAGAAGTCTTGGATATAAGAAGATTTTTAATCAAAAAGATAATCCTATATCTGGATGGTTAGATAGCTATCTAGATAGCAGTAAAGTGCAGGTAGCACCTCAAGAAACAGAGATATCTAGTTATAAAGTTGGAGCAAGGAAAACTGATATATCTGATGATGATTTTGGCGATTTAAAGTTATAAATTAAAATTATAAACTGGTTCTTTCATAAGTGGATATTCTATTGTAAATCCTTTACTTTTTATTTTCTTTTCTAAACTTAAAGGTCTTCCAAGGTTTGTTTTAAAAGCGCAAATGCATTTTTTATTATTAAATCCATCTATAATTAAATCCATATATTGTCCATATTCTTTTTTTAATTTATGCTCGTCTCTTAAAGATATACAATTTTTATTTTTTAAACATCCTACATTTACTGAATAAAGCCCTTTTGATCCTAAACCTATATTTAAATTTAATTTAAAATCTATTTTTAAATTAGGATAGATTTTTAAAATTTCATTTTTAATAATATCTTCTTTGTTTTGTGGGCATACAATATCTAAATCGTTCCATCCAGTATCTGTTAAATATCCATTTAATATAAATTCTCTTACGTATCCACCAGCAATATAACCATCGTTATTAAAAATAATATTTAAAATAAAATTATGATCAAAATACATCTTATTAAGATAAAATTACTATCCATTTTGAAACTAAGAACGCTAGTGCCACAATCATAACCAAGGATAATCTGTATTAGATGTTAGAGCGCATGGCATATATAATATATACACCCTTTTCAAATAAGTGTAATTATATACGTGAATTTAGATATTACATTATTATTTAATATAGTTTTAGGATCATTATCCTTTTTAGGTGGATGGTTATTTACTAGAGTATTTTCACTATTTGATAAACAAGAAAAATTAGTTAAAGATATTAATGATAAGACTTTTAGTGATTTTATTACTTTAAGAAAAGAAATGGAATTAGAAGGAAGAAAACATCAACAAGAAATAGCAGATTTAGCATTAAAAATAAGTACAACTTACGTTACTAAAGAATCTTTTGATGATTATTTTGATAGAATAGAACAAAAATTAGATCGCAATTTTGATATAATACAGCAACATTTAATAAATAAAAAATAATCTTTACATTATTTTAATATATCAGTATTATACTACTGATGGTTAATCATATAGATATTATATTTGGTTTAGCTTGGGGAGACGAAGGAAAGGGCAAAATAAGTAATGCTATTAGCAAAAATTATGATATTATTTGTCGTTGGAATGGTGGGCCAAATGCAGGTCATACAGTCTATATTAATGATAAAAAATATAAAACTCATATTATTCCTTGTGGAGTATTTCAAAATAAGCTTAGCATCATTGGTCCAAATTGTGTTATCAATATTGATAAATTTTTTGATGAAATAGATTATCTTAAAAGAGAAGGATTTGATACTTCTTTAATTAAAGTAAGTCCAAAAGCACATATTATTACTGAAAGACATATTCAATATGATCTTAAATTTTTAAAACCAAAATTAGGTACAACTGGACAGGGAATTGCACCAGCATATGCAGATAAAGCCCTAAGAATAGGTAAATTAGCAGGAAATTATTTAGATAAACAATATATTTGGAATGGCGAACTCTATGGTAATATTCTATGTGAAGGCGCACAAAGTTTTTGGTTAGATTTAAATTATGGAGATTATCCTTATGTTACAAGTAGTGAAACTTTGCCTTATTCTGCTTGTTCATTAGGTTTTAGTCCTAAAAAAATTAGAGATATTATTGGTGTAGCTAAAATTTATGATACAAAAAGTGGAGTAGATCCATTATTTCCAGAATCACTTTGGCAAGATGATGAATTAAATATGCTAATAGAAATTGGTCAAGAGTTTGGTTCTACAACTGGTAGAAAAAGGATAGTTAATTGGCTAAATTTAAATAAACTAATAGACGCAATTAAAATTTCTGGAGTCAATAAATTAATAATAAATAAATGCGATATTCTTGAAAAAATACATACTTATAAATTATTCCAAAATAATAATCTTTATAAATTTAACACATTACAAGCAATGGAATCTTTTATAAGATCTCAAATAAATCACATATTAAATGAGTATATTGAAATAATTTTCTCTGGAAATAAATCTTTAATTTAATAGTGTAAACTATTACGTGAGTAATCTAAGCGAAGCATTGGCTATTTGTTCTGAATTTGCAGATGAATATGGTATAGATTCTAAAGATAATAACAAAATTATAGTTTATATGAAAAGTGAATATATTAATGAATTAAAGAAAATGCTTGAAAATAAAAATTATAAATTAAAATCATTTCAAGTATATGGTGATGAAGCAATAGTTTATTTTATTCCAAAAAAGAGAAAATAAGAGCCAGAAATCGGATTCGAACCGATGACCTACGGTTTACAAAACCGTTGCACTACCGCTGTGCTATTCTGGCTTATTTTTATTATATCTAATATATGATAGATAATCAATTTTTAAATGATAAATAAGGAAATTCAATTGTCCAGCCAGTACTTATTAATAATTTTTCACGATCTAACTTTCTTCCGATATGCCTTTTTCTTAAATATATACAAATTTTATTTTTAGCCAAATCCACATAATTTTTTTCATCACCAAAATATTCTACAGTTTTAAATTGTCCATCATATTGTAATAAATCACAAGAATATGGACTTTTATATCCAGTAAATTTGTTAGGTCTAAAATCTAAAATTATATTTGGATATAAACTATGAATTTCTTTTGCTATTTTTTCTTCAGAATCTAGCGGGCATTTTATATCTATGTCTTTCCAATTATTATCTGAAGGACTACCATTCCATATCCATTCTCTAACATATCCACCAATTATAATACCATTATTTTTAATAATAGTATTTATTATAAAATTATGATCCATTAAATAAATTCTAATTTAGAAATTGTACTAGCACCAGAATGCCTACAACTAGGAGTATCTGCAAAGATTTTTGAATAAAATTTTAATGGAGCTGCTGTTGATTGACCTAAAATTTTTACATTAACACTAAATTCACCATTATCTCTCCATCCAGATGCTCCACCATCACAACCCGCAGCGCCATTAGTAGTTGTTGATGTACATACACCATATGCACTCATAGCAGTAAAAGTAAATCTTGGATAAAAATAATAAACGTCTCCTTCTTTTTTCATTTTCATTTTAATAGAAGGCGCAAACATATCAGCAATTACTTGATCTTCACTAACTCCTGTCAATTCTATTCCATTACCAAGATGAGTTTTCGTAAGAATATCAACAGTATATGTAAAAACGGCAGGACACATTAAAAATCTCTTTTCTATAGGTTCACAAGTTAAAATATTATTTTGTGATATATATGTACATCTCTTTTTTTGAAAAAATTTGCTAACTGTACCAGTACCACAAGAACTAGTATCAGAAACTATTCCAGAAAATAACCAAGTCCAGGTTTGCCAGTATAACTGCATAGCTTGTTTTAATGAAAGTTTTAAAGGATATTCTGTATTATCTCCAACCCCATCTGCTTCTAAATTGCAACAAAATGGGAAAGCCCCCACCTTGCCATCCTCATCAAGAATAGGACAACCTTCATCATTAGTTGGAGTTTTAAGACCACAAGCACAAGTTTTAAATGCATCATCATTTCCAGAATATACTTGAATCAATATTGTTTTAAGATAATCTGGATAATAAGCTGAAAGTAGAGTACCACATGCCATATGTATTAAATTTACACTTGTTTTTTATTAAAAAATCAATATAATATATAATATGAAGATATTTTTATCTTATATCCTATATGTTATAGGAGATACTATAAGCAGAACATTTATATGTTATTCATTTGGATTTAAACTTTATAATAAAGTTATGCTATGGAGCGTAGATTTAGATAAAGAAGGTAAAATTTGGAAATATATCAAACCAAAAAAGGGTAATAAAAATGGCAAGTCTAAAAGAAATTGCAAGTCTAAAATTAAGTAAAAAACAAAAAAAGAAACTTTTGGCGAAAGGTAAGCTAAGAGATCCATTTGAAATATGGGTAGATCATCATAACCATAAACTTGAAATTATTAGAACTTGCAGCAGTTTTATCGGAATGTTAGTATCATGTTTAGTTATGTTAAAGGTTTTTGGTATATTAAAATGAACTGGATTAAAATATTAAATTTTATTGATGGAGTTTTCGAAGAACAAAAAGATCCACCAGTATTAGGAACTCTTTATAAGATTAAAGGAGAAGATCTACCTTTTAGATATATTAGATTTACTAATGATTTTTTGTCAAATAAACCAGTATATCATTTCAAACATCATCAATTAAAAGAATACAAATTTAATGATCTTTCTAAAGTTGAAAGAAAAGCTAATCTAGAGGAAATAAGAATATATAATCTAATAAAAGACCATATAAATGAAGTTGCAGAGAATAATGATTAATTTTTTGCCTAGTAACTCAATGGTAGAGTGTTTCCCTGTTAAGGAAGTGGTTCTAGGTTCAAATCCTAGCTAGGCAGTATTTTATGAAATATAAAAATAATAATTGTAAATTTTGTAAAAGATTAATTTTAAATAAAGGCTCACTAGTTTCTCATATGCTATGTTGTATTAAAAATAAAAATAGAGTTAAAAGAATAAGATCCTCAAAAGCTGGTAGAAAGAAAGGGTCAATCGCTTGGAATAAAAATAAAAAATTTCCAAATAAAATTTTAAATCGAATACTATTCCAAATAAAATCTGGAGAATATAAACAATTTTGTGAAGCAGTAATAAGAAGAACAGTTAAACAATATTTAATATATAAATATGGTAATAAATGCATGATCTGTGGTTTAACAGAATGGCAAAATCAAAAAATACCATTGGTATGTGATCACATTGATGGAAATCCACAAAATATCAACATAACAAACTTTAGAGTTATTTGTAATAATTGTGATTCATTATTGCCGACATTTAAAGGAAAAAATAAAGGCAAAGGTAGGAAAGCGAGATATTCTGGAACGATGGCTGAGAGGTCTAAAGCAGAAGCCTACTAAGCTTCCGATGGTTTAATATCATCCGTAGGTTCGAATCCTACTCGTTCCGATTAATTTCTTTTTTTGGTAGTTAATTTTCCAGTTCCACCACTTTTTATTATATTATCAGACCAAAGAATTACAGATTTTCCAGCTAAAGTTGAACCCCAGCCAGTAACAAAATTCTTCTTACGATAAAATCTTAAATTTGCAGGAGTATTTTGAAAAGAATTTGATTGAACAGAAGGGGCATTTCCAAAAAAATTAATTCTAGTTAAACTTGTACAATTATTAAACGCAAATCCACCAAGTGTTAATAAATTTTTAGGAAGGGTTATGTTAGTCAATTTTGAACATGATTCAAAAAATCTATTACCTAAAGACGTTATTCCATCTGGAATATTAATTTCTTTTAAATTACTACAACCTTGAAAGCAGTTATTTCCCATACTTACTAAGTTTTTAGGTAAACTTATACTAATTAAATTTGTACAACTTTGAAAAGCTATGTCAGATATAGCTAGAACAGTTTCTGGCACAATAAAATTATTTTGCGGTTTATTTGCTAAGTATTGAATCAAAGTAGTTATATTTTTATTATATATTACATTATCAATTGAGGAATAAGATGGATTTAAAGGATCAATTATAATAGTAGTTAAACTTGCGCATCCTTGAAAAGGTGCAGAACCGATAGTTGTAACGCTTGCTGGAATTGTTATACTAGTTAAATTTGTAAAACTAAAAGCTGAAGCTCCAATTGTAGTTAATGTATTTGGTAAAGATATACTATTTATTGGCGTACGAGTAAAAGCACCTGCCTCAATTATTGTTAAATTATTACTTAGAGTAATATTAGATAAAGTAGAACAAAGTTGAAATGCTTGACCATTAATAATCGTCAGACTATTCGGAAGAACAATATTATTTAATTGAACGCACCCATAAAAAGCCGAAAATCCAATTGAATTTAAACTATTCCCAAATGATATCGTTGTTAAATTACAAGATTCAAAAGCATTATCTTCAATGATAGTGACTCCATTTCCAATCGTAGCCGTAGTTAAACGACCACATTGACTAAAAGCCGAAATTCCAATAGAAGTAACATTATCTGGGATGATAATGTTAGATAATGCAGTAAAAGCGAAACAAAAAGATTCAATTCGAGTTACGGTATTGCCTATTGATACGCCAGTTAATATTTTACCAGAAACTCTACTACTGGAAGTAAGAACCGTATCCGAACTTATACTTGTAGTTCCATCATTATAATAAAAAATTGTATCTGCCATATATAACTTAATTTACACTTTAATTTGCTAACAAAAAAATGCCAAATATAATTGACAAAATTATAATATACTTATATAATAAATAATATGAATAAAATTAAAATATTAGCACTAACTCTATTATTTTCTGCTTCTTTAGGCTTAACTGATAGCGGAACTCAAAACGAATCTACTCCAGTCGCAGATAGTTTTCTATCTGCTGGAGATCTTGTAGTTGTTCGCCCAATCTCAACCGCAGCTACTATTGGTGCATTTGGAATTTTTGCAGTAATAGCACCATTTACTGAAATGGCTGGATGCACAGAAGAGACTTACGAGGGCCTTGTAGAAAAGACTGGTAAGTTTTCTTTTGATCGTGATCTTGGCGATTTCAAAAAGTAATATTTGCTAACAAGATTTAGCCAAATATAATATTATATTTGCTAATAGAATATTTCCAAATATAGCTCTATTTGCTAACGAAAAAATGCCAAATAAATGAACGAAAAATGTTCAAATATGAATCAATGTCAGCCAAATAAAGGGGCTGGAAAAGGTGATAAACCAAGAAATTGTTTCTCTAATAGGTTTAAGCAAAACTTTGATAGTATAAACTGGTCAGATGAAAAAGATAAGTCGTTGATTAAAAAAGAATTAAAAAACCATAATGGTTCATCAACATACATTTACAAATAATATATAAATATTGACAGATTTGACAAAGAGTAATATACTCATAGTATGAGAAAAGGAGTTTGCTGTATCGTTTTAAGTCTTGCTGAACAAGATAATCCTATCAAGTTCAATACTATGACTTATGCTCGTTTCTCATCTATGGATAGAAAAGAAGCTCTTTCTGCTCTATCTTCTAGAATCCTTAACAATATGATTGTTACATATCAATACATAAAGTATTGTGCTGACCATAATCATACTTACCGAATTTCTTCTGACTTATTTCCTCTTATTACTTATGACAAAGCTAATGTATCATTACAAGATTTGCCAGACTACGAGAGAATACTAAATCAGTTTAATAATATCAAGAATCTAATTCAATCCAACAACGCAAGAGTTTCTTGTCATCCTAGCGAATTTAATGTTCTTGCTAGTGATAATGATAATGCAGTAGACAAAACAATCAAAGAATTAAATCACTATGGTTGGTTTATGACCCAAATCGGTTGCTCACTAAACTATGATTCTCCTATGAATATGCACATACATAATTCCAAAGGTAATCTAAACGATATAGTAAAAAAGTTTATGAAGAATTTTGATAGACTATCAGATGATGTTAAGTCTAGATTAGTCATAGAAAATGATGATAAAGATACTTGTTGGTCAGTTAAGAAACTTATGAAGCATTTTCATTCTGTATCTAATATTCCTATCACCTTTGATTATCTTCATCACAAATGCCATCCAGATAATCTATCAGAAGAACAAGCATTTCATCTTGCACGAATTACTTGGGGTAATCATACGCCACTATTCCATTACTCTGAAAGTATTGATGGTCACAAAAATCCCAGAAAACACGCCGATTATGCAACTCGTTTGCCAGATACATACGGACATAATGTAGATATAGATTTTGAATTAAAGATGAAAGAACAATCTTTTGCAAAACTATGACTCATAAAGTATATGAAATGTTTGTTGTTATCCTTGGTGTAATTGCTAACATCGTGCTTATAATTAACGCAATACATCATTGGTAATGAATAAATATTTAATAATATCAGATATTCACCTTGGAGATAAACATTCCAGAGCAGATTTAGTTTTAAAAGTATTAAAAGAAAACAAAGCAAAAACAATTATAATTGCTGGTGATCTTTTTGACCACCACAATTTACATAGGTTAAATAAAACCCATTGGAAAGTATTATCTAAATTACGCAAACTTTCTAAAAAATGCAAGATAATTTATTTGATTGGCAATCATTGTTTTCTTAAAGCAGAATTTATGAGTATTCTTCTTGGTTTTAATTGCAAAGACGAACATATCATAGAATTAAAAGATGAAAAGATATTAGTGGTTCACGGAGATATATTTGATATTTATTTTACAAAATATAAATGGATTACTAATTTTATTATTAAGGTATATTACCTAGTTAGACACTATACTCCATTTGCAGATGATTTCTTTAAATTATTTAAACACCATACAAACGATTTTGTAGAGAAAAGCTCAGATATTAAACAAAATGCCTTGAATTATATTGATATGAATGGATATGATAGTATAATTTGTGGTCATACTCATCTTCCAGAAAATGCTGATAAATATATAAATACTGGTAGTTTTTGTGAAAAAGAATGTGGATATGTTGTTATAGATAAAAAAGGCAAAATAACATTGACAAAAATTAAATAAAAGATATTATATAATATATGGGAATGTTTAATTATATTAAGATAGAACAAGATTTACCTCTTAATGACGAGTTAAAAGCTCTTAATATTGATTTTAAAAAAGAAGAATTTCAAACAAAAGACCTAGAACCAAACACAATGGATACTTATATTATCCGTGATTATAAACTTTTTGAATTAAAAGTAGAAGGTCATTGGGAAGATAATCCAGATTATGTAAAAGATGGCACTAGGTTTGGTGAATTTTTTAATAAAAATAAATGGGTAAAAGATAGCGAAGAAGAAGTATTTAGAGATGATTTTACTGGAACAATTATTTTTGGTTGCTATATTAGAGGCAAGCATATTTTTGACAATGATCTTTTTCCAGATTGGAAATGCGTTGTAGTCAAAGGTTTAGTAGTAGAAATGTCTCTTATTACCCCAATTCATCGTCATTCATCTAAAGATAGAATAGAATCTGATCTTAAATTTCAATTAGATTTAGAAAAACACGAAAGAAAAATGCGTTGTCCAGTTTATAGTTTTTATTTTAAATATTATATTAAAACTATGAATCTTATCGAATGGAAACTTGATGCTGGAATAAATCAAATTATAAAATTTTTAAATTGGTTGCGATGGAAAGGTATGAGAAAAGTTATAAGGTTTTTATCTCCAAGATGAGAAAAAATTTTAGAGTTGTTCTTGAACTTTGGTCTAGTGCAGATAAAATGGATGAAGAATTATTTATTAATTTATCTGAACAATCAGTAACTAAAAGAAAAACTAATCATACATATATTCCTCAAATAAGTGGTGGATGTAAATATCCTCAAATTAATTATAGTAGAAAAGGAAAAATAATTAGAATATTATTGCATAATATTTTATTCTATCATAAGCATAGATATTTGCCAGAAGAAATAGACCATACGGATTTTAACCCATTAAATAATACAATAGATAATTTAAAGCCATTAACTATGCAAGAAAATAGAAGGAAAAGAAGGAAAAGAGTAAAAGCAACATCTTCTAAATATATCGGAGTAAATTTAGATAAAAAAGCATTAAAACTTAAAACTGGAAAAATTTGGAGAGCAAGAGTTACTATACCAAAAAATCATCCGAAATACAAAAATCAAAAAGCTATTGAAAAGCATTTAGGTTTTTTTGAAACTGAAGATGAAGCTGGACAAGCGGTAAATAATGCTATAATAGAATTAAATTTACAAAATATTTCAGTAATGAATAAAATACCTACAAAATAATGAAAACCCCTATTAAAATTGAAGTAAAAGAAGAAAATGGTTATCAATATATTGAATTACCAGATTCTTTAATGAAAAAAATGGGATGGAAAATTGGTGATACGATTGATTGGCACGACAACAAAGATGGCACTTGGAGTTTGTTAAAAGTTACAACTCCTTCTAAATCAAAAAAAAACAAAATTTGACAAGTTGGCTAGTCCAGTATAAACTGAGACTATGAAGTTACCTACAATTTATAAAAAGACTAAAACTGGCAAAGTCCAAGAATGGACTATTGAAGTTAAAGGAAATCAATACCGCACAATTTCTGGTCAAACAGATGGCGAAAAGATTACTAATGAATGGACAGATTGCAAAGTAAAAAATGCTGGCAGAGCAAATGCGACTACTCCAGAAGAACAAGCTCTTAAAGAAGCAGAGGCAAAGCGTAAGCAAAAACTTGAATCTGGTTATTTTGAAGATATTAAAGACATTAATAAAAAACAATACTTTGAGCCAATGCTTGCACAAAAGTATGAAGATCACGAAATTGCTTATCCAGTTTATAGCCAACCTAAACTTGATGGTATTCGTTGCATTGTGACAAAAGATGGAATGTTTAGCAGAAATGGCAAGAAGATTATTTCTGCACCACATATTCGTCAGAATCTAGATTTATTCTTTAAAGATTATCCTAATGCAATTCTTGATGGTGAATTATATTGTGATAAGTTTGCTAATGATTTTAATAAAATTTGTTCTCTTGTAAAAAGAACTAAACCTACTGATGCAGAATTAGAAGAAAGTGCAGATAGTATTCAGTATTGGGTTTATGATGCCCCTAGAATTGGAATCCTAAACGAAAAAGATTTATTTTATGAAAGATATGAGTTAGTTTCTAATGCTCTTACTAAAAGAAAATATACAAGTATTGTTGTTGTTACTACTTTAAAAGTAAATAATGAAAAAGAACTTACGCAAGCATACGAAATGTATGTAGAACACGGATATGAAGGACAAATGATTAGACTAAATAAACCTTATGAAAACAAACGAAGCAAGCATCTTCTTAAAAGAAAAGAGTTTATGGATGCCGAGTTTGTAATCAAAGGAGTAAAAGAAGGCGAAGGAAACCGCAAAGGAACTGCTGGTTATATGGAATTTACAAATGCCCAAGGTAGATATTTTAAGAGCAATATCAAGGGTGATTTTGGTTATCTCAAAGAACTTTACAAACAAAGGAATGAATTAGTTGGTAAGAAAGCTACTATAAAATTCTTTAATTATACGCCAGATGGTGTTCCGAGATTTGGTTATGTTATAGGTATTGACAGAGAGAGTTACGAATAATAACATATAGGTTATCTTGATTCCGTTTGTCATTATTTAGTGTAATCTATTATATGAAATATAAAATAGGTCAAAAAATAGGAAATTATACTATAACAGAATTAGTCGGAAAAACAAGATGGGATGTTCCAAAATGGAAATGTAGATGTGGTTGTGGAGCAGAAAGAGTAATAACTCAAGCTGGATTAAATAAAAAAGAAAATAAAGGTGGTTGCAGAAATTGTAGATTACGAAGCTATGGAGAAATGCACTTGAGGTATTTCCACAATCTTCGCAGAAAAGCGGGTTATAGAAAAATTAAATGGAGTCTTACACCTAAATATATTTGGGAGCTTTTTATCAAACAAAAGAAAAAATGTGCATTATCTGGAATGGAAATTTGTTTTGTAAGAAATTTCAGAAATCATAAAGATCAAACTGCATCTCTAGATAGGATTGATTCTTCTAAAGGATATACAAAAGACAATGTTCAATGGGTTCACAAAAAAATAAATTTTATGAAGCAAGCTCTTGGAGATCAAGAATTTATAACTTTTTGCAGAAAAGTAACAGAAAATAACCCTTGACCCTAATTAAAATTCAATTTATATTCAATATATGAAATTAATCGAAAAACCAATCAATGTAGTCGAGTCCGATAGTTTTGAATCTGTAAGTTTTGGAATCAAGCAATCTGGACTTCCTTATATCTTTAATATCCTTCGCAATCAGTTGTATTCCAACAAGCCTCTCGCAGTTTTGCGTGAGATTTCTTGTAATGCACAAGACGCTAATATCGAGGCAAAAAGCAAAAGACCTATTGAAATTAAACTTCCTACCAAGCTAGACCCTACTTTAACTATCAGAGATTTTGGTAATGGTCTTTCTGCTGATGATATTAAGAATCTTTATTGTTATTATGGTGAATCTACCAAACGCAATAGTAATTCTGCTATTGGATATTATGGCATTGGTAAGTTTGCACCATTTAGCTATGGTGATAATTTTGTTTTGATTTCTTATCACGATGGTAAGAAAACTACTTATAATGCTTTTATTGATGAAACTAAAATTGGTAAGATTGTTAAGCTCAAGGAAGAAAAATCTTCCGAGCATACTGGCGTATTAATTTCTGTTCCAATCAAAGAAGAAGATACTGAAACCTTCTTATATACTGCTAAAAATTTGTTTAAGTATTTCAAGAACAAGCCAGTTATCAAAGGTGCAAGAAAAGAAGATTTGTCTGAAATCTATGATCGCACACCAGTATTTAAAGGTAATGGTTGGGCTTATTATAGAAATTCTCAATATGGTTCTGAATCTGTTGCTATTATGGGAGTTGGTTATCCTATTGATACAAGCGATGTGCAATTCAAAGAAGATTCTGATGAGCAAAGTATTTGCTCTCAAGGATTTGAGGTTGAGTTTGATCTCGGTGAGCTAGATATTACTGCAAGCCGTGAGAATCTAGAATATACTGAAAAGACTAGGAAAGCTATTAGAGATAAGTTCCGCAAGATTAAGAAAGAGATGGCAGAATGTATCTCTCAACAATTTAAAGATGCTACAAATATCTATGATGTTAAAGCTCTTTATAATGAAGTCTTTGGAACTTATGGTAGTTTAGGTTATATTGTTCGTAATGCTTTGAGCAATAAAGTAAATTGGAATAATAAAACTATTAGTGATAATCATATTGATTTCAATGATAAGATTGCAAAGATGCTAGAGAATGGTAAATTGACCTCAAAGTTTTACCAGAAGTCTCGCAGAAGCTCAAAATTAAATTCAGAGAATGAAGAAAAAAGGATTCTTTGCGAAAAGACGCACAAGATTCTAGTTAATGATACTGGTTCAGCTATGGGAGTAACTCATCGTCTTGCTACTCTATGGAATGAACTAGGAGATCAAATTGATGGTGCTTATGTATTTACATTCGCAGATCAAGCAACGAAAGATACTTTTGACAAAGAACTTGGTCTTATTAGTGAAAATTATTTGAATCTATCTGATTATGAGAAGATTACTATTCAGAAGATTAATTCTGGAACTAGCGTTGTAACTAATAAAAATCCTAAACATTCTTCTCAAATCTTTAGGTTTAATCGTAAAGATGCTAGAAATTGGGGAACAAAATCTTCTAATTGGGAAACTATGACTATTGATCTTGCGAATGATACTGCTATCTATGTAGAGATTAATAACTTCCAAGCCCAAGGCAAAGAGCACGAATTTAGGAATGGAACTTTCAAAGATATTCTTGACAAGTATGAAGAACTTACTGGTCAGAAACTTCCAGATATTTATGGAATCAAATCTAAAACTTTTGAATCCAAGAAAAAGATTATTAATAAAAATAAAAATCTTACAAACCTCTGGAAACATCTTGAGGATGGAATCCGCAAGGAGTATTCTAAACTATCACAGCAAATCACGGATAAAACCCATTGGGATATGCACAATAAGGAAGATAATAATTTTGCTGATCTTGTGCAAGAAATTCAAAAGAAAGGTTTGCACGAATTGATTAAGAATGAAAATTCAGAGTTTGCTCAATATTTAAGTGCGGTTATGTTCTATGCAAAATCGAACTTTAAGAAAGTTGGCGAAGTCCTTGAATTTTTAAAATTGGCTGAAATCGAAATTAAATTCGATAAGGTCAATCCAAGTTATGATTTGAATGTTCTATTAAAAAATATTCAAACCAGATACGAAATTCTTGATGTATTTGTCCCTCATACTTATGCGTGGCATTACAATGAAAAGAAAGAAATGACAAAGATTGTAAATTACATAAATCTTATTGACAAAAACTAAAAAAGGAGTAAAACTATAAATATGAAGATAC
>Ga0214923_10000253_pt1 | contig 81982 bp, 78 predicted proteins | sample LL1510_MetaG_FD_177993 | JGI IMG/M metagenome (GOLD analysis project Ga0214923, IMG submission 177993) | Freshwater microbial communities from Lake Lanier, Atlanta, Georgia, United States - LL-1510 | ecosystem: Environmental > Aquatic > Freshwater > Lake | place: USA: Georgia | collected...
CCTGGGAAGTGTTTTGAAGCAAATCGCCAAAAAGAAGCCGATGAAGTTCTGTTCTTTGCAAACTCACCAAGTGGTCTTAGAAAATGGAGTGGCGACATCCCCATGTGTACTAACGATTTCGATGGGTATAGCCACCCTGATGCTAAAGTTATGAGTTGCGCTGCCAACAATTTAAAGCTTCAAAAGTTTACAAAGGAGCGAATTCCAAGTTCAGGAGAATACATTCATCATTTCAAATTGGCAGATGCTCATGAAGCTAGAGCTGTTGTCGAACTTTGCAATAAATCATCAGAGGAAATTTCTTTTGTGTTGGGCATGAAAGATGAAGATTTTGACCAGGTCATTTCTCGTGGCTGGTATATGATTAAAGCGGGTGACTGTGTAAAAGATCAAGTAGTTGACTCGGAATCTATTCTGCTACACATCGAAAAATCGGATCGATCTGTCCTTTTGCAAGGGGACTATCAAGCTTGTATCGATGATGAAAAAGCATTTCAATACTCTCAAGCCACAAAAATGGCTTGTGCAGGCGAAAACGATAAAAAAGTAGGTTTTGCTGAAGTTGCAATCGACGCAGGAAAAGTTCGTCTCGACATTCCTTAGTGAAAAACTTGAAGAAAAGGGCTTGGAACCATTCCAAGCCCTTTTTTATTTTAAAATCTCCAGCGAACGAGCCTCATCTCTTTTCCGCCGTGTGTGAAATGATGTGTTTCTATGCGCTCTGATCGTAACTCCGATGTAAAGTTTTTCCATGTTTGAGAGTCGGGGCAAAGACAGCCTCCGACGATTGAACCCCCATGAACTTCGTAAAATGCCCTTATGTGTTTTGCTATTCTGCGGTAGAGGGCTGGAACTGTGGAGTTTTTGGCCAATCGATCACCGAAGGGTGGGTTTAGCAAAATTAGAAGAGGTCCCAAGCTTGAAAACTCTGGAAGGCAGTCAAAAAAATCGCCCTGAAGAATTTGATATGGTTCGTTTTTTAGAAAAAGTTTAGCATTTTCTTCAAGGGTTTCAGCTGCGCTCGGATTGAGTTCATTAAAAATAATTTCAGGATGTTTTGCTGTATTTAATTGCTCGGAAATTTTTTTTCTAAAAAAATTCATGGTCGCTTTAGAAGTGCAAGGGAAGAGATCACATGAAAATTGCCTTGGAAAAGCTCCCGGACCAGCACCCGATAAAACAATCAGAGATTCAAATCCCAGCGTTCCCGTCCCTGCAAAAGGGATGTAGAGCCGTTTTAAACTTTCTTTGGGTTCTAGTAACTCAAGGGCCCAACTTGCACAAGCCGCCGCTTGATGTTCGGGCAGAGGGGCTAGAGCGGAGAGTTTAGCTTTATACCCCCGTTTGTAGAGTGGCTCTCCACAAAGGCTTACCGATACGCGTAAAAAATCGGATCTGAGTTCAATTTTAAAACGAAATACTGCGCCTTCGGAAACATGGTTTAAGTTGGATATTTTGCAAAGATTTTCTCTCAATTTTCCAGAGGCCGTTGTAAATCCATTCGAAACATCCGCTGTTACGTGGATAGGTAAGCTTTTGTCAGGAACGATTTCATCCCAAGGAACTCTTTTTAGAATAGCATCTACTTCGCTCCATTGATTACACTTCGATTCGAGAATCATCCACTCTACATCATGGGCGGTATTTAATCGGAGCATGAGCTCAAGACCCTGTCGCCAATCGCATCGGTGAACTTTAACTGTGCTCTTTAGCAAAGTTACTTTGGGTTCAAATTTATATTTTTGAAAGGGAGTTGCGATTCTAGATAAAACCTCTTGATGGCATAGATCTAACCAACCTGGAGCAGGTCTGATGTAAAAAACTTGGGGTCTTGCAGAGATGGGTACTTGAGCCATAGCTATCTTTATCCTCTTTCTGTTGGGCTCTGCAACCAAAACCCTTAACAATCCGCGAAGGCTATGAGACTTTTAAACCCATGACCCATGAAGCCTATTGCGCCGATATTCTTCGAGTAACTGAAAACGAAAGCTTTATTTCAGTCGGAGACAGCCAGTTGGGACCCCTTTTAAATCCTAAATACGAAGCCGATACTTTAGCTGGAAAAACCCTCTCACTTCCTGACTTACTCAGCGTAAACAAACAAAATAGTAAAGTGTACTACCGATTGAGGGAAGTGAAGTACAAACTCGAGGATAGATTGGTTCATAAAGCTATCGAGCAACTTAAGTCTGGATTGTTTCAAACGCGTGAGCTTTTTCCAGGTTGCGAGTTCGATCGACTAGAGATTGTTGTGCCTTTGAGACAAAGAAAGTTGAAAATAGATGAAGTTAGGTTCTTGGGCTCACCGATATCGAGCAGCCGATTTTTTCTAAAACTTCAAAATGAAGAGCCTGTTTTTTTAAATTGCAAAGTCTCAAGTCCCATCACGATTCTTTTGTTGTAGCTGATTCGCCCTAATTCAAAACCTATGTTGTTATTTAAGGATTGTTTTGCTTTTCAAATATGGCCCACTGAGATAGATATGCAACCGTTCTTATTTGTTTCTTCGGAAAGTTTTGGACTTGCTTTAAATCGACTAAAAACTGGTGTGGGCTTGTACGCTTCTGATTTAGACCTAAATATTCAAGTATCTCAAGGATGGGGTCCATACTCGGCACAGGAGTGGTGATTAGAAGTTTTCCGTTGTTTTTTAATAAATCATAGCATTCTTGAAAACAATCAACATGCTCCATGATCTCAAATGCCACAATAACGTCGAATGATTCAGCTTTGAGACCGAAACTTTTCCAGTCTTTAATACTACCCACATAGTCCGCGGGAGGTACGAGGTCGATACCCGTATAGTCTGTCCACCCGTTTTCTTTCAAATATCGACCGACCCACTGATCGGCGCAACCGATCTCTAAGATTTTGGCGTTTTTGCAAATAGGACGGAGAAAGTAGTCAATTTTTTTTCTTTGCGCGAAAGAACTTAAAAATGGCATATGGGGAGTGTAGCACGTTTATTAAAGTATACAATTTTGGCCTCTTTTTTGCGCTGAATCTTGTTTTGGTTATAAAAAACATTTTTAGGAGAAAAAAGTGCTGCAAAAGTTAACGCTTGTTTTATTGTTTGTTGGAATCTGCCCCGTAATTCATGCTTTTGACTGTGAGGGATCTCAATTTATTGTCGATTTTTCTGTTAAGCTTGATTCTGCTCAGCTTTACAACGAACGCTCATTCGTAACTTCATTAAACTGCATCAATCGACGCACCGATGCCATCTATAAAGTCGACTTTTTATGTCGAGTTGTCGATGAACAGGAATCTGGATATGAAATTATCCAGCTCGGGGCAAAGATCTTTAAGATCTATGCCTTAAGTTTTGCTGGAAAAAAACAGCTGGACGTTGTTGTGTGTGACTGAGCTATCCGCTTTAATCTTTTAAGGAGCTACACAACCCGGCAACGGGTCTGCCAAGAGGTTGTTGCTCTGAGCCCTGAATATTGAATCTTCAGTAGCAACCGGAGCTCGATAGCCGTCGTTGAAGTGGCCGAAGAAATCTAAAGGCCCTAGTTTATTCCAGTTAGAACAAACTACAGCATCGGCAGCTTTTAACGCTTTCGATGAAGAGCTCTCGGGATCAGTGATGTCGTAAAGTTTTTTGTTTATATCTTCAGGAATATTAAAAAGCTTAACTATCCCTTGTCCGTACTCACTATCGACGGTATTGGTTCGAGTCAGATAGACTACTTTCTCGCACCCGATGTCTTTTAATACAGGGACGGGATGAAGATCGCTCCAGCCGCCCGAAGAGTACATGTTATCACCCATGGGTACTAGTTTCGAGAGCCCTGGCTCGGCGGGCGAGCGTCTTAGAATGTAATCCCAGTTTTCTGTTCCAAGGTTCATGAAAAGTGAAGATTTCATATCCTCTTTTCGATTGGCGATCCCTTTTTCGACTGCGGCCAAGTCTGCAGGCTTACCCCAGTATCCGTAACGAACTTCCTCAAGGAAGTTGAGCTTAAAGGGGATTTGCGCCATCGCGTTTCGAAATCGAGGATAGCCCGTTTCATAGTTGGAGCAACTAGGACCATGCTCTACAAGGTTTCGATATTGTCGATAAGCTTGGCGGTATTTATTAACTCCCTCACCGATAATGACTGAGTTTGAGACAAGAGTCTTAAGATACTTGCCTACGGGCTCTTTCAACCGGGAAGGCTGATAGCCGTAAACAGTGGCTTGAGTATATCTTTTGAAAGCTTCTCGATAAGTATAAGCACATGAAGCTCCTTCGGAAGATTTTTGCATCTCTTTCCAAGTGAGTCCACGAGCTGCATCGACACATTTTTGTGAGAACATCGTTTTCCAGAGATTTGCACTTATCGGACCTCGGTTTGCTAGAAAGTCTCCTGCACGGCCAATAATATTTACCAATTGTTCGTAGTCGAGAAGCCCTTCTCTAAAAAAGAGAGAGACATCTTCGGTGTTAAAATCTAGGCCTTGGGCTGCTAGCAAAATTTCCCATCGTCGGTGTGGGGGCATGTGGAGCCCATAAGATCTTAAAGAGTTTTTGTGATTATCATTGATCAATCGACCCAACGGAGTGTTTTCAAACTCACCCAATTTGTTTCCGATGATTCTATCGGCAATTCTTTGAACAATTCGACGGCGCAGGGGACCTCTTCCCGGATTAACGAAGCCATCTTTTAGAAAGCTCATCATTTCACCCATTTGCGCAGAACTGCCTTGGTTTTGTGTTAAACCATCAATGAAAGCTTGGCCACCGGCCATTTCAATCAGGGCCTCTACCCCCCCCATCATGGCTTTTAGCATGAGGGCTAGGCGAGGACGGACTTCATCTTCAGTGCATGTTCGACCGCTGCAATCCCAAAGAACTGGATTTGCAATCATACTTTCGTAAAAGAAAACAGAAACAGCAGCAGAGCTGCCCCCAGAGATTCCATCGACAAGGCCGTAGTTTTCGGTCACTGCAGCTAGTTCACCGAAATGAGCCATCAAGTGTCCCCCATTTCCGCGAACGGCAGCGCAGAGTTTGGGAGTTGAAAGAGTGTTAATAGGGGATTGTTCTTTGGCTTGAACACTAGCAAAAACCAACAATAAACCTGTGGCTAGAATTCGAAATGTCCTCTTCATGAGTTCCCCCTTATTGTCTGGATTTAACCTGTGCTGAAACTTATAGCGACTGCATTGCGCTGAGTCAAAACATAAAACTCCTATTGAGCGAAATTTTAGGCACAGATTTTTAAGTAACTAAAATCAGCGAACAATTTAGCTTAAAGAAATGACATGATTTGTCATTGATCTAAAAATAATTTTTTAGCCCGAGTTTGCACCGAGTTTTTGGGGGGCGAGGCAAAATCCTATTTTTACTTGGATTAAGTGAAGCAAAAACTTATAATAATAAAGTACTTAGGATTTTTAGCGGCTCAACGCATTAGATTGAACGTCTTGAGGAGGCATTGTGACCAAATCCGAACTCATTGAAAATTTAGCTCGAAAGGCCAACTTAACTAAAAAGAAGGCTGAAGAGCTGGTAAACACGATTTTTGACTCTTTTTTTATGTCCATGGTTAAAGGGGATCGCATTGAGATCCGAGGATTTGGAAGCTGGTTTGTAAAAAGCTACAAATCCTATGTGGGAAGAAATCCTAAAACGGGAGCTGACGTTTTCGTACCTGAGAAAAAGCTTCCTTTCTTTAAAGTGGGTAAAGAGCTTAAAAAACGCATTGATAGTTAAGATTATTTTTTAAAGACATAAAAAAGCCCGGGAAGAATCTTAAAGAGCTCTTCTCGGGCTTTTGTGTTTTTAAACAGTTTGTCCAACTTTGTGGGACATCTTGATGAGTCCCCAAATAACAACTGATCCGACTACGGAGACTATGACGACCGTTCCCCAGCTAAAAGCACCGTAGTTGTTCGGAGCAATCATTCCAAACAACATGGGACCTGAGAGAAATGTGTTGGTTCTTGAGAACAACAAAGCTCTCTTGGCCAAAGCTGGCATTTCAGGAGGTGTTTGACCGGCTTTCATCCATGTGATGATCTGTTTTTGAGCAGGCCAAATCACAAACCAAACGTTGAACCACATGATCGTTCCTAAAAGCATTCCGAACATGATCCATTGTGCGCGACCAGTGACGTTCCCATCTTCATCTTTGAAAAGGCCTGTGGATTCACCGACGATGCCGTATTTAATGAGGAACAAAACTAATCCAATTACAAAAGTAACCATCGCTCCCCAACGAAACCACCAAAGGGCTCTGGAGAGAAGAATGGGATTTACTTTGGGTTTGATCTCTTTTTCCAAGACTGCTTGGAAGGGAACATTCACAAAATTAAAAAAGTAAAGATGTCCTATCCAAACGATACCCGCCAAGATGTGAATCCATCGCAGAAGAAGTAAAAGATTTGAGTTTAAATCTGTAAGAGCCATCGCATATCCTCCAAGTTAGAAACAAACAAAATTTTTAAGTCGATATTTCAACATGGAAATGCTCATCGGGCTAGTCGTTTTTTTCTTTTGCTATATGAAAGATGACTGCAACCTCAGCAAATCGGCTGTCAGGACTTTGGTCAGCTTAAAATGCTTGAATTCAGATACTTAAGCCTTTTTAGTTTGGGCTCTGTAACACTGACACATTTGTTTAAAAAGTGAGCAACGAAATTTCAAGCCTACCAAGGGGCTATTCAGTTTGTCTTCACCGGTTGGCAGGAACTCTGCAGTATACGCTTGTAAGGGGATTTAAGGATTTATGTATACGGGGGTAAAAAAATTAAGGGCCGCTTTCATCATCGGGGCTCTTTCATTCTCTCTTTACTCCCCCGTTATTCACGCTGAAAATGGAAATATAGCGTTTGGTGCAGCTGCAATAATTGGGGCGGTAAGTGCTAATGTCGTTCCCGCTATTATGGCTGGAGCCAATGTAGATATCGCAAAGACCAACGCTGGGGTTGCTACCTATCTTGCTGATTTAAATGCAGCCACTCAAGTCGCAGGTATCAATGCCAGTGCTGAACAAGCAAAGCTCAACACTCTCACGACACTTAGAATTGCATCGATAAAATCTCAGGCGGAATTGGCTCAAACCTATATGATGACGGCCTATAAAGCGTGGGATCGAAATTTAGGATTTCAAATGCAGCAACAACAGATGGCTTGGGATAACTACATAGCTAATCGTCGATTAGACTTTGAAGCTTGGCAAGCTCGGTTAAATAATGAATTACAGCTAGCCGAATTCAATCGTTCACTGGTTGAGAAGGGGCTTGCGGGCGGATTTACCTCCGTGAGCAGTTTAGCGTCTAGGGCTGTTCCTATTACGCCGGCTTCAATAGCCTCTGCACCGAGCTCTACGACTTCGGGTCTTGACAATGGTGCTCTACTCAGAGGGTTTCAAAGTAAAGCTAAAGGTTATTCGAAAGCGTTCAGGGGTATTACCAGTCTAGCTGCGGGGTCAACTCCAACCCGTGAAAACAAATCTGAACTCGCTGAGTTTATGAAGTTTAACGCTTATAAAGGGCAGGCAAGAACTGCCTCAAAAGCCAACAATTTTCCCCTTCACAGATCTAACGACCTAAGTTCTAGTGAGGGTGGAACTCATGAGGGAAGCTACCGAGCCCTACGATCTCGGTCTCAAGCGCAATAGGCCTCGTGTATTCTTAAGGGATATTTCTCCTCTTCGTTTCAAACATGAATCAGCCTAAATAGCAGAATTTAAATAACTAAAAGCCTCCCTCGCAAAGCACATCCCCCCCAGTGTCTAAGTATCGTTTAAGAGTTTTATAGATATTTCGGATAGTTATCTTTAGCGCTTTCTTAGTGGCCAATAGTTATTCAGCTCATCACAATCAAGACAACTAGAATCGGTCTTTAATTCAATAACTTAGATGACATTTGATTGCGAGATAGTTGGCTTCGACTGTGCACTTAGAGTGGGTAGAGAAATCATAGAACAAGGCTGTGTATAGTCTGTAGCTAGACACGGTAGGAGTGAAGTTAGCGCTTATGTTTTTAGTGCTGAACAATTTAAGAAAACGTAGATATCAAGGTTTTAGAACCTTTGTCTCCTCTCTCGTTTTGATTTGCTTCTCGGCACCTTCACCCGCAAGTGCCATCACGATGTCTAAGCTAAAGGGAAATACAGGTTTTCAAGCGATGGTAGTAGCCATTGCCAATTTAAATCAGGCCATGCAGCAGGCTACGATTAATCCGCAAGACAAAATTCATCGCCAAAGAGTGGCAGCCGCTTATTCAGCTATGCCCTTGGCAATCCAAGCATTGGCTCAAGAGTTTAAGAGCAACAAGTTACACGGCGCCGATTTTAAGTTTGTGCAGGGGATTCTCGGGGGGTTTGTCCAAAAGGATCTGACCTCGAAAGTAGAAGAGTTCATGAAGAACCCTTCTAGAAATAACATGCCTAATGTAGGTTCTGGGTTTCCGGAGGAAGCGATAAGGCAAGCCGAAAGAAGTTATATTACTGCCAATATCAGCGAGAGCGCAGTAGCCAATACGAAATTAAATCCAAGTTCTACGGCAAATTCAGCATTCAAAGGCCCATCTGATTTGGTCGATTTAAATAGCAAAGAAACTATTCTTCGTGAAAGCTCTTCTCAAAATTCGGCACGGGCTGCGGTTGGTTCTACTATCACAGCGAATATAAACCAATCGAGTCTGAGTGATAGCAAAAAAAGGGATTCGGATGTCAGTGAGATTAGAAAAAATGAAAGCTTCAAATCTGAAGTTTCAAAAGACATCCAAGATATCGAATCTTCTCTTGCTTCAAGTGTTGTAAGAGCTCCTGCTTCAGTCGATGAAGATAAAGAAAAAGAGGATAACAGTTTCTTTAAGTACAAAGAGAAAAAGAAAAAAGAAGCGGGTCGAAAAGAGCGAAAAGTTCGAAAAGGAAACGACAACAAGACAAGTTTCTATCAAGAACACCAAAGAAAGTTTTTGTTAACTTATGCATGGAAAGTCTTTTTTCCACGAGCTGCTGCTGCGGGTCCAATACCAGACCAAGCACCCGATGAAAACTGTCCAGAATGTCAGGGGCAAGGTGGTGGAGGTGGCGGCGGCGGTGGTGGAGGTGGTGGTGGTTTTGGAGATGTTCTCTTCGGTTTAGCAGCTATGATTGCAGCAGCTTCTCCGATGGTAGCTGCAGCAGTGCAAGCTGATGCAGATAAGCAAATTGCTCAGATTAACGCCAATACCACGACCTATCTTGCTGAAGTGAATTCTCAAACTCAGTTAACAGCGATTCAGAAACAGACCGAAGTGGCCACAATGCAAGCAGAGGCCACGAAACAAATGGCAGAGAAAAAATATCAGAACGAAAATCAGCAACTTGCGATTCAACTTCAAGAGTTAAAAGCATCGAGAGAGCAACAAGCGAATTTAGAGCTTAATCGAAGATTTACCGAGCAAAATAATTTTGAAAGAGAATTGGCCTTGAAAGAAGAGCAAGCTCGAAGAGCTATTGAACTTGAAGCCATAAAAGCACGAGCAGCTGAAGTTGAGAGAGGGCTAGGTTCGGGTCTTCAAAATGTCAGAGATAACGGAGAAAGATTAAGTGTGGCGCCTATTCAACCTGCTATTGGAGGGGCAATCGGCGGAGGGACCCCTATCGCTTTGAGAAATGGACAAATAGGAAATTCTAATAATACAGCAAACCGACAAAATGGATTGTTCCCAGCAAGCGTTGTGGCCCAAAATTCTGCTGGCAATGCGAGTTCCAATGTGACTTCTGCGCAAGGTGCCTCAGCTGGAGTTCCTAAGACGATATCGGCCAATGGAAATACCAGTTCAACAATCACTAGCTCGAAAAGCACCACCAATACAAGAGCTGCAAGAGCTCTATTATCGGTAGTTACTCAACCGAATTCGAAAGCCACTTTAGCTGCTAGAATGGCTTCAGAGAAAATGTTTGTGAAAGCGCCCGCAAGAGGACTTGCCAAATTAGGGTTAGGCTCTACGAGAGGCCTTAAGCAAGTCATTACTGTTGCTCAAAACGATATTTCACCGCAACCTAAGACTGAATTAGCTTACATGCGAGCCAATGTTCCGGAAGTCGTTAGAGACTCTCAATTACCAGTTGAAAGTGCTCATACCACAACCTCCACGGCCAGAGCTGTTATTCACCGAGTTCGAGGTGTACGTGGCGGAACGGTAGATTACGACCGAGGCCAGTAGAAAAGATTTTTGAAGAGGACGGTTTCTTAGGGGGAAACAAAAAGGTGCTGGTCTCAACCTTAAAAGGTGAGCTCGACACCTTTTTTCTTTGAAGAGCACTGAGTTGGCCTCTTTTGCCGCTCCTAGCCACTCTGCTTCCCATAGTAAAATAATCCTTACCATCAATCCATTTGAATTCGAGAAAGCATAGGGAGTTCCCATGAAAAAATTGTTATCTTTATCTCTTTTCCTAATGGTCTCTGTGGCCGTTGCAGGTGATCTTTTGATCATTCGCGGCGGAAGAGAAATTAGGGGGCGATTTTTAGAGGAAAGCCCTACGCATCTTACGTTTTACACCGATTATGGAAAAAAGATCCAAGTGCACAAGAGCCGCATTTCAGTTTTGTTGCGGAATGGAGAGGTTCTTGCCGTGAATCCGGTTGTGGGAAACACTTTGGGAATAAAAACTGACAATGAAGTTGCAAAGAACCATACTGCTTCAACAACCCCTCCCAAACTCGAGGAAAAAAATCGTGCGATTGAGCCCGTGACTCAAAATGGAAAAGGGGCTTCTGAGATTAGCACTAGAGAAACTGCAAGTGCTGTGACTTCTGAAAATATCCCGTCTGAAGAGGTCGGACTGAGAGTAGGCGCAACTTTGGGTATGACATCAAGTAATGCTTCGGCAGTTGTTTCGACTCAGAGTCGTACCGGTGCCGAGGGTGGGGTGGTTGCTGAACTTCCGTTCCTAGGCAGAACTTCACTCCAACCTGAATTGCTATTGAGCCAGTCGGGCTATAAGAGTGATGGAACTGTTTACCGATACAGTTTTGTCAGAATCCCTGTTCTCATCAAATATCGTTATTCTATTGACGATTCTTTCAGTTTAGTTGGAATGGCAGGGCCCAGCTTAGGGTTTCGAAGTGAAGCAAAATCAGAACTGGCCGGAGTTTCTACTGACCTTAAAGCCACCACAAAGTCGACAATCTTGGGAGCTGACTTAGGACTGGGGGGAGAGTACTCTTTTTCTGCTGCATTGCGCGCTTTTTTAAATGTTCGTTACTCCATGCAAGTCAACAATCTGGATACGACTGTGGGAGCTACAACTGCTGTTAGACTTCGTCAGTGGAGCTTTCTCACTGGCTTTCTTTTTACTTTATAACCTGAAATTCTCGAAATCTTTCTGCGCGGAGGCGGTGATTCTTTAGCTACGACGGAAGAAGCCGCCATCGCCTTCTCAAAAGCTATTCTTTCTTCTTCTTCAATCTGGGCAATCGATTTAGGCGCTAAATACTCTGGAGGCGTTTCGTAGTTTGAAGCGATAGAGTCGTTCATAGCTAAACGATAGAGAAGATTCAAAATAACAAATAAAAAAATAGGCCATTTAAAATTCCCATTCATAAACGACTCTTCCTAATTGTGGCTCTCTCTCCACAATCGAGTAACAGCAAAGAGAGTGCCGAGGACTTTAGTGCCTCTCCGTCAAAAAGTTCGACAATTTTTGACAGAAACTCTTAAAAAACAGCAGCGTTAATGCCACTTTTTGTCACTCGTCGATACTGCGTAGTGTTATACTACTTAAATGTGGAGAATTCTGAGGCAGCTTTTAGTTTTTACCCTATACGTTATCCTTGTTTCCTTGGTATTTCACTCCAGACCCACCTCTCCCTTCGAGCCCCCCTTGTTTAATCCTGCTCGGGGATTTGGGGTTGCGGTCCTGCTGTTTTTTGGTTTTAGGTATTTGACCCCGTTGCATTTGGCAGGCATTTTCTGCAATTTTTATTTTTTAAAGTACTCTTTTGTCCTTTCACTTATCTACGCATCGACAACCCTAGTTACATTGTCTCTTTTGGTATTTATGACAAAAAGAATTTGCAAGGAGATTAATCCAGCTCGAGCTCCACGAGATTGGGCAATCTTTCTGGCACTGATTATTCCTCTGACTTCCACGCTGAGATTTCTGTTGGATAATATTCTCCTATTATTGACAGGTCATAATATAACTGCACTTTGGGCAAGGAACTATATTGATTGGATTTTGGTTGATCTACTGGGTGTTATTTTAGTTTGTCCGTTTTGTATGGAACTCTTTGAAGCTCTCCAAAAAAGAAGAGGTCTATGGGAATTTAAAAAAGACTTTTTCCCCACCATAGTTGGTAACTTCATGGGGGTTATTGTTTTTTTTAAACCCAATATTGAAAAATTGAAACTTCCCCAACACTCACCTTTTTACATAGCCCTCCTAGGTGTATTAGTCCTTGCTTATTTTGCTTCTCCTCTTTTTTTAGCTTTTTCAGTTTTCTTTCAGGGGTTCTGGGCTGCGTGGGGAAGGGATGGTGCTATCCTCACCGATGGATCCAATTCAATCGAAAGTCTTTGGAATCTTCGCGTTTTCTTATTCGCGTTGGGGATTCTCACCCCTACTTTATCGAACCTTTTTGAAAAAAAATCAGAGAACACATTTAAAAAAAGCTTTGACTTAGTGAGTTCAGCTTTAGATCCGTCGAACACCGAGAATGAAATTATTCGTGTAGCTTCAAAGTCGGAGGCCGTAGGTGTTGCAGTATTTGATTTGAATCGTCGTTTATTACATTTAAATGAAAAATTTGCGGCAATCACAGGTGAGCCCGTGGAGAGTCAAATCGGTAAAACAAGTGAAGAACGCTTAGGTCCCAATGCTGGCCATGTAAAAAAAAATTTTGATAAAGTTCACGAGACAGGTCGCCCGGTATGGAATTGCCCTGTTAGCTTTCAGGTCTGGAAAGGAATTCATGAGCATGACATCTTAGCCAATTACATGCCTGTTTTTTCGAAGCGGGGCACTGTGGTGGGGATCATTGTAGTGACTACTGATGTTCCTAAAAATCATAAATTAGGCCCATCGCTACAAAATGAAGAATTTGCTATCGCTTTGTCTCACGACGTGCAAGAGCCCTTAAGAAACATCTCCCAAGCGATAAAAATATTGAAGGAAAAATATAGTTCGAGTTCCGATTTTGAGATCAAAACTTTCATTGAGAGTGCTCTCGATGCTTCCTCTAAAGCGCAGTCAATGGTGAAAAGCTCAATTGATTTAGCTAGGCTTGGACATGACAATCTGTCATTAGCCCCCATTCATATGGAGGGGCTAGTCAACGAGGTGTTGGTTCAGTTTAAAAGTGAGCTCAGCCAGATTAGGGGAACGATGTCAGTAAGCCCTCTGCCTCAAGTGATGGGAGACCGTTACCTCTTGGAAAGATTGATTCAAAATCTGGTAAGTAATGCTATTAAGTATCGAAGTGAAAAGCCTCTTGAAATTAACTTATCGTACGAAAAAAAAGAAAAATCGCACTTTTTTTGTTTTGCTGATAACGGCATAGGCTTTCCTCCAAGTGAAAAAGAGAGAGTATTTGTGCCTTTTCAGCGGTTGCACACTGATCGAGAGGTTTCGGGATATGGTGTGGGGCTTTCCAGCTCTCGAAAAATTGTCTCTCTCCACGGTGGAGAAATGTGGGCTGAGTCTCAAGAGAACCATGGAGCACAGTTTTATTTCACTCTTCCTGTAGCCTGACTGTTTACAAGCATCCTTTGAGTATACGTAGCCATCAAGAGGGCTGACCCTTTTTGTCCTTTTTTATCATCGTCGATAAAAATGATAAAAAGCCACGATAATTCATTGGTTTAAGAAGGTCTCTGTTGATTTTTTCAACCCACCGTCAAAATTGTTTTCATTTTTTTGGGCCATTTTCCTAAGAAGCAGGGTTGGAACAATCCCTGCATTTCCCTTCTGCATCTAGTTGTGTGTTGGCTGTTGCATGTTGTGTTCTTTTAGTTGTTTTGGAGAGGATAGATATGTTGAAGTTCAATTTGAAGAAGTATGCTGTTGTGACAGTGGTAGCCATGACAGTGGCCCAAAGCGGAGTTTTTTCGGCAGACGAGCACGTTAAAGCTCCGACCGAAAATGCAGATAAGCCAAAAACAGAATTTACTCCGGCAGTTCGACAAGAAAACTCATTTTCTAAGTATGACACTCTTAGAGAGCGATTAGAGCATTTGTCTAAAATTGCCCCCAAAGAGAAGAAAAACCCAGAGCTATTGAAAATCGAGGGACAGCCCGATGTCGTTCGAATAACTCCTGCTCAAGCTCAATTTGCTGAAGGGGCCGAGATTTTAAAACGAGTGAAATGGTATCGAGAGAGAATGGCTGAGTCCTGCGAACAGTCGGACAATAGCTCGAAAATGCTTGGCCAGTTTATCGATGAGTGCCTTATCAATGGATTGGTTTTTGATACTGTGAAAGTAGATCAAGAACAAACCAATAAAGACCAGACCACTTTTGAAATCGACGCTCAAAAAATTCATGCCTGTAAGACCGAGCTCAATGCTTACTATGCTGCTAAAAAGAGTAAAGTCGGCGAGAGTGAATGGAAAAAATTTGCTATCGATCAAGAGATTAATGACAAGTTAACTAAGTTTTTTAATTGGTATGGTGCTTCTGCTGAGGGAATATCCAACGGCTCTAAAGAACAAGCTGCAAGTGAACCTTCTGAGCTCATTAAAGAAGGGGGAAACATCTCTACCAAGAACCTCTGCTTGATTGAGGAAATGAAAGCCGAGCCCAAACCCATACAAAAACCCAAATACGAACCCAAAAAAGAAGAACCTAAAAAGCAAGCAGTGAACCAAGGCCCCGGAGAGCCTTCAAAGCAGTTTACTCCTCCTCAGGTTCAAAACCCAGCTCCTCAAGCACCTCAACCACAGCCTCCGGTTTATCAGCCCCCTCAGCAACAACCTTATCAGGGCGGAAAATATGATCCGTCTGGGTTGGGCAATGGAGGAAAATACGACCCGAGAGACAGACGACGTTATGATTATGACAACTTCCGAGACTATGGTGATAAAGACTACGGTAGTGCGCCTCTGTACATTCCTCAGATGAATCCGAAGGGGAATTACATTCCGCCTAGCAACAACTCTTTGCCTCCGAGACAAGCACTTCCTCCTCCAGCAGCTGTAGGTGGACCTGCTCCAATCGCAGCAGCTCCGTTTCTAGGAAGAGGATTCAGCTTAGGACTTGGATTTAGCAATGCGTATGGTTACCCCTACGGAATGATGCCTTACGGTCCTCTTTACGGTGGATATGGTGGCGGTTATTTCCCAGGCTATGGTGGAGGATTTGGATACGGCGGTGGAGTGCCCATCGTTCCGATATCGTCATCCACTCCAATCACTTCGACTTGCGGAGGCCTTATCAGCGGCACCTGCGGAAGCTCGATTGGCCTTTGCGGAACAAGCCCAGTGATGGGTGGACTCATCACAAGTCCTATCAACAGTTGTGTGAACAACATGTTGTATAACCCCATTAACCAGATTCCTGGGCGTGGAACACTGATTCGGTTCCCTGGAAATCCGAATATGTACAACCCAATATTTAATTATGGTGGGTTTGATCCTAATCGAATCTGGTTGCCAAGACTTCCTGAGACCAACCCAGGAAATCCATTGCAGACAATACCGCCTATCAATGGCCCCTTTGTACCTCCGGTAACAACACCGAGCACTACGATGCCTCCGGTAGGTCCGATTTATAACCCTGGAACCAATCCAGTTCCAAGCACTCCAATTCGAATCACTTTGCCTAGAACACCTTAAGGAAAAGTAGAATTCGATTTGAGTCTGGGTCAGTTTAGGGCTAGAGTTTTTTAAAAAAACTCTGGCCCTTTTTTATGACCGATAACAAAAAACTAGCGAATCTCATCTTAGTTTCCTTACTTCTTTTAGCTGTCGGACTGTTGACTTCCATTAGCTTGATGGCTGGATTTCATGTCTTAATGATTCCTGCCATTCTTCTCTGTGTAAGAAGTTATTCCTGGAAGAACTTTCCTAAAAGTGGCTGGGCTCTTTTGGGTTTTTCATTGGTTTTAGTCTTATCGGTAGTCTTTAATCAGCCGCTCATTGCGCGTCCTTTAAAAAACGCACTCAAAACCAAATACTTTCTTTTGGGTGCTTTATCGATCATTCCTCTCCAATTTTATTTCCAAAGATACCTAGCCCCTGAAAAACGTGTGAAGATTCTTAAAACCCTTCTTCTCACTTTACTCATTTCGGCAACTGTAGCCACTCTTTCGGGCCTCATTGGACATTTCACCGGATACAATCCGCTTCGAATGGCAGAAGTACAAACAGCAAGGAACGGTGGGCTTTTTGGAATGCTGATCACCTATGCGCATTCCATAGCTTGGCTTAACGTTTTTTTAATTGTGATGTGTGCCGACTATGAAAAGTTTAAGGAGCTTATCACAAAAAAATGGCTCTATTTTTTTACGTCGGTTTCTTTAGTGGGGCTATTCACAACTTATACTCGAGGGGCTTGGATTGCTTTTTTAGCGGGTTGTTTATTGATCAATAAAAAATTTACAGCTTTATTAGTTGCCCTTTGTGTTGTTGGCGTTGTGGCTCTCTCAATTCATGATTCGGGGTTTTGGGAAAAACATATTTTACGCCGAGGTTCCAATTCCGAGCGATGGGGCTGCATATTGGGAGCAGTCAAAGCTTTTCAAGAAAAACCTGTTTTGGGGTACGGCTATTTAAACTTCGAACCCTACAGCAAAGAGATTAAGTCGAAGTATCATTTGCCAGAGCCTAGTTTCAGTGGACATGCTCACAACGACTTCACTGAGATTCTTGCGACTTCAGGGGCTCTAGGAGCTCTCTTTTTTCTCATGTGGTTGGGTCTATGGATTAAAGAAATACTGCACAGGGGGGGCTTAACTTCTCGAATGCTTATTCCCTTCGTAGCGGCTTTTTTAGTCTCTGGATTAACTCACGTCTCTCTTAATGACGGCGAAAACGCTTTTTTCCTCATGATTATTTACGCTTTGTCGGGGGTATTGTGAGGAAGTGGAGATAAATTAAATAAATTGAAATAAATATTTCTGAAAAGGAGTCCTGTGATTCACAACTTTCAAGGGAAATCAGAAACTATAAAAAGTCTATTTAGTGAATACATAAACAAAAATCGATGGATTCTAGTCTGCGGTTTAGCCTTTTATCTTCTTACCGCGTGGTTCAACGTGGGAATTATTGCTTCTGATGATTATGAGTTCGGAATTGCTAGAATAGTCCCGGCCCAAAACTGGACAGCTCTTGAGATTATCAATATTTCAGGTATCCGATCGCCCATTCCAAATTTGGTGCTTTATGCTTTCACTAAGCTTGCGTATTGCTTGGGAATCGTTGACCCAGTGACCCAGCTTCGAGTGGCTCTTCTTTTTGTGGGGTTTTTCTCCTATTCTGTATATTCAATCCTTTGCTTCCTGTTTTTTAGGCAAGACAAGGGAAAATCAACCGTAGCCATTTTTCTGTTAAGTTTTTATTTTCTGGCCCCCATGATTTTTACTCGTCCTCTTATCGAGAACCTATCGGCACCTTTTCTTCTGGTTAGTTGTTGGGCTGCTTGTGAGTATTTTAAAACAATTAAAATAGGCGATTTGCTTCTATCCTTGATAGCTCTTAGCTTTGCGTGCATGTTTCGTTTTCAAGTAAGTGTTTGTGCTTTAGTGCTAGTAGTAATTGTTGTTTTAAAACGGAAATGGAAGCATCTGTTGATTCTTGGATTGGCAGGGGTATTTAGTATCTTTTTAACTGGGGTATTGGATTGGATTTATAAAGGCGGCCTTCATGCTTCGTTCTTGGCGTATACAAAATATCAGGCTGGTAATATCCAAAGGTTCGGAGCCCAGCCGGTTTATGTGTTTGTCGCTTTGTTCCTTGGGTTAAGCATGCCCCCATTACTTTTTCAAAGATATCATGACTTCTCATGGCGACGTAGTTTTGGCCATCTTATTCCAGCCCTAATGTTTTTATCTGTCTTTGTTATTTCTCACTCAGTTGTCGTTCATAAAGAAGAACGGTTCATGGTGCCTGTGCTACCCATATTTTTTATCCTAGTGACACCTCTGGCTTTGTACACTTGGCGGAATTCTCGATTAAGACGAAACATATTTCTCGTTTTGAATTTTCTGCTTTTGCCACTAGCAAGTTTTAATGCGCCACAAACAAACCTTATAGAGTCAGCCCGATTTGTAGCCGCTAATCCACAATTTCAGGTCGTTACTGGCGTAGGGGGAACACTGTTTAATTTCCCTGAAGCTTTCATTCCAAGAAAAGTCGAAATAGTTCAAGTTTCTGAGGAATCGTTTAAGAATAGAAATGATGTTGCTTGTGGGGAAATTGTTTTAGTCAGAAAAGATATTCGCGAGACAATTGAAAGATTTAATCAATTGAATTTTTTAGGAAGTGCTGAACCGGGACTCTTAGAACAGTTAGTGATCTATTTAAATCCAAAGCAGAACAAAAGGCGAAGCAGAATCGAGTTCTACTCAAACCCCTCGTGTTTGTAATAGATCGGACTTAAATTTATTTAATGCAGAGTGATTTTACGTACAACGAAATACTACTTCTACGAATGTTTTGTCTGGGATTTAGTTTTATTACAATGTTTTCTAAGGGACCTGGAGTAAATTCTTTAAGCTTTGTGAGAGAGCTTAAGACCTGTGCAGAGCCACTTTCATAATCTGCCCTAATTACAAAAGCTGTATTACAATCCATGTTTTTGACAGCGTCCATGTTCGAATTTGATATCGCATGGAGACTTGGTGAAGAGATAGCGTATACTTTTGGATAAAGAACCAGGGTGTCTTCCAGAGCTATTATATTTTTAATTTCTGGTTTTTCGGCTAAATATCGCACTAGGTTAATGGTGTTTTTTTGAGGGGTATTAAAAGAGGCTAAAACAAGTAGAACCCCATTGATACCGGAAAACCAATAAATTCTCCAATGACTTGATTTGTTTTCTGTGAAATACGCCAAAAGAGGAATTATCGCTATTAAAAATAGGGGCAAAATAGGAATCAGGAATCTTTCCTCCTTATGAGGAACAATCGAGTGAGCAATTACAAAAATGAAAACAAAAAGTAAAACTGGTAAAAGCTCATAATATTGTTTTTTCCATTGAAAATTTTTGTAGCGAGAAAATAATGTCGGGGGGATAGTTAATCCTATGAGCAGAACAAAAAATGTGTAAAAAGGCGTTGTTCCATAGCCTGATGAGTAGTGAATGTTGTAGGTTATATATTCTCTAACAGAACCGTGGAAACGGCCGGTGATACTGAATTCAAATAACCCACTTAAAACAAATGCCAAACCTGTGGCTAGTAATAGAAGTACAAGTGCTCGCAAGTCTCTTTTAAGGGCAATGATTAGCAGTATGGCCACAAAACAAATACCAGTTTGAAATCGGAACATGGAGGCTAGTGTAAGAAAAGCCATCGCTGCAACTAAATGGGTCGGCTTGTTTTTCGTCCAATACTGGTATGTTTTAAAACAGGCCAAAAACAAAAAAGGCGCTGAAAGTGACTCAATCATGGGCCGTGTGAAAATAAGAGGATTCAGAAAAAACAAACCCATCAACCCTACAGCCCACTCTTGGCCATTCTTCGTCTTAGGGTTTTTAAAAAATTGAGCCCCGAAATAAGTAAAAACGCTAAAGTTAAAAATACCAATAACAAGAATAGTACAGCGAAGTTGTTGAATTGGGTTTTCAGCTCCTAATCGGTATAAAACCCTGGTAAAGCCACCCAAAATCAATACAGCTAAAGGGTGCCGGATTCCGAGGTTAGCAATGACCTCAGAACTGAAAATGTGCTGAGCTGGAATAATCTGTGAAATGATACAAGAGTAATCATCCAGCGCTATGATACCAAGATTAGAAAAAGCTACTGACACATAAAATAGCAACGCAAACAAACCGAGGACTTTAGATTTTCTAAAGACCGTTGAAAAAGAAGATGTGGTTGGAAGAGTTGATATTTGTGCCATCAAAAAAAATCTTAGTTAGATGAAATTCATGAGATTTAAAAGTGTTTGGAGGGCTCCGTCAACGGTTGTTTCTGAAAAAAAATCTGTAGACTTCTTTGTGTTTAAAAACTTACGGCAAATCCTGTTTTAGTTTGACGGGTTTATTTCGGTTTGAAGCTTTAATATTAATCATCTCCACAAAAACGCTAAATCCCATCGCAAAATAGACATACCCTTTTGGAATATGGAAACCGGCTCCTTCGCCAACTAATACTAGCCCAACCATCAAAAGAAAACTCAGAGCGAGAATTTTGATAGTTGGGTGGCGATCGACAAAGTTGGAGATCCTACCGCTTGCGACGAGCATGACAGCTAAAGCCAAAAGATTGGCTATTACCATGATCATCAAACTCTGGCTCATGCCGACAGCAGTAATGACACTATCAATTGAAAACACGATATCAATCAACATGATTTGAGTGATCACCCCTGCAAGAGTCGTCCGCTTGGTAGTGTTTTGAAGAGAGTCGTGCTCTTCGCCCTCAAGCTTGCTGTGAATCTCTTTAGTGGCTTTCCAAAGAAGAAAAAGCCCACCTAAAAAAAGGATCAAAGATTTTCCGGTCAATGCAATGGGACCAATGTGAGCGAATGGAGTCGTAAGACTCGCTAGCCAAGACATCACAGAGAGCAAAGCAAGCCTACTCACTAACGCGCCAACAAGCCCCATTTTTCGGGCAAAGTCCCGTTCTCCTGATGGAAGTTTCCCCGCGATGATCGAAATAAAAATAATGTTATCAATACCTAGAACGATTTCTAACGATGTAAGAGTTGCAAGGCTTATCCAGGCTTCGCTTGAGTTGAAAAGGGATACCATACTGATATTGAATGAATTCATGGCGGAGAGAGAGAGATTCGAACTCTCGATAGGCTATTAACCTATACACGCGTTCCAGGCGTGCGCCTTCAACCACTCGGCCATCTCTCCGTATTCCATGGTTGATAAAAATGAATCCCAAGTATTAGCACCAGGCCCTGGGGTTGTCTACTTGAGAGAGCCTAACTTCGCTTAGTTTTGAAATAATCCTTTAAAATTTGGGCACATTCAGCTTCCAAGACCCCACCCTGAATCTCCTTAAATCGATGGTCGAAAACCCCCTGTTCGATCCATGGAGAGACTCGTTTCAATCCCGCTTGACGGGGATCGGAACAACCATAAACGATTCGAGGTGCCCGAGCCCATAGCAAGGCCCCCGTGCACATGAGGCAGGGCTCGGCAGTGACAAAGACCCAAGATTCTTCCGGAAGTCGCCAAGTTTGATGGGCCAAATTATAGCTCTCTAACGCCACAACTTCGGCATGGGCCGTGGTTTTGTGAGTTGTCTCGCGAAGGTTTATCCCCTCGGATATGATCCTGTTCTCCACGACGATAATACAGCCGATAGGTATCTCATCTTGCTCTCTGGCTTTTTGAGCCAGTTCAAGCGCTCGACCCATCCACCGATTAAGAAGTTCCTTGTCCATGGTTTTTCTTATCTCTAAAAGGCTTCTGAAACAATAGTCCACAGTGTCAAAATGTACTGTTCTTGTAGTTTGACCCTTCTTTTTTTCCGTTTTTCGGTGTTAGAATGAAAAGAATGGATTTTCAGAAAAATTGGGATCTTTTTTCTTTTTCCTTTCCGTTCTCTGAGATTCCCGTCTCTCTAAGAAATCTCTTTTCTCAGACTTTTCGATACCAACCCTTAAGACATTTAGGCGCAGGCTACTACCGTGCATCCGCTACAAGAATTGCTAAAGTCATTCAAAACACTCTACCCAAGACTAAAGTTTATTTGCGGGGCCATGATCTTGAGCAATTGACTCCGGGAGTTTTCGATCTCGATTTTTTGATTCTGAAAGAAAAAGAGATCAAAGAAAAAGAGATTTGGGATCTAAGAACAGATTATTTTGATCTGAAAAGAAAATTTCCAGTCATAGGTAATATCGCTTTAGCTCAAGCCCAAGATTTCAAAGCTCTTCAATTGGCCGGATTGGCCGATTACTTGGGGTTTTCTGATCTAAAGAAAATGACCTCGGAAGGGTGGAAGTCCAAGAAAACGAAAGAGACAGCTTCATTATCCTATTCTAGTCGATTAGCCCTGAGCATCTATTACTTTGAGAGAGCTCAAAAGTATCTGATTAAGTCGCACGGTGGAAACTCCAGCTTCTATCGAACGAAATTTTCAAAAGAAATTGGAAGGGCATTGTTTGTTTGCTCCGGCGAGAAATTGGGACCTATTCAATCCCAGAACCCTTCAGTTCTCATGGCCCATGCCTATTATCAAATTCAGCAGCTCGCCAAATTGGCCGTTGAAAAAACGGACAAAGAAAAAATCGATTTTCGCATCTTATTTCCAGAGAAAAAAGGGGCCCGTTTTTCTGCTGAAATGATCAATCGAAGTTGGATCCACAAGCTAAAACGAGGAGACCAGCTTTTGTCATCTCTCAGGCCAAGTTCAGCTCCTTTAGTCCTTTTGCCCTCCGAAAATCTGAACCTCGTTTCATCGGTGAACCTTTTAACAAGCTTTATCAACTTATGGCCCGCTTTTTTACAGGAGTCCAAAGAAATTCCGGTGCTCATCCCGAGGGGCGCTTTTGAGTTGATGTCTCTCGGATGGCATTGGAGAAAGCCTTATTCTCACTTGGGGTGGTCTTATCCTTCTCAATCGGAAAGCGGAAAATGGCATCTTCAGTGCGCTAAGGGAACTCATCATAGGTTGAAAGAGCGAGTTTTGTTTGAGCGTTGTCTTATTCTAGGAAAGCTTGTGACAGGTTCGCCTGAGCTTGCTTTCAAGTCTTTAAAGACCTTTTGCAGAAATTTAATTATTCTTGAAGCCAAAGAAAACTTATCCGACGCTTTATTGGTCGAGCACTGTCGAGAGTCCTTACCAAAGACGTGCGAAGTGTTTAAATTGTTACTTGCCAATCGAAACGTTCTTAATCTTCAGACGCTGGTCAAAGCATCTCTCATGGTTCTCAATGAAACTGCAAGCACAACAGATAAGTAGTGCTCAACTATTGTATGGATTCTTTCACTAAAAGCAGACTTCAGAAAGCGGTGAGAGCTCATCGTAAGACATGTGCCGAGTGGCCCACGCTGAAAGATTTAGAAAAACTAGGCTTCTCCAAAAAAGAGACCGATATCGGAGTGAAAGAAAAGTGGCTCATTCAGCTTTATGTCAATATGACTTCGGGCGCTGTGGTTAAAGTGTTTAAGGTTTCTGAATGAATTTAAGCTGCAGGTGGTTCGCCTAGGGTCAAGTTTCTGAGATTCCTAAGCCGTTGATAGGCCTCGGGGAATTGAATTTGCGCCCAAAGACTGAGCAACTTTCTCTTGGGAAGCACGACAAGTGCTTCAGGTACTACGATTTTCAAAAACATCTCTTTTGCTTTCGATAAATTACCTTCTTCAAGATAAGCGAAGCTTAAGAGAAATTGATGCCTGACAAGATGCTTTTTCTGTGCCGAGAAACTTTCCCTTGGAAGGAAGTGTCTAATCTCGGTTAAAAAGAACACATTATGCTCTAGGTGGAAACTTGAAAGTCGTCCGCCCCAAAGTCCTTGCGTTCTCATGCGCCAAACTCCCATCACATCAGGCATGATTTTTATAGGCCCTTTCAGAGAATTCAAAATATCAATGCACCAATCGTGACCGGTGAGTTTAAAAAAGAAGGATGGTAGTTCATCGAAAAGATGGTTTCTAAAAAAGAGACTACAATTATGCGGGAAACAGGCTTCGAGAAGCTCTGACGTATCAAAAGTTTGTTGCTCGGTCCTTGGAACAGGGCCGTGTTGGCTACCATCCTCTTCCGAAATCGCCCAAACCTTATGTGCTACACACGAGAAGTTGGGGTTTTTTTCAAGAAAACTCAGTTGGAGTGATAGCTTTTTAGGATTTGTCCAATAATCATCACCATCACAATGGGCAATAAACTCTCCCGTTGCTGCTTTCCACGCTCTGTCATAATTACGAGTGTGTCCCATGTTGGTAGGAGTCGAGAGAATTTTAAAGTATCCAGGATACTCATCGCTATATTTCTTAGCTATTTCAAGTGTGCGATCAGTAGATGCATCATCTGCAATAATAATCTCAAGGCGAGCATCTACTTTTTGACTTAAAATTCCATCGAGGGCTTGAGCTAAATATTTTTCGTGATTGTAAGTGATCACTAAAACACTGATTGTTTTTAAAAACTCATGAGTCATGGGTTTCTACCGCGCCTTCAAGTGGAAAATAAGTTGAGGGAGCTGTGAATTTACTGGAGATTTTTGCCAACTACCATAACAGTCTTCAACCACAAAACCTGCCACTTCAAAGAGCTTCATCCATTGATCTTGATTAAAGAGATGAAGAGTTGAGCGATGCAATGAAAATTCACTAAGACTATTGGCCGTTGCAAACTCAAAAATTGTTTGGCTTTCTTTCGGGCCCGAATAAGTTTTTTCCCAAATACGATTCTCAGGATTACATTTCACTCTGTCTGAGATGTAACTCCAGACACCCTCTCGAAAGTTCCACTGGTTATCAAAAAAATCCAAGTTATGAGCTTCAACAAAGAAACTTCCATCGGGGGTTAAATGAGAAAGGACATTTCGTAATGTGCCCAAAAGTGAGAACTCTGATTCGGATTGCTCAAGTGCCTGATGGCTGGCAAAAATAGTCTGAAAAGTTTCATCTAATTCAAACTTGCTAAGTTCCAACGGGTAAATCTGGAAGCGAGATTGTTGTTTTTGAGTTAATTGCTCCCTTTCAATTCGGATAGCGCTCATTCGAGAGGGGCAACTTTCGATCACTGAAACTGCTAAATCAGTCTTTACTAAACCTAGACTAAAAAGATGTGAACCATTTGCAAGATCAAGCACCGATCCCGAGGTTTTATCGCAAAAGCTAAGCGCAAAATTGAGCTTTCCTTGTTCATCTCCGTAGAGATCGATAAGGTAACGGCTTATCTGATCATTATTAATAATTGCGGAATCTGAAATTAAGTTCTCGCGAGGGTAGAGAAACTGATTGAAAACAAAACTACCAGCGAGTTTTTTAATTTGATGGATTGGAGTCATTAATAGAACTCCAATAGTCTACCATAGAAGATGTACAAATTAGAAACTGACAGGCTTAAACTCTGGCCGCAGCGTGATAAAAGTTAAACTGGCTGAATCTTTTGTTGGAAAGCCTCTATTCTCAACGCTTTTTTAAACGCGTCGAGATCGTTTTGTGGAATTTGGCAGGTTCTGTTTTCACATAAATAAAGAGTTGTTTTGTTCTCTAAGGTGTTTTTGTCAGTGAACAAACCATTTTTCGTTTCATCGGGGCTTTTGACCGCAACTATTTTGTTGGGGATGAATCTTTCACGAATCGCTTGAAGCCAATCCTCTAATTCCTGATCGTTCCCTGGAACAAGAACGAATTCCTGAGAACGATTTTGAAGTAGCTCTAAAGCAATCAATAGTTGGCTTGATGCTTGAGGTAGTGTTCTCATTTGAGGTTCATAGGTTTTAAGAGCCTGTTCTGCGATCACCGAAAAAGATTCATTATAGGTAAGTTTCCCCAAGCGAACGAGCGCAGTGATAGCGATTGCACTGCTGGATGGCGTTGCTCCATCGTAAGTTTCTGAAGGACGAATCACTAGATCATTTTGTTTAGGAGGTGAAAAGAAGAATTGTTTTGTAGAGGAGTCCCAAAAAAGCTCAATCATTCTTCGGGTGAGGTCCTCAGCCAAACGTATGTATTTTGAGTTGAAGTTAGACTCATACATCGTGAGAATCGCTTGGATGACGTGAGCGTAATCCTCCAGAAAGCCTTCAACTTTCGATTCGCTACCTGAATAAACATGTTTTAATGTCTTGCCATCCCACAAATTGTCCAAAATGAAATTAAGCGCTTTTTCAGCTCGCTCGAGATAGCTCGGTTCGTTTAAAACCTGATGAGCCAGAGCGATAGAGTGAATCATCATTCCATTCCATGAACTAAGACATTTCGTGTCGATCCCGGGTGCTATTCGTTTTTGCCTTAGGCTAAAAAGTTTGCGTTTGGCAAGAGCAAGAGTTTCTTCAAGCTCGGCCTCTGAGAGATTGAGTTGAGCGGCGAGTTCCTCCCAGCTCTCAGTTCGATGCAAAATATTTTGGTGCTCCCAGTTTCCGTCTTCAGATACATTGAAAACTTTATTAAACACAGCAGCTATTTCCGAACCAAGATTCTTGTCGATCTCTTCTTTCGACCAGATATAAAACTTACCTTCAACTCCTTCACTGTCAGCATCTTCGGTGCTGTAAAATAATCCCTCGGGCGAATAGAGGGATCTAAAAACATAATCAACCATTTCTCGCACAGTTCGAGCAAACGAGAGATTGTGAGTTGCTTGATAAGCTTCTACGTAAAGCTCGATTAAAAGTGCATTGTCATAAAGCATCTTCTCAAAATGAGGAACAAGCCACTGGTCGTCTGTCGAATAACGATGAAAACCACCCCCAAGTTGATCGTAAATTCCACCGCGAGACCATAATTCAAGAGTAGTGCTTACAATGGTAAGAGCGTCTTGATCTTGACTCGTTCGCCAATGACGTAATGCCAGTCGAAAATCTCCAGTATGGAAAAATTTCGGAGCTCTACCCAATCCACCATACGTGGGGTCAAAAGAACTTTTAGTTTTGTGGAAAGCTGCTTCAGTAAGAGCACGAAAAGCGGGGGCATTGCCAAGGGTTGGATCAGTTTTAGCGAGATCTCTTAAAGCGTTTAGAAGTTCTCCAGCCGATTTTTTAACTTCGCTCTCCCGAGTTTTCCAAGTGTTAGCTACCCCCATCAAGATTTTTTTGAACCCCGGCAATCCCATTCGATCTTCTGGTGGAAAATAGGTGCCTCCGTAAAAAGGCTCCAAGTCGGGAGTTAAAAAAACGGTCATGGGCCAACCCCCACGATGAGTCATTAGCTGAACTGCATTCATGTATATGTTGTCGAGGTCTGGTCGCTCTTCGCGGTCCACTTTGATACTGATAAAATGCTCGTTTAAAATTTTCGCCGTAGCGGTGTCTTCAAAACTTTCACGTTCCATCACATGACACCAGTGGCAGGCCGAATAACCAATAGAGAGGAAGATGGGTTTATTCTCTTTTTTGGCTCTCTTTAAAGCTTCGGGGCCCCAAGGATACCAATCGACTGGGTTATGAGCGTGCTGCAACAGGTAAGGACTTGTTTCAGAAGCGAGCCGGTTATTCGAAGAGGGTTTATTCATAGGTCTCGCAGTTTAGTGAGGACTCAATGAGAAGTCACGCCCGTAAAGCCTAGTTATTGAAGCTGGACGCAAAAATAACCCATTGAAAATATGAGGTTTTTTATAATGGCTATTGATTTGACGCGTTGCACATGATAAAACTCTCCGTCCTTAAGAAAGATTACTTTCCATTGGACCAAACTCTTGGGGGGGGAATGAAAAGTCAGATATTATCGATAGCAGTTGTACTACTTATTTTCACTCAAGCGGTTTTAGGTGCTGAAAAATCAAAGTCTAGTCAACGGGCTCTATCTCAAAGCAAAGCTTCAAGTTCAGCCAATCTCCGAGTGAACAGCGTAAAAACAAAGAGTGCCATCGGGACATCCGGTCTTGAATCGCTCTACGGATTTCTAGAATTTCGCCCCTCTTACACATCGGTTCAAGGCGAAATTCACACTGAGAACACAGTCGAAGTTGGATACAAAATCGCGCCTACTTTGAAAACCGGTTATGTTCAATACTTCTCCACAAACTTAATGAGTAATTTAGGAACGACTTTAGGGTTGAATCCCACTGCTAACGATGGGTTTGTCTATTTCAAAGCTAAGGATGTTTGGCAAAGTCCCGATAACCACCTCTCGGCTTCTTATCAATTAAGACTCTTAACCCCCACTGATCCTTCGAAAGTCCAAGGTGGATACATTACAAGTTTTAGAAACCAGTTTCTTTTGACCTATAAGTTTAATGAACTTGTCAGTGTCGACCTCAGTTATCATCCGATTCTTCATGCTTATTCAAAAGCAGGTATCACAACTTCAAAAGGAACTTTGCAGGCCAACCCAGGGTCTGACCACCAGTTTGTTTTGCAACCCACTTTTCATCCTACGAGTCAGTTAACTGTTTTAGTTCCGGTCGTTTACCAAGTGACCCATTTTAAGCAGATGGACGGAGCTTCCAATTCGTCGGCTTGGAGAAAGCTCGTCACTTTCTGGCCTGAGATCGATTATGAAATCAACCCCATGCACACAGTGGGTATTGCCTACTATACGGATAATTTGATTTCGGATTATGGCTCTGGGCTAAACCTTTCAAATGGTTTTAGAAACGGAGTTACCCAGTTGGTGTGGGGCATCAATCTCTAAGTGTATTCTCATCGTTTACCGTCCTAAGTTAAAGATTTCTTGATACAATAGGGGGATGAAACCATTTATTACACCCCTCTTGTTCTCGTTCCTTTTTTTTTCACCCCTCTTAATCGCTGATAGCGACACTCTTCCGCTCAATAAAAAAACTAAGGTTATTAAAGAGAGTGATTCTGCTGAAATCACCAAGCAACTAAAGACTGGAAGTTTGAAAGAGGCGCAGTCTACAGTTTCAGCTGAGGAGGAAATAGGACCTAAACCATTTTTAGGTTCTATCAGTGTCTATGGAACTAAGAAACTGAACGAAGTTATTTTAAAAGAACTTTTGGGCAAAGACTTTGATGAGTGGATCAAAAAGGGGCTCGCGGGAGATCCCTCTAGTTTAGATATCGAGAAAAGTCTTATTCAAAAAATTCAGAAAAAATTTAATTTCCCTTTTGCAGAGTTCAGTATCGTTCAGTTTTTCGAGCCTGATAATCTTGCAGTTCACATTGTTCTTGATGTTATCGAAAAAAATGATTTGGCTTCACGGGCTAATTTTTACTCGGAGCCTACCGGGCAATTCACGGATCCTGATCTCTTGATTCAATCTTGGATGGAATATGAAAATCTCGGAATGGATCTTATTGAATCTGGTCAAATTGCACCTGATGGCACAAAGTGTGAAGCTTTGCACTGCCCCTTTGGGCATGAACACACCAAACTGAAACGCTACGGACCTCTTTTTACAGAGGGGGTTAAGAAAAATTCAGAAAAGTTAATAGAGATCTTAAACAAAGATAAGAGGGCTGATTATCGAGCCAGTGCCGCATTTCTATTGGCTTATTTACCGAACGGCAAGAAAGTAGTGTCTGCTCTAGTGGACCGAATTCGAGATCCCGATCAAGTTGTCAGAAATAATGTCCTCAGAGTTTTGGGGGATATTTCTGAGTTGCGGCCTGAGTTTGCTATTCCGGTGAACCCTTTGATACCAGCTTTGAACTATCCAAGAAGTACGGATCGTTCTAAAGCAGTTTTTGTTGTGTTTTCTCTGGCTGCACACTCCAGTTCTGCTCGGGAGGAACTGCTAAGAGATGGCGTTCCCAATTTATTGCTTTTACTGGACACTAAAATTCCCGATCAACGTGACTTAGCTTATAACACTCTCAAAAAAGTGTCGGGGAAAGATTATCCAGTGAGTGATCTCGTGAGTTGGAAAAATTGGTATGGGAAACTCAAGAAAGATAAAGGCTTGCCAGCCGCAAAGTAAATTCAACTCAGTTTTTTGCTAGCCCGAGTTAATCGATCTCGGATAGCAGGCCAAAGCCCACTTCGGAAATCGGGTATTGTACACAAAATCATTTCCGAATCACTTTTGTCCAAGTCTCTAAGTTGAGAAAACAGAGTTTTTGCACCTTGAACGCTATCATTTTCGTTTTCCGCCAAGTGATAAAACTGCACTTCCGAAAAAACGTTTAAGAATTTATTGCGAATATCCGCACTAAGAATAAATGGAGTCAAAACACTCAACGTGTTTTTCAGTTTTGTAAAGTCTATTTCCGAAATATTCCCTTCCCATCGATACATCGGTTTTCTCGGAGCATAATGAGACTCAAGTAATCCTGGCGCAATAGGTGATCTTGCAGCGATCGACGGCAAACCAAGTTCTGAGTGCAGACCGTGAAATCTTGCTCCTAAAGCTTTTTGTAATGCTTCAATCGAGACTCCTCCCGGACGCAGTACATTTACGGACCCCTCAGAGTCGACTGAGCAAATGGTGGACTCCAGTCCGACTGAACATTCGCCACCTTCCAAACAGTAATTAAGATGCGCTCCTAATTCAGCTAACACATGTTCGGCTTTAGTAGGGCTGATTCTCCCGAACTGATTAGCGCTTGGAGCAGCTAAAGGTAAACCGCTGCGTTTTAAAACCTCTTGTGCCACAGGATGAGCAGGGGACCTTAGGCCCACAGTCTCAAGTGAGCTTGTCACAAGATCTGAAATTCTGGGATGTTTGGGAAAAATAATTGTCAAAGGACCTGGCCAAAACGATTCCATGAGTCGATTGCTTGATTCGATTTGTAAAGCGGTCATTGTTGATATCGAAATCAAATTCAAGTCGTGGAGCTTCTCACAGCTTTTCAGAGTTTCCGGCACATGCACAATCAGGGGATCAAATGAGGGTCTGCTTTTAAATAAAAATATTTTTGCAACAGCTTCATCGCTTAGTGCATTTCCCGCAAGGCCATAAACAGTTTCGGTCGGAAGACCAATAACATCTCCCGATTTTAAAGCATTGACCGCAATTTCAATGTTCTCCGCTATGGGATTTAAAAGCTTGGTTTTTGAAGCAGAAGTTTGCACGGTGAATTCGTTGCGACGATTTTTAATCTCGTCTTATTGTTTCGATAATCAACTCTTTGAACTCAGGTAAGTCATCGAGCCCCGAAACGCATCGACCCGGAGTTTGGTTGACTAAACGGGTTTTAAAAAAGCCCCAAGAGCTGCCTCCATTGAGATAATAAGGAGTACGGCCCGGACTAATCACTTTAACCGCAAAATTGAGCGTATCCTTAAAATGAGCGTGGCTTCTTTCGTGAAGAACTTTAGAAAGCTTTAAAGTCCACGTATAAGGGGCTGTTGCCGTTGCAAACCATTCCTCTCGTTCTGTCCAATCAAATCTTCTTTCAGGAAACCCTTCTCGCCCCTCCCAACCGGTTACAAAAGCGACTTCTGTGCCCCAAGGTAATGAAGTATCGGTAAAGTTAAGAAGGACATCTCCTTGAACTGAAGTGAAGTGCTGGCAAGAGAGTGTATAGTTCCTACCCGAAACTTTGAGTTCAAACCCCCAAAGGGTGGTTGTAGACAAAAAGAGAGCTAGTAAGAGTTTCGATTGCATGAACAAAATCCTCGCAAAATTGACTACAAGATGTACGCTATTGCGCTTTAAATCGCTACTATTTTCGATGACAGTCCTGTGACAATTCCTACAGTAGAGAGGCTATAAACTAGAGCCAAGGTTAGGCTTGTATGAAAATTCATTTGTGGGGCACAGATTTTAGGCGAAGTTCAGCCGAAATGAGAAAAAAGCTAGCTATAGCTTTGCCCGAAAGACAAGGAAAACTTAAAAATATCATATCTTTAGGTTTCCAGGATATTGTTTACTTATGGACCTGTAATCGAGTCGAGTTTTATACTACGGCGGAAGATTATTTCTCAGATACTCGTCCTTTATGGCTTAAAGTTTTGAACCATTTTGGTTTGACCGAAGAGGATTATTACCGGGGTTACCATTTGGAAGGAAAATCTGCCCTTCGGCATTTGATGCGAGTGGCTTCCTCTCTTGAATCGATGGTAGTCGGAGAACCCCAAATTTTGGGTCAGCTTAAAGGGGCTCTTGCCTTTAACCGAGAAAATCAGTTGCCCATCGATAAGCACCTTGAGCAATGTTTTCATCTCTGTTTCGAGACTGCAAAAAAAGTTCGAAGTGAGACTGCGATTGCTGAGAAGCCAGTTTCAGTGGCTTCTCTGGGACTTAAATACTTGGTTTCGATGGAAGGCGAATATCCTCTTAAAAAAGCGGTGGTCGTAGGGCGAAGTCCTATTAGTTTAATGGTTCTTCAGTGGCTAAAGAAAAATCGTATTGATGTTCCCGTTGTCTGGGTGAATCGCTCAACAGAGGTTTTGAAAAGTTACCCTGAATTTCAAGGTGTCGAACTCCAGCCGCTAGAAACTTTTTTAAAAGGCGAAACAAGTTTTTCTCATCTTTTCACTTCCACAGCGAGTATCGAGCCTATCTTTAAGAAAAGTTTTTTTGAAAAATTGGGTCGAGAGAAAAAATTAGTTTTTGATTTTGCGGAGCCGCCTGACGTTGAACACTTTGTTTTACAGCCGGTGAGGGTTATTCACATGGAAGACCTCATGGACGAGGCCAAGACCAACAGCCTTGAGAGGGCGGAGAGTGTTGCAGTGGCCGAGAAGATGATTGAAGCGGCGATGAGAACCTATTGTCTCGATCAAAAAGAAAAGCCCATTCTGAGAGATTTTAACGCGATTGAACCAGAGTTTTTAAAGGAGTTAGAAGCGACTCTTCTATTGATTGAAAAAGAGGTTCCTGAAGAGTTCCAGAGCAGGGTCAAAAAGATCGCTGAAAAATTGGTTAAAAAGAATTTGCATCTTTCTCGTGAGCACCTAAGAGAAATCCTAAGACGAGTGACTTCCGAAGAAACCGATTTGATTAGTGGCATATGAAGTACCGGCTTGGAACCAGAAAAAGCGATCTCGCAAAAACTCAATCGAGCCATGTTTTAGAGGCTTTAAAAATCTTGGGGCTGGATTGTGAATTGGTTTTTATTGAGAGTGAAGGAGATCAAAAAAACAACGAGGCTTTGTACCAAATTGAAAACACGACTCCGGGTCTATTTACTAAACAGCTCGAAGTCGCTCTGCTGAATCGAGAAATTGATCTCGCAGTTCACTCATTGAAAGATTTGCCGACTGAGCAGCCCTCTGGACTTAAAATTGGTGCTATTTCGGCTCGTGCTTCGACCGAAGATTGTCTTCTCATTCATCCCGAGGCTTTAGATGGCAATCAGCCTTTGTTTTTGAAACTTGATGCGAGAGTTGGAACTAGTTCGTTAAGACGGGAAGCTCAGTTGTTGAGTGCTCGTCCCGATCTCAAAGTTTCTCCCATTCGGGGAAATTTGCCGACTCGATTGAATGCAATCCGCGAACGAAAATTCGATGCTACTCTTTTAGCAGCGGCTGGTTTAGAGCGTTTAAAACTTAATTGTGATGGAATTCATGTCTTTAAACTCTCTGAAAGAGAATTCCCTCCAGCTCCAGGGCAGGGGGCTTTGGCTATTGAGATTCGAGAAGATGCCTCAGAGGATCTCATTCAAGCACTCAATCAAATTCACGATCCCGTGGGCGCATTGGAAACCCGAGTTGAAAGAAAAGTGCTGAAAGGACTCTTTGGCGGTTGCACTTTGCCTTTGGGTATTCGCTGTTATAAAGAGGGCAACCTCTTAAAAACAAAGGTGTTTATTGGTGTTTTGAAGGATCGAAAATCTCATACTAAGGATTGGTTAGGGTTTCATCATTTTGACATTTCAAGTCAAGACGAACAGACTCTCGTCGATAGCGTAATTGAAAAAGTCAGAGGATTTTTAAATGGATAAAAAGCTAAAAATTTTGGTGACGGGCGAAAATAGAGATTTAGAAGAAAATATTCCGGTAGCTCATTTGGATTCAGAGGTTTCCATACAATGGGTTCAATGGCCTGTATTAGAATTTAAGCGGCTTGATGTGGCAAGTGATCTGCTCCAGAAAGTCGTGGATATCCCTTTTGAATGGATTGTTTTCACAAGTCCTAGAGCCGTTCATTTTTGGACCGAAACGATGGTCGAAGCTTCTCTGGATTTTCCTTTGGAGACTCAAGTGGCCTGCATTGGTGAAAGCACTTCTGAAACGGCCTCAGGCGATGGATACACCCCAGATTTTTACCCCACGGAGCCGGGTAGTGAAAAGTTTCTAGAGGAGTTTGAGGATTTGGTTAGCAATAACACTCAAAAGCCTACCGTTTTGATTCCAATGGCCGAGGGTGGAAGATTAAAAATTGCAGAAAGACTCTCTGAACTTGGATGTCGAGTGACGGTCGTCCCACTTTATCGAACCCAGTCAAGGACTGGATTATCTTCCAGTATTCCTGGAGGAAATTTAGAGGATATTTCTGCAGTAGTATTTACAAGTCCATCTTCCGTCGAGGCAGTGCTCAGTGCCGTTAAAATCCCTCAGACTGCTAAAGTCATCGCTATCGGAACATTTACTCAAGAGCATTTGAAAAAAAGGGGTTATGAGAGCGAGCTGTTACCGGGCTCTAGTTTCGAACGGATAGGAGAAGTTCTATGAGTGACTATCGCCACCGTCCCCGACGCTTAAGAAAGAATCAAATCATTCGAGATTTAGTTCACGAAACAGATCTTCATCTGTCGCAATTAGTACAGCCCTACTTTTTGGCAAATGAGAAAGATGCGAAGGAGCCCATTACGGGATTTTCAGATGTCTATCGCTGGGGCATTGATCTCCTCTCAAAAAAAGTTGAAACCGATCTGAAACAGGGCTTGAAGAATATTTTGTTGTTCGGATCGGCTCCTAACGTTCAAAAAAATGAGAAGGGCACTGCTGCTTATGAGGAAAAGGGCTCATTACCGAACGCGATTCGAACGCTCAAAGAGCGGTTTTCTGACAGTGTCGTGTTGATTTCAGATGTTTGCTTGTGCCCTTACACTTCCCATGGGCATTGCGGTTTGGTGGATGGCTCCGAAGTTGAAAATGATTCTTCGCTAGTTGCTCTAGGAGAGATGGCGTTAGTTCACGCTAGAAGTGGAGTCGACATTGTGGCCCCCTCCGACATGATGGACTTTCGAGTAGGCTATATTCGAAACTTATTAGATGAAGCGGGTTATGATCAAACTTCAATCATGTCCTACACTGCGAAGTATGCTTCTAGCTATTATGGTCCGTTCAGAGAGGCTCTGGGTTCAGCTCCTAAAGGAACCGATCGAGCGACTTATCAAATGGATTTTAGAAATCGAACCGAAGCTCTTAAAGAGCTCGAACTTGATATCGCTGAAGGTGCAGATATGGTCATGGTGAAGCCTGCATTGGCCTATCTCGACATTATCAAAGACTTTAAAGAGCGCAGTTCAGTTCCTGTTGCTGCTTATAGCGTCAGTGCGGAATATCAAATGGTGAAATTGATGGCTCAGCAGGGGTTAGTCGATGAGAGAAAAATGGCTCTCGAGAATCTATTGGCCATTCGTCGTGCAGGGGCCAATATCATCATTACTTATTTTGCCGAATTTCTTGCCGCTGGAGGTTGGCTTAAATGAACACTTCAAAGTCGCAAGCCCTTTTTGATAAAGCAAAAAAAATGATACCTGGAGGGGTAAACTCTCCGGTAAGGGCGTTTAAATACGTCGGTCGAGATCCGATCTATTTTGACCGAGGCCAGGGGCCTATTCTTTATGATGTCGACGGTAATTCCTATATCGATTTTTGTGCTTCATTTGGTCCGTTGATTTTAGGTCATTCTCACCCGGCCATTTGCGCTGCTCTCATTGAACAAGCGGGCAAAGCGACGACATTTGGGGCTTGTCACGAAAAAGAGGTCAAGCTTGCTGAGTTGATTTTGAAGGCCTTTCCCTATCTAAGTCACGTCAGGCTTTTAAATAGCGGTACTGAGGCCGTGATGACTGCTGTTCGAATTGCCCGCGGAGCCACGGGGCGGCCGAAGATCTTAAAGTTTGAAGGGTGCTACCACGGTCATAGTGATGGTCTTTTAGCGAAATCGGGGAGTGGTGTTGCAGAGCTCGCAGAGAGCTCTTCCAAAGGAGTTCCTGACAGTATAGTAAAAGAGACTGTTATTGCCCGTTTTGATTCTATCGAAAGTATTGAGAAAGCTTTTAAGCAGTACGGTCAAGAAATAGCCGCTGTCATTATAGAGCCTATACCTGCCAATGAAGGTTTATGGGTTCCTCTTCAAGCGCATTTGGAGGAGATTTGCATGTTGGCGCGATTGCACGGCTCGCTCATCATTTTTGACGAAGTCATCTCGGGCTTTCGAGTGGGATTGGGTGGTGCCGCAGGATTTTTTAACTTGAAACCGGATCTGGTTACTTTGGGTAAAATCATTGGAGGCGGTTTGCCACTGGCGGCTTGTGTTGGAACTGAAAGAGTCATGTCTCAAGTGGCTCCTTTGGGGCCAGTTTATCAGGCAGGAACATTGTCTGGAAACCCGCTTGCGACTGCAGCTGGAATTGCGGTTCTGACAGAGCTGTTCTCCAAGCCTCCTTACGAGATTCTTGAGAAAAGAACAAAAAAGTTCGTAAGTCGGCTCAAAGAGGAAGTTTTACCCAGTTGGGATTTCGCTCAGATGGGTTCGATATTTTGGATGTCACCTGCAAAATTGACAGGAGCTTTTCCTCCAGTCGTCAATGACGAAACCAAGCAATCTTATGCTCAGTTTTTTAGGGCTGCCCTCGAAGCCGGAGTCTACTTTGCTCCGTCTCCGTTTGAAGTAGGTTTTGTCTCAACAGCTCATACTGATGATGTGCTGGACGAGACAATTAATAAGTTAAAAAAATGTCAACGATAGTACAAAAACGCTGGGCCAAACTGTTTCTTGCTGTAGCCATTCTTATGCTTACCCAAGTGGTATGGTGGCTCGATGTGTTTTCAAGACACGTTAATACTATTGCCGAGCTCCGAAAGGAGAATTCAGTACTACAAGGCACTATTCGTGACCCTGGAGTTATTGAAGCTATCGAAACATTTACGGCTCGAAAAAAAATGATGTTTTTCTCGGAAACTTTTGTTTTTGGAGTACTAACAGCCCTAGGACTCTATCTACTTTTTAGGGCTTTAAAGAACCAGGAAAAAGCTCGAGATCTCCAGAAACAGTTTATTGAGACTGTGAGTCACGAATCAAAAACCCCTTTAACTGCTCTAAAACTGCGCCTTGAATCTATTTTAGAGAAAAGTGAAAGCGATGCTCAGCTTTCAAAAGAACTGAACCAGTCACTCGAAGAGGTGAGACGGTTGGTTTCCGTTTTCGATAAGACCTTAAGCCTCAACCGAATGGAAAGCTTGAGTTTTCGTTTCGAAGAGGTCTCTTTTTCAGAGCTTACTCAGCAAGTAATGAGGAGAATGGATCCACTCTTCAAGCAAAAAAATGTGAAGTTAAGTTCTTCGATTTCAAATGATGTCTGGGTTCGAGGGGACCTATTCGCTCTGCAAAATCTAGTTCAAAGTTTATTAGAAAATGCAGTGATCTACAACGACAAAGAAAGACGCGAAGTAGCTGTCGAATTGAGGGAAGTAGCTGGTGCTGTGAAATTGAAGATTACCGACAACGGACCTGGAATTTCACAGGAAGAGAGAAACAAAATTTTTGAAAAGTTTTTCCGTGGTAAATCGAGTCGGAGAATCCCTGGAACAGGGTTGGGCCTTTACTTAGTGAAGCATACTGTAGAAATGCATTCTGGAAAAATTGAACTTTCTTCATCGTCATCAAACGGAGCACAGTTTGAAGTCACGTTTCCCAGAAAAGGAGATAAGAGTGACTCCTAGAATTTGCATTATTGAAGATGACCCTACAATCCGTGAGCTCGTTTCTGGAAAGCTTTCACAGAGAGGTTATTCGGTGGAGTCTTTCGATGAAGCCGAGAATGTAGTGAAGTTAGAAGAGGCCCTATTCGATTTGTATATAGTCGATGTGATGTTAGCGGGAGAGATAAGTGGTCTGGAACTTTGCCGATTGCTCAAACAGAAACAGCCCACCTTGCCAATTTTGATACTCTCAGCTTTATCGGAACCTACCGATCGTGTTGAGGGGTTAAAAATGGGGGCGGATGACTATTTGACGAAACCCTTTGAGATGGAAGAACTACTTTTGAGAGTTGAGGGAATGCTCAAAAGAAGATCATGGTACTCAAGCTTGCCCTCAGACCTGTCGGTTTTCGAGTGGGACGACTGTGCTGTAGACTTCGTCAAGTTTGAGGGGCGTCGAGCAAAAGACGTTTTTCCACTCAGTCAAAAAGAGTGCATGCTGATGAAGCTTCTCGTTGAAAAAGAGAATCAAGTGGTCACGCGAGATGAGATTTTAAATCAGGTTTGGGGTTATGATGTGTTTCCCTCATCGAGAACGGTAGATAACTTTATTTTGAGACTTAGAAAACATTTCGATAACCCAGGGCAACCCAAATATATTCATTCGATCAGGGGAGTCGGATATAAATTTACAAAAAAGGGAGTTCTATGAAGCCGGTTCAGTCTCCGCTCATGATGCGATACCTTGCAGGAGAGTCTATTGGTCGCTATCCAGTCTGGATGATGAGACAAGCGGGTCGTTATTTGCCGAGTTATCGCGCCATAAGAGAGAAATATTCATTTTGGGAAATGGCTTCAAATCCTGAAGTTGCGGCTCAAGTAAGTTTGTTGCCGGTCCATGAACTTCCTGTTGATGCAGTTATTTTTTTCTCAGACATTCTCACGCTGCCCTACGGTTTGGGATTGCCGATCACGATGAAGGAATCTGTAGGGCCCGTGACGGAGAACCCGCTCAGAAGCTCAGATTCTTTTCACGTTTTTAAAGAATTTGATCCCTCTGAGCACACTCGATTTGTGGGACAGGCTCTTCAAATCATTCGAAAAGAGCTAACCCCCGAGAAGGCTCTTTTGGGTTTTGCTGGAGCTCCTTGGACTGTCGGGGCCTATCTTATCGAGGGAAAAGCGAATCGCAATTTTGAAACATTAAAAAGCTGGATGTATTCGTCGCCCGAGCAATTGACTCAATGTCTCGACCTTTTAGGGGAAGCCACTCTGAAATATCTCGAATGGCAATACCAATCTGGCGCGCAGATGGTTCAGCTCTTCGATACTTGGATTGGTCACATGCCAAAATGGTTTTTTAAAGCTCATTATTTAAGAGTTTTAGAGAGAATTTTTAGTGGGCTAAAATCGAAAAGTATACCTGCAATCTATTTTACAAAGCACTCTACCCACCTTATCGAACTCATAGGGCAATTGCCTGTATCTGGTTTTAGCGTGGACGAGCTGCAATCTCTTTCCGAACTCGACGAAAAGTTCCCCAAAACTACTTTCTTGCAGGGAAATCTGGATCCGATTCTTCTGCTCAAAGGAACCGAAGCTCAAGTTCGATTAAAGACTCGCGCTTTAGTACAGGAGGCTTCTCGCCTTGATCGTAAAGTTATTATAAATCTAGCTCACGGTATTTTACCTGGAACTCCTGTCGAAAACGCAAGAGCCTTCTTGGAGGAGGCAACGACTCTATGGGTTTAAAAGAGCTCATTAATAAGTACTCCACTTCAGGCCCGCGATACACTTCTTATCCAACAGCGCCTCAATGGGTCGATTCATTGACTGTCGAAGCTTATCGGGAGCAACTTAAAAAGAGCTTTTCGAAAAAAACAGAACCTATCGCACTTTACGTTCACATTCCTTTTTGCGAAGCTCTTTGTTATTACTGTGGTTGCAACATTCAAATCACTAAAGACCATACAAGAAGCCAGACCTATTTGAATTCTCTTATCAAAGAGATGAAAACGGTTACTGAAGTGATTGGTAGCCGACAGTCGCTGTCTCAAATTAGTTGGGGAGGTGGAACCCCGACTTTTATGACCGTTGATGAAATAACCAAGCTCCATGAAGCCACTCTACAGTGTTTTGATCTCGTTCCTAATGCTGAAGTCAGCATTGAAATTGACCCCAGAGTTACAAGTCGTGAGCAACTCAAAGTTCTTAGGGAGTTGGGATTCAATCGAGTGAGTTTAGGTGTCCAAGATTTTAATGAAGACGTACAAAAAGCTATCAACAGGGTTCAGTCGGTCAAAATGACGGGAGACATGCTTAAATTTTGTCGTGAGCTTGGATTTGAAGGTATCAATTTCGACCTGATTTATGGTTTGCCACTTCAAACGCGTGACTCCTTTAAAAAGACCGTGGAACAAGTTGTCCAGCTAAAACCTGATCGCATTGCACTCTATAACTATGCTCATTTGCCATCGTTAAGACCACATCAAAAAATCATGGACAAATTCGCCCGACCCGACACCGAGGAGCGACTTGCTATTTTTCTGGATGGCTACCAAGAGTTTACTGACCACGGTTATCAATCTATCGGTCTAGACCATTTTGCGCTTGATACCGATGAGCTTTTTCGAGCCATTGAGAAAGAGACCCTTTACCGGAACTTCATGGGTTACACGGTGAAGAGAGGTGCAGGAATGATTGGAATCGGTGCTTCTGCCATTGGCGAAATAGGCAATAGCTACTTCCAAAATATAAGAGAGGCTAAAAATTACGAGGAGAGTGTTGCCCAAACTGGAATGGCGGCTTTCCGAGGCCTTCTTCTGAGCCCTGAAGACGAAAAACGTAAGTGGATTATTCAGCAGCTCATGTGTAAATTTATTCTTAGATTTTCAGATTTCCAATCTCGTTTTGGAAGTGATTTCAAAGTTGAATTTGAATCAGAGCTTCGAAAGCTCGAAGATTTTTCAAAAGAGGGAATTTTAAATCTCACATCGGAGGGGATTGCGATTTCCGAGCTAGGGCGGTTAGTTATTCGTAATGTCGCGATGGTTTTTGATGCTTACTTAAATTTGCCTGGTAAAGCTACTTATTCAAAAACGTTATGAAATGGTCTACTTGGTTAAAACAGAGCAATTCCATTATTTTAGAGTACGACCATATTCCACAGGAACAAGTAGAGACTTTTGAAGAGCAAATCGCAGAGGTTGAAAAGTATTATCAGTTTTCGACTGTGGAGGAGATCTCAAAACGAACAATACAAAAAAAACGACAGGGGCTAGCGGCTATCACTTTCAGTAATCCTCGGGTGAGTGTAATTTTACGAGCTTTGCCATGGCTGCGATCAAAAAAAATTCCTTTCACTATTTTTTTGCGAGCCGACTGTATCGGGCTCAATAAGCTACCTGTAGAGGAAGAGATCGAATGCTACATCAAAAAATATCCTGAAATTTCAAAGGAAACAGCCTTTGAAGGTGGAAAAGAGGAAAGTTTTTTAAAGTCTCTTCGAAGCCAGGTAGGGGCTTTACCCGTGGATATTTTAGATCCTACCCAGTTCTTCTGTACTTGGGGAAAATTGAAAGAGATACCCAAAGAGTTGGTTGAGTGGGGTGTTTCTTTATATTTAGTGCCTGAAAAAAGGTCGACTTTAGACGACGAAATATTATTTATGCGACATCAATTGGGTGTCACCCCTAGGGTGGCTAGAGCGGTGCAAGCAGTCAGGGGAGTAGTGTGGGGTGAACAGGCTCTGCGCGATTTGAAAATAGCTGGATGTGTTACTGGCGGTTCTGGAGCTGTGACGCAGGAAAGCCAGTGGTGGAACCTTCCGTATTGGCGCTTTTCGACTTGAAAAAATAGGCCCGAGCGATAAAATTTGATCTTCCGTCGATAAAAAACGGCGGATTGATTTGACGTAACTACTGGAGGAATCATGGCAACGAAAGTGGCAAAAGTCGGCGTAAAAAAAGAGGATGGTTGGTTATACTATCTTGATAAAAAAGGGAATGTCTCTCGAGCAAAAATGGGACGTGGAAGAAAGCCTTCCAAAGTGAAGCCTCAAATGGTCGCTAAAGTAGGCGTAAAAAGAGAAGAGGGGTTCCTCTATTTCATCGACAAACAAGGAGACGTTTCCAAAGCGAAACTCTCTCGTCGTGGCCGAAAGAAAAAAAGAAAATAAGAGTTTTTTAGAATCTAAGCGTGGGCTACTGAAGCCCACGCTTTTTTTTTGCCTATTAAGATACTTCGGTTGTCACTCGTCAAAAGGCTATGTTATTGAATAGGTAATATCGGAGCGAATATGAACAACTGCAATTCGAAAATTCCTGCCCCTAAAAATGAACCGGTCATGAGTTACATCCCTGACTCGATTGAAACGAAAGAATTGAAAAAAACGCTTTCGAGCTTAAGTAGTACCGAGACGGAAGTTCCACTAGTGATTAACGGTAAAGCGATTCGTACCGGAAAAACTGAAAATATTAATCAGCCCCATAAACATCAGCACAAGTTAGGTTTTTATCACAAAGCAGGGCCTGAAGAGGTGAGAGCCGCTATTCAAGGTGCTTTGTCAGTTGCAAAGGACTGGGCTGCAATGCCGGCCAGTTCCCGCGCAGCTATTTTTTTGAAAGCTGCTGAATTGTTGGCCACGAAATATCGTCCAATTTTAAATGCAGCAACCATGTTAGGGCAGAGCAAGACCTGTTACCAAGCAGAGATTGACTCGGCTTGTGAACTTATCGATTTTTTAAGGTTCAATTGTTATTTCCAAGAACAGATGTACTCGATGCAACCCATATCAGGACCTGGGATGTGGAATCACATGGAGTATCGTCCTCTTGAGGGGTTTGTTTTTGCCGTGACTCCTTTTAACTTCACCGCTATTGCAGGTAATTTAACTACATCGGCGGCTCTGCTGGGGAATGTTGTTGTTTGGAAACCTGCTTCGACAGCTGTTTACTCGGGCCATTTTATAATGAAAATTCTAGAAGAGGCGGGATTGCCTCCGGGAGTGATTCAGTTCGTTCCGGGAAGTGGTGCTGCAGTGGGCGACCTTTGTATCAAAGACAAGAATTTAGCAGGAGTTCATTTCACTGGGAGCACTGGAGTCTTTCAGGATATGTGGAAGAATATCGGAAACCAAATCCATCAATATCGAAGCTATCCAAGGATTGTCGGAGAAACTGGAGGTAAAGACTTTGTATTTGCTCACCCCTCTGCCGATGTGGAAGCGCTTGTTGCTAATACCATCCGAGGTGCTTTCGAGTATCAAGGGCAAAAATGTTCGGCTGCTTCGAGAGCTTATATTCCGAAAAGTCTGTGGAAAGAGGTTAAGGAGCGGCTGATCTCGGAAGTCAAAACTATCAAAATGGGAGATGTATCCGATTTTAGTAACTTCATGAGTGCGGTCATTGATAAAAAATCTTTCGACAATATTCGCTCTTATATCGACGGTGTTGGTAAAGCTTCAGATGCCGAGATTATCGTAGGTGGTCAATGCCGCGACGAGGAGGGGTATTTCGTTGAACCTACGGTCATTGAAACAAAAAATCCTAGTTATCGAACGATGTGCGAGGAGATTTTTGGACCGGTGTTAACGGTCTATGTGTACGATGATCACAAATACGAAGAAACCTTGAAGATTTGTGATGAAACATCTCCCTATGCTCTTACTGGCTGCATTTGGGCTCAAGATCGTAAAGCGATCGATACAGCGTTAAAAGTACTGCATCAGAGCGCAGGGAATTTTTATATCAATAACAAACCGACGGGAGCGGTCGTTGGCCAGCAGCCTTTTGGAGGCGCACGAGGATCGGGCACCAACGACAAAGCAGGTAGTTTGTTGAACCTTTTGCGATGGGTTTCTGTGAGAACGGTCTCTGAGACGTTTTCGCCTCCAAAAAGCTATCGATATCCATTTATGGCCTAGTACAAAATAACTAAAGGACAAAAAATGAAGCGACTTTCGTGGTTACTTATTGTTCCCCTGGTGTGGGGGTGTGTTTCCAGAGAAACTAATGATTTAAAAGATGCTAACCCTTCCGAGACCACTCAAGTGACTTGTTCAAGAGTGACCAGCTTTTTAGGAAACGATCTTGAGAAATACCAAAATGAAGTAGACCAAGCGAGCCGAGAGTATCAAATAGAGCAGTGGCGAGTCGAAACAGCTGACCCTCAAGCTTCACAGGAAAAGTTATCAAAGCTTTTTGAAAAGCTTCAGAAAACTTCTTACGATTCAGAGATTTTGAATAAGACAAAAAGTATAGTTTCTCTAGCATCTGTTCTAAAACCCAATGAGTGCCCCAATTTGGTGAAGCTTCATCGTGCTAAACAATTGTTAGAAACCACTATTCTTACTGACGATAAAGTTGCTGAAAAAGAGCGAGCCAATCAAGAGCGCCAAGATGCAATGATGAATCAGAGTAATGGTTTTCGAGTGGAGATCCCCGGGGAGAAAGAGCCCTTATCGAAAGCTCTTTATGGAAAAAAATTGAGAAGTTTAGAAGTTAGAAAAGAGCGTCAGGAGCTTTATCAAAAATACAACTCTGCACGAGCCCAAAAGTGGAATGAATGGGGCTTTAAAGATCTTATTAAGTCTAGAAATGAAGAGGGGCGATTAGCAGGATTTAAAAACTACTACGAATACCGGTTTTTTCGAGGACAGTTAGATTATCGAAGTTATCGCGCACAAGTTGAGGAGATTAAAACTAAGCTAGCTCCCAAAGTGAGAAAAGCTTTAGCTACGATTGGAAAACAATTCAAAATAAATAAAGTTGAAGCTTGGGATATGGGATATCTGCGAGAAAAGGCTGCATCGGGGGATGTAAATAAATTTCTAGAAAAGCTCCCAGAAGCTACAGTGCTCGATATGGCTAGAAAGTTTTATTCGCACCTAGGAATTGATATCGACTCTTACCAATTTACAATGGATCTTTACCCCCGCCCTGGGAAAAATACCCACGCTTTTGCGATGGGGGTCGTTGCTCCTAGAGTGGACTACAAAGGCAACCTATTGCCTGAGCCTAAGTCGGACATTCGATTCTTAGCCAATTTAAAGCAGCCCGTGAAATGGGAAGACACGAGTACCATTATTCACGAGCTGGGCCATGCGATTCATTTTGGTGAGATTCGTCAGCCAGTAGGGATCTTCAGGGGATTTGGATCGGTTGAAACGGAAGCTATTGCAATGATGCTCGAAAGAATGTCCGATTCAAGTGAATTTCTCGAAATGATTTTGCCGGAATTTACGGGCGTCTCAAAAACAGATTTGAGACCTATTTTAAAGAAACAGGCCAAATCAGCTCAGATCGAGCAGGCCTTTACCCTTTTAAGGCAGGTGTTTTTTAGTGATTTTGAGCATGAAGTTTATTTAAACCCCGATCAAGATTACGGGGCGCTCTGGTCCAAAATGCACAAAGAGTACTGGGGAGTGGAAGTGCCCGAGCAATTTGCAGACTGGGATGTGGAGCATTTTTTGATGGCTCCTGTGTATGTGCAAAACTATGCGATCGGGATTTTGATGGTAGAACAGTTGTACCAGTCTATACTTAAAGAATTTAGAACCTCTTACAAAAGCACTAAAATTGGGGATAAGCTCAGGGCTCAGTACTTCGCTCTTGGGCTGGAAAAGGACTATTTAGGGCTTACTCTAGGCTTTACAGGAAAGCCATTGACGGCAGAGGCAGCCTTGAGGTTAATCAAATAGCACTATGGATACTTTTGAAGTTTGGAAAAATGCCCTGAAAGAGGCCCATAAAATCCTAACCGATTTTATGGAGAGTTCGTCACAAATTGAAAAGTGTTTGGCGTTTACCCGTAAAATTGTTGAGACTTACAAAAGCGATGGCAACATTTTCATTTGTGGAAACGGCGGCTCTCATTGCGATGCTATGCATTTCGCAGAGGAACTAACCGGAAAAAATCGATTGGATAGAAAACCTTTGGGAGCTCTTGCACTGGGAGATCCGAGCCACGTGACCTGTGTTGGAAATGATTATGGATTTGAACATGTCTTTGCTCGACAGTTCGCTGCTCTGGCAAGACGTGGAGATTTACTGATTGGGCTATCCACAAGCGGAAACTCAAAAAATGTAGGTTTAGCCTTTGATGAGGCCAAACAAAGAGGAATTACCACCGTAGCTTTGCTGGGCAGAGACGGGGGATGGCTGAAAGGTAAAGCCGATTTGGTCATTATTATTCCAGCGAGAACTTCGGACCGAGTGCAAGAAATGCATATTAAGATTCTCCACACAGTGATTGATGCTGCAGAGAGAGAGCTGTTTCCGTCCTCTTTTTAATGATTCGCTAAAACATCAAAATCGGGATAATGCTCTTCCATATATTTTTTGAGTTTAGTTTTTACCTGCTCTTCAATTTGACGAGCTCTTTCCTTAGTGAATTTATATTTTTCACCAATCTCTTGAAGAGTCATCGGGTTTTCTGAAACTAAACGCTCATAAAAGACTACTTTTTCTCGACCCTCAAGAGTCTCACCAAATTGTTTAAGAATTTTTTTAAAGATTGTCTCCTGTTCAGCATCTCCTAAAGTGACATCAGGAGGCGGCTGATGAGAGGCCAAATAGGATATTTTCTCCGTCTTTTCGTCATGATGGATGGGGGCGTTCAGTGAAATGTCATTATTCGACAGACGTTGAGTCATTTCCTCAACCTCTTTTTCCTTAACATCCAATTTTTTAGCAAGAAGTTTTACGCCTTGAGAAGGAGATATTCCCTCTTGCTCTAGTTTTTTTTGCTCTTTTCTTAATCGATAAAAGAGACGTTTTTGAGCCTGAGTCGTGCCCATCTTCACAAGTGAGTAATTTTTTAAGATCGCTTCTTGAATATAGCTTCGGATCCACCAAACGGCGTAAGTGGTGAGTCGAACATCTTTGTAGGGGTCAAACTCCTGCACTGCTTTCACAAGCCCCATATTTCCCTCTTGGATGAGGTCTAGAAGTTTGACACGATAATGAACATATTCGAATGCAATTTTGACAACAAACCTGAGATTCGAAGTAATGAGCTTTTGTAAAGTCTCACGATCTTGAGTCTGTTGGTAGAGAACCGCCAGTTCCCTTTCCTCTTCTTTTGAGAGAAGTGGGTATTTTTGAATTTCTTGGAGATAGGTTTGAAGCAAGGGATCTGAAGGAATAGTAGTCACAGCCGTTTGCTTGCTGCTTGGTGTTACTGGTTTTGAGACCAGAGAAGAGGACGGTTTTTTAGAACTCTTCACAGGTTTGTCGGTTTTTTTAGCCATGAGCGCACTAGTCATACCAAAAATAAAGGTGCTTTGCTATCAGGGGTAAATAGGTCATGATACCGAGATGGATAAGCTCTTTATTTACCTCACCGATTTGTCAGGTGGAGCCGCCCTTTTCATTATCTTTGGAATTTTAGTTATTTGCGGCTTGGGCTTTCCTCTGCCTGAAGACATACCGTTAATTGCAGCTGGTTATTTGGTTTGGGACGGAACTATCACATGGGTTCCGGCACTTTTGGTCACTTTGGGTGGGGTCGTTGTGGGAGACACTTTGCTGTTCTTTTTGGGGGCAAAGTTGGGGGTCAAATTTTTGAAAAATCGAGGGGTCAACCGCTTATACTCCCCGGATAAAATCAAACGAACTCGGGCCTATTTTCGTAAATACGGAGATAAAATTGTTTTTATAGCGCGCTTTTTTGCGGGCCTAAGAGCTGTCGTGTTTTTCATGGCAGGCTCGATGCACATGAAATATCGTCGGTTCATCTTTTTAGATTTTTTGGCTGCTTTGATAAGCGTTCCTATTTGGATCGGCATTGGCTTTGGCTTGGGCAAGCTTTTCGGCGATCAAATCGACCAAATTTTAAAAGGGGTAAAAGAGGTAAAAACGGTCGTTACCATTATTTTAGCGATTGTAGCCGTGGTCGTAGTCATTAAAGTGGTGGCGAATTATAGACAAGCTAAAGCTAAGAAAGCCTAGATCGAATCGGTTATCTGAGGCAGCTCAAGGATCGTTCTGTCGCACATCCTACTGCAGCACCAACATCTAAAATACCACCCGTAGCCGTTTTGTTTTCCTGAGGAGTCACTTTTTCAGCTGTGGCTTTAATGATTTTCACTACTTGGTCGGCAGTGAGCTTTGGATTGGCCGAGCGAACTAAGCCAACTGCGCCGGTTACGACCGCAGCAGAAAATGATGTACCACTATTAGTTTCCCATTCATCAATCCATGGGCCGATGAGCTCTTCCCCAGGGGCTGAAATATGTACAGAATTGTGGCCCCAATTTGAGGACTCAAGGAGTTCATCTTGTTCGGTTGAAGCTGCAACGGTTAGTTGATTACTGAGTTTGAATTTTGCAGGATAGATTCCCTGTTTTTCGATATTCTCTCCATCATTTCCAGCTGAAACCACGACTACGACATCATTTTTTCGGGCAAAGTTTATGGCATCAAAGAGCTCTTGGTCGTACCCTTCGCCAGCGAAAGAAAGGTTAATAACAGCTACTCGCTCTTTGGCGGCGTAGTAAATAGCTTGGATAGCATCTTCAGTATCTCCTAACCCTTCATAGTTAAGAAATCTTAACGGCATTAGAGAACAATTCGGGCAGACTCCGGCAGCCCCGACCCCGTTATTTTTAGCTCCAGCGGCAATAGCTGCCACAAAAGTGCCATGTCCTGTTCGGTCAAAAGGTAAAAAGTTTCCTTTCACGAAGTCCCAGCCAATGATGTCATCAATAAATCCATTCTCATCCTTGTCCACACCATTGGAAGGCCATTCTAGAGTTTTTCTTCTTAAATTAGGGGCAACTTCAGGATGATTGTAAATAATCCCGCTGTCGACGATAGCTATCGTCGTTTTGGGGCTTCCTTGAGTCTTTTTCCAAGCAGAAAAGGCTTTAATTCGCTTTAAATGCCAAGCTTTTTTCATTAGAGGATCTGAACCGTCTTGTGAGGGTTTAAAAGGGTGTTGAAGAGGTGGGGTTGAAGCGTTTGCAAAAGACAAAAATACACTGAAAGTTAAAACAGCGAATATTTTTTTCATCGAGTCTCCGTTGCCGAGAAATTTCGTATGCGTGTATTATGAAATAACTAGGGTAAGCGTCAAGTTGATTGATCTAAAAAATTCATTTTTTTAAGGAGAAAATTAAGCCATGAGTAAAGAGAGTTTTCAGAGGGCTGCAGAAGAGATCAAACAGATTAAAAAAAGACCATCTAACGACGAATTGTTGTCTTTGTATGCCCTTTTCAAACAGGGGACGGAAGGTGATGTGCAAGGATCTCGTCCGGGCATATTTGATTTGAAAAGCCGCGCCAAATATGACGCTTGGGCCAAACAGAAGGGGAAAGACTCTGAATCGGCACGGTCTGAGTACGTGAAACTCGTGGAAAGTTTGAAGAAAAAGTACTCGTAAAGTTATCGCCAGCTATCTCGATCGAATTTTTTTCGATTTTTAGATAGTTGGTATTTAGTTTTTAGGATTGAAATCAACATCGGAGAGAAGAAAAGCAAGTACGGAAAAAGGGTGATTGCGATAAATAGCTTTCCAAGAAGGCTTGCGAAGATGAATTTAAATAAAATCAAAGCCCCCGCTAAAAGGGCAAGCCATTTAGCTTTCACCGGAAGAATGAAGTAGATATAGAGCTCAAGATCCGGAAAAAGGGTTCCAAAAGCCAAACTGACATTTTCTAAAATATAGAACCAAATAGAGACCGGCTGCATCGTTAGAAAACTTGCAGCTAAAGCTGATAGATAGCCTAGAAGTAAGAAGACCGTGAGGGGGCCAGGACCCCACTGGCTTTCGAGGGTATTGATGACAAAGTACAGGTAGAGCACGTAGAAAATAAGATAAACGGGGTTGTCGAGTCCATCAGAAACCGGGAAACCAAACAAACGCCACCATTCGCCCTGCAAAACCAAGTAAGGGTCAAAAAGAAATCGCTCAATGGACGCCCCTCCCATCATTTTGGCTACAAACGCTAGAACGGCCATAGCGCAAAGTAGAGGAGCCAAATTAGGGATTCCTAAAAAATCGAGCTTATTGACACAGGTTCTAAGCCATTTAGGAAAACGAGAATCCATGTCCCGTATTTTAAACCTGTGGAGTCTTGAGTGTCAGTTTTTTTTTGAGTCGAATGCTGTTTTAGATTCGGCAGCAGCGTCTTCTTCCAAAAAGAAGTCTTCCAGTTCCTCGAACTGCGGCTCTGGCAACTCGAAAAGGTAATACTGCAGCTCTTCCCACGGCTCGAACAGCACCTCGAGTCACTCGTCCTACACCTCGAACAACTCCAGCAGCTGTTCTACCCACAGCTCGCACCGTTCTTCTAACAGGAGCTACACACCCTACACGGCAAACAGGACGAACGGAGCGATAAGGGCCATAGTAACTTTTTGCGGGTCCATGGCTGCCAGCTTCAATAGGCGATGGCACGGCCATAATGGCGCACATAAAACCGAAAACAAAAGTTTTTATAAAGTTCTTCATAGTCAACAACTCCTCACAACTCTAAAAAGAACCTGTGGGCAAAAAGCCCATCTGTCCGCGCAGATACCGAGCAACTCAAATGCCAGTTGATTTTAGGCTTAATTTTCAAGCAACTAGGCGGTTTTATCTAACGTTTAGTGTTTGTTTAGAATACAAAGCGCCTTTTTTCGGCACCTTCTGAAACTTCAGATTTACTTTTGGCAGAGGCTTAAAAAGTATTCATGAATCCGTGTGGAGTCTGTGAGTTCGGGATGAAAAGTAGAAGCTATGCAATAGTTTTTTCGGACCATAACAGGGTCGTTTTGATGAGTAAAAAGAATATCGACTCCTGTTCCAAGATCTCTGATTTTTGGGGCACGAATAAAAACGCCCTCGATGTTTTCAGAAGTTTTATCAAATCTCTTCCAAATCTCGGTAGGGATTAAAGAGTCCACAAAGCTTTCATTCTGTCGACCGTAAGCGTTTCGTTCCACTGTCATTTGCAACGCTTCCAGAGATTCCTGAGATGGGCGACTTACGTGATTAGCCAATAGAATAGCTCCGGCACAAATACCCCAAGTGGGCTGACTTTTTACGAACTGTTTTAGAGGGGACCACAGTTGATTGAGTTTCAACAAGTGGATCATCGTAGTGCTTTCTCCGCCTGGAAGAATGATTCCGCCAATTTCTTCGAGTTGGTGAGGGTAGAGCACTCGAACGGGAGTTACACCGAGTCTCTTTATTTTCTCTTCATGAGGTTGAACCGCTCCTTGAAGAGCTAAGATTCCAACCTTCATGGCTTTTACCAGCCTCGCTCTGAAAGTCTCTCTTCTGCTTTGAGAAGATTGACGTCAAGACCCCTCATCGGGCTTCCCAAACCCTTTGAGCACTCAGCTACTATTTTGGGGTTTTGGTAATTCGTAGTTGCTTGAACAATTGCATGGGCCAGCTTTTCTGGGTTTGAAGATTTGAAAATACCGCTACCTACGAAAACCGTCTCAGCCCCTAAGTACATCGCTAAAACAGCATCTGCTGGAGTCGCAATACCACCTGCAGCGAAATTGGGAACAGGGAGTTTTCCCTCTCGAGCAACCCACTGAACAAGAGCAAAAGGAGCCCCCAACTCTTTGGCTTCCGTCATGAGTTCTTCAGAGCCTAAAGTCGTTAATCGTCGAATTTGGCTTCTTAAGGTTCTTAAGTGTCGAACGGCTTCTACAATATTTCCAGATCCAGCTTCCCCTTTCGTTCTGATAAGGGCTGCGCCTTCGCCGATTCTTCTTAGCGCTTCACCTAAGTTTTTTGCACCACATACGAACGGGGTTTTAAAATCCATTTTATCGATATGAAACTGTTCATCAGCAGGAGTGAGCACTTCGCTTTCATCGATGTAATCTACTCCGAGCGATTCAAGAACCATCGCTTCCGCAAAATGGCCGATACGACATTTCGCCATAACGGGGATTGAAACTGAATTCATGATCTCTTCGACCATTTCAGGAGGTGACATTCTGGCGACCCCACCCTCTTTACGAATATCTGAGGGGACACGTTCTAAAGCCATGACCGCCACTGCTCCCGCTTTTTCAGCGATGATAGCTTGCTCCCGGTTCACAACATCCATGATGACTCCACCTTTGAGCATTTCAGCCAAGCCGGTTTTTAACTTCATCTCGGTTCCTAGTATTTGACTCGCCATTTTTAGCCTCTTTTTTAGTCCAGAAAATAAAAATTCAGCCTTTATTAACGCATCCAAGTATCCAAATCAATCTTTTCACGAAAAGTTAAAAAATAATCAATCTTTGGCCTTTTAGAAAAGGGAGCCAAAAACTTGCCAAAACCCCTCGGTTTGGCATAGATTAGTTAGCTAACGTGAGAGAGAAAACACACATCCCGTCCCGCGTTCCTCCAAATTCGTTAGGTATTAAATCCCTTTTGGGCACAGAGTTTTTGGAAAAAAAACAAATAGAACAGATACTTAAGTACTCTTTTTTATTTAAGGATTTACTTGATTCAGGTAAGCCAGTACCTCAAACCTTGTCAGGCAAGACCGTTATTCTTCTCTTTTTTGAACCCAGTACCCGCACCCGCAGTTCTTTTGAGTTGGCAGCTAAGCGGCTCGGGGGAAATACTTTGGCACTCTCCAAAGAAGGGAGCTCCACCGAAAAAGGTGAAACTCTCATCGATACGGCCAAAACGGTTCAAGCGATGAACCCCGATCTTTTAGTTTTAAGACATCCTTCGGCCGGTTCGCCTTTCCATTTGGACCAGACATTGGATTTGCCCGTAATCAATGCGGGAGACGGATTTCATGAGCATCCCACTCAAGCTTTGTTAGATTTAATGACTATCCAGCAGTTCAAGGGAAAAATTGAGGGTTTAAAAGTTTTGATTGTGGGAGATATCGCTCACAGTCGAGTGGCGCGTTCAAACATATATGCCTTACAGAAAATGGGGGCCGAAGTTTCTGTTTGTGGTCCACCCACACTTCTTCCACCCAAAGTGGAACAGATGGGAGTTGAAGTCCATTACGGTTTGAACAAAGCGGTCAGAGACAAAGACGTCATCATGACTTTGCGAATTCAATTTGAAAGATTAAACCCAGGGCAAAGCCCCTCTCGAGGAGAGTATTCTAAATTTTACGGGATTTCGGAGTCTGTTCTCAAAGCTGCAAAATCGGATGTCCTTATTATGCATCCAGGCCCAGTCAATAGAGGTGTCGAGATTTCACCCGATGTGGCCGATGGCTCTCGCTCAGTCATTTTAAATCAAGTGGGTAATGGAGTGATTGTACGAATGGCTGTTCTTCACTTGCTCACTGGGGGAGAGCTCCCGAAAGGTTTAGTATGAGTGCTGATTTAGTTATTCGTCGAGCGAGAATTTTTGACCCGAGTCAAAATCTCGATCTTGTCGGGGATATTTTAATTGAGAACGGTAAGATTCAGGCCCTAGGAAATCAAATAACAGTTCCTCCGGGAAAAACAATTCCCGAATTGGATGCACAGGGTTGGCTTGTGACTCCAGGTTGGATCGATATTCACACCCATTTGAGAGAGCCTGGCCAAACTCACAAAGAGACAATAAAGACAGGGACTGAAGCTGCTGCTGCTGGTGGTTTCACTTCGATTGCTTGTATGGCCAATACTAAGCCAGTCAATGATTCAAGTTTTATCACGACCTACATTCAGCAAAAAGTAGCAGCAGATAGTTTGATCAATGTTTATCCGATTGGGGCCATCACCAAAGGACTAGAAGGTCAAGAGCTCGCTGAAATCGGGTCCATGTGGGAAGCGGGCATTGTAGCGATCTCGGATGACGGGAAAACCGTCATGAATTCCTACCTGATGAGAAAAGCTTTAGACTACTCAAAAAGATTTCATTTACCTGTTGTTTGTCATGCGGAAGACGCCCATTTGAAAGGGCGAGGTGTAATGAATGAAGGATTTAACTCGGCCCGATTTGGTTTGAGGGGAATTCCAAAAGCTTCAGAGGAAATTATCGTTGCTAGGGATATTTTACTTACTGAATTAACCGGTGCTCGATTGCATGTGGCTCACGTGAGCACTGCGGGCAGTGTTGCTCTCATTCGAGAAGCGAAGCGGCGAGGAATTCAGATCACTGCAGAAGTGACACCGCATCACCTCACTTTGACGGATGAGGTAGTGGGGACCTATGATACTAATACAAAAGTGGCACCTCCATTAAGAGAGCCGCAAGATATTGAAGCAGTGACAGAGGCGTTGGCCGATGGAACCATCGATGCTTTGGCTTCAGACCACGCCCCTCATTCGGTAGAGGACAAAGAAGTGGAATATGATCACGCTGAATTCGGCATGGTGGGACTTGAAACCGCATTCCCCCTTTACTACCGAATCGCTCTCAAGAAAGGTGTCTCTCTGAAACGGATTATTTCGGCTATGACTCAAAAGCCTGCAGAGATTATCGGTATTCCCAAAGGCACACTCAATTTGGGTGCCGATGCCGACATCACTATTTTTGATCCTGAAATGAAATATCGAATCGATAAAAAAGAATTTCGTTCAAAAAGCAAAAATACACCTTTTGATGGTTGGGATGTGCAGGGCAAGGTTCGATACACGATTGTTGCTGGAAAAGTGATTTACTCAGAAGCTCCTAGAGGTCACCGATGACCTTCTTCGACGCGGCTCTTTACTTAGAAAAAGGCCATTTTTTCGCAGGTAAAGGTTTCGGGGCGGAGAGCGCTAAAGGCGGCGAAGCCGTTTTCAACACGGGCATGAGCGGTTATCAGGAGATCTACACAGATCCCTCTTACTTAAATCAAATTGTTGTCATGGGCAGCTCTCAAATCGGTAATACCGGAGTTAACCCGCAGGATCTAGAATCGTCTTCGCTGTTACTTAGCGGAGTTGTTGTGAGAGAATACTGTCCTGTCCCTTCAAACTGGAGATCAGTACAAAGCTTAAGTGACTACTTAGCGATGGCCAAAGTTCCGGCTATTAGTGAAGTGGATACGCGAGAGATCACCCAAATCTTGAGAGACGAAGGGGCTCAACGTGGGATTATTTTTCCCACTGCCAATATTTCAAAAAAAGAACTTCGAGTTCATGCCGAGAATTTATTGAAGTCAGTGCTTCCCATGGAGGGGTTAGATCTTGTCTCGCGGGTCAGTTGCAAAAAGCCTTATCACTTCTCTGAAGAGGGATGGAAAGAGGATGCTGGTACGATCGTTGTTTATGATTTCGGAGTGAAGTGGAACATCTTAAGACATCTAGGAAAACGAGGTTTTAAAATCCAAGTTGTTCCTTACAATACGCCAGCTGAAGAAGCTCTCAAATGTCAACCTAGAGCTATACTTCTTTCTAACGGCCCCGGTGACCCTGCGACAGTCCCTAGTAGCGTTCATGAGATTCAGAAATTGATAGGGAAAATTCCGATTCTTGCTATCTGCATGGGACATCAGCTTTTAGCGAGAGCCGTAGGAGCCCAGACTTATAAATTAAAATTTGGGCATCATGGGATCAATCACCCAGTTAAAGACCTGAGTAGCAATCGAATTATCATTACTTCACAGAATCATGGTTTTGCAGTCAGGCCAGAGACTCTCTCGGGAAAAGACATTCAACTGAATCACATCAATCTCAATGATGGAACAGTCGAGGGCTTTTGCTCTGATAGTTTAAGATTTTACAGCGTCCAGTTTCACCCGGAAAGTGCTCCGGGGCCCAGTGATGCGAGTTACATTTTTGAACATTTCATTAGAGGGTTCATCCAATGAGTCAGCTTAGCGAAAATTCAGCGGGTCAGATTTCATCAGTTGTTCATCCACGTTTTGAGACTATTGTGGACCGAATCATCAAGAGCACTGACAAACAAATGCTAGCCGATCTTCGGAGAGACTTTCACAATCGTTTGCGAATCACATTAACCCACCCTGATCGCGCCGAGTTGATAGAGGATTTATGGGACTTCTTTTACGATTGGTGTGTTTTTGAAAAAAGGTTGCCTGATTCAATGTCAGATTTACCAGAGAATGTTTTAAGTGAATGGACTCTAGTCAAAGAGGGGAATACGAGAGGCCTTTATGAAGTTACTAAAGTCCATGACACTCTCTTGAAAGCTAAAGAGCTTTTCACTGGAAATAATGTCGAGCTTCGTAGTCGAAATGCTACAGATTTCTTGGGGCTCTCTCGGGGAGATATTATTGAAGGTCGATTGGTCAAAGAAGGTACCGACAAAAAAGCCAATTTCAGTTTTGTTAGAAAGCCTTCGTTTCATCCTACTGAAGTTCATCAGTACATCCGACAAAAAGTGAAAGAGTTTAAAAAAGCCAAAGATTTTGAAACTTATCAAACTTGGCTTTGGCTCTTAGTGGGCATGTATTTGAAACACCGAATTTACGAATCGATGCCGATTGATAAGATTTACGACGATAACAGCAGGATTTGAGACGATGCCAAAACGCACCGACATAAAAAAGATTCTTCTCATCGGTTCGGGTCCGATTGTAATAGGGCAAGCTTGTGAATTTGACTATTCGGGAACACAAGCATGTAAAACGCTTAAAGAGGAAGGTTACGAAGTTGTTTTAGTAAATAGTAATCCTGCCACTATTATGACCGATCCGGAATTTGCCAACCGAACTTATATCGAGCCACTCTCAGTTGATTATTTAGAAGATATCATCAAAAAAGAGAGACCGCAGGCTGTGCTTCCAACGATGGGAGGGCAAACGGCTTTGAATTTAGCTATGGCCCTTTCCGAAAAAGGAATTCTTAAAAAATATCAAGTTGAGCTCATCGGGGCCAAAGAGAAAGCCATCAAGCTTGCTGAGAGTCGTGAACTCTTCAAAAAAGTTTTGACCCAAGTAGGAGTTGATTTTCCCAAAAGTGGTCTAGCTCACAATTTGGATGAGGGAATCAAAATCGTTGAGCGAATTGGATTTCCTGTTGTGATTAGGGCCTCTTTCACCCTAGGAGGAACAGGAGCTGCTTTTGCTTACAACATCGAAGAGTTTCGAATAGAGTGTGCAAAGGGACTTGAAGCAAGCCCTGTGAGTGAAGTTCTCATCGAAGAGTCGGTGCTCGGTTGGAAGGAGTATGAACTCGAAGTTGTTCGTGACTGCAAAGACAACGTAGTGATCGTTTGTTCCATAGAAAATTTTGATCCGATGGGAGTGCATACCGGTGACAGCATTACTGTAGCTCCTCAGCAGACCTTGACCGACCGTGAATACCAGCAAATGCGAGATGCAGCTTTGAGAATTATTCGTGCTGTTGGAGTGGATACGGGTGGGTCCAATATCCAATTTGCAGTTGATCCTAAAACCGGAAGACAAGTAGCTATTGAAATGAATCCAAGAGTATCTCGAAGTTCGGCCTTGGCTTCAAAGGCGACTGGATTTCCTATTGCTAAAATTGCCACCAAACTGGCTATTGGCTATACCTTGGATGAAATTCCAAACGATATAACGAAAAAGACCCCCTCGTGTTTCGAGCCAAGCATCGACTATGTAGTTACAAAAATCCCGCGATTCGCTTTTGAAAAATTTCCGAACTCCGACTCGAGGCTTTCTCCTTCCATGAAATCGGTCGGTGAAGCCATGGCAATCGGAAGAACTTTCAAGGAGTCGCTTCAAAAAGCGATGCGTTCTCTAGAAAATAAATGGTGGGGATTTAACCCGATAGCAGAGAGAAGACGACTTCGCTCAGGAAATAGTTGGATTGAGGGAATTCGACAGTACATACAAACTCCAAAAGCCGATCGTTTGATTTGGATTGCTCAGGCTTTTCGAGAGGGAATTACTCTTGATGAGATCCATGTTTTGACTCATATCGATCCCTGGTTTCTTAGAAATATTGAAGAAATAGTCAGTGAAGAGAAGAAAATTGCTCACTGGGCTGGTAGGTTAAATGATGTTCCGTTTGAAGAGTTGAGGCACTGGAAGCGTTTAGGATTTTCTGATGATGGAATTGCCTATTTTCTGAAATCGTCCGCGGAGCAAGTTCGCGCCAAACGTGAGCAACTTCACTTGAAGCCCGTTTATAAAATGGTGGATACGTGTTCGGCAGAATTTATTTCAACGACTCCCTATTATTACTCGGCCTATGAGAAAAAAGGGGATGATGTTATTTCCACAAGCCAAGCCAAGAAAGTGATTATTTTAGGCGGTGGACCCAATCGAATCGGTCAAGGCATCGAGTTTGATTATTGCTGCGTACAAGCGTCGTTTGCTCTCAGGGAAGAGGGGTACGAGAGCATTATGGTTAATTGTAATCCGGAAACCGTCAGCACCGACTATGACATTAGCAATAAACTTTATTTTGAACCTTTGTTTCTGGAGGATATTCTCCATATTATCGAGCGGGAAAAGCCTGAGGGTATTGTTGTTCATTTTGGAGGACAAACTCCTCTTAACTTGAGCCGTAAACTTGCTCGCCTCAACATTCCTATAATGGGTACTTCCGCAGAGGCGATTGAAATCGCAGAGGATCGGGACAAGTTTCGAGCCCTTTGCTACAAACTAGAAATCAAGCAGCCCGAAAGTGTAACCGTCTCAGATCCTGATCGGGCTCTTGAAGCTGCTGAGCAGTTGGGATTTCCGTTACTGGTTCGCCCATCATTTGTTTTGGGTGGCCGCGGAATGGAGATCATCTACAACAGTCGCGATTTTCAGAAATGGCTCCTTAAAGGAGCTGAGATTTCTGAGGAATCTCCTCTACTCATTGACAGGTTTTTAAATAATGCGACCGAAGTCGATGTCGATGCTATTTCAGACGGCGAAGATGTAACCATCGTGGGCATGATGGAACAAATTCAAGAGGCCGGTGTTCATTCCGGAGATTCTGCTTGCTCTTTACCTCCTATGACCTTGTCACCCGAAATTCAAAAGGAATTGGAACGGCAAACGCGTCTGATCTCTCTTGAGTTGAAGGTCAAAGGTCTCATCAATATTCAGTTTGCTATCGAAAGAGGCGAGATCTTTGTTTTAGAAGTAAATCCTAGAGCCTCGAGAACCGTTCCTTTTGCCAGCAAGGCCAAAGGAATCCCTTATGCCAAGATAGCGATGAAAGTGATGATGGGTCAAAAACTGAAAGACCTTCGAATTCCTGAACCTAAAATGGACCTTGTTTATGTGAAAGAGTCGGTTTTCCCATTCACTCGCTTTACGGGCACGGACGTAATCTTGGGACCTGAAATGCGTTCAACTGGAGAAGTGATGGGGGTCGGTAAAACCTTTGGAGAAGCTTTTGGAAAATCGACTATTGCAGCTGGATTCCCTTTACCTAAATCGGGCAAAGCCTTTCTCAGTGTCAAAGATGATGATAAGGAAGTAGTTAAAAATATTGCATTAAAGCTTGTCGATCTTGGGTTTGAGATTTGTGCGACCCGAGGAACAGCTGATGCTTTAAAAGGGGAAAATATTAGGGTTTCGGTCGTAAATAAAGTCAACGAAGGCCGCCCACATGTGGTAGACCTTATCAAAAATGGTGAGATTCACTTAGTGGTGAATACTTCGGCTTTAGGGGTACATGAAGTTGGAGCGGCCTATGAACTGAGACGGGCCACTTTAATGCGCAATTTATGCTATTTCACAACCCTCGCTTCGGCCAAAGCTGGTGTTCAAGCAATCTCCCAAATGAAAAAAATAAATTTAGAGACTCATTGTTTGCAAGAGCGATAGTTCTCAAAGTGTGATGCTAAAGAGGTAAATGAAAATGAGCCAAATTCCCATGACTGTTCGTGGTAAGAGCAAATTAGATGACGAGTTGAAACATCTGAAGTCAATCGAGCGCCCTAAAGTGATTGAAGAGATCGCAAAAGCCAGAGCTCATGGAGATCTTTCTGAGAATGCTGAGTACGATGCTGCGAAAGAGAAACAGGGTTTTATCGAGGGTCGTATTAAAGAAATTGAAGATAAACTGGCTCGCGCTTTGGTGGTCGATCCTCGTGAGATTCGTACAGATAAGATAGTGTTTGGAGCTACGATCAAATTGAAGGATTTGGATTCCGACGAGATCAAGAACTATTCAATCGTAGGAACCGACGAAGCAGATATTAAAGCTGGAATGATCTCGATCGAATCTCCCGTCGCTAGGCAGCTTCTCAATAAAAAAGAGGGTGACTCTGTCACCGTGAGAGTCCCCAAAGGGGATGTCGAGTACGAAATTTTAAGCGTTAAGTATGAGTGATGTACTTTCGACCGACATTCAATTTATCAAAGGTGTGGGGCCGAAGCTCGCTCAGGTACTTTCAAAAAAGGGCATTTCGACCATCGAAGATGCCCTCTATTTTTTGCCACGAACTTACGAAGACCGCCGTCGAATCCTGAAGATTAGGGATATTGTTCCTAATCAAAACGCTACTCTTCTTTTAACCGTCTTTTCTCAGAAAGAGATCCGGATGGGTAGAAAAGCTAGATTAGAAGTTGTGGCAGGTGATGACACAGGACGAATTCAGCTTTCGTGGTTCCATGCCTACCCTACTTTAAAAGAGGATTTTGCGGTAGGGAACACCGTCGTAGTTTTCGGAGAAGTGAAAGTTTTTAGAAACTCATTTACTTTGAGTCATCCGGAGTACGAAAAAATTCAAGAGTTTCATGAGGGAAAACCCAAAGCCTCTATCCACTTTGGAAGAGTTGTACCGGTCTACAGTGAAACTGAGGGACTTCATCAAAAGACGATTCGTAAAATGATGGGCGAAGTGATCAAAGTTTCGCTCAACTCCTTGGAGGACTCTCTTCCTGAAAACATTCGAGGAAAGCTGGAACTGCCCACGCTCAGAGCTAGTTTCCGCGCAGTTCACTTTCCTGACGAGTGTCCAAATGAAAATGAAATATCCAAGTTTTTACAGAGAATTATTTTTGAGGAATTTTTTGTCCTGCAGTTAGGTTTAGGCCTAAAAAAACAGCGGCAACAGTTCGAGCAAGCTCCAAGGCTTGATAGCGCTCATTCAAAACTTACAGATTTTATAAGGTCGTTGCCATTTAAACTGACTGGAGATCAAGAAAAGACGCTGAAGGAAATCGGAAAAGATCTCTGCAGAAATTTTTCGATGAGCCGATTGGTTCAAGGCGATGTAGGCTCTGGAAAAACTGTTGTGGCTCTGGCTTCAGCAGTGATAGCAGGGGGCAGTGGGTATCAAACAGCTATAATGGCGCCAACAGAGCTTTTGGCTCAGCAGCATTTTAGAACAGCTCAAAAACTTTTAGAAGGAACAAATTTAGTCCCGATGCTTTTGACTCATTCCAATGCAGGAGTCAAAGAGGACAGAGATTCCATTCGTGAGGGAAAAGCTCACGTGATTATTGGAACTCATGCACTTTTTCAAAAAGGGGTCGTATTCCATCGACTTGGACTTGTGATTGTAGATGAACAGCACAGGTTTGGAGTTGAGCAAAGAAATGCCCTTATTCAAAAAGGGGAAGGGGTGCATTTACTGATGATGACAGCAACCCCCATTCCCAGAACTTTGGCCTTCACACTTTATGGAGATTTGGATCTTTCTATTATTCGAGAAAAACCGGCAAACCGAATTCCCATTAAAACCTCGATTCTTCGAGAAAGAGAGAGACCAAAGCTTTATTCAAAAATTCGGGAACGACTCCAAAAAGGGGAACAGGTTTATATTATTTATCCGCTGATAGAAGCTTCTGAGAAACTGGATCTGAAATCAGCGACCGAGATGTATGAAACTCTAAAAAAAGAGATATTTCCTACCCAGTCTATTGCTCTTTTGCATGGAAAGATGAAAGCCGAAGAGAAAGATAAGATCCTCATGGATTTTAAGAATAAAGTCTATGATATTCTCGTTGCAACTACAGTGATTGAAGTGGGTATCGATGTTCCCAACGCTACACTTATAGCTATTGAGCATCCAGAGCGATTAGGCCTCTCTCAATTACATCAACTTCGAGGACGGGTAGGGCGGGGATCTCTTCATAGCGAGTGTGTTCTTGTTGCCGATGTTTACGTTACCGAGAGGTTACGAATCATGGAGCGCTCGGAAGATGGTTTTGAAATTGCTGAGGAAGATTTACGGCTGCGGGGACCCGGAGAGTTTTTAGGAACGCGACAAAGTGGTTTGCCAGGCTTTCGGGTGGGACATATTTTACGCGATGCCGATTTACTCTCTTACGCGAGGGATGAAGCTCTTCAACTTTTGGAGCGAGATCCCAATTTAAGTTTGCCTGAGAATAAAAAAGTACGGTCGTTAGTAGAAAATCGATGGAAAGAGAAGCTCGAAAGGCTCAAGGGGGGATAATGGAGCTTGGTTTAAAAAACAGAACAGCTTTTATCACGGGTGGGTCGGCAGGTATCGGCTTTGCAATTGCAGAGGCCTTTGTTGAGGAAGGGGCTAATGTCATCATTGCGAGCCGTGATTATTCCCACGTAGAGAATGCTGTAAAGAAACTTAAACGAAAAAATCCCACTGTAAAAATCCTTGGCAAAGAGCTTGATCTCAACGATGAAAAAAAGATTCGTAAAGTGGTCACAGATATTCAAAAAGCAGGAAACATCGATATTTTAATCAATAATGTTGGTGGGCCGGCTGCTGGTGCCACGTTGGATATTTCGCTCGAAGGATGGGACAAAGGCTATCAGTCACTTCTGAGAAGTGTGATTTTGTTGTCCCAACTGGTTTTACCCGGAATGAAAAAGAGAAAGTGGGGCCGAGTCCTGACTGTAACTTCGACTTCTGCAGTTGAGATCATTCCTAAACTCCCTGTGAGTGCAACTTTTCGCGCAGGGCTTACTGCTTATACCAAAAGCTTAGCAAAAGAAGTGGGAAGAACGGGAATCCTTGTTAATAATTTGTTACCGGGTCCAACAGGTACGGCCCGACTTGAGGAGCTAAAGAAAAAGTCACCGGCATTTTTTGAATCAATGGCCCAAGAGACTGCGGTTGGAAGAATTGCAGAGCCCGAGGAAATAGCGAGAGTTGCGGTTTTTCTATGCTCTAATGGAAATACCTATGTCACGGGAACTGATGTTTTAGCGGATGGTGGCTACACCAAAGCCCTTTAATTTTCTGGGTGTTTTTTGCAGACCTTTAGTTATGAGGATACTTGCTTCATAAAGCAAGCACATTGGAATTAAAACTAGAATCATTGAAACTGCGTCGGGCAATGGGGTGACAATGGCAGCGACTATCGATAGCCCAACGTGAGCATGTTTTCTGTATTTAGTCATTGTTTCAACCTTCAATATTCCCAGCGCACCCAAAAGAACAAGCGCCACTGGAATCTCAAAAAGAAGAGCTGTGGTAAGGATCAATTGTGAAGCTAATGAAAAATATTGTGTGAGATTAATCATCGGTTTTTCGGTTTTGGCTCCAAAATCAATTAAAAACTTAAACGTATGGGGCAATACAAAGTAGTAAGAGAAAATTATTCCTAAAACAAAGACTAGGAATGCCGCAAATAAAAAGGGGCGTACAATTCGTTTTTCATGTTCGTAGAGCCCGCGTGATACGAAACTCCAAATTTGGTAAATAATATAAGGTGAGACAAAAAACGTTCCGACATAAGCGGACCATTTCATGTATATAAAAAACTTTTCCAAAAGCCCCATATAATAAAGGTTTGCTTGCTCACGTGGTAAGAGGTCTAGAAGGGGTTTTTCCATAAAACTTATGATTTCGTCTGCAAAGACAAAGGAAACGCAGAAACCCAAAATAAGTGCCATAAAGATACGTAGGATCCTGATTCGTAATTCTCCGAAATGAAACCTAGTGGCTTCAAAGCCTGAAGGGGGTAAGTTGGGGGGAACTTTGTCCCCTTCAGGTTGTTTTATTGAAATTATCACAACTAAGCTCTCAGTTGGTCTTGGAAGTTAAGTTGGGTGATTTAATGTCCGTATGTTGAGCGATAGTTGAGCTTCCTCGAATAATTTCGTTCTCATCCTCATTGAGTGCTTTTTTGAAGTCTCGAATCCCTTTGCCTGCAGCCTTTGCTAACTCAGGTAATTTGTTTGGGCCGAAAACCACGAGAACAATTGCAAAAACTACTAGCCAGTGAAAGAGTGAAAATTCTCCAACCATAAATTTTTCCTTTCTAATTAAAAAGTGTCGAAAAGGGTAGACTGCACTTTGGAGACCAAAAGTTATACGCACTATCACAGACTGTACGCGTGCAAGCAATTTAGACAGTTAGTATTAAAAAAGGGTGTAGTTCCGTTGGCCTATGTGGATTCATCATCAAAGTGTCGAAGAAAAGACTAATAGAACAATCAAAAAATCAAAGGCTTGGGCGTTAATCGCTGTTCAGTAGAAAAAAAATCGACAATTGTCGTCTCAGAAAACCCCTGTAAAAGGTTTGGAACAGTTTTCGCAATCATTAAAACCTAACTATCGATTTCGCCCGCGAGACAGAGTTGAACAAGAGATGAAAAGGAACGTTATAATTTGGGGGATAACCGCAATCCTCTTTGGCTTTGTTGGAAATTGTTTTGGGAATGCGAGCCTACAAAGCGCCCAACTGCTTTATTCAAGGATAGCGGGCGTTAAGTTAAGTTATTCCTCGCCAATACTGTTAACGATGAAAACTCTGCTGGATAAGAAGAAATATTCCAGTGCTGCAGATGTTGCCCTGAACTCTGATGATTTCTACAATATAACCCTGTTTCAATTTTTCGCACCGTTGTCAACTCGGTCCGAAGCACCCGATGTCGAATTAAATGACATGATTGCTATGGGAATAGCTAATACCTTTGTTGATCTTAGAACCGGAAAAGATAGGCCATTTACTGAGCTTCTAACCGGAGATTTTACAGTCCGATTTAATAATTCCGATTTGGCTCTGAACAATAATGAGATGTTAGGAAAAGCATTTAGAGAACGGATAGTATTGACCCCAAAAAATCTCACGATTAAATCTCCGCAGCGCAGTGATCTTAGGGACGCTGCGGGAGTGTTAACTTCTAGGCAATTTCTAAAGGAACATGCTCAAGGGGGAACAAACCGCAGATTGGTTCATTTCGCATTTAGAGAGTTTCTCTGCACGGATATCAAAGAGTGGCGTGATGCTGATCAAAATATTAGTGACGACTATGTTGCTAGAGATGTCAACCGAGCTCCAGGAGGTGGAAGAGCGGGAATGAATGTTTATCAGTCAGATTGTCGCTCGTGCCATCAAGTACAGGACGGTCTGCGAAATGCGTTCGCTTTTCATGATTTTGATGCTCAAAGCTTAATGCCAATTTACCGAGAAACTGTTTCAGAAAAGATTAATAAAAATATTCTGTTCGATGGCGGTTTTGTTGTCAGTGATGATTCCTGGGAAAATAGAGCTATTCGCAATGGAAATTCACAGCGGTTCGGTTGGAGAGGAGCTCTGTCAGGCAAGGGCGCACGAGCTTTTGGGCAGATGATCGCAAATTCAGAAAAGTTTTCAATTTGCACAGTCGAAAGAGTCTTTAAACAACTTTGCAAACGTCCGTTGAACTCAAACGAAGATAGTTTGAAACGAGAGTTGGCCCGTAAATTTGAGAATGATGATTACAGTTTGCGCGGTCTTTTTAGGAATATTGCGATAAACCCAAAATGTTTTCAAATTGGGGAAGGTTTATGAAATACAATCATCTTGAGATTGTGGGTTTAATTGTTATTAGTTTTGTTTTTAGCGGTTGCCAGCGTCATTATAACACTCCGGTCGAAATGCCAGCAGTCTCGAGTGCGCCCCAAGTATTTAGAAGCTATGCAAGTTCGCTGATTAGGCAAGCCGAGATTACCAATGCAAAAGATATCAATGATATTCTTTCGACCCACGAATCTGAAAAAAACCAACTTTCGCAGCAGGGAGAGGTGTCTGAGGTTACACCAGCTGCAGTTTCAGCTTCCTTCGCTATTGCCGGTCAAGTGTGTGGAGCATTAAAAAACAAAGAGACATCTCTTCAAAAGGCCCAGCGAAAAGCTTTTAAACATTTAAATCTGACCCCAACTTCCCTTGATTTGACTATCTCTTCTTTGGCAAATGATGGAGCAATGAAAGCGACTGGCCATGCGCTCACTCAGATGTTCCTCGGTCGGCAAGCGACATCAGAAGAACTAAAGGCTTTTCTTTGGGTCCGAGGAAAGGTTTTCGAAAATGAAGTTATTTCGATAAGCAATAATTCCAATCTAGTTCAAGATCTGGCAGTGGCCATGTGTCTTGGGATAGCGGTCTCATTAGAGGCGCTTTCCATCTAGGATTTAAAGGCGGTACAAGTATGAGTATAATTCTAAAAACGCCAAAGAGTCTGAGAGACGCTCACAAGGAATGGCTTGCCCACCAGTTGAAAAGAGATCCTATGTTTCAGTCTCGGAGGGAATTCCTCGAAAAAAGCGCTGCCGGCATTACAGCCCTTACTTTTATGCCAGCTATCTTTTCTCTGTTGACAAAGACGCAGACAGCCAAAGCTGCAAATGAATTAAGTGCTGCTGCAATCATTTTGTCTTTACCGGGAGGATTCTCCGCTTCACCCGAAGTGGTCCCTTTGGATATCGACGGAAAGTTTTTGCAGGCTGGTAGCTATAAAAATTTAGGTAGGCCATTGGGGGTCAATGAGTCTTTTGCCGAGGCTATCTCAACAAGTTATGGCGCGCCACTCTGGAAAACAGGCAAACTCTTCAAAATGTTTGAATCCATGGCTAGAGAAGTTGACGATAACGGAATGAAAATTTCCGTGGCTGTAGGATGGCATTCGAACTCATTGGACGACAGTCTTAATAATCCGGTGATTGCTTCACCACATATTTTAAAAGCGCTTACCGATGCAAAATTTAAATTTCGTATTTTGGGCACTCAAGTGAACAGTAATACAGACAGTGGTGGGAGAGGAAAGCCCACAGCTGAATTTCCCGGCTTTAAGCCCGCTGTCGCAAACAACTTGAAGCAGGTTCAAGATCTCATGGAACTTAAAAAAGGTGCTCTGTCTGGTGTGTCCGAAAAAGCTCTGAGCGCGGCTACGGTTTTGGCTCACAGAATCACCGTTGGGGCAAAAGCGCGATTTGCAGCGATGAACAGTGGACGTCAACTTGCTGAATTGACTGAAGCCGCTAATAGAGATCTCGTTGAGAAAATTGGAAACACCCCGAAGCTTGTTCCTATTAATCTCGATCCGAACATAGCTCCATTTTTCAATCTTTCCGATCAAACCCAACTTGGTGTAGCGGCTAATTTAAAACTAATCACTGATAACCTATCTCCGCTCTTGGCCTTACAGATCAATGCCAATTTTGATTATCATGATGCAACTACGGGTTGGAACGATGATATTAGAGGACAACATGCCTTGGTTGCGAACACTCTTAGGCCGATTCTAAGAGCTTGTGCCAAAGCTGGAAAAAGTGTTGGCATTATGCTTTCCACCGATGGTGCTACTTCTTTTGATGAGTCAATGAGAGCCATTGGTGACTTTGCTCCCATTCATGGAAGTATCTATATTTTTCTTCATAAAAAAAGCGATCCACCTCTTAAAAGATTTCAGCTAGGAGGAATGCTAAATAATGAAAAAGATGGCGGTTCTGCTAACACCGATGTCAATCTAAATATTCTGCAACGGCACCCTAGCTATGAAGGTCATGTCCTCACAGCTTCTCTGTTGGGAATGCTGGGGCTTGAGGTCAAGAGGTATGCAGTATCAAATATTAAAGATACAGATTTTGAATTCCTGAATTTATTCAAATGATATTTTTTAAGAGAGTATTTCTAGCAGTTGTAATAGCTAATCTTCTAGGTGGCTGTGGGGCTTTTCACGATGCGACAGAAAGTAGTAACTCGCTCGAATTACGGGCTTTTTCGGTAGCTATCCGTCCAATTCTGGCGACTAATTGTTTTAGTTGCCATGCTCAAATTAGCAACCAAATAGCAAGTTCAGCCCTTTATCTCGATCGAAGCGACAGTCAGAGATTATTTGATTCCGTAAATAAAAAAATAAAAAAAGGAGACTCCAGCAATTCACTTTTGTTGATCAAAGCTACAGGCGGAGCTCAACACGTTGGAGGAAATGCTCTTTTTTCCAATGCAGACCGAGAAAAGGTTCGACAATGGATTGATGATCCTAATTTTGCTTTGGGTGTTGTGGGCGAGGGAGAATCTACCGAAGGTAATGTTGGTTCTAACCTAAAACTCACTCCAAGCCAGCCGATTCCATCCGATATTTCCTTGAGAGCTGATATTTTAAATCGAAACGGAAAATACCAATATGTTCGATTTTCTCTTTCGGGGTTGGGATTTGGAAACGCTTTTGTTGAAGTTAGCGTGAATCTTTACACGGAAGATGTTTACGAATTTTCTAATTGGAAGGTCTATTCCCCCGACTATCGTTTGAAAATTAACGGAATAAATATTTTGGTAATAAACGGAAAAAACCAATATATCATCAATTCACTCAACCCCTTGGTATTAGAGAGTGATCGTTCACAAGTTATTGACTCTCAGACTATTCCCCTCCCTACGAACGTTTTGTCTAATCGAGGGGCTATTGGTGCTAAACTAGGCACAAACGACACTTTCAAGTTGGGCTTCGAAGACGTTAGAATTCTACAATAAATACAGCTTTTTAAGACTATCTCCTTGCAAACTCAACTAAACCGAGTAAAAGTGGGGGGCTTAAAGTTTTATCTGTAATTATAAGTAGATGATTAGTTCAATTGATAATCTTAAAGGTTGGCAAAAGACCACTCTTGCTGTCGTTCATGATCTTGTGGCCTCGGCAATTTCTCTTTTGTTTGCTCTTTCTTTAGCCTTCGGAAAATTTGAGTTTCTAACGGATAAAACACAACATTTTTTTAGTTCTTTGTTTTTAGTTACTGTTTGTCAGCTTCTCATCTTTTACTTTTGTGGGCTGTATCGGGGAATTTGGCGCTTTTCGAGCGCTCCCGATCTTGTTCGAGTTGTTCGTGGGGCATCGTTAGCTGTCATGGCCTCCTACCTTGCATTATTTCTTTTTACTCGATTGGAGCATATTCCTCGCTCCTCCTTGGTCATCGATTGGCTCTTGCTTGTTATTTTTCTGGGGGGAGGGCGGTTCTCCTACAGGCTTTTGCGCGAAGTTTTTGTAACAAGAATTCCAAGTGAAGAAAGTGTGAATGTTTTGATTGTAGGCGCCGGAAGTTCGGGTGAGCAGTTTTTAAGGAGTGTCAAAAGCAATCCTCTACTAAAAATGAAAGTAGTCGCATTTGTTGACGATAATAAATCTTATTTAAATAAATGGGTCCATAGAGTTCCTGTTGCAGGAACTATCGACCAAATCCCATGGGTTTGCGAAAAATATAAAGTTAATAAAATTGTAATCGCCATCCCAAACGCATCCTCTGAAACTTTAGGGCGAATTATTGCCCGTTGCAAAGGTTTGAGTGTTGTCATTAAAAGACTGCCTAAAATGTCCGATTATTTATCGGGCAAAAGTGATCCTACTCAGCTGCAGAATGTGGGCTTAGAGGATTTGATAGGACGAAAAGCTGCAGTACTCGAAGTTAATCAAATCAGTTTAATGTTAAAGGACAAAATCGTCTTAGTAACGGGTGCAGGGGGATCGATTGGCTCTGAACTTTGCGCACAAATTGCCAAGTTTAAGCCTAAGAAGATAATTGCAGTGGAGATTTCTGAGTTTAATCTCTATCAACTTGAGCAAAACCTTTTAAAACTTTTACCAAAAGCCCAATTTGAAGGGCTCATCGTAGACATCAAAGATAAGCCTCAAATGGAGAAAGTGTTTTCGCATTATAGGCCCCAAGTGGCTATCCATGCAGCAGCTTATAAGCATGTGCCAATCATGGAAAAAAATCCGGAACAGGCTATTAGCAACAACATTCATGGAACCCGAGTTGTTGCCGAGTTAGCCACCAAGTACCGTTTGGATAGGTTTGTGATGGTCTCGACAGACAAAGCGGTCAATCCAACAAACATCATGGGCGCTACCAAGCGTATTGCGGAGATGATTTGTCAACATTACCAATCTCAGACAAACGTTACCAAATTTGCGATTGTAAGATTTGGTAATGTGATTGGAAGCTCAGGAAGTGTTATTCCGTTGTTTCTAAAGCAGATTAAAGAGGGAGGGCCAGTAACCGTGACTCACCCTGAAGTGAATCGGTTTTTTATGTCTATCTCTGAAGCTGCTCAACTCATTCTTCAAGCGAGTGTCATCGGTAATGGGGGAGAAATATTTGTTTTGGATATGGGTTCGCCAGTCAAAATTGTCGACCTTGCAAGACAACTCATCATTTTAAATGGTCTTCAGGAAGGTAAAGATATTGAGATCGTCTTTACCGGACTAAGACCCGGAGAGAAACTATACGAAGAAGTTTTATTTGAAAGCGAAGTGACTCTCGAGACAAGTCATCCTATGATTCGAGTGGCGAAAGCCCGTGAAGTGGGGGAGAAATTTAATCAGCATTTAGATTCTGTTCTAGGGAAGTCTCAGTCTTATTATCCATCCGAGATTCAAGATAGAGTGCAAACTTTAGTTCCTGAATACCAGCCTCAATTAGAAACCAGCTCTCCCTTGTCTCCTCAGCCGACGGTTCATTGATCAAAACTAGTGTTTGACCCCCTCTTTTTTAAGCACTTTAAAAAATGTGAGGCCTATGATTTTGAAATCTAAAAAAAGAGAATGATTTTTTAAGTAGTATTCATCGAGCTCGACTTTTGCTTGGATAGAGATGTCATCGCGTCCATTAATCTGAGCCCATCCGGTGATTCCTGGTTTTAAAGACTCGATGCTTTTTTGTGTTCGCAGACTTATGAGATCGTCTTGGTTAAAAAGCGCGGGTCTAGGACCCACAACGGACATATCTCCAATCAATACCGACCAAAGTTGAGGAAGTTCATCCAAACTAGATTTACGTAGAAACTTTCCGATTGTCGTAAGGTGTTGGTCGGGATTTGTGAGAAGATGAGTTGCTACTTGAGGGGTGTTGAGCTTCATGCTTCTAAACTTTGGCATTAGGAATAATTTGTTGAGTTTTCCGACTCTTTTCGACCAGTAGAGAGCAGGACCCTGATCCTCTAGCTTAATCAATAAACAAATAAGAGCTAGTATTGGGGATAGGGGCAGACCCATAGTGAGCGCTATAAGAATGTCAAAAAATCTTTTCATTTCAATTGGTTATGCTAGCTCCCATTGGGTCCGATTGCGTTTTGTGCCTCATAAGAGCACAAGAAATCGGTGGGAAAGTCAACTTTCCGAAAATAAACGATTATTATAAGCTGCTCTGCGCCACAAAAGGCTTGCAAAAGGCTGAAAACCCTGTAGGCTGAGCCGTGAAAATTATCCGAATCGTTCGTCTCCAGGCGGGTGCCTGTAGGAAATGTTTCGTTCGGTACCCAAATGTGAGGAACAATGGAAAAGAAACTATATGTTGGAAACCTAAGCTACTCAGTGACTGAAACGTCATTGCAGGATCTTTTTTCGCAAGCTGGAGAAGTTGCTTCAGCTCGAATCATCACTGACCGTGCATCCGGTCGATCTAAAGGTTTTGGTTTTGTCGAGATGGCCAATGAAGATGCAGCACAAGCTGCAATTGAAAAGTTCAACGGTCAAGAGTTCGAAGGCCGTAAACTAACTGTGAATGAAGCTCGTCCTATGGAGCCTCGCTCTGGCGGAGGCGGTGGACGTGGTGGATTCGGCGGTGGCGGTGGCGGACGTGGCGGCTTCGGCGGCGGCGGACGTGGCGGCGGACGCGGTGGATTCGGCGGTGGACGTGGTGGACGCGGGGGAGATTATTAATCTCTGCGTTTGATTCACGTTGAATTCGAATCAACTTAATCAAATTGTACAAGAAGAGGGACTGATTCCTTTAGGAGTCGTCCCTCTTTTTTATTCTGATAGCTACTCTCAGTTTCTTAGGTGGCTCGATCAGGGCAAGCATGCCGGACTTAAGTATTTAGAAAAGTATCAAGACATTCGAAAAGAGCCCAGCCGACTCCTCGAAGGTGCCAAGGCTGCGATCATTATAGCTCTTCCTTATTCTCAAGGTGATAGCTGGCCCCCAAAACCTAACGAGCGTTCTAGGGCAGCTCAATACGCGCGATTTACCGACTATCACAATTTTTTGCGGCAGGCTGGACTTCGCATTGTTGAAAAACTTAAAATGAATCCCGAATTAGCGTCTCAATCTTTTCGAGTTTTAGTAGATACAGCACCCGTGCTTGAGAGAGCTTTGGCTGTTCAGACCCAATCAAGTTTCGCCGGTAAGAACACGTGTTTGATTCACCCTAGCCACGGGAGTTTCTTATTGCTTGCTGAAATTTTAACAACCCAGCCTTTTAAATTCGATCTACCAGAAAAAAAAGAGGACTGTGGAAGTTGTACTCTTTGCCAAGTTCACTGCCCGACTGGAGCTTTGAATGAGGATTATGTTTTGGATAGTAACCGGTGTCTGGCTTACTGGACGATTGAACACCGAGGGACTATCCCTGAAGAATTTTGGCCGTGGCTTTCAAAATATTATTTTGGATGTGACATTTGTCAGTTGGTTTGTCCCTATAACGAGCAGGCTAAGGCCTATCAACTGCCAGAGAAAATTGTTCCTAAACAAATGCCCTCACTGTTTGAAGTGGCCACGATGAGTCAGGCAAAATACGAGAATTTGTTTGGTGGAACTCCCATGACTCGAGCGAAGAGAAACGGTCTTAGGCGGAACGCACTGATTGCGATGTGTGTCACGCAAGATCCTAGACTTGAAGAGGCTTTGATGAGGGTTCAAGACGATGGAGGATTTCCCCTCGAAGAGACAGTTGAGCAAATAAGAAAAAAACTCTTCTAAGCTTCTCGCCATCAATCTAGCTTTCAATTATAGTTGTTCCATGGCTTCTCAACCAGAAACGGGCAACAAAAAAATTTTATTTCTGGTTTTTCTGACAGTTTTTCTCGATCTTGTGGGTTTTGGAATCATCATTCCGATCCAACCTTTTTATGCTGAAAAGTTAGGGGCTTCACCCACTACTGTCACATTATTGGGTGCTTCATTTTCTTTGATGCAGTTTTTGTTCGGTTCGTTTTGGGGAAGACTCTCTGATCGCATTGGACGAAGACCTGTGATGTTGTTGAGTATTGCATGCGCAAGTCTCGGATATCTCATTTTTGGATTAGCAGATAATTTGAAAGTGCTTTTTCTTGCTCGAATGTTAGCTGGATTTGGAAGTGCCAACATCGGAGCTGCTCAAGCTATCATTGCCGACAGCACTCCACCTGAGTCTCGAGCGAAGGGAATGGGAATTATCGGAGCTGCTTTTGGTTTGGGGTTTATTTTGGGGCCAGCACTCGGTGGTTTTTTTGGACAAGTGGCTCTCTCTCTACCGGCCTTTGTAGCTTCGGGACTCGGACTTTTTAATTTTGTTTTTGCTTGGATCAATTTGCCTGAAACTTGTCCTCAGAAAACGCAAAGTACAAAAAAAGATTTTACGGAGCATCGTCCAGGGTTTTCTTGGGCTGCTCTTAAACATGCGGCACGTCACCCTAATGTCCCCCAGCTTTTTTTGGTTTATTTGCTTTATATCTCTGCTTTTTCCATGATGGAGCAAGTTCTTGGGCTTTTTATCGAAGCTGTGTGGCATCCTGCTGTTCCCGGAGGGGATTCTTTACTTCGAGCTAAGCAGTCTGCTGCAGAGACAGCCTATGTACTTATCATGGTGGGAGTTACGGCCACCATTGTCCAAGGGGGACTGATCGGCAGGTTGGTGAAAAAATTCGGTGAAAGACGTTTGCTCATTTCGGGTATTTCGATAGTAGGATCCGCTCTGGCCATTGTTCCTCTGATAGGACAAATAGGTACTTATCAATTGATGCTGGGGTGGGCAGTTTTTTCTGCCATCGGAAGCGGTTTAACCAATCCATCACTCTCAAGTTTATTGTCTCAATCCGTTGATAAAGATGAACAGGGTGGAGTTCTAGGAATGGGGCAATCTTTAGCAGCTTTGGGAAGAGTTATAGGCCCGTCGTTAGCTGGGCTTTTGTTTGAAAGAGGGATCGCTTTACCCTTTTGGATTGGTAGCGGAATCGTCTTTATTGCAGTTGTTGTCGCAACTTTTATTAAAAATCGACCTCTTATTTCATCGAGCCATGTCCAATCAACCTGAATTCCTCTGGGGGGCTGCGACGAGTAGCCATCAAATCGAGGGTAATAATATTTACAACGATTGGTGGGCTTGGGAGCAACTGGGCAAAGTAGAAAATAAAGAAGTCTCTGGCCGTTCCACCGACCACTGGAATCTCTTTAAAGAAGATCTGAATTTGGCTCACGAATTGGGTTTGAATGCGTACCGTTTTTCTATTGAATGGTCTCGAATAGAACCTTCAGAGGGAAACTGGGATCTTCGGGCTATGGAGTGGTATCGAGAGCTGGTTTTTGAGTGCGAAAGACTTCAACTTAAACCTATGGTGACTCTTCACCACTTTACCTCTCCTCTTTGGTTCACCGAAAAAGGTGGTTTCCTCCAGAGTAATTCTACTGAAAAATTTTTAAACTATGTCGACAAAGTAGTTTCAGTGATCGGGGAAAGAGTTCCTCTTTGGTGCACTTTCAACGAACCTATGGTTTTAGCTGTAGGGCAGTATTTAGGCAGTTTTATGCCTCCTGGAGAGTTTCAACCCGAAAAGGTTTCACAGGTGAGTTACCAACTCTTAAAAAGCCATGTCCGTACGTACGACCTGATTCATAGGAAAGTAAAAAATCGCAAAGGACCTTGGGCTCGAGAACCCTTGCAAGTTGGTATCGCTAATAATATGGTCGACTTTTTTCCATCTCGCCGATGGCATCCAATCGAAAGGATTCTCTCGCTCTTTTGTCATCGCTTTTTCAATCTTTCATGGTTAGAGGCCATTACTGGCCAAAAACAAAACTTCGGAGTTCCATGGTTGATTCCGAGCGTTCCTCAAGTGAATGAAGCGTTGGGAAGGCTTACTTGTGATTATTTAGGCATTAACTACTACACCAAGGGTTATTTAAACTGGCGACCAGCGAGAGATTTCGAAGCTGATTTTCCTGTTCAAGTTAAATTTTCTAAGACAACAGAGGAGAAGTCAGATTTGGATTGGGCCATTCACCCAACGGGAATCGGAAAAATGATTCGCCAAGCAAAAAGCTACGGCCTTCCTATCTACATTACCGAAAATGGAATAGCAGATAGAATGGATCGACAGCGAGGAAAATACATAGTTCAACATTTAATCGAAATTGCTAGAGAGATTGAGCAGGGAGCTTCAGTCCAAGGGTATTTTTACTGGTCTTTGTTAGACAACTTTGAGTGGATCAAAGGGTATGGACCCCGCTTTGGACTCATAGAAGTCGATTATTCAACGCTCAATCGAATAGTCCGCCCCTCGGCTAGAATGTTCTCTGAACTCGTCTCGATGCACCGCGCTTATTTCAAACGACCTCATCTACCGATTCTTAAAGGATTTTTGTCACAAAATCGTTCAGGGGTTCGTCTAGTACAGTGAAGTTGAACCAATAAGTACAAGCCAACTTTTCCTTTGGGCTGCTTCGACACTCCCCCCGAAATTTGGACGTCGAAGCAGCCCCCTCCTTTAAAAAACTAATCAAATCTTGACGAGACCTGCCTCGATATAGGATCTAGATTCTATTTAAGGACGAGCCTCGGAGGTCGTAATGCCACAAAAAGAACGAGTTCTCATTGTTGAAGATGAACGAGATATTGCCGATTTAATGCTGCTTCATTTGAAACGCGAGGGTTGTGAAGTAGAAGTGGTCGATAATGGGGAAGAGGCCATGGATCGAATCCGCAAGAATCAATACTCCCTTCTTGTTTTAGACTGGATGTTACCTGGTATGTCTGGGCTAGACCTTTGTAAAAAACTTCGAAGTGATAAATTGATCCCCTTAGGTACTTGTGTCCTCATGGTCACGGCTAGAGCTCAAGCGGCCGATATTGTGCTGGGATTAGAGGTCGGGGCCGATGATTATTTGACCAAGCCGTTTGACATCTCCATTTTTTTGGCTCGGGTTAGAGCTTTGTTTAGAAGAGCTCACCACACCGAATTCGGGGGCCCTGAAACGAGAATTCAAATTGGAGATTTGTTGATTGATTGTGAAACTCATGAAGTTAAGTGCGGAAGGGCTAACCCCGAACTCACACCTTCAGAATTTAAACTGCTCTACGCTTTGATGAGAAATCAAGGTCGAGTACTAACTCGTGATCGATTGATTGAGTTGGTTCAAGGAGAAGGTGTAAGTGTGATAGATAGAGCTATCGACACGCACATTTTTGGTCTTAGGAAAAAACTTGGAGATTACGGCTCTTTGATCGAAACAATTCGCGGTGTAGGGTATCGTGTCGCAATAGCTGTGTAGGGAGTAAGTTTGATTGTTTTCGTTTTTATTTCTCTAATCGTTGCTGCCTTTTTTTTATACTTTCAATCGAAACAAAACTCAGAACGACAAGCTTTAAAAGATCAGATCGAAGACTTGAAAAAAAAGTACGAAGTGGCAAATCAAAATCTTCGCATTGAAGAGGGTGAGCTTGAGACTGTTATGAGTGCCATCTCCGATGCTATTTTGGCCGTTGATAAAGAAGGCCGCCCCATATTTTTTAATACGAAGTTCGAAACTGTTTTTGGGCAGGGAAGAGTGCCCAAGTTTTTGCGTTTGAGAGAAATTTTTGAGGATGTTGAAATTGTGAAAGCTTTTGATTTAGCTCTCACTGAAGGGCGAAGCTCTTTGCCACATCCCTTTAAATATAGAATCGCTTCAGGACAAGAAAAGTATTTCAGTTTGTCAGTTTCTCCACTGAGTCGCTCTGGGCTTGTGATTTATGGTGCTCTTGGAATTTTTCATGATGTGACTGAGCTAAAAACAGCTGAACAAATGAGGATAGATTTCGTTGCGAATGTTTCTCACGAATTACGAACTCCTCTGACATCGATCAAGGGCTATACAGAAACTTTGATTGATGATTTCAGAAAAGATCCTGAGAATCTTAAAGAGGAGTCGACTCAAGAATTTTTATTTAAAATATCCAGAAATGCAGAGCGTTTAATGAATCTCGTGGGAGATCTCTTAGACCTCTCCTCCATTGAGTCAAACGAAGTTTTCCACAAGGAGTTGGTGCAGACTGAAGACATAATGAGTCGACTCTCGAAGTCCATGGAAGTTAAATTTAGAAACAAAAAGCAAACTCTGGATTGGACGTGTAATCAAAAAGAGGTGCTTGCGGATCCAAATCGCCTAGAGCAAGTGTTGATTAACTTGATTGATAATGCCCACAAATATACTCCTGAAGGAGGGCATGTTTTTGTGACTTGGGAACGTGAAGGGAATGAAGTCGTTTTAAAAGTAAAAGACACCGGAGTCGGCATTCCGGCTGAACATCATCCTCGCCTTTTCGAACGATTCTATCGCGTAGATAAAGCTCGCTCCAGAGAACAAGGGGGAACCGGTTTAGGGCTTTCTATCGTAAAACATATTATTCAAAAACATGAAGGAACTGTGTCCGTCCAAAGTGCCCCAAGGGAAGGTTCGACTTTCATTTGTCGTTTTCCTTTAAAATCAAAACATTAGACCCTTTACCAATAAGTTATAACAAGATGCGTTGCATCTAAAAAAAATTCACCTTTTTGGTAGTCAATTTTGTTAGGAATCGGTTAGTTTATCGCTCTGGTTATGGGATTCTTTATGAACAGGCTAGCGAAAATTGGGATCGCTTTTCTAGTGTTCAGTTTTTTAAGCTTATCTGATCGTGTCTGGGCGCTTGGAGTTTTTGGGAAGGTCCAAATAGACGATTGGATCACTTATGAAGAGCCCATCGCCCTGAATAAGCTTTTAAGAAACATTTCTGCTTCGGGCACTGTGAAAGGGACCGTTTTGGCGTCCCCTTCGCAGTCGAGTCCCAATTATTATTATCACTGGGTTCGAGATGCTGGTTTGGTGATGAGCGAAATTGTGGCGAGATATCAAACCGCTTTTCGTCCTGATCTGAAAAACCAGTATTTTGAGATGTTGGTGGATTACATCAACTTTTCAAAGCTGAATCAGAACACCCCTAACCTCAGTGGTGGCTTGGGAGAGCCCAAGTTTAATGTCGACGGTACTGCTTACATGGAGAGTTGGGGGCGACCCCAAGACGACGGACCAGCTATTCGATCATCGACTTTAATTTCTCTGGCCAAGGTTTGGTTAAAGGAAGGGAAAGAAAGGCTCGTCAGAGAAATGCTTTATGACGGCTCATCGAATTCGGTCATCAAGAAAGACCTTGAGTATGTTGCGAGTCATTGGAGAAATACCTCTTTCGAACTTTGGGAAGAGGTCAAAGGGCACCATTTTCATACTCGCATGGTTCAGTATCGAAGTCTAAGAGAAGGTGCCGAGCTTGCCGATGCTTTAGGAGATCCCAAAGCAGGCCATTGGTATTTGGCGCAAGCTCTTGAGATGGAAACTGAAATCGAAAGACACTGGAATTCTAATAAAAGAATTTTAGTAAGCACTTTAGACCGAGATGATGGACTGGATTATAAGTTTAGTGAACTTGATTCGGCGGTCGTTCTTGGAGTGTTGCATGGTCACGCTCCTGAGGGAGTTTTTACTTTTTCAAGCGATCGTGTGCTGGCAACTGTGAAGGCTTTGGAAGACGTTTTTTATCGCCTCTATCCCATCAATCGAAATGGTCAGCCTGGAATTGCGATAGGTCGTTACCCAGAAGATCGCTATGATGGCTACAGTAGCGGCGGAACAGGAAACCCCTGGTTCATTAATACAACTGCCTTTGCTGAGTTCTATTTTCGGCTCGCTCAAGAGCTTGAGATGAAACCAGAGATAAAGATCAATTCCATCAATCGAAATTTTTATCAGGAGCTCACACCTCGCCGAGAAAAACATACGGCTTATAAAAAAGGGTCTCCTGAATATTTACAAACCATAAAAGCCATTCGTCGAAAAGGGGACGCTTTTCTTGAAAGAGTTAAGTATCATATTGATGGTAGCGGCTCGATGTCGGAGCAGATCAATCGAGAGAGTGGTTATATGCAAGGGGCTAGGGATTTGACTTGGAGTTATGCAGCTTTCTTATCAGCACTCAGGTACCGTTGATCAAAATCAAATTTTGGAATTCACATGGATAACATCACCCATTCCTTAGTGGGCCTTTTGACTGCAGAGTCGGCTCTTGCAGCTCTTAGAATAAAAAATCCAGATTTAGCTGCTTCTAGAAGAACTAAAATCTCTTTTTGGCTGACCGCTTTTATAGCGAATAATTTTTGTGATCTCGATTTTATCTATGCCATGTTTTTGAAGCCCTCTCGACTTCAGTATTTACTCCACCATCGAGGTCATACTCATACATTTGTCATGATTCCTCTACAAGTTGCCCTAATTTTTTCGGGGTTTTGGATACTGGGTCGAACCAAAAAAATATCTTGGGAGCGAACAGAGATCATCGGGATGACATTTCTCTCCTTTTTAGGGGTTACTTTGCATCTTCTTCTCGACTCTTTAAATCAATACGGGGTTCATCCTTTTTGGCCTTTTTATAACGGTTGGTTTTATGCAGACATGATGTTTATAGTTGAGCCTTGGATTTGGATGACTCTTTTACCCCTGATCTTTTTCGCTACGGTAAATCGTTGGCTCAGGATGCTAGTAGTTTCGCTGGTTTTAGGGGGATTGGGATTGGTTTGGCTCACGGGGTATGTTCCTTACGCAATCGCGACTTTTGTGACTCTGTGGGCCGTGTTTCTAGTTTTGGTTTTTTTAGTTTTTGGAAATCATACGCGATTGATGACCTGCTATGTAGCCCTGAGTCTTGTTTTTCTAGTTTTTCTTTTGGAGTCTCATTGGCTAAAGCGCGAAGTTCGGGATAATTTCGAAAAGGAACAGCCTGGAGTGGTAGTTAATGATGTCATTTTGTCACCTTTTCCATCGAACCCCATCTGTTGGCAAATTGTGACTGTCGAGACAGCTCCCCAGAAAACAGAGTATCGACTGCGCCGAGGCGTGATTTCAATATTTTCGAATCTTTATCGACCTGAGGAGTGTCTTACTTTGGTTTCAAAACAGAAGGAATTCGAAAAAAAACATCCTCAGGTCATTTGGACGACCCAAATGAAATATTCTTTGAGGGAACTTAGAGAACTGTATCAGAGCAATTGTTTGATTCGAGCTCAGTTAAAGTTTGTTAGAGCTCCCTTCTGGAATCGCGATAAAGAGAATATCGCTTTTGCAGATTTGAGATTTGAAACTGGAAATCGTGGAAATTTTTCAAAAATGGTAGTTCCTGAACATCCCAAAGTATGCCCCCAATTTATTCCTCCTTGGGAGGAGCCCCGACGAGATTTGCTGATCCCCTAAAAATACTGGCCTCGCAATCGTGATTGAGGTACACCTAGTTTTTGGAGAGAATAGAGATGGCTAAATGTTTTCTAAGTGTCTGCAGTTTTTTAGGTTTTCTTTCGGTTGCTCTTGGTGCTTTCGCAGCCCATGCTCTAAAGCAGAAGTTTAGTGATTATCAACTTTCGGTTTTTAATACAGGAGTTCAATACCAATTTTTTCATGCCTTTGCCCTGGGGCTTGTGGGAGTATTGTTGTTGAAAAATGGAGAAGCCCCCCTTTTGAAGGCGGCCGGTTATGCTTTTGGATTGGGAGTAGCAGTATTTTCTGGAAGCTTGTATCTCTTGGCTTTTACGCAAATAAAGTGGCTTGGTGCTATTACTCCCATCGGCGGGGTGAGTTTTCTAGTAGGATGGGTGCTCTTGGGTTTATCTATTGTGAAATACTTGTAAGGAGTCTTAGATGCCAACAATTGCTATTATCGGAGCTAGTCAGGATCGAAACAAATTTGGAAATAAAGCCGTGAGAGTTTTTGCAGATAAGGGTTATAAAGTGTATCCCATTCACCCAAGTCTAAATGAGATTGAAGGTCACAAAGTTTATCATTCGATTCTCCAAGTTCCTGAAAAAGAGCTCGATATGGTGAGTTTTTATTTGCCCCCAAAAGTTGGTCTTCAGGTCGTTGAAGATGTCGCAAAAGTTAAATGCAAAGAGGTTTGGCTGAATCCCGGCTCTGAGAGCGAAGAGCTCGTTGAAAAAGCAGAGAGTTTGGGTTTAAACGTGATTCAGGCTTGCAGTATTGTTGGAGTTGGTTCGAGTCCCAATCGCTACTAGGTCAAACTCTTCCCTTTTCCTACCGAAGTGTTAATTGGAGTATGTTCTTTGCACATGGGACAGTCTGAGGGATCCCAGGTTTCTAAAGTAACCTCCAACAAAGAGAAGAGTTCCGGAACACCACCAATGCTGGAACTTGTGACTCCCCCACGGTTGCAAAGAGCTGCAACTCCGACGACCTCACAGGGGATGGTTCTGGCTGTTTCAATCACTTTTTTTACAGACTTTCCAGTCGTTAAAATATCTTCAATCACTAAAACTTTTTTGTTTTTGATAAGAGAGTCATAACCTCTTTTGATGACAAAGCTTTCATTTTCGCTGGATTTCTCAGCATAGACTCCCAAAACCTCTCTACCAGTAAGTTGACTTAAATGATGGCTCGTCCATTGGGAAAGAATAATTCCTCCCAGTGCCGGAGCTAAAACTGCATCAATCTGTTTTGCCTGAAAGTGCAGAGCTATTTGTTTGCAGAGAAGACTTGTGAGTTCAGTGTGAGGATAGAGGGCATCTTTATTGACGTAGGCTTTTCCATGTTTTCCCGAAGTGTATATGATGTGGCTATCAAAAATGAAAGCTTTGGCTTTAACAAAAATATTCTTAATTTCTTCTAGGGCTAACAATTGATGATCTCTTCTAAAATCTTTTTCGCAGCATCTACAGGATTCCCTATGCCTCTCGGGGGATTGCTGATGGGTCGGCCAATCACAAGATGAGTGGCTCCCATTTTCATAGCTTGGGCAGGTGTGAGGATTCGTTTTTGATCGTTAGCTTCGGCCCATTCGGGTCGAACTCCTGGAGTTACTTTTAAAAGGTCCCTTAGCTCTGGGAGTTGAGCTAGAAGTTCAAGCTCCTGAGGCGAGCATATGATTCCGTCAGCCCCAGCAGCTTTCGCATTTTGAGCAAATTGGATTACTTTTTCATGAGCTGGAGAACCAAAAATTCGTTGAGATTCTTCATCCGACGTCGAAGTCAGAACTGTGACGACTAATAGTAGAGAGTTTCCTTTGTTATCAGCAGCCGCTTTAATGCTATCTACACCACAGCTCGCATGAACATTGAACATTTTAACCCCCATACTCGAAACAATTCGAGAAGCTCTTCCTACTGTGTTGGGGATATCGTCAAATTTTCCATCAAAAAAAATTTGGCCACCCAGTCGATGAATATGGTGGATCACCGTCGGGGCCCCTTGGGATGTGATGAGCTCAAGCCCAACTTTAAACATACCCACATAGGGGGCAAGAGCCTCAATATAAGGGGTTGCTTTGGCTAAAGAGTCGGCATCTAAAGCGTAAATAATATTTTCTTTGGTGGCCATAATTTATATTGCGTCCAGAACCTCTTCGGAATGGCCTTTGACTTTTACTTTTGAGAAGATCTTCTCAATTTTTCCATTGGGTCCAATAATAAAAGTGGTTCGTTCAATGCCCATAAACTTTTTCCCATAGAGAGACTTTTCTTTCCACACTCCATAAGCTTCACACACTTTACCATCTTCATCGGATAATAAGGGAAAATTGAGGTCGTACTTATC